>ODAI010382846.1_pt1 | contig 32083 bp, 29 predicted proteins | sample 1539321 | NCBI WGS metagenome assembly ODAI01 (sample SAMN02144231, study PRJEB22623) | gut metagenome | biome: sheep rumen | host: Ovis aries | place: New Zealand
CGCAGGAAACGCTGGTTGATAAACAGCTGCTTGTCAATCTGCATCATGAAGACGTCGTGCTTGATGACCTTGTTCACCTCCTTGTCGGAAGTCTTGAGGGTAAAGTCCTGTCCGTCGTACTTGACACGTATCGAGTCGGGTTCCTTTTCAGGAATCAGGTCTGCATAGGGTTTCCACTGGTTAGTCTTGTACTCGGCATAACTGTTACAAAACTTGGTCTGAGCCTGTGCATTCAGTGCCATGAGGCACATCAGCACCAATAATAACTTTACATGTTTCATTTTTTTACTATTCCTGACACATCGTTCCTGACCCCGTGTGCATTCTACTCTTCATGGAATACTAACTCGCCGATGCGCAGGGAGTTACCAGGACCACCGAACAAACTGCCAAAGAAATTGGTAAAGTTTGAATATGAGCCATTATAGTTGACGACAACTAGGGCTATTTCCTGATAGGTGCCGGGAACCTTGACTGTATACGTCTTCGAAGCAGAGGGGCCTTTAGGCTGCTCATTGCTACGGGAGTCTATCTCTATCCACTTGCCATTAGAGTCTTTGGCTCTCAGGCTCCAAAGGGTTGGCTCGCTCTTCAACGCGTACCAATCGTAGCTGTTGTAGATGGTGTAGCTCTTCAGCTTGATTGGACGGCTCGCCTTTACTCCAATGTCCCACTGGTCTTTACCTCCTCGGGTGATTCTGTTTCTTATCGTACTTTCGTAATCCGTCTTCAGATTGCCGTCGAAGAGTGCTGAAATATTGCCCGCCGATGAGTTGTTCGCTGTGTACGTCACGCCAGTCGCCACGTCGTAGTTAGGCTTGATGAACGAGATTACCTCCTTCAAGTGCTTCACCTGATGCTCCTGATATTCAGTTGAACTAACCTTGCTGTCCTTCTTCAGTTTAGCCAACCATTCCTCTGCATGATTCACTACGCTTTTGGCCTGATTGAAATTGAGCCAGCGCACTTCGGGCAGGAATGTGCGAGTGTAGATGAGCGGGTTGTCTTGGTCTTTCAGCTTGATGGCCAGCTGGACAGTTACCTCATATGAAGGCAGATAAGGCTTCATGTTAGTGTTCCAACCTCTATTACGATAAGAAAACAATCCGGGTTCCATTATTGCATGATCGTCGCCGCGACCCACAAGGGCATAAGTAATATTATCATCCTTTGCCCATTCCTTATAGGAAGTAGGGAAGGTCAGACCAGCCGTCTCGCTGCTGCCATTTAAATAGTCGAAGAGATCGTATCGGGTATAATTATAATCGTATTTAATGGCATCCTTAGAGGTGCTCCACTGGTTATAGATAGGCAGGCCGAAAGCCTTGCGGTATTCTTCACCCGTGTTGAACTTTGTATCCTTACGTACGGCGCAGATGGTCTGCACGTCAATCTTCTCAATCGAGGCGTCAGCAAACACATTGGGATTCAGCACCACTTCCACGCTGCTCGGATCAAAAAGACAGATTGTACCCTTGATTTGTTCCTGATTACCAATACCGAAAGTCTTTAAATCTGGTAAAAATGTAGCCGCTACACCAGGACCTGTTTTAGTATACCATTGCAGATCCCAAATCGCATCTAACTGATAGACTACCGGGCTGCTCTTGATGTTCCATACACCCTGACCGAGGGTGGTGTTCTTTGTGTCGAAGCGGGTCATCGGCATGTCAGGTGAGGTGACTCTTGACACGTTGACGGTACCTGAGATAAGGCCCTTGGTGTCAATCGTACCGTCGATGGTGTTCAAAACATTGACAACGGGTTTTTCGCCGGATTTGTAGATACTTACGCCGATATTAACAGCAGCACCGAGCAGGCCGAATCCACCCGATACCATATCTCCCGTTTTTCCTTGTGCGTTGCCGGAAACAATCTTGCCGATATTGCCGCCGAGGTCAGTGACTAATTTTTTGACTCCGTCCAGTGAACTGAAGTTGTAGGGTTGGGCATCAACAGTCTGCTGAATCTTAGCAGACAACTTGCTGCTGAGCGTGACGCTGCTGTTAGCCCAGGCGCGCATCTGCAGGCGAATGCGCTGAAGAGCAGCGGTGTATCCGGGGCGATAGGCCGGAAGATCAACGTCGAAGGCCCACCATCCGGCATTTGGTGTTACGTAGCCATCCTTAGAACGGGCGTCAACCCAAGGACTGCAGTACACATTGTACTCGCTGCTGTTCATACCGATGGCAGCACGGTTTACAACAGTCTTGTCCAAGGGCAGTCCGTAGCGGTATCCCAAGTGCAGTGCTGTCTGCTCACCCATGATTACCTCCCAAGCGTGGTCGTTGGCATGATTGGCATCGAAGTTCTCCGGGATGTAGGTGAAGAAGCGCAGAGTACCTGTGTACTTGTTGTAAACGGCAAAGAAGTGGTAGCCGCTTGAGCCAATGCTCTGTAGCGGCTCACCGCAGTAGTTCATCACCAGATCCCAGCCTCTGGAGGGTATGATATCGTCGCAGAAGTTCATAGGCAGGTTGTTGTTGGTCACTTGCGTGCTCCAAGGCAGTTGCACGGTGATGTGCTTCTGTCCGTCCCAGAGCTGGATGGTGGTCTGGTCGCGCCACGTCTTGAGGTTGAAGGTAGCATCGTTGGGGTTGTAGTTCACGGTGCCCTTGGTTTGGTTCGAAATTGTGTTCATCACCGTCTGGTGCAGCTGCTGCTGTCCCTCCTTGGTGGTGAGAGCCTGTTGTGTCAGGGTGACATTGTTGGAGACATTTCCCAACAGCTTCACCGTCTCATTCTTGGTGGGAGCGAAGTCAGAGGCTGAGGCAGCGCGTGTGCGGGCCAGATAGGGATCGAAGTCATCACCCACGTTATCCACGTCATTCTCGTCAGCCTCATATAGCTCAGGATGCTCGGATACAGACTCGTTGTATGCCAGATATGAGAGGGCATATTGAGAGAGGAAATAGAGGTCGGCATCCTCTACCTTGTTGTTCTCGTCAGGGATGTTGAAGCCGAAGTAGGTCTCCTCTCCAGCAGCATTGCCTGGGTCGCCGTTCTCATCATCGAAGATAACCTTGATGCCGCTGGCCTGGATATTCTCGTCAATATCCCAAGCGAGGTTCTGGTTTACGAAGGGCTTCCATGTACCCGACAGCTGTTCGACAGCAAAATTCTCTTCATCGTCGGTGTAGAGGTCGTAAGCCACAAACTTGTTGTCTTCCTTGAAGTCCCAGATACGTACTCGGTCTGTGCCAAGCACGATGTCTGTCAGGTCGAGACGGAGGCCTATCGAAGCCTGTTTCATGTCGGCCTCGGTAATGCCAGTATTGGTTACGGGGTTGTCAACATCGCTGCACGAGGTCAGCCCCATTGTCATAGTGCCGCAGATGGTCAGGATGGCAGCAAGCATCCATAGATTTAGTCTTCTCATGATTCTATTGTTTATATGAATATAATTGTTTTCACTTAACCACGACTTTTTGCTGGTTCCGGATGACTATGCCACGGGTGCCGGCTGTTACGGGCGTGCCCTGCAGTGTGTAGGCACGGTCGCTGGTCATAGACACTACGCGGGCTGACTGTACGGGCGTTGACTCACCCTTCAGCCGCTTGTATTCCTCGCGGGCCTTCTTCATCTGTTCCAGGAAACGGTCGCTGGTGTGCAGACGGGCATAGGCGGCAGAGGCAGCCAGACGTGCGGCGTCGGTGTCGCTCTGCCAGTGGGCACCCACCACCAGGCGGTTTTCGCCGTAGCGGTAGCCACGTGCCAGGATCTCGGTGGCGCGGTCGGGGTTGATCTCTGACATCAGCAGTGCCGAACTCCAGCCCAGCAGGGTGTGGCCTGAGGGGTAAGAGCCGTTCTTGCGCAGTGACTCTTCATCCTCGGGGTAGAGCGTCGGCTCGTTGAACACCATGAAGGGACGGCGGCGCTTGTACTTCTGCTTGGGAATGGTGCAGATGCTGTCGCACGTGGCAGTGCCGTCGAGCAGCACCTTGTAGATTTCGGGTGTCTCATCCTTGGAAATCTTCATGCCGAAAGCCTCCTCAAACTCGGTGAGGATAGTTTCCAGGCCATAGACGGCATCGCGGGTGGCCTGAGCGGCACGCTCCGCATTCTTGCGCATTTCCTTGCCCCAGTAGTAGCGGGCCACATCGTTCATAAACGCCACCGACGTGCTGTCGGGCGGCCCGGGCAGGAACTTCATCATGTCGGGCATCTCATCCGTGGTGAAGTACGCATTTACCACCGTTTCTTCATCCTGAGCCCACGCTCCCTGGGTCATCGCACAGAGCATGGCAATCGTAATAAGAATTGTTTTCCTTGTCATTGTTGTATTGTTATTGTAGTTAATAAGTTCGCCTTATGGCTGCAAATTTACTTATTAATACGCACACGTACAACAAATAAGACAACTTGGACCCTCATTTTAGACAAGTTCGACCCTCGGCAAGGGTTCAGTTCCCTGCATCCTTGTTCTGGTTGCGGTACTCGGTGGGGGTGATGGAGTAGCGCTCCTTGAAGAGGCGGCTGAAGGTGCGGCGGGTGCCGAAGCCGGAAGCGGAGGCGATGTCATCGACGGTCATCTCAGGACTGACGGCGAGCAGTTCCTTGGCATACTCCAGACGGCAGTGGTTGATGAAGTCGGCAATGGTGGGGAACTCGCTGCCCTGTGAGAAGGCGGCACCGATGCGCTCCTTCGAAAGGTGGAAGTAGTCGATGGCGGCCTGACGGTCGAACTGAGTGCTGAGGTAGAGCCGCTCGCGGATGATGACGGAGCGGATGTGCTGCGACAGTTCGTCGGTGGACATTGTGTCGAGGCTGGGAATCGACGGGACAGGATTCCCGACCTGCGGTCGCCTACCCGTAGCCTTTCCTTGAACCTCGGATTCACCGAAGGAATCAAGCGACCTGTCCCCTTGATTCCTTCCATCTAACATCATCCTTTTATATTCCACGGCCTCGGTCATCTGCTCCACAAGCACGCGGTTCTTGTGGCGGATGATGCGCTGTTGGCGGAAGTAATAGACGGCAAAGCCTATGGCCAATAAAGCCACGATAAGGGCTGCAACAGCAATAATGGCATTGCGGCTGGCCTCGGCCTCACGCTGCTGGATCTCCATCTGCTGCTCGTAGGCATGATATCGGGCGGCATAGTCGTGGGCCTCGCTGGCCTGCAACTGGTCGTTGACGGCCTCACTCAGGGCAGAGTGGCGCTGCCAGTAGTGCTGGCTGAGAGCATGCTGCCCACGGGCCTCGGCAGCCTCGGCACGTCCCCGCAGCTGTCGCACATAGTTGGTGTTCAGCGTATCGTCGCCAGCCTGGCGGTCTATCTCGTCGTAGGTGGCAAGCATCTTGTCGTAATCGCCCAGCAGCCGCTGGGTCTCAGTGATGGCACTGCGCCCGTTGAGTGTCTGCCCGAAATCTGACTGCCCGAACATTCTGGTATATTTCTCGGCTTCCTTCCGATTGCCCGTCGAAGCATACGCCTGGGCCAGGAATACATAGGCCTGCGAACGGTAGAAGTCACAGTAGCCTGCCACCTCGTCGCTGTCGGGCTGTTGAGGGGAGCCGTCGGCATAGTCGTCGGGATGCTGCTCGTAGTCATCGAGCTTGGCGACGAACCGTTCGGCCAGTGAGATGATGCTGTGATAGCGCAGCTCGGATGTGACGGAATCCTCAGGCATGGTAATGGACGGCAACAGACTGAGTGCCGTGAGCTTGCGCTTCATGGCGATGATGCAGGCATCAAGCTCGGCGAAGTGACGCTGCGGTTCCAGCCGGGCAATGGACTTGTCGAGCATCGCTAAGCCCTCCCACCGTTGTCCCAGATGGGTAAGCACGATGCCTATCTCCGACTCCGTGCGCAGGGCCTCGGTCTCGTCGCCCTGCTCGCGGCAGAGCATGGCCAATTGTGAAGCCCACTTCACCTGCTCCTCATAGTCCAGACCCATGCGTGCGACATCGGTCAGCAGGCGCAGCAAATCCATCCGCTTGCCGACATCTGTCTTGACGGAGTCGTGCTCCAGCAGTGCCAGTGCCATCTGCCGCGCGGTGTCAAGGTTCAGTGTATCAGTAGGATAGGTATAGCCCTTGGCACGCTCCAGCGTGATGCTGAAACCTGAGGAGGAATCACCCTTCATTCCGCTTCCGCCACTACAGCCTGCCACGGTCAGCACGGCTATATATAATATAAGGTATAGCAATTTCTTCATTGTCTTTGCGTATATTTGGGTACAAAGATACGAAAAATCTATTAAAGCAAAAATAAATTTGGCCTTTTCCTCACTTTTCTGTAAATTTGCAGGCGATATGACATACGAAGCACTCTGGAAAAGACTGACACCGCTCTATGAGGCTGGCGAGGCGAAAGCCATCGTCCGCTGGGTGCTCGACGTGAGGTTCGGCCTGACGATGGCGGACATCCTGTGCGGCAAGGTAGAGGAACTCTCCGAAGCCGCTCAGGCAGAGCTTAAGGCCATGACGGCAAGACTCGCCGAGGGGGAACCCGTGCAGTATGTCGTTGGCAAGGCTGACTTCTGCGGGCGACAGTTCAGTGTGGCTCCGGGAGTGCTCATTCCCCGTCCCGAAACGGCCGAACTCTGCCAGTGGATAATAGCCGACCACACACCACTGCCGTCTCCGTGTGAGGTCCTGGACATCGGGACGGGCAGCGGCTGCATCGCCATCACGCTGGCTGCGGAACTGCCAGACAGCAAGGTGACGGCCTGGGACATCTCCGAAACAGCTCTCGCCATCGCCAAGGAGAATGCAGAGCAGCTCGGCATCAACGTCTGCTTTGAGCAGCGCGACATCCTCAAAGCGCCAACTGCGGATGCCCACTGGGATCTCATCGTCAGCAACCCACCCTATATAGAGCCCAGGGAACGCGAAGGGATGGAGCGCAATGTACTCGACTTCGAGCCCGCCATCGCCCTCTTTGCCCCAGAAGACGACCCCATCATCTTCTACAAGCGCATCGCCGACCTCGCCATCGAGGCCCTGAACACAAATGGAAGACTCTGCTTCGAGCTCAATCCGCTGACTGCCGAGAGCGTGGGCAACTATCTGACGCAGAAAGGGTTCTCGCAAATAGAGATGCGACTGGACCAGTTTGGAAAGAACAGATTCCTTAAAGCTACTAAGATATGAAAAAAGAAAAGACAGAACAGGAGGCCTACCTTGAATTGGCTGCCCTCTGCGCCCAGGCAGAGCACTGCCAGCAGGAGATGCGCGACAAGATGAGGCGCTGGGAGATGGACGAGGCTTTACAGGAGCGTGTCATCGGCCGTCTGGTGAAGGAGCGCTACATAGACGAGGAGCGCTACACCCGGGCTTTCGTGAACGACAAGATACGCTACCAGAAGTGGGGGCGCCGCAAGATACAGCAGGCCCTCTGGATGAAGCGCATCGACAATGACATCCAACAGCGCGTGCTCGATGAGGTCGACGATGAGGAATACCTCGACGTGCTGCGCCCTCTGCTCAAGCAGAAGCGCAAGACGACCAAGGCCCAGAGCGACTACGAACTGAACCAGAAACTGTTGCGCTTCGCACTGGGGAGAGGCTTTACGTTCGACATCATCCGCCAGTGTCTCGACGTAGAGGATGAGGAGCCTTAACGGGTTTTGCAATAAATGATCAGCTTCTGGACACGTTTGCTCGACCTGATCTCGCCGCGACTCTGCGTGGTGTGCGGCCAGCGGCTCTCCATCACCGAAGAGACGCTGTGCAGCAAGTGCAACCTCCATCTGCCACGTACCGGATTCCAGCACGACCCTTACGAGAACATCATGGCCAAGATGTTCTGGGGCCGCATCCCCATTGAGCGCGCAGCGGCACTCTTTTACCATGAACCACATGCAGAGACAGCCAACATCATCTACGAGTTAAAATACAAGAACCACCCCGAGATTGGCGCCACCATCGGACGCATGGCAGCGCGTGAGCTACAGCTCACTGATTTCTTCGAAGGCATCGAGGCCATCATCCCCGTGCCGCTGGCCAAGAAGCGACAACGACAGCGAGGCTACAACCAGAGTATGGAGATTGCCAAAGGTATCAGCGAGATAACGGGACTGCCTATATACAATAAAGTAGTCAGACGAAACATCTTTGAGGGTAGCCAGACGAGCAAAGGCCGCTGGGAGCGCAATGAGAACGTGGACAAGGTGTTTGAACTTCTCGATGGCGAGAGCATCCGGGGCAGGCACCTACTCGTTGTCGACGATGTAGTGACAACGGGTGCCACCGTCGTGGCCTGCTGCCGCCAGCTGGTCAAGGCAGGCAACGTGAAAATCAGCGTGATGTCAATAGGCTTCGCCAAGAGCTAAGAGAAAAGAGAGGTACATTTTCGCCAAAAAACTTTGCTCATTCGGAATAAATTAGTAATTTTGTGGCCGAATCATATTTAACACGTCAATTATGCAAGATATCAGGAATCAATTTGCCAGGAAGCTGATGGAGATACAGGCCATCAAGTTGCAGCCCAACGAGCCTTTCACATGGGCATCGGGCTGGAAGTCGCCCATCTACACCGACAACCGTAAGACGCTGTCGTTCCCTCAGCTGCGCTCGTTCGTGAAGCTCGAGTTGTGCCACGCCATCCAGGAGCATTTCCCCGAGGCAGAAGCCGTAGCCGGCGTCGCCACTGGAGCCATCGCACAGGGAGCGCTGGTAGCAGACCAACTGGGACTGCCCTACAGCTACGTTCGTCCGAAGCCGAAAGACCACGGCATGGGCAACCAGGTGGAAGGCGAGATTAAGAAAGGTGCCAAGGTGGTGGTCGTCGAAGACCTGATCTCCACGGGCGGCAGCAGTCTGAAGGCCGTCGCTGCCCTGCGTGCCTACGGCGTGGAGGTGATAGGCATGGTGGCCTCGTTCACCTATGGCTTCCCTGTGGCAGAGAAGGCTTTCGAGGATGCTGGCGTGAAGCTCATCACGCTGAGCAACTACGAGGCCGTCGTCGAAGAGGCAGCCAAGACAGGCTATATCAAGGAGGAAGACAAAGCCGTACTCGCTGAGTGGCGCAAGAGTCCCGAAACCTGGAAACAATAGGTATTTCATTATTACATTATTTCATTATTATGGGAATATTCGGAAGTGAATCAAAATTCGAGAGTAGCATCAAGCAGATACCTTACCCTCAGCAGGCAGTCTACGACAATATCAGCGACCTGCGCAACCTTGAGAAGGTGCGCGACCGTGTGCCGGAGGACAAAGTACAGGACTTCTCGTTCGATGAGGACACGGTGAGCCTCAATGTGGCCCCCGTAGGCGAGCTGAAGCTCCGCATCTGCGACCGCGAGGCACCCAAGTGCGTCAAGTTCGAAACCGTCCAGTCGCCCGTACCTTTCAACATCTGGATCCAGGTGCTGCCCGTCGACGAGCAGAACTCGAAGATGAAGGTGACGGTGAAGGCTGAGCTGAACCCCTTCATCAAGGGCATGCTGGAAGGTCCGCTGCAGGACGGAGTAGAGAAAATCGCTGACGCACTGGCACAGGTACACTATGAATAAGTGAAGAATGAAGCTTTGGGAAAAGAACTTTGAGATCAACAAGGAGATAGAGCGGTTTACCGTGGGCCGCGACCGCGAGATGGACCTCTATCTGGCCAAGTATGACGTGCTGGGCTCGATGGCCCACATCACCATGCTCGAGAGCATCGGGCTGCTGGAGAAGGACGAGCTGACGCAGTTGTTGGCAGAACTGAAGAACATCTACCGGCTGGCAGAGCGCGGCGAGTTCACAATCGAGGACGACGTGGAAGACGTACACTCACAAGTAGAGATGCTGCTCACACGGAAGCTCGGCGACATGGGCAAGAAGATACATTCGGGCCGGAGCCGCAATGACCAGGTGCTGGTGGACCTGAAACTCTTCACCCGCCACGAGCTGATGGAGATAGCCCAGGAGGTGAAGAGCCTCTTCGACGAACTCATCCAGAAGAGCAATCAATATAAGGACGTGCTCATGCCCGGCTACACCCACCTGCAGATAGCCATGCCCTCCAGCTTTGGACTCTGGTTCGGCGCCTACGCCGAGAGCCTCTGCGACGATATGCTCTTCCTGCAGGCAGCCTACAAGATGACCAACCGCAACCCCCTGGGTTCTGCGGCAGGCTACGGCAGTTCCTTCCCCCTGAACCGCACGATGACCACCGAGCTGCTCGGCTTCGACTCGATGGACTACAACGTGGTCTACGCCCAGATGGGGCGCGGCAAGATGGAGCGCAACGTGGGCTTCGCCATCGCCACCATCGCCGGCACACTGGCCAAGCTGGCCTTCGACGCCTGCCTGTTCAACTCGCAGAACTTCTCGTTCGTCAAGTTGCCCAAGGAATGCACCACAGGGTCGAGCATCATGCCCCACAAGAAGAACCCCGACGTGTTCGAACTCATCCGAGCCAAGTCGAACAAGCTGCAGGCCCTGCCTCAGCAGGTGACACTCATCATGAACAACCTGCCCGTGGGCTACTTCCGCGACCTGCAGATCATCAAGGAGGTGTTCCTACCAGCCTTCGGCGAACTGAAGGACTGCCTTGAGATGGCTGCCTACATTATCAATAAGATAGAGGTGAATGAGCATATCCTCGACAACCCGATGTACGACCCGATGTTCTCCGTGGAAGAAGTGAACCGCCTGGCTGCCAACGGCATGCCCTTCCGCGATGCCTACAAGAAGGTGGGACTCGACATCGAGGCCGGACAGTTCCGCGCCGACAAGAACATCCACCACACCCACGAAGGTTCCATCGGCAATCTCTGCAACGACCAGATACAAGCCTTGATGCAACAGACGCTTGACGGTTTCCATTTCGAACGGATGACAGAGGCAGAAAAAGCGCTCATCAGATGATCAGACGACTGTTGCCACTGCTCTGCGCCTTGCTGCTGGTAGCCTGCAATGCCGACGACATCGTCAGCAGGCGATATGCCTGTCATTTCGTGTTCAGCTATGAGCAGCACTCCACCAGCCTGCTCTTCGCTGCCGCCACGAATCCCGGCTCGTACGTCTACGTCACCATGACTGGCGACGGCAAGACAACAGCCCGCCACGTCTACGTGACCAGCAACGACGGCAAGACACCCCGTGAGGACAATATCATCGCCACCGACAAGGAGAACTACACCACCTTCCAACTCGGTGCCAGTAACAGCATAGGCCTCATCATCGGCCTGACCAATTTCAATGGTCTCTGGGCCTACGACCGGCAGTGCCCCAACTGTGGCGGTTCGCAGGCACTCGACTTCACGGGCAACCGCCAGCAGGTCAACTGTGGCAAGTGCCAGCGCATCTATGACCTGGAGACGGGGGGCATCGTCAGCGGTGACAACGGAGATGCGCTCATGCGCTATTTCTGCTCCTTCGACGGCACGCTGCTGCGTGCCTGGAATTAGTTGCGTCATGCAGGAAAAGGTAAAAACTCGATTAATAACCTAAATAAATACGAAAATTTTTGGCTATTTCAAGAAATAGCCGTACCTTTGCACAAATTTCAGGCTGCCGTGATGGTGGAATTGGTAGACACGAGGGACTTAAAATCCCTTGACCAGGAATGGTTGTGCGGGTTCGAGTCCCGCTCGCGGCACTATTAAAATTCGAATTTTATGCAAAACAAAAACTTAATCCTTTTTTCAGCAGCAACAATGATGCTGCTTTCTTCGTGTTCTAAACTGGGTCCATTGTCCGCCGACAATTTCAATGTTGCCCCCACACCGCTGGAGACACAAGCCGGAATGGTGCCTGCATCCATCAACGGGCACTTCCCCGAGAAATATATGAAGCGCAAGGCCGTAGTGACCATCGTACCTGAGCTGCGCTATTCCAATGGTACCATCGTACAGGGCAACGTAGCCACCTTCCAGGGCGAGAAAGTTGCCGGCAACGACCAGACCATCTCCTACCGTCTGGGTGGTAACTACACAATGAAGACCAACTTCCCTTATGCCGACGACAACAAGGCCGACATGTATCTGACCTTCCGTGCCAGCATCGGCTCGAAGACAGTACAGATACCGGAGGTGAAGGTAGCGTATGGCATCATCGCCACGTCTGAACTCTACAAGCGTACGCTGACCACAGCTCAGGCAGCCATCGCCCCCGATGCCTACCAGCGCATCAGCAAGCAGAAGCAAGAGGCCAACATCAAGTTCCTCATACAGCAGGCCAACCTGCGTAAGAGCGAACTGGCCAACAACTCGGTACAGGAGTTCGTCAAGATGTTGCAGCGCATCAATGCCGACCGTCAGGGCCTGAACCTCGAAAACGTAGAGGTATCAGCCTATGCTTCGCCCGATGGCGGTTTCAGCATCAACGACAAGTTGGCAGCTGAGCGTCAGAAGAACTCTGAACAATACGTCAACCAGGAACTGAACCGCATCCAGATGAAGGCCAACGTCGATGCCAAGTACACCGCCCAGGACTGGGAGGGATTCCAGGAACTGGTGAAGGCCAGCGACATCCAGGACAAGGAAGTCATCCTGCGTGTGCTTTCGATGTATAAAGACCCTGAGGAGCGTGAGCAGCAGATCAAGAATATCTCCAGTGCCTTCCGCGAGCTGGCCGACGGCATCCTGCCTCAGCTGCGCCGTGCCCGTCTGACCATCAACTACGAGACCGTTGGCCGTAGCGACGACCAGATCCTGGCACAGATCAAGCAAGACGCCACCAAACTGAGCATCGAAGAGCTGCTCTACGGAGCCAATCTGAAGGAAGACCTGGGTGAGAAGGAGGATATCTACAAACTGGCCACAGAGATTTATCCCAGCGATGCCCGTGCTTACAACAACCTGGCTACCATCCAGTATGCCCGTGGCAACTACAAGGCTGCCGACCAGTATATCCAGAAGGCACAGAGCCTGCAGGCCAACCTGCCCGAAGCTAAGGCCAACCTCGGTATGATCGCCTTGCAGGCTGGCGACCTGAAGACCGCCGAGCAGTATATCGCCAGCGCCACCGGTGCCAACGGTCTGCAGGAGGTGCTGGGCAATCTGCACCTGGCTCAGGGCAACTATGCCCAGGCAGAGCAGGACTTCGCCGACATCTACAGCAACAGCGCTGCCCTGGCCCAGATTATGAACAAGAACTATGCCTCGGCAGCCGTCACGCTGAAATACGTGAAGAATGCCGATGCCATTACAGAATACCTGAAAGCTATCCTTGCAGCCCGCATGGGTAACAAGCAAGACATCGAGGAGCCCCTTGGTAAGGCCATCGCCGCCGATGCCTGGCTCCAGAAATATGCTGCCAACGACTTGGAGCTGACTAAGTGAAAAGTGAAGAGTGAAGAATTTGCTACCGCCATTCAATAGGGTTAAGAGACTCATAGTGAGCGACAAGAGTGCTGGTATCCTCCGCAAACTCCGTCATCGGCTGATCTGCGCAGGGATAGTGGTGGCAAATTCTTCACTCTTAGTCTCCTGTGGTGTCGACGATGGCACGTTTCAAATGGAGGGAGAGTTCAAGAATTTCAACCAAGGGGAACTCTACCTCTATAATATCGACGGGGCACGTCATAAAATCGACACCATCAGCGTGATGAAAGGTCGCTTCTCCTATGCGGTAGAGATAGAGAAGCCCACCACCTATGTCATCGTATTCCCCAACTTCTCGGAACTGCCCGTCTTTGGAGAGTCTGGCAAGAAGGTGACCATCGAGGGCGATGCCTCTCATCTGAGGGAGGTAGCGGTAAGCGGCACCGATGAAAACAAGCTGATGACGGCATACAGGATGGAAACCAATCAGCAGACACCACCCGAGATTAGTCAGTCGGCCGCACAATTTATCAAAGACCATCCGCAATCGCTTGCCAGCAGATATATCTTCAACAAGCAGTTCATCCAGACCACGACTCCCGACTATCAGAAAGCCTTGGAATTGCTGCAGGTCATCGCCAAGGAGAGTCCCAACAGCAAGGAGCTTAACATGCTCAAACGGCAGTTGGAAGGACTCAGCCACCTGCGCGACAACGGCAAAATACCCTCATTTACAGCCACCGACATCAACGGCAAGACTGTCAGTAGCAGCCAGCTGACTAGCCAGGTGAACGTCATCTTCACCTGGGCATCATGGAATTACGACAGCCAGAACATGCTGCGCAAGCTCAACCGCCTGCAGAAGGAGAACACCGACAGAATGAAGGTTGTTGGCATCTGTCTGGACGCCAACCTGAAAGACTGCCGCCGACTGCTCGACCGCGACTCCATCAAGTGGAATTGCGTCTGCGACGGCAAGATGTGGGAGACACCAGCACTGACTCAGTTGGGACTTTACTTTGTGCCCGACAACGTCATCACCGACAGCCGGGGCAAGATTGTTGCCCACTCATTACAAACCAATGAGATAGACCGGAAGATAGAGGAACTGCTAAAATAACAACTTTCAAGGCAATCGAATCGGTAGTTGTTTCCCTACTTTTGCGACAATATTTGGTGATAGTAAGGATGCTCTCACTGTCCGAAAATAATAGTTATGAAAGAAACGCTGATTTGGATTGGAGCACTCATTGCGGGTGCCATACTGGGACTGACGGGCCTACACTGGGTTGACCAGTTGATGGAGTTCATAGCAACGGTCTATACACGGCTGTTCCAACTACTGGCAGTGCCGACGATAGTACTGGCCGTCATCACCACGCTGGCCACCTTCGGCTCGAAGGACTCAGGCAGACTGTTCCGCCACACGCTGACCTATACCCTGCTCACCACCCTGGCCGCTGCCTGCGTCGGCGCCCTGCTCTACGTGGTGATCGCACCGGGCAATCTGCCCGCAGAGGCTATCGCACAGGGCAGTGAGGCTGTCGGTGATACACCCGCACAGACCTACTACACCCACATCCTGAGTGTCATCCCCAACAACGTAGTACGCCCCTTCCTCGAAGGTAACGTGCTGTCGCTGCTCTTGCTGGCCTTCGCCATTGGCATCGGGCTCTCACGACTGCCTGAGTCGGAGGGCAAAGCCGTCGTCGTCCGTTTCCTGCAGGGCCTGCAGGAGTTGCTCTTCATGCTCATCCGGGGTCTCATCTGGTCTCTGCCCCTCGGCATAGTTGCTTTCGCAGCACAGCTATCGGCCCAGCTGTCGGCAGGTGTGGTAGCCGACAGTATCGGCAAGTACGTGTTGGTGGTGCTGGGCGGCAACGTGATACAGTTCTTCGTGGTGCTACCCCTGTTCCTGCTGGCACGTGGGCTGAATCCCCAGCATGTGCTGAGCCGAATGATGCCCGCCGTACTGATGGCCCTGTTCACCAAGAGCTCGGCCGCCACCCTGCCCGTCACCATGAAGACGGCCGAACAGCGCTTAGGCATCCGCCAGCAGACGGCCCGCTTCGTGCTGCCCATCTGCACCACCATCAACATGAACGGCTGCGCGGCTTTCATCCTCACCACCTCACTCTTCGTGATGCAGAACGGCGGCATGGAGCTCACGTTCACCACCATCCTCACCTGGATCCTCATCGCCGTCGTCTCTGCCGTGGGCAATGCGGGCGTACCGATGGGTTGCTATTTCCTTACCTTCTCGCTCATGTCGGGCATCGGTGCCCCCGTAGCAGTACTGGGCATCATCCTGCCTATCTACACCATCATCGACATGATCGAGACCGCCGAGAACGTATGGTCTGACTCCTGTGTCACAGCAATGGTTGACCACGACCTGGCAGAAAAGCAGTAAAGAATACATGATATTTGTATCGTTTTGAGTGAAAAAACTGCAAACTCTTTTGAGTTTCAAAAATAATTAGTATCTTTGCAGCAGATAAATCTTATATTATGCTAGTAAAAACATATACCGCTGCTGTTAACGGCCTGAATGCCACTACGATAACCGTAGAAGTAAACATGACCCGTGGCATCATGTTCCATCTTTCCGGGCTGGCCGACACATCTGTTAAGGAGAGCTACGACCGTATCCGCGCTGCTGTGAGCAACATTGGATTCAAGCCCCCTACAGCTGAGATTACCATCAATCTCTCTCCTGCCGACATCCGTAAGGAAGGCAGTGGCTACGATTTGCCACTGGCCATCGGCATCCTGGCAGCCCACAATAAGATTGCATGCGACCTGCTGGAGCAATACATGATGGTTGGTGAACTGGGCCTCGACGGTCGTCTGAAGCCTGTCAATGGCACTCTGTCCATTGCCATCCGAGCCAGGGCAGAGAAGTTCAAGGGCCTCATCGTCCCCAAAGAGAATGAGCGCGAGGCTGCCGTCGTCAATAACCTTGATGTGTATGGCATGGAAAACCTGGCTGATGTCATCAGTTTCCTCAATGGTGCTGATAATTATGAGCCAACAGTTGTCGACACACGCCGGGAGTTCTATGAGCATCAATATTCCTTCGACCTCGATTTTGCCGACGTGAAGGGCCAGGAGAGCGTGAAACGCGCTCTCGAGGTAGCTGCTGCCGGAGGCCATAACCTCATCATGATAGGCCCTCCAGGGTCGGGTAAGTCGATGATGGCCAAGCGATTGCCCGGCATACTGCCACCTCTCTCACTGGCTGAGAGCCTGGAGACCACACAAATACATTCTGTTGCCGGAAAATTGACCAATGGCACGTCGCTCATCTCGCAACGCCCTTTCCGCTCGCCCCACCATACTGTATCTCAAGTGGCTATGACTGGCGGCGGCAACCATGCCGTGCCCGGCGAGGTCAGTATGGCCCACAACGGCGTGCTCTTCCTCGACGAGCTGCCAGAGTTCAACAAGTCGACCCTCGAAGTGCTCCGTCAGCCGCTCGAAGACCGTAAGATCACCATCTCGCGTGCCAAGTATACCGTCGAGTATCCCTGCTCCTTCATGTTCGTGGCCTCGATGAACCCATGTCCCTGTGGCTACTATGGCGACCCCACGCACCACTGTGTCTGTACCCCGGGCCAGATACAGCGCTACATGAACAAGATCAGCGGACCCCTACTCGACCGTATCGATATCCACTGCGAAATCCAGGCCGTCCCCTCCGCCCAACTCTCGCAGATGCAGCCCGGCGAGCCTTCGTCAGTCATCAGAGAGCGTGTCATTGCCGCCCGTAAGGTTCAGGAGGAACGCTTCAAACCCTACAAAGGCATTCACTCCAACGCCATGATGACCGACCGGATGCTCCACGAGTTTGCCGAGCCCGATGCCGCTAGTCTCGATATGCTCCGCATGGCGATGGAACGTCTGAAGCTCTCTGCCCGTGCCTACAGCCGCATTCTCAAGGTAGCCCGCACCATCGCCGACCTCGCCAGAAGTGAGAAAGTCGAATCGATGCACATCGCCGAAGCCATCGGCTATCGCAACCTTGACCGTGGCGACTGGGCAGAAAGAGGGATATAAAATATCCATCATCAGATGGACTATAATTAATAAGCATATACCAGTCCGTACTTCTCATGCAGTCGGCGAAGCGAGCCGTCGGCCTTCATCTCTTGGATTTTGTTGTTCACCATCTGTAGCAAATCCTCCTGCCCTTTTTTCATCAGAACGCCGATTTGCCCGTGAGTGAAAGGCGCGTTGAGTAGCGGTGCTGCCAACCGTGTGTCTGCCTGTACATAATAGGGAGCCTCGGTTATCTCTGTGATCATCAGGTCGGCCCCTCCCTCGGCTATCAGCGTTGGAATCTCCTCGTTCTTCTGATGAACAATGATAGTGGCATGAGTGAGGTTCTCGTTGGCAAACTTCTCATTCAGTCCTCCGGGATTGACCATCACGCGCACCTCCGGCTTGTCAATGTCGGCCAATGAACGGAAGCGGTCTGCTTCCGATGCACGACAAAGAATCGTCTTACCATTAGCCAGATAGCCCTCGCTCATGAGCATCTTCTCACGGCGGGCGTCAGTGATGGTAATGCCGCCGATGGCCATGTCGAAGGTCTGGGGTTCAGCCAGGACATCAGTCGTCAGCGTAGGCCATGAGGTCTTGACAAATTCTATCTCGACACCTAAGTTTCTGGCAATCTCTTGGGCGACCTCAATGCCAAAGCCCCAGTATGTGCCGTCGGCCTCACGGAAAGACAGTGGCCGGTAGTCGCCTGTAGTGCCCACGAGTATCTTTCCTCGTTCCACAATCTCGGCAACCTTCCCACCGACAGGGATGATGCTGTCTTGTCCTGTAGGGGTGTCGTTATTGGAACAAGCAGCTAATACCGTACTCCATAGCGTCAGTATGACGGCGAAGAAACAGAGAATCTTTCTCATCAGAAATACCATATTTAATATTATATATTCATAACGGGGACAAATTATCAGAGTATCTCCCTCGCAATCCAGGCGCAAGCCTCTGCATCAGCAAGGGCATGGTGGTGATTGTCGAGTTCATAGCCACAGAGTCTTGAGATGGTATGGAGCTGATGGTTCTCGGCATGTGGGAAAGCACGACGGGAAGCCACACAAGTGCAGTAGAACTGATAATCGGGATAGTCCATCTGATAACATCGGAAGACTGCTTTCAGGCACGACTCGTCGAAGGCCTTATTATGGGCAACAAGCGGCAAGCCTTCAATCATCGGCTCTATCTGTTTCCATACTTCCGGAAAAACAGGAGCTTCTTCTGTGTCACGCCGGGTAAGCCCATGAACCCGTGTGTTCCAATAATTATAGTAGTTCGGTTCGGGTTGAATCAGCGAATAGAACTTGTCCACAATCTCTCCGCCCCGTACAATAACCACGCCTACGGAGCATACACTAGTACGTTCTGTATTGGCCGTCTCGAAATCAATCGCGGCAAAGTCTTTGAGCCCTGTCCGAATCAAACCTTTTGGTACCATCCTCATCATCGGAATTTTCTGCAAATTTACAATAACTTCGGGATAAAGTTTGTCATCCGGCAAAATATTAACTGTTTTTATCACTACGAAAGAAAATCGTCACGTATCACAAAAGCACATGGCTTCAGAATTTTTGCGTTAAAACTTGGCAGTATCAGCAAAAAGTGCTAACTTTGCATGCAAAAGATGCAAAAGGGCACGCTATACTGCATAGGACTGGTAATACTGGTGGTAGTGCTGTTCGCACTCAACCTGGTGGTGGGGTCTGTCAGGATCCCTGCAGCCGACGTATTGAGCATCCTGATGGGTGACGAATCGGCGAAGCCCTCGTGGCAGTTCATCGTGATGGAATCGCGATTGCCACAGGCCATTACAGGCATGCTCTGCGGAGCGGCACTGGCAGTGAGCGGACTGATGCTGCAGACAGCCTTCCGCAATCCGCTGGCAGGTCCCAGCATCTTCGGTATCAACAGTGGTGCCGGACTGGGTGTGGCCTTAGTGATGCTACTGTTGGGCGGGAGCCTTTCCGCAGGTTCGGTGAGCATCTCCGGCTTCGTTGCCATCCTCGTGGCAGCTTTCATCGGAGCAATGGCGGTGATGGCCATTATCTTTTTCTTCTCCACCATCGTGAGAAACAATGTGATGCTGCTTATCATCGGTATCATGACGGGCTATATTTCCAACGCAGCCATCTCGCTACTCAATTTCTTTGCCACCGATGAGGGTGTCAAGTCGTATATGGTGTGGGGCATGGGATCGTTTGGCGGCGTCTCGATGCAGATGATGCCCGTGTTTGCATCCATCACCATCGCCGGACTCATCGGGGCACTGCTGCTCATCAAGCCACTCAACGCCCTGCTGCTCGGCGATCGCTATGCCGAGAATCTGGGCGTAGACATCATCCGTACCCGCAACTGGCTACTCATCGTGACAGGACTGCTGACAGCCATCACCACAGCCTTCTGCGGACCGGTGGCCTTCATCGGACTGGCTGTGCCACACATCGCCCGACTGCTGCTCACCACCGACAACCACCGCGTGCTACTGCCTGCCACCATCCTCTGCGGGGCCGTCGTTGCCCTGGTGTGCAACCTCGTCTGCTACCTGCCCGGCGAGAGTGGTGTCATCCCCCTGAATGCCGTCACCCCACTGATGGGAGCACCAGTTATCATCTACGTCATTATCAAAAAATAGTATGAAGGAACATATCAGAACACTCCTGGAAGACTTGCTGCCGCTGGTGGACTTCGACTCCGACTTCCTGTTCAGCGAGCTCGACTCTCTGGGCGTGACCACCATCCTGATGGCACTCTCAGATGAATACGGCATCCGCCTGGAGGCCACCGATGCCACACCCCGTAACCTGAAAAGTCTCGACAGTCTGGTGGCCCTCGTCGAGAGCAAGCTTAACGAGAAGTCATGACACTCGAGGATTATCTGCGACAGGATGCCGAGCGCTATGCGGACAAGGTGGCAGTTGTATGCGACGGACGGCAGATGACATACCGCGAACTGTATGCCGCTGTCTGTGAGCGGGCTGCAACTTTGCCAAAGGGCGAGGTGATCGCCTTTCGCAACTCACAAGATATCGACTTCCTCATCACCTATTTCGCCATCCATCTGGCGGGGAGCATTGCTGCACCACTGGAAAAGGATACGCCCGAGGCACGCTTTCAACAGATAGCAAAAGACCTCCGAGCGGATAACGGGGCCGACATCCTTTATACCACAGGCACTACAGGCCGTTCGAAGGGTGTCATCATCAGCCATCGGGCCATCATTGCCGATGCCGAGAACCTGATAGAGGGGCAGGGCTTCTCCCACGACCTGGTGTTCATCATCAACGGCCCGCTAAACCACATCGGCAGCTTGTCGAAAATCTGGCCTGTGATACTGACAGGCGCCACGCTCTATATCCTCGAAGGGATGAAAGACCTCAACGCCTTCTTTCAGGCTCTCGACTATCCAGCCGCTAAGGTAGCCACCTTCTTCGTGCCCGCCACCATCCGCATGCTGCTACAGTTTAGCGGAGACCGACTCGCCGCCTACGCCAGGAAGCTCGATTTCATCGAGTCGGGAGCCGCACCGCTGCCCCGCGCCGACATGCTCCGGCTCTGCCAGCTACTACCTCACACCCGACTCTATAACACATACGCCTCAACGGAGACAGGCATCATCGCCACCTATAATTATAATGACGGCCGATGCCTGGAGGGCTGTCTGGGGCGCCCGATGAGTCACTCGCGCATCACCATCGCCGACGACGGCCTCATCGCCTGCCAGGGCGACACGCTGATGAGTGGCTATGCAGACGATTCTGCCAGCGAGGCCCCTGCCACCATCCTGACTTCCGATGTCGGTTACCTCGACTACGAGGGCATGCTACACCTGGTGGGGCGGCAGAACGACACCATCAACGTTGGGGGATACAAGGTGGCACCTACAGAGGTGGAGGCCGCCGCCATGTCTTTACCACAGGTAGAAGACTGTATCTGCATAGCCGTCTCCCACCCCATTCTTGGTTCTGCCCTGAAACTATTGGTGGTGATGTCTGAAGGTGCCAATCTCGACAAACGGGATATGGCCCGAAGCCTCAACACCCTGCTGGAAACCTACAAGGTTCCCCTGTTGTATGAACAGGTAGAGGCCGTCAGACGTACATACAACGGAAAGATAGACCGTAAGTATTATCAGCAGCAGGATAAAATTTCTTTGTAACATATTTGGCTCTTCGCCCGATTTTTAGTATCTTTGCGGCCATAATATAAATAGGTACGCAAATATGATACAATCAATGACGGGCTACGGCAGCATGGTCGTGGCCTACAAAGAAAAGAAAATTCACGTGGAAATCAAGTCGCTCAATTCCAAGCAACTCGACTTGCAGACCCGTATCGCCCCTCTCTATCGTGAGAAGGAGATGGAGATGCGCCAGATGGTGGCCGAGGCCCTGATACGCGGCAAGGTGGACATGAGCGTGTGGATAGAGAAGGAGACGGGCGTCGATGCCACACCCGTCAACACAGCCCTGATGGAGAACTACTACCAGCAGCTGAAGACGATAGCCCAGAAGACGGGAATCCCCGAGCCGCAGGACTGGATGTACACGCTGACCCGCATGCCCGATGTGCTGACGAAGACCGACGTGGAGACGCTCGACGACGCTGAGTGGGTTGTGGTGCGCCAGGCCGTGGCCGATGCCTTGCAGAACCTGGTGAACTTCCGCTGCCAGGAGGGAGCAGCCCTGCAGAAGAAGTTTGAGGAGAAGATCGACAACATCGCTGGCCTTTTGGCTGCCATCGAGCCCTTCGAGAAGGGTCGCGTGGAGAAGATCAAGGCCCGCATCGTGGACGGTCTGCAGCAGATACCCGACGTGGAGTACGACAAGAACCGCATGGAGCAGGAGTTGATCTACTATATTGAGAAGCTGGACATCAGCGAGGAGAAGCAGCGACTGACCAATCATCTGAAATATTTCCGCGAAACGATGAACGAGCCTGCCGGACAGGGCAAGAAACTCGGCTTCATCGCCCAGGAGATGGGACGCGAGATCAACACCACCGGTTCGAAGAGCAATCAGGCCGAGATGCAGAACATCGTGGTGAAGATGAAAGACGAGCTGGAACAGATCAAGGAACAAGTGCTCAATGCATTATAAAGACTTCGGTATATGGCAAGAGGCAAACTGATTATATTTTCTGCACCTTCGGGAACAGGTAAGTCAACGATTATCTCGTGGCTCATGAATCATCATCCTGAGTTGAATCTGGCCTTCTCGATATCCTGTACGTCAAGGGCACCGAGAGGAACGGAGCGGAACGGCGTGGAGTATTTCTTCCTGTCGCCCGAAGAGTTCCGGCAGCGTATCGACAACGGCGAGTTCCTGGAATATGAGGAGGTCTATACAGACCGGTTCTACGGCACGCTGAAGTCTCAAGTGGAACGTCAGTTGGAAGCCGGACAGAACGTGGTGTTCGACGTCGACGTGAAGGGTGGTGTGAATATCAAGCAACATTATGGCAATGAGGCCATGAGCATCTTCATCCAGCCCCCTTCGATAGCAGCCTTACGGAGTAGGCTCGAAGGTCGCGCCACCGATGCCCCGGAGGTGATAGACCAGCGCATCGCCCGCGCCGAATTTGAACTGACCTACGCAGAGAAGTTCGACCAGCGCGTTGTCAACGACGTGCTGGAGCAGGCAGAGGCCGACACACTGGCACTGGTAAGTGAGTTTATAAAAACAACAACCAAGACAACTTAGGATAACCAGTTCTGCGAAAAAGTTGTCCTGGCTGTCGTTAAAATAATGATGAGGAGAAGTTGTCGTTAAACAATGATTAAGACGGGAATCTTCGGCGGTTCGTTCAACCCCATCCATAACGGTCACATCTCGCTGGCTCGGCAGTTGCGTGAGAAGGCAGAGCTCGATGAGGTGTGGCTGATGGTGTCGCCACAGAATCCCCTGAAGCAACAGGCAGACCTGCTCGACGACAGTCTGCGGATGGAGATGGCCCGAAGAGCACTCGAAGGCGTGGAAGGCGTCATCGCCAGCGACTATGAGATGTACCTGCCAAGACCGTCGTACACCTGGAACACCCTCCAGGCCCTCTCAAGAGACTACCCCGACCGCGAGTTCGTGCTACTGATGGGAGGCGACAACCTGGCCCTCTTCCATCGCTGGTATCACTATGAGGATATCCTCCGCAACTACCGCATCGTGGTCTATCCGAGGACGATGACACATGGGGTCAGGCACGGTGTGTCACCGGGCGATGACACAGCGTGCCTGACCCCATGTGTCATCGAGGCGGAGCTGATGGATATCAGCAGCACGGAGATACGCCGCCGCATCAAGGCAGGTGAGAGCATCAGCGGCATGGTGCCCCAGGCCGTGGAGGACTTTATCAGAAAGGAGGGGCTCTATGCGTAGACGGCGCTGGCACATGGATATCCTGAAGTGGCTGGGCTGGCTCTTCGACCCGATACAGAAGAACGGAGCCTTCTTCGTCTTTATGTTTGCCTTAGGCTATCTTTGCACACAGACAGAGATTACACTCCATGTAAAAGGCGCCAAGCCCTACGAAATGTCAGTGCCCGAACTGTTGTTCGACCTCTATGCCATCTGCATTGTGCTGACATTGATTCCCCGCAAGATACGCTACTGGGTGAGAGCCCTGCTCTACATCTTCTTCTACGGCGTGGCATTGGTGGACATGTTCTGCTACGTCAGGTTCGAGTCTACACTCACCCCGACGATGCTGATGCTATTTGGCGAGACCAATCAGCAGGAGGCCAGCGAGTTCCTCTCATCGTACATAGGATGGGACATCCTGACGTCGGAGGTTGGTTGGATACTGCTGCTGATAGCCGTTCACATCCTGTGGACTATCATCCGATGCATCGGAGCCAGCCTGCGTAAACGGATCATTCTGCCACGCATCAACGAGACGATACCAAAGATCTGCAAGGCCATACTGGGCGTGGCAACCCTCTGGACAGTCATTGATGCCGGCAACCAGTGCTGGAGTAATAAGACCGCCACGCAACGGCTGTTCTCCTATCAGACCATCGGTCAGGTGGAGCATGAGCTGACCCGCAAGGATCATGCCGTGATGTATCTGCCCGTCTATCGTCTGGCCTTCGGTATCTACGCCAATCGTCTGGCGGCACATCAGGTAGACCAGTTGGTAGCTGCCAGCAGCAAGGTGGTGGTGGACAGCTGCTCCTTCCGTGTACCCAACATCGTACTGGTCATCGGCGAGAGCTACAACAAGCACCACTCCCAGCTCTATGGTTACAAGATGCCCACGACGCCGAGACAGATAGCCCTGCGGGAGGAAGGCAGCCTCGTGCCTTTCAGCGATGTGGTGGCCCCATGGAACCTGACGAGCTTTGTCTTCAAGCACACCTTCTCGCTGCATGCCGTCGGCGACAGCGGCGAGTGGTGCGACGAGCCCCTCTTCCCCGAAGTGTTCCGACGGGCCGGCTATCGGGTGACATTCATCACCAATCAGTTCCAGTCGAAGGCCAAGGAGCCGGTATGGGACTTCAGCGGTGGCTTCTTCCTCAATGACCCAAGCCTGAGCAGTCGTCAGTTCAATGTGCGCAACACCAAGACTTACCGCTATGACGAGGGCGTACTGAAGGCTTACGACACGATGAAGGGCGACTCTACCAACAATCTGTACATCCTCCATCTGATGGGCTCTCATGTCGACTACCGTGCCCGCTATCCGGAGAAGACCCGTTCACGGTTCAAGCCCGAGATGTACAACCGGCCTGACCTGAACGACCACCAGCGGAAGCTTCTGGCAGAATACGACAACTCACTACTCTACAACGACTCGGTGGTGGCTGTCATCACCCAGAAGTTCATGGATAAGGATGCCGTCGTCATCTATATGCCCGACCACGGCGAGGAGATCTTCGACGACGAGCCTATCTGGGGGCGCCTGCACTCGGCAGAGACAGACTACCGTCTGGCCCGTAACGAGATGGAGATACCCTTCTGGATATGGGGCTCTCCCCTCTACCGCGAGAACCACCCCTATGGCTGGCTTGCGATTCAGAACGCCAAAGACCGTCCGCTGATGACAGACGTGCTGCCCCATCTGCTACTCTACCTCGGTGGCATCTCGTCGCCCCTCTACCGTTCAGAGTATAATGTAATCAGCCCCGATTACGACATGAGACGCCCCCGAATCCTCAAAGGCGAGACCGACTATAATCAGTTGAAGAAATGAACGAGATATTGACACGGAAGGAATGTACTGCCATGCGAGGCCTGGCCATCATGGCTATCGTGCTGCACAATTACTGCCATTTCATCGGCCGTATCGTCCAGGAGAACGAGTACCAGTTCTTTGCCATGAACAGCAGTCGGCTCTGGCAACAGCTGATGCAGCCCGACGAGCTGCTCCCCGTGCATCTGCTCTCCTTTTTCGGGCATTACGGGGTGCCTGTGTTTCTCTTTCTCAGCGGTTTTGGGCTGGTGAAGAAGTATGAATCCGGATTATCCGGAATATCCGGAATATCCGGAATGTCCGGAATGTCCGGGTTATCCGGGTTATCCGGGATATCCGCCTTCTTGCGCTATAATTATCTGAAGCTGCTGCGGATGCTCATCGTGGGCTTCTCGCTGTTCCTCGTGGTGGATGCCGTCACACCGGGGCGCTTCGCCTTCCATTGGAAGAAAGTTATTGCCCAGTTGCTGATGTACATCAACGTGCTGCCCGAACCCGACAAGATCATCTGGCCCGGTATCTACTGGTTCTTCGGACTGATGATGGAGCTCTACATCGTCTATCGACTGCTACTCTATCGGCGCAGCTCGCTCTGGGTCATTGCCTTGATAGCCGGCTGCTGGCTGCTGCAGGCTTTCTGCGATCCAGAGGGCGAAGTTCTCAACTACTTACGATATAATGCCATTGGGGGTATACTTCCCTTCGGCTTAGGTATACTCTTAGCAAGAGTTTCCTGCCGGGAAACAAGTTGTTTCCTACTGGGAAACAAACAGTTTCCTACCGGGAAACAGACAGTTAGCAGCCACCCCCGCCTGGCTTGGTCGTTAGTATTCATCGTCTCGTGTGCCTTGACTGTAGCCATGAGCTTCCATTTCCAAGCCTGGTTGTGGATACCCGTCATCATCATCGTCGGAACCGTCGCCCTGGTGAAAGCCATGCCGCAGTGGATGCTCTCGGCAACAGTCTGGCTGGGCAGTCTCTCGGCAGCTCTCTTCGTGGCCCATCCCACTGCCCGCAAGCTCTTCATCACCGTGGCATGGAAACAGGACATCTACGACGGTCTGCTGCTCTACATCATCGTGGCCATTGCAATGGCCTGGGCCGTGAAACAAATCATCGACCGCATCCCTGCTCCCCGCCTATGAAGATCAAGGACATCGAACTGGCCAATGTGAGCCGCTATCGCGGAGAACTGATGGGGGCGGCGATGCTCTTCATCATCCTCTTCCACGTGCCGCTGGCCCGAAGCGACGACTTCTTCGGACTGCGTCGCTGCGGCAATGTCGGGGTGGATATGTTCCTCTTCCTGAGCGGGGTCGGCCTGTGGTTCTCATGGGTCAGAAATCCCGATGTGTGGCAGTTCTACAAACGGCGCCTGCTGCGCATCTATCCCGCCTGGCTCCTGATGGCAGCCCTCTACTACATACCCCGCTTCAATCCGGCGAAGGGCAGCCTCATCGACCTGATAGGCGACATCACCATCAACTGGGACTTCTGGCTGCACGACGAGCTGACCTTCTGGTACATCCCCGCCATCATGATGCTCTACCTCTGGGCACCGCCCTACATGCGACTGATCGGGCGCCATCCCATCTATCGCTGGCTGCCGGTGCTGATGATACTCTGGTGCGTGCTGGTGCAGTGGATACGTCCGTTGCACGAGGCCGTAGGGCACATCGAGATATTCTGGAGCCGCGTGCCTATCTTCTTCATCGGCATCAACTGCGGGGAGATCATCCGACGGGAGACCAAGATCGACGGAGCCGGTATCTGGCTGATACTCATCACGTTCGTTGCCACCTTCGCCTCGTGTGTCTATCTGGAGCAGGTGACCCACGGACGGTTCCCCCTGTTTGTGGAACGGATGATCTACATCCCCTTCACCGTGACACTCATCCTGATGCTCAACCGTTTGTTCCGTCGTACGCCACGGTGGTTCAACCGTTTCTGTGCCTTCTTCGGAGCCCTCAGCCTGGAGGCCTATCTCATCCACGACCATTTCGTGATGGACTATATCACGCCCTACCACCTGGGCTACTGGCCTACAGCCCTGCTCACCATCGTCATCACCATCCCACTGGCCTGGCTGCTACAGCGGGGGATTGGAAAATTGAAGAATTGAAGGATTGAAGAATTGAAAAGATCATAATATGAAGAGGATAGTGGCTTTCGACTTCGATGGGACGCTGACCACCCGCGACACGCTGCTGGCATTCATCCGCTATGCCTGCGGCACCTCCCGTTTCCTGCTGGGATTCCTGCGCTATTCCCCGCTGTTGATGCTGATGAAACTGGGGCTCTATCCGAACTGGAAAGCCAAGCAGCGGGTCTTTTCTTATTTCTTCCGAGGGATGGCGCTCCAAGAATTCAATGCCCTGTGCCAGCGCTTTGCCGCAGACAACCGGCACCTGCTGAGACCAAAAGGCGAGGCGACCCTCCGTCAGGCACAGGCCGAAGGAGCCGTGGTGCTCATCGTCAGCGCATCGATAGACAACTGGGTGAAGCCCTTCTTCCCCTCAGTACAGGTGATGGGCACACAGATAGAAGTGAACGACGGACGACTGACGGGCCGTTTCCTGACCCGCAACTGCTACGGTCAGGAGAAGGTGAACCGTATCCTCGAATGCTATCCCCACCGCGAAGACTATCACCTGACGGCCTACGGCGACAGCCGGGGAGACCTGGAGCTGCTGGCCTTCGCCGATGAGTCACACTACAAACCGTTCAGAGCCGATGAAGACTAATCGTGTGGAACTGCTGACAGGTGCCGCCATCGTGCTGCTGCTCATCGTGTTCAACACGATGATATTCTGCAAGTACGACGGCCTCCTCAACGTGGTGGGCGACGACTATGGCAAGACGCTCTCCTACTATTACCACGTCTCCGGCTTCGACCCCATCACCTACAATGTACTGACCGACTGGGGGATGAAGTACGACGTGCTGCGCCATCCGCTGCTGCCCTATCTGATGTATCTGCCTTACGGCATGAACCAGGCCCTGATCTCCCTGACGGGCATCAACTGTGCGATGTACATCGCTGCCGTCATCCTGCTGATATGTGCTTTCTACACAGCCGTCTACCTCCATCGCATCCTACACCAGCTGATAGGTATCGGCCGTTGGGATGCCTCGCTGCTGACGCTCCTGTTCTTCAGTTTCGGCTATATCATGGCTACCTATTTCGTGCCCGACCATTTCGGCATCTCCCTCATGCTGATACTCATCTCCCTCTATACGATAGGCAAGGCCCGGCAGGAGGGTCGCATGCTGCGCTGGTGGCAGACGGCACTGCTGTTTGTCATCACTTCGGGCGTGACGCTGACCAATGGCGCAAAGGTATATGCCGCAGAGTGGATAGCACGGGGACGACACTTCTTCCAGTGGCGGTTCCTCCTGCTGGCGGTGGTGCTGCCTGCGCTGTTGATGACAGGTCTTGGTCTATGGGAGGAGCGGATCTACGTCTATCCCAAGCAAAAGGCAGAACAGGAGTACTTCGAGGCCCACAAGGCCGAGATGATGGCCAAGGCCCGCAGGAACCATGAGCGCTACAAGAATGCCCCGTGGGTCATCCACAAGGGTATACCGCTGGGCCCGGGCAGTCTGCTGAAGTGGACTGACACCACCACGCCCCGCGACGAGACGCTGATAGAGAATTTCTTCGGAGAGTCGATACTGATGCACGAGGAATGGGTGCTCGACGACATCCTGACCAGCTATCGACCCGTGTTGCTGCAGTACCGTTCGTGGGTCAACTATGCCGTAGAGGCCTTGATCGTGCTGCTCCTCTTGGCGGGCATCGTCTGTGGCTACAGAAACCGGTTGTTGTGGATGGCACTGCTGGGTATCGTGCCCGATGTGCTGATGCACCTCGTGCTGGGCTTCGCCATCAACGAGGTCTATATCATGTCGGCTCACTGGATATACGTCATCCCCATCGCCGTGGGCTGTCTGATACTGCGGCTCAAGGGGCACTGGCGCTGGGCCCTACGCTTATCGCTTGTGGTGCTGACGCTCTATCTGTTTGTTCACAATGTGGGTCTGATTGCCGATTGGATGCAGCAAGCCCCTGTCTATACAGGATTCTGGTATGAGTGAGGAAGGATTGAAGAATACTTCCGTGTTTCGCATCCGGCGTGAAGAGCGGGTGATGGCTGTGGTGGCTCTGATAGTCATCGTAGCCCTCAATGGCCTGTTCATCTACCGTCTCCACGACCTCTTCATGCAGCCAGGCTTCGGGCCCTACTGGAAGGTGTTCGAGCGGGAATTCCATCTGGCGGGCTACGACCCTTATACCTACCTTGGCATTACCGACTGGGGCACCGTCTATCAGGTATACCGCCATCCGCTGCTGGCCTTCATGATCTGGCCGCTGTATCTGCTGAACGAGGGGCTGACGTGGCTCTTCGGCATCAACTGCGTGCAGTATATCGTGGCGTCGGTACTGACCTTCTGTTCACTCTACTCCTACCTATTTATATATAGGATACACCGCGAGGTCGTCGGCTTGCAGCGGTTCGATGCCGCACTGCTCTCCACCTTCTTCTATTCCCTGGCCTATATCATGCTGTCGGTCATCGTACCCGACCACTTCACGCTCTCCATGCTGCTGTTGCTCACGGTACTCTATATCTCCGGACGATGCATTCAGAAGGGGCGCAAGTTCACTTGGTGGCAGTCGGCACTCTTCTTCTACATCACGGCAGGCGTCACGCTATCCAATGGCATTAAGGTATTCCTCTCGGACCTGTTCGTTGATCTGCGCAACTTCTTCCGCCCCAAGTATCTGCTGCTGGCGGTGGCGTTGCCCGCCGCTATGCTCTGGCTGACGGCCACGTGGGAATACCACACATTCGTTGAACCTAAGGAGAAGCAGCGGCAGGAGGAGAAAATCGCCAAGGCCAAGGCACTGGCAGCCCGCGTGGCCAAGATGTCGCCTGAGGAACGGGCCAAGTTTGAGGTAAAGAAAGCCAAGCGCGAGAAGGTGCTACGCATTCAGGCTGCCAAGAGCGGCAAACCAATGGAGAAAGAGGGATTCCTCCGTTGGACGGACATCACCACCGACCGCTGGCAGACGATCTATGAGAATCTCTTCGGCGAGGCCCTGCAGTTCCATCAGCAGTATTTCCTTCAAGACACGCTGGTGCATCGCCCGGTATTCGTCAGGTATAATTGGTGGTTCAGCTATCTGATAGAGGCCGTCATCCTGTTGCTCTTCGCTGCCGGCGTCTGGTGCGGTCGCCGTAGCCGTTTCCTGTGGCTATGCCTCTCATGCCTGGGCTTCGACCTCTTCCTGCATCTGGTGCTGGGCTTCGGCATCAACGAGGTACATATCATGGCTCCCCACTTCATGTTCGTCCTGCCCATCGCCATCGCCTATCTGCTGAAAGCAGCACAAGGCTGGCGACATCAGGCGCTGCGGGGTGTCATCCTGATGCTGACGCTTTACCTATTTATATATAATGGCTATCTGCTGACGGACTTCCTGCTGACACCCATCAGGGCTACGCTCTAAATGTCCTTGTCGGTGCCCATCCATTTGCGGAAGCGGTGGGTGAGGGCTTTCGTGATTTGGCTGAAGTTGCCGTGCGTCAGATTCAGCCATAGCTCCTCTATCGACCGGCTTATCTTCAGCCACGGGTGTCCCCAGGCGTTGTAGCGGTACATGCGCTGCTGATAGGCCACGTTGTCCACCATGTACTTCGGATGCTGCAAGGGGAAGGTGAGTTCGTAACGCTGCATGGTGAAGATGCGCCGCACAGCCTTCGGCAGCGTGCTCAGGGCCGAGTAGTGGGCCGACTCCTGCGTGGCTCCCACATTGCTGATGAGATTCTTGGCGGGCATGATGGCCAGTCCGTTGTTGAGCATCATGTGCGACCAGAAGATGGTCTCAAACTGCGGCAGTCCCGACTCGCGGTGCAGCCGACAAGTACGGATGAAGTCACTCTTCCAGCCCCGGGCCTTGATGAGCTGTTGCAGCTGGTCGAGATTATAGGGGTCGTCGAGGAATGAGAGACTGTCATCCCACTGGCTCACTACCCTTCGCCACGACGCCCAGCCCCAGATGCTGAAGGCCGAGGTGAAGAAGTAGTCGTAAGGGCAGTCCTGCGTCTGTTCGTCCATATTGAAGCCCGATATCATCGTGACGCGCTCATCGTGCTCATAGCGGTCGAGCATCTCCTTGCAGAATGGGAAGAAGGAGAGCGAAGGGCAGTCGTCGTCCTCAAACTTCATGCACTTGTCGTAGAGCGAGAAGGCCCATTTGATGGAGAGGTAGTTCGAGGGGTCGCAGCCACGGTTCTGCTCCTGATAGTTGCGATGCACGGTGCACTCCCAGTCTATCTGGCTGTCGTCAACAATAGCGCGACATTGCATCATACGCTCCAGGTCGGCCTCGCCGCGTGCTCCGTCCTGGTAGAGCAGCAGTCGTGAGGGGCGTGCCTGCCTGATTTGGTTGAAGAGCTGTGCAAGCATGTCGGGCCGGTTGAAGAAAAGCACCAGCACCGCTACGTCGGTCTTTGCAGGATATTTCGTCGGTTCCATGCTGCAAAGATAGCACAATTCGCCCGAACCGCCAAATTCTCTGCTCACATATCTTTACTTTTTCTATGAAACTCGATGCAGTTTAGGAAAAAAAGTGTAACTTTGC
>ODAI010659833.1_pt1 | contig 32081 bp, 28 predicted proteins | sample 1539321 | NCBI WGS metagenome assembly ODAI01 (sample SAMN02144231, study PRJEB22623) | gut metagenome | biome: sheep rumen | host: Ovis aries | place: New Zealand
CTCAGTTGTAACGCCACCAGTTGGCATGAATGTACACTGTGGGAAAGGACCACCGAAGTCATCGATGATTTTGTATCCGCCCTTGCGCTCAGCAGGGAAGAGCTTCAAGTGTGTAACGCCCTTGTTGATACAAGCGGTGATTTCTGAAGGATTTGAGATTCCTGGCATAGTTGGAACATTGTTTTTGATACACCAGTCAACGACATCCGGGTTGTATCCTGGGCTGACGATGAATTTTGCACCGGCCTTAACAGCCTTTTCTGCCTGCTCAACATTGAGAACAGTACCAGCACCAACGAGCATGTCAGGCTCAGCCTTAATCATAGCCTCGATAGCCTCTGCAGCACATGCAGTGCGGAAAGTAACCTCGCTAGCCGGAAGACCGCCCTTTACGAGAGCGTGAGCCAGGTCAGCTGCCTTTGAAGCGTCTTCAATTGCGACAACAGGAATGATACCGATGTCACGGAATGTGTCATAAATGTCTTTTGCCATTTCTAAAAGCCTCTTAAATAAAGAATATTGAATCATTGTACAGCAATTCACATTTAAAGTGAAGATGAATTTTTAGGGCGCAATTTTATCGTCTACCGCTGTTCCGCTGCTTGCTCACGCGCGGTCGTCCGCTTACGCTTTCGACTGGCTTCGCCACAGCTTCATAGCGGGCGCGCATTTTTTCTCTACTGTTCAATTTTTCTGCAATGATGATGAATGTAATTTTTTCAGGCGATTTCTTTAGCAACCTTAAAAGTTCAAATTGGGAAAAAGTCTTGACAATATTATTTAACAATGTTAATTTATCGCTGTTAAATATCACTGCACAGGAAGGAATCATGCGAAATCCCAATCCAAATATAATGCCCCTCATAAAAAAGCGGACACTTGAACTGCTTATGCAGAAAAATCCCGACCAAATCGGCATGAGGGACATTGCACAGAATTGCGGAATCACCGCCACCAGCATCTATCATTACTACAGGGACAAGGACAAACTTTTTCAGGAAATTTCCCTGGACTGTCTTTACGAGCTTAACGAAAAAATCAAAGAGGCCACAGAAAAAGGAGATTCATTCAAAAATCAGACCAAAAACGCAATTTCTGTCTTCCGCGACTGGTGCTTTGAAAATCCCCGGCTCTCCCTTCTTGTCATGGAAGGAATCAAATCCGCGGAGGATGCCAGCCCAGAGCTTATCGAAGAATACTATGTCTGTAACCGCACGGGCGAAGAACTTCTTAAAAAGGCAATCGAAAAAGGCACCGCCCGTTCAGAAAATCCCCGTCTGGACATTGGCATTTTGGTCTCAGGCTTGTGGGGATGCATCGAATCTGTCCTGCTCAAAAAAAGCGATGTGGAATACTGGGAAAAGGAGCTGGCTTTCACGGACAGATTCATCAGCTTGTGGATGGATTCAATTTTTACGGAATAAAACATTATGCAAGGCCGCTAACGCGGAGTTTTTAAAGGAGGAAGCTCATGAAAATCCTGATTCTGAACGGAAGTCCCCGAAAAAATGGAAAAATCTCCCGGCTGCTTCACACTGCCGAAAAAGCCCTGCTGGAAAAAGGCGATTCCGTCACATTCATAGATGTTTCTTCTATTATGTTCAAGCCCTGTGCCGGCTGCATGGCCTGCCGCTCAAAAGGAAGCTGCATTCTTCCCCAGGATGACGCCCACAGCATCGCCGAAGAAATCAAAAACTGCGACGGAATCATCGCGGGAAGCCCTGTCTACTGGGGAAACATAAACGGCCAGTTAAAATGCCTTTTTGACAGGCTGGTTGCCTCAATGATGGGAGAGTCAAAGCTGGGGCTTCCCCTTCCGCTTCACAAGGGCAAAAAAGCCGTCATCATCACTTCCTGCACCACGCCTTTCCCATTCAACATCCTCGCCGCCCAGACGACAAAAGCCGAAAAAGCCCTCAAAGAAATACTGGGATACTCAGGATTTAAAGTCACAAGGAAAATCCGCCTGGCCGGAACCAAGGGCATGAAAGAAGTGCCGGAATCAGCCCTAAAAAAAGCCCGAAAGTGTGCAAAGACCTTTTAGCGAATTATTCAGGGAGCACAGTTTTTTATTCGTAATGCCCCCTACAGGAAACGATAATTATATGCTCGCCGTCTTGCTTGTAAACAATACGGTTGCTATCATCAATTCGACGGCTCCACCAGCCTGACAAATTTTCTTTCAAAGGTTCGGGCTTGCCAATTCCATTATAACTATCGCGCTGAATATCTTTGATGAGTGAGTTTAGTTTTTTTAATGTTTTTTTATCCTCTGATTGCCATGCACAGTAATCTTCCCATGCCTTTTCGTGCCAAAGTATTTTCACTAGTCCACCTCAATCAGCTCGTGCTCGGTCAATTTTGCCCTGCCGCTGTCCACATCATCAATGATTTTTTTCAAATGCTCCATGTTGCTCTCGGAATAAAATGGGTCAAGAGAGAGGTCAAAGGGAATTCTGCGTTCCCGCACAACTTTCTTTGCGAACATTTTGAATGCCGTCGTAATCGTCAAGCCCAGCTGCCCGCAAACATCTTCAAATGAGTTTTTTTCTTCTGTGTCCATTCTGAAATTTACCATCGTCTGTGCCATAATCAACCTTCCTTGCTAAAAAATATAATGCAAATTACATCAACTGTAAAGCAAAATAAGGCAATTATTATTCAGGGCGCGCATTTTTTCTCTACTGTTCAATTTTTCTGCAATCTGTTATTATTTATCCACAGATTAACACAGATTATTTTAGTTTATAAAAATCCCATCCGCGTTCATCTGCGTAAATCCGCGTCAAAATTCAGGAGATAAAAATGTATCCTTTTAAAACAATTGAGCCAAAATGGCAGAAATACTGGGACGAGCACAAAACATTCAAAGCCGTCGAAGATCCTTCAGTTCCAAAAGAAAAGCGACGCTATGTCCTTGACATGTTCCCTTATCCGTCGGGAGCCGGCCTTCATGTAGGCCACCCGGAAGGCTACACCGCCACCGACATTTACTGCCGCTTTTTGCGCATGAATGGCTACAATGTCCTTCACCCCATGGGATACGACGCTTTCGGTCTTCCTGCAGAAAACTATGCGATTAAAACAGGCACTCATCCTGCCACAACCACAAACGCAAATATCGAGCACTTCACCCAGCAGATTAAAGCCCTGGGCTTCAGCTACGACTGGGACCGGGAAATCCGCACCTGTACACCGGACTACTACAAGTGGACTCAGTGGATTTTCCTCCAGCTTTTCAAAAAAGGCCTGGCTTATGAGGCCGAGACTCCGATCAACTGGTGTCCAAGCTGTCTCACAGGTCTTGCAAATGAGGAAGTAAAAGAAGGCCACTGTGACCGCTGTGGCGCTCAGGTAACTCACAAGGTAATCCGCCAGTGGATTTTAAAAATCACCGCCTACGCAGACCGCCTTCTTGAAGATTTGGAAGGCTTGGACTGGCCGGAGAGCGTCAAGGCAATGCAGCGAAACTGGATTGGCCGCTCAGAAGGCGCGGAAGTCAACTTCACCGTCGCCGACAAGGACGGAAAGCCCACGGAGCAGAAGCTCACTGTCTACACAACCCGATGCGACACCCTCTTTGGCGCGACCTACATGGTAATCTCCCCAGAGCACAAACTTGTAAAATCCCTCACCACTCCTGAGCAGAAAGAAGCCGTTGAAAAATATGTGGCCGAAGCCGCAAAAAAGAGCGACCTTGAGCGAACCGACCTTGCAAAAGACAAGACCGGCGTTTTCTCAGGAAGCTACGCAATTAACCCGGTAAACGGAAAACTCATTCCAATCTGGATTGCTGACTATGTTCTCATCTCTTACGGAACCGGAGCCATCATGGCCGTTCCTGCCCACGACACGCGAGACTGGGATTTCGCAAAGAAATTCGGCCTTCCAATCATAGAAGTCCTTAAAAGCGAAGTTGATGTTCAGAAACAGGCATGGACAGAAGACGGAATCCATGTAAACTCAGAATTCTTAAACGGACTCAACAAAAAAGACGCAATCGCAAAAATGCTGGAATTCCTTGGCGAAAAGGGAATCGGCAAAAAAGCAGTAAACTACAAGCTCCGCGACTGGGTATTCAGCCGCCAGCGATACTGGGGCGAGCCAATTCCTTTGGTTCACTGCCCGGACTGCGGCATCGTTCCAATCCCAGAAGAAGAGCTTCCTCTTGAATTGCCGAATGTAAAGACTTACCAGCCGACAGGCACCGGCGAAAGCCCTCTGGCCGGAATCGACTCTTGGGTAAACTGCAAGTGCCCCAAATGCGGAAAGCCAGCCCGCCGAGAGACAAATACCATGCCTCAGTGGGCTGGAAGCTGCTGGTACTATTTGCGCTACATCGACCCGACCAACACAAAATGCTTTGCTGACAAGGCAAAGGAAAGCTACTGGATGCCAGTTGACTTGTATGTGGGTGGCGCCGAGCACGCCGTTCTTCACCTTCTCTACGCACGATTCTGGCACAAAGTTCTTTATGATTTGGGACTTGTCTCAACGAAAGAGCCTTTCCAGCGCCTTATCAACCAGGGCATGATTACATCATTCGCCTTCCAGAGGAAGAGCAAGTCTCTCGTTGCGGTAGACATGGTCGAAGAAAGGGATGGAAAATATTATTCAAAAGAAGACGGTGAGGAACTTGAGCGGGTCATCGCCAAAATGTCAAAATCCCTCAAAAATGTCGTCAACCCGGACGAGATGATTCAGAATTACGGAGCGGACAGCGTGCGCATGTACGAAATGTTCATGGGGCCGCTCACCGTCTCAAAACCATGGAACACCCAAGGCTTAATCGGCGTAAACCGCTTCCTTGACAAAATCTGGAACATGAGCGAGAAGCCGCTCTCTGACATCGACATCAGGGGAAAGCTGGACAAAGATTTGGCAGCCTTGCGAAAGACTTACGCAAAGACTGTCAAAAAGGTCACTGAGGACACAAACAACCTTGACTTCAATGTGGCCATCAGCCAGATGATGATTTTTATGAACGAGGCAAGCAAACTTGACTCTCTGCCCCGCGAAATGTGGGAGGGATTTGTCCTTCTTCTTTCTCCTTACGCTCCCCACATTGCGGAAGAGCTTTGGGAAAAGCTGGGCCACAAAGAATCCTGCGCTTACGCGAAATGGCCTGTCTTCAGCGAAGAGTTCTGCAAGGACGACACGAAAGAATTCCCGGTTATGATTAACGGTAAGCTCCGGGCAAAATTCGAGGCCGCCGCCAACACAGACAACGCAACGCTTGAAGCCATGGCAAAAGAAACCGAGGGCTTCAAAAAGTTCACCGAAGGTAAGACGGTTGCAAAAATCATCGTTGTTCCAGGAAAATTGATCAATGTTGTCGTAAAATAAAAGCGAATTCAAAAAATCGTGAATCGGAATCTAAAAAAGGGCAGATTTTTTCTACCCTTCATCCTTTTGCTCCTCACATCACTTCCCCTTCATGCAGAGGAAGGCGGGGCAAAGGATGAAAGCTTTTCTCAGACCGAAAGTTCTCTTCCTCAGGAAGAAAAAAAGGAAACAGAAGGACGAAAAAGAATTTTTTCACTGGACTTTTCAGCCTTGATTCTCGGCCTTTCAAATAACGGCTGGGGCTTAGGTTGTTCCTACGAGCAATATCTGGTCTATCACACGGCATTCAAAGCAGGATTTCAGCACTGCACTTTCATCAGAGATGGCTCGCTTTTCCCCACGGTAAATTTTTCCCTTGCCGCTGAATATTATCCCCTATCAAATTCCTTGGATAAATTGTATCTCTCCCTGGGCGGTGGCATGGATTATTTAGCTTACGACACTTCTGAATACGGAGAAAATGCCCAAAGCAATTTTATTTCTTTCATTTCAGAATTAGGCTGGAAGTGGCGGATTCATGAAAATGCAGCCCTAGACCTTCATGCAGGCTACAAATACATTTTCGAAGAATCGGACAAGATTATTCCGTCAGATTACGAAAAATATGTACGAAAAGGTGTTATCTGGGGAGTTGGTATAAAAATCAACATGGGGAAAATTATCAGAAAACTTTTTTAAAACTCAAGCTAAAAAAAAAGCATTACGATGACAGATTTTCCATCATTGTAATGCTTTATTTTTCTACTTCAAATACTTTCCGAAGAATTCCGCCAGTCGGTCGAAAGGAATGTAGTTCTTGTCGCCGCCGTCGTAAAGGTCGGTGTGGCTGGCTCCGGGGATAATCACCAATTCTTTGTTGTCTCCTGTGAGGCGCTTGAAGGCATCCTCTCCAAAGTAGCGGGAGTGGGCCTTTTCGCCGTGGAGAACCATGACCGCGTTCTGAATTTCGTCTGAATAGGCAAGGAGTTTTGTATTCATGAGGGAAGTTCCTGCCGTCACATTCCAGCCGCCGTTTGAGTTAAGGCTGCGCTCGTGGTAGCCGCGGGGAGTCTTGTAGTAGTCGTAGTAGTCCTTTACAAAATACGGTGCGTCTTCCGGGAGGGGGTCTACAACGCCGCCGCCCAGTTTGTAAGTTCCGCCTGCTTCCACAGCCTTGAAGTCTTCGATACGCTGAGCCATCAGAGCTTTTCTCGCTTCGTTCCTTGCATCGGCAGAGTTTGCGCTGTCAAAATAACCGTTTGCGGCCACCCGGCTCATGTCGTACATGGTTGAGGCAACAGTCGCTTTAATGCGGGTGTCGATTGCGGCAGTGTTCAAGGCCATGCCGCCCCAGCCGCAGATTCCGATGATGCCGATTTTTTCCGGGTCGATGTTGTCGCGGGTTGAAAGATAGTCCACGGCCGCCATAAAGTCCTCGGTGTTGATGTCAGGGCTGTTCATGTAGCGGGGCTCTCCGCCGGACTCACCGGTGTAGCTTGGGTCAAAAGCAAGGACTATGTAGCCCCGGCTTGCCATCTCGTTTGCATAGAATCCGCTTGCCTGTTCCTTTACCGCACCAAAGGGGCCACAGATTGCGATTGCGGCATTTCCTTTTGCTGCGGCATTTTTCGGCGCGTACAAGTCTCCTGAGAGCTCAATGCCAAAGTGGTTTCGGAAGGTAACTTTCGTGCGGCTTACATTTTCTGCAAGCTCAAAGGTGTAGTGCTCAGAGCCTGAACTGATTTTTGCTTTTGTGGGGGCTGCCATAGTCTTCTCCTTGCTGCAGGATGTCCCTGTAAGTGCCAGGGCAATTCCTGCAAGTACGATTGATTTGGTAAGTTTCATAAGGGTATCCCTATGCTTTTAATATAGCTGAGAAGCGCGGTTATTACCAATATTTTGTTTCTATGGCTAGTTATGCTTTTTAGGAATGACAGTAAATTCAATTGTCATTAAAAGGGGAAAGCCTTCCCCTACGCCCGCACTTCGTTGCGGTCTACCCTTTCTGCGGGGGGAAATCCCCCGCAACACCCCCCCTTAATAAAAATGAGACATTGTGTTAGATTATTATAGAACGAAAGGAAAATAGAAATATGGCAACGACTGATACAGAAAATTGGAAACTTGAAGACGATGTAAACGATTATGTAAAAAATGTGTTTGCCTCGCTGAAACTGGAAAAACTTGCTGATTACAATGTCGAGTCTGGAATGTCGGAATATATGAAAGAAGCATTAAAAGGTTCGGCAAAAACGAAAAATAAGAGCAATTTTGGCAAGCCTGATTTTCATATTGAAAAATACAAGTGCAAAAACGGCGTTATTCCGATTGTGTTCGAGGATAAACTGAGTTTGAAAAAACTCATCGCACAAAATGCGGACGGCATAAAGGAAGATAACAAATCAATAAGCGGCTTTGCGGTGAACGGTGCGATTTATTACGCTACGCAGATGATTGCCAGCGGAAAATATAAAGAAGTCGTTGCTGTGGGCATTGCGGGCGACAATGAAAGCAATGTTCAGATAGCGGTTTATTTTGTTTACGGTTCTTCGTTCAAGACCATAAAGCCGATGACGAAATACACATCGCTTAACTTTGTGGAAAACGAAAAGACATTCGCTCTTTTTTATGAAGACTGCGTTCTTACCGAAAAAGACAAGCACGACCTTTTAATCCGTAGCAAAAACGACTTTGACCGCTATGCAAAAGAACTGAACAAGCTCATGCACAACCACAACATCACCGCTCCCCAGCGTGTTCTGTATGTTTCAGGAATGCTTCTGGCAATGCAGGATATTCTTGACGCTGACGGCTTAATCATACAAAACGGGCTTACTCCAGACGACTTGAAAGGCATCCATACAGAAACAAGGCGTGACGGCGTTCTTATTACGAATCAGATAAAAGAGTTTTTAAACGCGAAAAATATTCCGCAGGAAAAATCAAGCCTTATGCTTGCTTCGTTCAATGAGATTTCAAAAGACAAGCAGAGGGACGACAGCACAAAGCTCTTTCCTCAAGTAGAAAAACTGTTGCAAGAAGAGTGCAGCACTAACAAGCAGATTTTCACATTTATCTATGAAAACATCTACAAGCAGATTGACGCTTTTGGTTCGCATCTGGACATAATGGGTGAGTTATATTCTGAATTCTTGAAGTATGCTCTCGGTGATGGAAAAGAAATCGGCATTGTTTTGACACCTCCTTATGTTACGAAACTGATGGCACAAATTCTTGATATTTCTTATGACAACAAAGTTATGGATTTGGCAACAGGAAGCGCAGGCTTTTTAATCAGTGCAATGGAGCTGATGATTCAAAGTGCGAACGATAAGTTTACAAAAGGCTCAAGCGCGGCAAATGAAGAGATTGCAAAAATCAAAAAGGAGCGGCTTTTGGGTGTGGAACTGAATGCCGAAATGTTTACTCTTGCCGCAACAAATATGATTCTTCGCGGCGACGGCTCTTCAAACATTCAAAAGGGAAGCTCGTTTGACAGACCAGAAGAACTGTACACGAACTTTGCCGCTGACAGAGTGCTTTTGAATCCTCCTTTCACATTCGATGAAAACGGGATGCCATTCATTGCTTTTGGTTTGGACAAAATGCAAAAGGGTGGATTGGGGGCAATTATCATTCAGAACAGCGCGGGAAGCGGCAAAGCCGTAAGCTCAAACCGGCGAATCTTGAAAAATCACACGCTTTTGGCGAGCATAAAAATGCCTGTTGATTTATTCGAGCCGATGGCAAGCGTACAGACAAACATATATATTTTTGAAGCTCACAAGCCGCATAACTATGAAAAGACCGTAAAGTTCATTGATTTCTCAAACGACGGATACAAACGCACAAAGCGAGGGCTTATTGAACAGGACAACCCGACACAGCGATACACTGACATCGTAAAAATCTATAATGCGGGGAAGAGCGCGAAAGTTTCAAAAGAGCTGTGGGATTTGGACAAAATCTATTACGAGGGTTTCATAACCGACAGCGGAGATGACTGGAACCAGAGCGCGCCAGTAGACACAAAGCCGACTTTGCAGGACTTCAAGAAAACTGTTGCCGATTATCTTGCATGGGAAGTTTCCAACCTTTTGAAAAATCAAGCGAACGGAACAGACGGAGAAAGCGGTTTGGGAAAATAGATGCCCCGCTTGGCGAAAAACTGCAGGCAGTCAAGTGGGGCGAATACAAAGTCGGAGACTTGTTTAGAATACAGAAAATATCTAAAATGCTCTCAAAAGAAGATACAAATGATAATTCAGATTTTCCTGTATATTCTTCTGAATCAACAAATAATGGCATAATTGGCTATACAGATAATCCTGAATTTATTTGTAATGAAGAAACACCTGTTTATATTACTTTTGGAGACCACACAAGAACTGTGAATATTGCCGAAAAAAGTTTTTCAGTCCTTGATAATGTAAAAGTTCTTTTGCCCTGTACAAACAATATTCTTGCATTACTTTTTATGATTGCAACTTGGCAAAAGCAAATCCCAAATTTAGGATATTCTAGACATTGGAAAGTGGCAAAAGATTGTGTTTTGTCTCTTCCTACAACTGCCAACAACGAAATCGACTTTGATTTTATGGAGAGCTTTATACGCGAACTCGAAGAGGAGCGTATACGCGAACTTTCCGCTTACCTAACGGTAAGCGGACTTTCCGACGCTACGCTTACGGAAAGAGAGAAGCTTGCGCTTCAGAATTTTGATACATTGGAATGGCAGGAATTCAGATATGATGAAATCTTTAATCATATTGAACAGGGCAGACGTCTTAAAAAAGATGACCAAAAGGCAGGTAACATTCCGTTTGTGATGTCTGGAGTAACAAATAAAGGGGTTGTAAACTATATTTCTAATCCTGTCGCTTCATTCCCTGCAAACTCGCTTACGGTCGATATTTTCGGAAATACGTTTTACCGCAGTTTTGCCTACGGTCTGGGTGATGACACAGGCGCATATTGGAGTGATGAAAAAGAATACTCGAAAGAAGAAATGCTTTTCTTTACAGCGTCAATAGGGAAGTCGCTTGTTGGTAAATATTCATACGGACACAAATTGCGAAGCTCCCAAAGTCTTGGCTTTAAAATGTTGCTCCCAGTCCGCAACGGTGTGCCCGACTATGAGGCTATGCAGGATTTTATCAGCGCGATGCAGAAGCTGGTAATAAAAGACGTGGTGAGTTATGCGGATGACAAAATAGCTGCAACGAAAGAACTTGTCCGTGAATGAGCTTTTGCGCAAGGGATACGAAAGGCGCGTAGCGTTGCGTAGCAATGAAGCCGAAAGGCGGAACCTGTAGTAGCCCGACCCGTAGGGAGGTAGTGAGCGAAAGCAAACGAACGACCGAAGGGATGCGCCCAAAAAGATTATTTGTTTGAGATGCGTCATGTTATCATCCACTTTACAGAATCTTTTGTAACAGATAATACGAAATCGTAAGGAAGGAAGCCATGGAACTTCGTGTATTAAAATATTTTCTGGAAGCTGCCAGATTGGGAAACATCACCAAGGCGGCGGAAAATCTCAATGTGACCCAGCCCACCATGAGCCGTCAAATCAAGGATTTGGAATGGGAGCTGGGGGAAAAACTTTTTGAGCGCACCAATTACGCCATCCGCCTCACCCCAGCGGGGGAGCTTTTGAGGGAGAGGGCGGAAGACATTCTTTTCATGGCGGACAAAACCATGCAGGATTTTAAATCCCTCAAGGATGACGAAATTTCCGGTGACATTGCCATCGCCTGTGCCGAAAGCCGAAACATTTCTTTCCTCGCAAAGTGTATCCTTCATCTTAAAAAAACGCACCCCCGAATCTGCTACCATCTTTATGCAGGTGACAGCGAGCGGGTTCTTGAAAAACTTGATAAAGGTCTTTTTGATTTTGCCGTAATCGTTGAGAATGTTGATGTGGAAAAATACAATTCCCTCACGGTTCATGCCGTTGACCGCTGGGGCGTTGTCATGCGCCGGGATTGCCAGCTTGCAAAACGGGATTTTATTGAGCCGGGCGATTTAATCGACAAGCCCCTTATGGTTTCCCGACAGGCTCTTTCTGCGGATCTGCCAAAATGGTTCGGCGACGACACGGCTAATCTCAATGTGGTCGCGACCCTGGATTTAACTTATAACGGAAGCGTCCTTGCAAGGGAAGGAGTTGGCTATCTTCTCACCTTTGACGGGCTTGTAGACACCAGCGCAGATTCTCCCCTTTGCTTTAAGCCCCTCATGCCTGAACTCACGACGAATATGTATGTAGTCTGGCGACGGAAGCAGCAGTTCACTCGCGCCGGGGAAGTTTTTTTGGAGACCATAAAGGATTTGCTCTAAGGAAAGCAGAATTCTCTTAAAAGATTAAAACTCCCGGTAGATTTCGGAATAACCTTCCTCAAGCCAGAGGGAGATTTTTTCAGCCACCGAGCGGATTTTTTCTTTCCTGAGCCGGCCGGTAATCGAACATTCCCAGACAACGCCCACGCGCCAGCCTTCGCCCAGCAATTTTTCTATGTCCCGTAAGTCCCGCTCCCGGTTTCGGGTGAATTTGGCCAGCCAGAATTCGGGATTTGTGGTCGGCATACGGAATTTGTCGCATTTGAGGGAATAAAGCACATTTTCTTCGAGAATCGGAGAGGAAACTATTGAACTTCGGCCGGGTTCCCAGCCGTGGGCATACGTCGCTGTCGCTCCGTTTGCATGAGTGGAAACTATTGAACTTCGGCTGGGTTCCCAGCCGTGCGCATGCCAGAAGCAGCCGTTCACAAAAACCACAGCCTTGTAATGCGGAAAAACGATGTCGGGTTTTCCTGTCAGCCGCTTGTCATTTTTTCGGAAACGGAAGCCGAATTTAAAAAGCTGTGAGCGCAGGGAGACTTCAAGCTTTCCGCCAGTGCTGTGAATGGCCGCCATGTTTTTGTGTCTCTGCTCAGGATTCAGGCTATCGGTCAGGGAAATCTTCATTATTTCTTCGTAGGGATGACAGCGGGCAAGGGAAATGTATGTGACTTTTGCGCAAGGGATAGCTGGAACCAAAAATATATTCATGGCCTTTTGGAACTGGTCTTTCGTGAGTTTTAAGGCAAGGGCAATGTGGGGGAAGAAATTTTCCGGGATGTAGTTGCGGTTTCCGCCAGCCTCAAAATGGGGAAGAAAGGCCTCGTGCAGGCGGGCGTTCAGCGCTTTCAGGATTTCAAAAGACGAGCCATTTTCGGCGGGAGCGGTCTTATCAGCCTTGTTAAGAGAAAGAAAAATCACCTTTTCCTTGAAAAAATCGATGTCGCCAAATTCCAAAGTGAGTTTTTTTTCAAGGGCAGAGGCAAAATCAGAAAAAAGGGATTTTAGCTCAAGAAGCTGCCCCTCTGCCACATGGAACATCCCTAAAGTGACATGGACAGGGGCATTCTTTTTTATGAGGGAGCCGTTTCCCGTGGCCTTTGAAAAATCCTTCTGAAGGGAGCGAATCTTTTCTGAGGCTTGAGCGTCAAGCAAAAGGGAGACGGCAAAAGTTTCGCTTTGAGCAGGGGCAGAATCAGTCGTCATAGTCCCGGTCGTATTTTTCGCTCCAGTCCTTTTTGCTTTTCCAGCTTAAGTGTTTTTCCTGAAGCATGTCCGCGTCCTCCCGCCCCTGACCGACCCGCCAGTCATCGTATTTTTGAGAGAGAGGAGCGGAATCTTTGTTTTTTTCCCGTAAGTCTTCTTCGCCGTTTGCCATGTTATTTTCCTTTGCCTTCCCGCAGCTTTACCCTAATCAGTCTGCTTCCATGCGGCGACAAATTCCAGCATGAATTGCTGGACATCACTGAACCATTTTTTCTGGAAGTGGCAGGCCTCTACACCGATATAGCGGAAATGCCAACATTCCCACATATAGCCCGTAACATCTTCATAGCCTTGGGGAAATGAAAGGCTCCAACCGTGCTCGGCGGCATGCTGATAAACCCATTTTCCCATCTTTGTGTCGCCCCAGTCATCGGTGATTGAGCCAAAGTCTATAGCCATTCCGAGCTGATGCTGGCTTGTTCCGGGTCTGGCAGAATACCGCTCGGCAAGCTCAAGGCCATCCTGCTTAACATAGCGGTTGAAAAGCCCTTCCTGATATTTGTATGAGCGGTAGGTCGAAGAAACCATGAGTTTGATTCCATCGGCAAGGGCTGACCGGGAAAGCTCTTCAAGGGCGGCGTAGCTTTCTGGCCGAAGAGACAAATCATTTCGGCTCACATTCCATAAATCGTTGTTTTTTACAGGCTTTAAATCTTTTGGAACATAGTCAGAACCAATATTATGTTTTTTGTCGATGAGATAAAGCAAATCCAAGTCGTCTGAGCGATGGGCATTATTTTCTTCTTCAAGGACTTTGTGTAAGTCTGCCAAAAATTCCTCAGGATTTCCGTTGGGAATAGCTTCCTTGCAGCGGTCTGTCATTTTCGCAAAAACCCGACGGAGCTTTTCGACTTCGGGATTCGGATTTTCAGATTTTGATTCTTTTGATTCTTTAACGAACTTTTGATTCTGAGCAGAAGTCTCAGCAAGGGCGACTTTTTTTTCACAGCCGCACAAAGCAAAGGCACAAACAAGAGCAAAAATAACTTTTTTCATTTTCCCACCCAATTTTAATTTACTGAACTTCGGTTACCGCATGGATAATCTCAAAGACATCGTAAAATCCTGTTTCTTCAAGTGCAATTCGTGCAGGTGCAGACGGATTCATAATGTAAAAATGATGATTATTGTCCTCACCGTCATTGAATGTTGCCATTAGCAAACCGACTCCGACAGAATCGATTGTCTCAACCCGCTCCATATCAACGACAACATTAGATTTTTTTATCATTTCATCGAGTTTTTCAGCCAACTCCGTAACTGTATAGGTATTCATGGCGCCAGCAATTTCATAAATAACATAGTTTGCGCCTTGTTTTTCCGTAATAGAAAGCTGTTCCATTTTTTACCCCTTTTATCGCAATAATTTTAATGTGAAGATACTAACATCGTCATCAAGCTCTTTGGTAAGGAAGTCAAGAAGCGAATTGTATGTAACAGAAATCATGTTTTGAGCAGAAAGCATAGTATTTTCGATGATAGACTTCTGCAAACGGTCTTTTCCGAATGCCTCACCTCGAAGTGATTTAGAGTCAAGCACACCGTCAGTACAAGCAAAAATAATGTCACCAGGATTGAGTTTGACTTTTTTTACCTTAATGTACGGAGAAATATCTTTTACGAAGCCCAAAACATGACCTTCTCCCTGAATTTCCATGACATTGTTGTAAGCCCGGTTATAAAGGAAAAATGCCGGAACCGCACAGTTAATGTAATAAACAGTATCTTCTTTGAAATCAATGAGGGCAAAGATTCCCTCAAAGAAGGTACCTCTGGGCAAGTTGAAGCGAATGAACTGATTGACCTTTTCAACAAGGAGCTTAAAGTCCTTCGTTTCCTGCAAGAAGGTTCGGATGACAGACTTAACGATAACCATGCTCATGGAAGCAGCGATACCCTTACCAGAAAGATCACCCATAACGAAAATATGGCGGTCTTCAGAAAGTTTAATCAAGTCAATGAACTCACCGCCAATGTTGTGGGCATGAACCATCATTGAACCTGAATCGTACCGTTTGTTTTTAATTGGATCCATGTTACCCTGAATAGATTCGATAATCTGCTCAGACATACGGATCTCTCGGTTGACGACACCGACAATGGACTCGTTACCAATGTTCTTCATGTAGTAACCGAACACGAAGAAGTATGAATACAGTTTTGTGAAAACCTCGCGATCATAGTTGTTGTAAATGTTACCGCCGGCTTTCTGTCCAAGGATAATGACACCCAAAATGTGGCGGCCTTCATTCAAAATGATAAATGCATCGGAACCTGTCGTTAAGAAGAATTTTGCAATTTCCTCTCGTGAGCCTGAATAATAATAACCAGCGTCAAGCGCAGTTTTGAAAACGATACGACGATTCTGATTGAGCAAAGAATCAAACATTTTACCGCGTCCAGGAACGGTAAGATGCTTTTCATCAGGGAGGTCATATACTGATTCCAGCTCTTCATTTCCGTTTTCAATCAAAATACGCATGAAAGACATACCAATGTTCTTCGTGAAGATATTCTGCATGTTTCTTACGATATTTTCAGGGTCATCAGAGAAGTCGAAGTTTGAAAGATCTTCCTCGAACATCGTTGCATATCGCAAAGAGCGGAAACCTGACCGTCTGTTAAAGAATTTCATAATCTGGTATGCACCGACAATAACGGCAACAATCAGGAACACAAGGTAGGCATAGAAAGCCAAACCATGCTGATTCATACTTGACCATAAGTATGCAAATCCGAAACCTACGAGCAGAGCCGGGAAGAAATAACAAATAACGCCCTTGAGGACAAAACCAACCATTGAGAAAACATCATACAAGAAGTCTACAAGGACGGCACGAACTATAATCCACTGAGCAAGCACATAAGGAACAAGGAAAAATGTTGAGAAAAGTGCAACACGGTCAGTTGCAACATTGACGAGCGCAAGAGCCAGCCATGAAGCAAGCAGAGCAGATGCGTTCAATATAGATTTCTGGTGATCGAGTCTTCCATCCCGGTTCTCTGCCCGCAAAAGCATGATAATAACTGCAAAGAAAGGAATGACAAACAAAACTATCAAGCGGTAAAAATCAAACCAGTTATATGGGAAGATTGTCGCAAGACTATGCATAAAAAGCGATACAGATTCAATACGGAGACCAGTATAACCAGTTACAGTAACTCCAGTGAAGTGGAAAAAGACAGCCCATATACACCAAATATCGCCGCTAATAGAAAGAAGCTGAGCAACGGCATTTTTTTCGGTATTTGGATAGAATATGAAATACACAGCCAAGTTAATAGAATAGATTCCTGCAAGAATATATGTCAATTCGGCAAAGAAAGTAGTAAGTCGTTCAGGAGCACCATAGGCAGAAAAAATAGTAAGTCCCATAGCGCCACATGCCAATGCAAGGAATACATTAAGCGATATAACAGGATGCTTACCTTCGTTGCCTGTTTTTGAATCAACAAAAATTGCGAGCCATGTCATGAACAGGGCAAATGCGACATTAATAAAACCGTAAATCATCAGTCTACCTACCTTTCAACCTTTGCGACGAGCATTGTCAAGTCATCATGAAGCCTTGTGTCGGCATTGTAGCTCAATACAAGATTTACAATATCTTTTACAAAGTCCTGAGGATCCTTTGAAGCACTGGCCTTAATCGTATCGGTAAATAATTCCGTGTCCCCCAACTCGACTTTATCCTCGTTCATAACCTCGGAAACACCATCCGAAGCCATCATAATAAGGTCGCCAGAGAAAAGACGCTGCTCAGAAACCTGAACATCACTCTCATCAATAGGGATAATGCCTACGACAGAACAATTTGAAGAAAGGGACTTGATTCGGTAACCTTCAGGAGAGCGGGTAACGATAATAGGGTCAGACATTGATGCGTTTACATAGGTGATTTTCATTTTTTCAGTATCAACAATGCCGATAAAAAGAACCGTGTACTTATCCTGCAAATGCATTCCTTTGATAGCGGCATCCACGGAGATAATCATGCCTACCAAATCTTCTTTATTCTCTTTAATTTTGACAGTATTCATCACCAAACCCATGACGAGAGCTGCCGCAAGACCTTTACCAGAAACATCACCCAACATGAGCAGGGTTTTGTTCTCGTCGATAGGAAGAACCGTGTAATAGTCACCAGAAACATTAATCAGCGGACGGAAATAAGCTCCCAGCTTGAGGTTCTTGATTTCAGGCATTTTTTTGGGCAGGAAGGAAATCTGCGCATCTGCAAGCTGCTGCCATTCAGTTGAAAGTTCGGAGATTTCAGAAAGACTTGAAATGATTCTCGAACGATTTTGAAATCGGACGAATTCCTCGTAGAATTTTTCATAAATCTCGCTGTCGAAAAGATAAGTGTATCTGTTGAAGACATAGAACTGTTCACCGTCACTTGCAAAGAAAAAACCGCGGGCTTTATTACGGTTTTCAACAAGACCGAGGCTGTCTCCAATAAAATTAATAGGGTCATGCCATTCAGCGGTATAGTTTTGCTCTAATTTTGCAAGAATTTTTGGGTCATTCGTAAATTTGTTGGGGCTGTTATAAAGAACATAGTTTGCATTTCTATCTATATATAAAACAGCACAATCGGCCTCAAGCTCAAGGATTTCAGAAACGGCAGATGTAAAATCTTCGAGAGAGTAACAGAAACGAAGCCGCTCGATGAATTTTGTAAGGAATAAAGTGGCGCCGTTCTCCATGGACTTTTTTTCGATTCGACCACGGGCATTTTCAAACAAAGTGATACTCGTAAACAACAAGATTGCAAAAAGAAGAGCCGTAACTACAATCGGGAAGATATTTGAATAAGTTTTGTAGTCTGTAAGTTTCGTCTGTGGCGCAAGATTAACTGCAATATAAATGAATGCAAGCACCGACAGCAAGTTGATGGCAAACAAAGCAATACGCCGTTGTGTTTTATACATAAAGCCCCCTAACTTTTATACATTTAGAAAAGTATAACACATCTCTTATTTATCGGCAAAAAAAGCCTAATTCTCTATAAAATTAATATTCTTCTGCGTTGCTATCACGGTCACCATAGGTGCTCCTTCCACGCTTCTCTCGGTCGAATCGTTCCCGGCGCTCCCCATCACGCTTTACAAATTTTCTCGCCCCACCTTCCCGCTTCGGCTTTTCCAAAGCCTCGCTCACACGAATTCTGCGTCCGTCCACAGGCTTTCCGTTCATGCCACCTATAGCCCGCTCGCTCTGGATTTCAGTCCCCATTTCGACGAAGCCAAATCCTTTTGAGGCTTCCGTGAATTTGTCTTTCATAATCTGAACGGAAACGACATCTCCGTAATTTGAAAAAGCCTCACGCAAAGTGTCTTCGGTAGTCGTGTAGCTAAGATTTCCAACATATAATCTCATAAAAAAATCCTCGAAAAATAGAATCGAAATATTATAGCACAAAAGGAAATAATATGCACGAATTTTTGACATCGATAAAACGATAAAAACAAATCTTCGTAAATCAGTGTGCATCCCCGCCTTATTTCAGTATAATATATTTATGATTAAACAGGAACTTACAGATTCAGAATTACTGGCCCACTTGGCAAAAATTCATAAAGACGAGATGACCATGTTCGTCATGGCAGACGGCAGCTTCCGAGGCGCATTTTTCAACGGAACCCGGCTCGTAAACCAGATGAGACTGCAACACAACTTAGGCATTTTGGAGACAATGGTTTTAGGCCAGGCCATGCTCTGCGCCGCCCTTTTGATTCCCACTATGAAAGGCCGGGAACACCTGACTTTCCGCTACGACACCAACGGTCCTGCGGCAGGCTTTTCCGTAGAGGCCGATTCCACCGGCTATGTGCGGGGATTTTTGCTCCAGGACAGGATTCCCATTGAAAAGCCCCTTGAAAACTGGGATTTGTCGCCATTTTTGGGGGATGGCACTCTCACTATTTCCCGTATCGGCGAGGGAATGAAGGCCCCGCAAGTCGGTACGGTCGAAATCATGTACAAGAATATCGCAAAGGATCTGGCATGGTATTTTTTGCAGAGCGAGCAGATTCACACTGCCTTCAACACAAGCATTCAGTTTGACGAAAAAGGCCGGGTAATCGGCGCTGGGGGAATGTTTCTTCAGCATGTTCCGGGAGCGGGCGGAAAGAGCAGAATAAGCGCGCAAACGGAGAATTCCGGAGCTGAGGATAAAAAAGAAACCGAGGAAGATTTGATTCGCCGGGCAGAAAACGCTTTTAAGGCCATGCCATCAATAGGAAAGTGGTTTGCTGATGGCGGCGATATGGAAGATGTAATTTACGGCCTTTTCCGTGAGTTCAAGCCAACGGCCGTCTTAAACCGCGACGTGATTTTCGACTGCCCCTGCAGCGCAGAGACTTTCGCCGGGCACATAAAGCACCTTCCCAAGGCAGAGCTTGAGGACATCATCGCAAACGACCCGGACCCGCTGGAAGTTGTCTGTCACTGTTGCGGAAGTAAGTATCAGATTAAGAAATCTGCGATAAGCGATTAAAAATTCCTCACAGAGGCCACAGAGCCACAGAGAGATTTTTTTTATTCTTCAAAAAAAACACCACAGTCCGTATCGCTCATAAAAAGCAACATGACTGTGGTGTTAATTTTTCACACACAGAATAAAACTCTGTGTACTCCCCAGCTCTGTGAGGAATTCGCGATTTTATTTGCAGAATTCTTTCTTCAGGAAGTCCAAATCAAGCTCAGGATAAAGAACGAACTTGCTCAAGAGGGCCTGAACTCGTTTTGAAGCGGCTTCTTTTACGGCCGGATCAAGGTCGATTTTGCCTTTTGCTGGTTTTCCTTCTTTTGTGAGACCTGGTTTTGTTCCTTTGAGAACCTGATCGATGATTGAAGCGACTTCTTTCATCTCTGATTCACCCATACCAAGCGTTGTGAGGGCTGGAGTTCCCAAGCGGAGGCCGCTTGTCCACCATGCGCCGTTTTTGTCGTAAGGAAGGGCATTTGCGTTTACAGTGACGCCGCACTCGAACATTGCGGCCTCAGCCTGCTTTCCTGTAAGCCCGTAAGATGTGACATCTGCCAGCATGAGGTGGTTGTCAGTGCCGTCAGTCTGGAGGCGTACACCAAGATCCTGGAGAGCTTTTGCCAGAGCCTGTGCGTTTGCCACGACTTTTTTTGCATATTCTTGATAAGCGGGCGTGTTTGCTTCTTTAAAAGCGATTGCCTTTGCGGCCATAACATGCGGGAGTGGTCCGCCCAAAACCATAGGACAGCCCTTGTTTACATAGTCAGCGAATTCTTTTTTGCAGAGAATCATAGCACCGCGAGGACCACGCAAAGTTTTGTGAGTTGTTGTGGTTACGATGTCAGCCCATTTTACCGGGTCGTAGTCGCCGGTGAAGACCTTTCCTGCCACGAGACCAGCGAAGTGAGCCATATCTACCATGAGGACTGCTCCGCACTTGTCGGCGATTTCGCGGAATCGTTTGAAGTTAATTTTGCGCGGGTAAGCTGAATATCCGGTAAGGAGAATGAGCGGCTTAACTTCCATTGCCTGCTTTTCGATTGCGTCGTAGTCGAGCAAGCCGGTCTCTTTATCAACACCATAAGGATGGCTCTCAAACATGCGGGCAGAGACATTCATTTTATAGCCGTGAGTAAGATGGCCGCCGCAAGAATAATCCAAGCCCATCAATTTCTGGTTTCCAAAGCGTTTTCGAAGCTCTGCGAACTGAGCGTCACTCAAATCGTTGAGAGATTTTACACCAAGTTCTTCAAGTGTTGGAGTCTCAACCTTTGCGCTCAAAATTGCCCAGTATGCGACCAAATTCGTGTCAGCTCCTGAGTGTGGCTGAACATAAGCGTAATCAGCCCCGAAGAGTTCCTCTGCTTCGCGGGCAGCTTCCATTTCAACGGCATCAACATTGACACATCCGCCGTAATAGCGGTGCTCTGGATAACCTTCAGCATATTTATCTGTGAGGAGGTTGCCCATAGCGGCCTGAACTGCGAGAGAACAATAGTTCTCAGAAGCGATAAGCTTGAGGTGGCTGCGCTGGTTCTGAATTTCGTTTACGACAGAAGCCGCGATTTTCGGATTGACTGAAGCGACCTGCTGAAGATTTGCGACATACGCGCACATTGCGGCTGTTGGTTTGTTTCCGCAAGAAGAAAGATAATTTTCCAATGGTGTGGCCATGATTTTCTCCCAAAAAATTGATGAGGAGAGTTTACCAAAAAAGCAAGATGTGTTCAACGATTCTATTTATAGGAACCTAAATAAGGAAGACTATCTTTCTTTTCGCTGTAGTATCTTTTTTTATGACAATTTGTTATTATGATTATATGAAACGCACATCACTCAAATCAATTTTTATTATTGCCCTTTGCTCAGCTTTTTTCGTCGCCTGCTCAACAGTTCCAAAAGAAATTCCAGAAGATTTAACAGCTCAGGAGCTTATTCAAAAAGGTCAGACCGAATTTGAAAATGGTCACTACAAGGCCTCTTTGGCATACTACACCGCCGTTACCGAGCGATATGCAGATGCCCCTGCCGTTTATCTTGAAGCAAGTTATGAGATTGGGCATCTCTACATGAAACAAAAAAAGTACGAAAAAGCAAAGATTGTTTTTCAGGAAATACTCGACTTGTACGCCTTGGCTCAACCTGGAACACTTCCGGGAGCATACAATAAACTCTCACAAATCGAAATGGAAAAAATCAACGAAAAATCAAAATAAAATCATACTAATATCCGCTTAGTCTCACCGCCCCCGATCACTTTTGTTGTCAGGAACGATAATCGCGTCAATCATAACGCTTTTTTCCTCAGCAAGTCGTGCTACCACATCTTTTGAATATTTTCCGCTTCCCCGTGGAGAGGGATGAGGCTCGGCGTCTCCAATCAGAATGATTTTCCGCTCAGCGTCTTCGCGCCACCTGTAATACTCAAGAGAAGCAAATAAAGCCTCATAAACCGCTTCTGGGATGTCTCCACCTTCCGTACCATGTATATAGAAACTATTCAGATACTTCTTAAAATTTTGAACATTCTCAGTAAATTCGAATTTTTTAACTGGCAAGTCCATCCATTTGTAAGTGTCGCCGTAATCCCGATAGAGCAAAAGCCCCAGCCTGATTCCCTTAAATTCTTTCACCTTCTCGATAAGCTGGGGAATCCAAACTTCACGCAACTCCTGGATGTCATCTTTCATGCTTCCGGTCGTGTCTATCGCAAAAATCACATCAACACAATCCTTGTTTTTAATTCTGTCAAGAGAAGCCATAATATCAGCTGGTAGGGTCTCAGGTCCTTTTGAATAAACCATTTCACCACCAGCAAAGGCAGCGATATTCTTAAATGTTTCAGCCGCCACAGGATTATAATCATCTGTAAGGACAATTACTTCAGGCTCTTCAATTACAGGCGGTTCTTTTACTGGAGGTTCAATAATATGAGGAGTCTCAGGCAAGGGTGTTTTTTCAATTACAGGAACCTTCTTTTTTTCTACGGCTTTTCCCAGATCAAACATAAACGCATTATCCGCATAACTTCCAGAATAATCCCCGTATTTTTTTTCAAATGAACGAATATTTATGAATGTTCCACGACCGATTCTTACAAGACCGTTCCGTGTCCAAGGATAACCGTAAGCAATTTCACTTGGAATAAAAATATGAAAAGCCTGACCGAAAACGCTGTCCGCCTCTGGAGTTGAATCCATAAGAGGATACTTTGCCCCTGGAGAATCAAGGACTTTTCCGTCCAGGTAACGAATTTCATCACCATTAACAGGATTATATTCAAGCGCACGATAGGCGTAATTGTCAGATTTTCCCTCCGGGTCTTTCGTCGTCTCAACAAGCATGACCGACTCGATTCCGCTTTTCTTTCTGATATACAAATGGTAGCCACCAGAATTCGAAAAGTCACTCCCCTCTTCATAAACAAGTCGCAAATCTTCAGGATGAATCAACATGTCTTCAGCTGCAAAAAGTGGCAGAACCGAGAAAAAGACTGTAAAAATCAGAAAGAGAAATTTCTTCATAATCCTACAATCGGCAATAATTATTATTGAAATTAGGGAAAACTATGGTATAATTCTAAATGGTGCTTCAAATGAATGAACTTTCACCCGAATTTACGGCAGTTGACATAAACGAGTTCTTCGACAAAAAAGATCGAGTTGAGGACTCTGGTCTTGACACAGGAATTGTCGTATTCACAGAACATCAGCGCCAGTTGGTAAAAACTCTTCGGCAAACTCTATCAGAAATAAAAAAAGAAGAGCTTGAGCCATTCAACAAAAGAGTTGAAGACTTAAAAAAACTTGCGGCTGCCATAGCAAACTTTCCGTCTCTTCTTGAACGCGCGAATCTTACTGGCGGAACGCGAACCCCGACTTCCCTTATCGATTCACTTATAAATTCAAAGCGAGAAGGCGACACTGCGCTCCAGCTTCCTTCAAAGGCAACTTTGGGTAAAGGTTTTTTGGTTGCAAAACTGCACACTTTCTCATCCCTCGAAAAAATCTCCAGGGAAGCAAATCTTGACCCCAAAATAATTTCAGCATTTCACGATGAAACAATCTCAATGATGTTTCTTTTACTTGCGGAAGATGTTTATCTGAATCTCATTCGTGATACTACGCTCTCCATGGCTTCCCGCCGTCAGCTTGCAATTTCGCTTCTTTTGCTTTGGGAGCACAGGGCAGACCAAAATATTTCCGACATCTCACCAGTTCTCCAGTCTGTATGGAAGGCTCGCACACGGCTTGCACCAGCATTCGGAACCATGATGGGAACAAGCGAATTAATTATGATTTCTTTCCAGCTTGATGAGCAATGGTCTGACTTCATAAAGACTAAGCTTGGCGACGCAGAAGTAAACCAATCAATGGAAGAATTTCTCTTCGGAATTTCATACGAGCAAATCACGCGACTAAAGAACATTCTCCGCGAAAAGGGAATTGCGGCTATCGGTCGTGACGAAGTATCTTCATTTCTTGAAACTGATGTAAAAACAAATGTCAGCGAAGATTACCGTGATTTTTTCCAGCAATATTCTCTCCGAAGGGATAATGCCCGCGCCCGAAAACGAATGAACCTTCCAGGCCCACACAAGACCCTTGAGGATTTTTTTATCAGCTATGTAATGGAAAAAAACCGCGAAAAGCAAAATAAAGACAATTATGCCAGCCAAAAATAAAGAAATCCAAGGGATAAACGCTTGATTTTCTTTTTAATTTCTGATAAATTTTCTGAACTTGCGGATTCTTCCGGGGTCAGGAGGTGAACAACATGGCAACAATCTTGGTTGAAGATACAGAGAACCTTGAAAAAGCAATCAAACGCTTTAAGAGAATGGTTGAGAAAGAAGGTATCATCCGCGAATACAAAAAACGCGAATACTACGAAAAACCATCTACAATCCTGAACCGAAAAAACAAGACTCTTCAGCGCAAAATGATGAAAAAGTCTCGCAAATCACACGATTCACGATCTGCTTACTAAGTTCAGAAAGCCTTCAGTTTACGCTGAAGGCTTTTTTATTATACATGATTTTATTGACGACAAGCATTTTATAAGGTATTATTAAGGGTATGGGAATTGCGACAAGTCAACAGCTTACAAAATATTATGATCAATACCGTGATACCGAAATTACTTTCACCAAGGATATCATTCGTGCGCTGGGGCTCGATCCGCGTCAGGTTTATGTAAAATGCAATGGCGGTCAGTGGCCATGTATCATCAACTCAACATCTTTCCAGCATGCAAAAATCATTGTCGGCACAAAAGGTGGCGCTTTCCAGGCACTCGCCGTAAAGGATGCGCCAACCGCCAGTATTCGTTTTTGCTTCAATGAACAGGAAGACGATGGCATCATCACATTCCTGGTTTCATCTCGTGTTGCAGAAATTCGCCCATACATGAATTCAAAAGATTTGGTTATCGTAACCTTGCAGTTTACTGCTCGTCCGCCAGATGACCTTATCGAAATCGTTGGCCGACTTCTTGAGGCAAATGCAAATGCTATCCGTCGTCGGGAAGAGCGAGTCCTCATAAATGATGACAGCAAAAGAAAGCTCAACCTTGCAAAAGAAGAGTGTAATGTCATCGTCCAAAGCGTTCCCCGTCATTGCGTAGTCCGTGATTTATCATTCTCCGGTGCGCGAGTCATTCTCATTGGCCTTTCGCAGTATCTTACCGGCAAAGAGGCAATTCTTCGTCTTGAATTTAACGAACCGAGCGAAATAATTTCCGTGCGGGGTTCAATCGTTTCAGCAGATTTGATTCAGGGGCGAAAAGATGTCTGCATTGCAAGCATCAAATTCGATGAGGCAGCTCTTCCGCTTTCGTTCAAAATGCACCTGAACGGCTATCTGACGAGCGTTCGCAAAACGCAGCTTTCAGCCTCAGAGCAGCTCGCTCAAAAGGTCGCGGAGCAACAGCAACAACAGGCAGTGGCTCAGGAAGCACAGCCAGAAGAACAAGCTCCGACCCCGGCAGCACCAGAGCAGGTTGCCCCTCAGGCATAAAAAGCCTTATTTCGATAGCGCAGTCTTCGCATTTTCAGGAGTTTTTATGAATCCCGTTTCTCCCTTGGACTCAGTTTATTTTATCAATATTCCAGAAGATTTTTCTCTCTCAGATAAAGCTTTCCACCTCGATACAACGATTCCCCTACCAGTGCAAAAAAAATATGAGGATGCGCCCGGCACCTTCGACATGAAATCCCTCACCGAGGAGCAGATTCTTGCAGGTCTGCTCACAATCATGGCTTATAACCCCAAAAACGAGCATATTCTCTATTACCGCTCGATTTTAAAGCACGCCCGCCCCAACCTCAAAAAAGAACTGGGAGAGGCGGCAATCCTTAAAGCCAAAAACGAAGATTTCGACCTTGCCGAAGAGATTTTCCGCGCCCTTCATGGCTTTGATCCTGAAGACATGACCATCGTTCTCAATATGGCCCTTTTCTTTGACCAGCGGGCAGACTCATACCGCCGTTCGGGTCTTCATGATGATGCAGACGCTTATGACGAGGACGCCCAGAACTATTACAGGGAAGCTTTAGATGCGGAGCCTGTCTTGCCCGACGCTTTCTTCAATGCAGGTTTTTTCTACCTCAAAAAGCGGGAATACAAAAAGGCAAAAGATGTATTTGAAACTTACCTTGCCCTCACCTGCGATGTAAAAGATGAAGAACTGGGCGAAAACGGCATTTACAAAAAGAATCGGGCTCAGCAGGTTTTAAATGACATCTCAAATCGCAATATGGACGATGACCACTTTAAGGCGGCCTATGATTTAATCAACCGTGGTGAAGAAGAAAAAGGCCTGGAAGAAATCCGCAACTTCATCGAAAAAAATCCGAGCGTATGGAACGCATGGTTCATGTTGGGCTGGGGAATGAGAAAACTCGGTCGTTTCAGCGAGGCAAAAATGGCCTTTGAAAAGGCTCTCACTCTCGAAGGCGGCGAAACCAGCGACACTTACAATGAACTTTCAATCTGTCTTTTGGAATCAGGTGACATAAAGGGCGCGAAAAAACTTTTGGAAAAAGCACTGGTCAAGGACAGCGAGAACACAAAGATTATCTCGAATCTGGGCTATATCGCCCTTAAAGAGGGAGACCCAGGCATGGCGGCAGGCTACTTCCAGACCGTCCTTGAAATCGACCCTGACGACAAAATCGCGGCCATGGAACTTGCCAAATTAGACATTTAAATTAAAAATTATAGAGCTAGAGTTTTTTCCACTCGCTCACCACAAAAATTCCGTCTTTAAGTACATTCGGCGCATTCTTATGAGATTTTTCAATTCGTCCTATAAGCTCAAGCATATTACCTTGTGCTGCCTCAATGTCCTTGAGCGTAAATGAAGAATTTTCCTCAACTTGAATCGTGTAAACATAACCATCAACGGTTTCAAAACCCGCAAATTCAAAAGGAACATTGCCGTAATATTTTATATGCCCGACAGCCGTTTGCGGCGCAAGCCCGCCAAAAGGAAAAACAGCTATCGAGCAAAAAAACACAAGAAAAAGCAGGCAGATTTTCTTGCAGGTGCTTTTTGTTTTGAAAAACATGATTTCCATCTTTTACCGCCTATTTTATATAAAGAAAGAGCTTCATTCCAGGTTTTGTGACTCCGGATTTTGTGACAAAATTAAGAGTGTAAGACGAATCTGAAAAATCATTTGAAAAACTTTTAACACGCGTAAGAAGTGTTCCGTATTCAGCAGGGAAGCTTTTAAGATAGGTTCCGGTTTGATAAACTATCGGTCCAAGTTCAGAGTATTCCGGATCAAAACACCTCTTCTCAGTAACACTCGAAGACATATCATAAAGGGAATTTTTTTTCCAAAGGTTTATCGCCTTCATGGGATAATTGTACCCCGAATAAGAAAGACTGCTTGCCGCATCCTTATTGAATGTATAGGTTGAATCTTTACCAAAGCAGGCTTTTACAAATTGGGCAAATAAATCATCAAATGTATAATTCCCATTGTTTAACTTATTAACCGCCGCAACAATACATTCATTGTTGGTGTAGTCATTTTCCATCATTTCTTTAACTAGAGCCGCCCCTCCATACTGCCGGCAAAGCCATGCACCAAAAGCATAAGCATTTGCGTAAGACTGTGTCGTTGTTGAAGGGCTTTCGGAATTATACTCACGAATTCCGGTCAATGTATATGAAGTGACAAAACTCTGCAAACGCGCTTTTGGCGAATCTTTGTCCTCAAGACCTAAAAATTCCTGCATCATATCTTCACAGAGCATAGAAAACATTTCATTGAAATTCGTGTCTGAGTCTTTTCCTTTTGACATCTTTTTTACGCTATAATGAATCATGTGCTGGAATTCATGAGCTAAAGTGGAGATTGTATCATCATACTTATTATTTAAAAAATACGAATCAATATAAAAATACTTTCCTTCGTTGGAATATGAATTAAGATTATCACTCGTGTCCACAAGCTTGTGTAAATCATCATCATTTGGATAATAATCTCTGGGCGCAAAAAAACCAAGAACCTTTCCTTGATCTGCGTCACCATACAAGTCATAAATAACAATGTTGACCTTCGTTCCAGTGTCGCTTAAATAATCCATTTCGAAAAGCTCAAAATATATAGTATTTCCCCTTACGACTGGATAATAAATTTTATCAGATTCATTTCCATAAACATTGCGGACAAGAGGATAAAGGCTTTTAAATTTTTCTGCAATTTTTTTGGCAAAGTCGGTATTGACTTTTGTACCAGCTGATGTTTCATCGTAATAATCGTCTAAAACCCATACATTGCAAGTTTCATTACAAGCCCGGAGGGTTGCTTCCTTTTTAACAGGATTTCCAGCGCTATCGTCTTCCAGAGAAACATAAAGAGTCTTTGTTGAGCCTACGGTATCAGTAAGCTGTGTGACTTTTGAATTACTGGAAGCTGGATTGTCAATAGTTCTTGCAGAGGAAGAAACGGAAATATTTGGAGGAGTAAAGTTAAGTTCTGAATGACAAATATAATTATCTGATGAAAAAGAATCAAAAGTCGGCAGAAGCGCAGTGACATCTGCCCCAACAAGGCTTCTGTCGCCTGTAGAATCTATGGCAATTTTTGTATAATTTTCTCCATTTATTGCAGTCCCCGAAGTGTTCACTGTGGCACAATAAATCTTCTTTCCGCTAAGATTGCCTGTGATTGTGACTGATTTTACATTTTCTTCTACCACAAAAGTATCATTTTCTGAAGTATCCCAAGCCACAGATTTTGTAAGAGAAACTGAAGAAGCACCGTTTCCGCTATCACCAGATGAGCCACCGCCGTCCGCTCCTGCGCAAGAATAGAATAACAGAAACGAAACAAACAGGAAAATGGCAGAAACTTTTTTCATAAACAACTCCCGAATTCATTATAGGAGATGTATGTCAAAAGTCAAGTCGAAGCTTGTCCCCGACTTTAACATTCACTTTGCCAAACCAGCCCTGCGGAACCTCAAGGGCATATAAAACTTTCGTTGAACTAGTTACATTCGCAAGGCTAAATGGTGTCATGTCAAGAATATCTCGGATTTTTCCGTTTTTATCGATATAGGCAATTGAAAGGGGATGCGGGGTGTTTTTCATCCAAAAATCAAGAATCTGCTCTTTTTCAAAGATAAATAACATTCCTGTTCCATCGGGAATGTTCTGGCGAAACATAAAACCGTTTTTTCGCTCTTCAAAGGTTGCGGCCACTTCTGCCTTTACGACTATTTCTTTTTTTTCGGAATTAACTAGCGTAAGTTTTTTGACAGGAAGCTTTGTTTTTGGCGAGCAAGAAGAAGAAAAAAGAGTAAGGAACAGAAATGAAAACAGAAAGAAAAAATTCCGTATTTTGAAGATTCTAAAAGCACTATTCATCTGAGTTTGTCCGAGTCTTATAGCTACAGCGAATCCAAAAATTCATCTCTGGCATTTTCGGCGGCGGTTTGCTGAACATTTGAAGAATTTTTTTTACTCTCAAAAGTTTTTGCATCCACATATTTGAGGGTAAGGGGTTTTTCAAGAGAAAGAATTACATCACCATCCCGCCACACCGATTTTTGCGGGGAAAGCTCACTGGGAGTTCCGTATTTTTCACAGAGTTTTGAGAAAACCGAATAGTGGTCGATTTTGCTTCTGTCAAGGTTGAGGGTGATTATATAAAGTTTATCGCTCGCAAACTGAAACCAGCATCTCTCTAAAAAAGAAAATCCGAACTGAGAGCCATCGGTCTCAATGAGAAACTGCCCGTCTGAAGGAGAGAGAGAGACATCCCTATCACCACGATAACCAAACTGATGGTCTTTTTTAAGCGCTTCTTTTAATGAGTCGATGTCCATGCCGAGGCGTGCGCTGGAATATCCATTTGGAAGTGGAAAAATCTGAAGAGAAAGAAAAAGAAAGACACAAAAAGCAAGCAATTTTTTCATTTTTATACCGATTGAGCAAGCGATCTTGCAGCTTGTTTGCGATAAAAGGCAGCCTGTTTGACAAGCTCTGAGCAATCAGGAATAAAGACTTTGCCCTTTTCGAGTTTAACGAGAGAACTGCTTGAGAATGAGTACAAAGAGCGGGCCTGTTCCTGCTTCGTAAGACCGCACATTGTAGCGACATCATCAAGAGTAAGATTTGTCTGATACTGCGTGCCTTTTGCCAGGCTAATGCGCATTTTTTCAACTTCAAGGGCAAGAATATCAATCATCTTTGCGACCGGATTTGAACGGAGCAGAGAATTTGCCAGCTGACGGTGCATAGACCAGAGACGCTCTGAGAATGTCGTCGTAAGTTTTGCAATCAACTGGGGCTGAGTTGAGACCATCTGATTGAAGTTGGACTTGTTGATTGTCATAAGGGTGCAATCTTCTTTTGCGATTGCCGTTGCTGAACGAGGCTTGTTCTCAAGCAATGCCATCTCACCAAACATGTCACCTTTTTTAAGAACCGCAAGTGTGACTTCCGTGCCATCCACAATCTTTGAGATTTTAACAGAACCAGTTTGAATGACAAACATGTCCGCGCCAGACTGAGACTCAGAGAAAATCATTGTTTCCCGCGGATAATTTCGCAGCAAATCCTGAGTGGGCTCAAGGAAAACAGCTCTGCTTGTTTTTTTGAGAACTGCTATACGGCGGAGTGCTTTCTTGGCATTGTCGCCTTCTCTTTGAGTCTTTACATATTGATAATAGGCATAAAATGCTATGTCGTATTGCTGAATGTTATCGTAATACTCTGCGACACGGAAAATATGGTCAGGTTCATCAGCAGAAGAATTGTTTAGGGTTTGCTTCATGAGCATTTCATTTAACTCACGCATTCGTTTTGCAAAAGTACGGATAATCTTCATAGCTACGGCGGAGTTTTTTTCGATAAGAGCCGGATATTGATCATGGCGAACGGCAATACAAACAACATCGGACATTGCCATAACGGTCTCAATCTGAGATCGCTGAGCCATACAGGAAATAACGCCGATGAAGTCACCAGGACCAAGAACCTGATTTTCTGCTCCAGGAATCAAGGTTTGATGAAAGACTTTGACATGCCCGCTCTGAATAATATAAAAGCAGTCAGCGATTTCTTTGCCTTCGATAAGGATATAAGTATCTTTTCTGAAATTAACAAATGATAACTGAAGCAATTTTAATCCCCGTTTAATGAAATTATAACGCAAAAACTAAAGGTTGTCTCTATTATATATCGTCAAAATAAAAATCTTGCTGAATAAAAATAGTTACTTTTATATGAACAGTATTTCATTCTCAAGGATGATGCCTTTTTTTTCGTATACAATCCGCTTCACTTGGTCAGAAAGATTTTTTATGTCTGCGGCCGTGGCCTTTTGCTCAGGATTGATGATGAAATTTCCGTGCCAGGGAGCGATTTGCGCGCCGCCCACAGAAAATCCCTTCAAGCCGCACTCGTCGATTACCTTGCCTGCGATGATTCCGTGAGCAGCGTCGTTTTTAAATGCCGAGCCTGAGCTGGGAGCGCGGAAATGCCCCTTTTCTTTGCGCGAAGCCATGCATTGCTCTGATTTTTGAGTGTCAAATCCCGGCTTTAGGGCAAATTTTGCGGAGAGAATAATCTGTGGGAATCTGCGGGAATCTGCGGATTGAAAAGGAGATTTTTTGTAGCCCCAGTCAGATTCCTTCTTTTCGTAAACATGAATTTTGCCGTCAGTCAAATCAAAGTAGCGGACAGAAATCAAATTGTCACAGGCAGAAAGACCGAAACAGGTGGCATTCATGTAAAGCGCGCCGCCCACCGTTCCCGAAAGCCCCGTAAAGTCCTCAAAGCCCCCCAGATTTTCTTTTTTGCAGAAAGAAATCACGCTTCCCCAGCTAGATCCAGAATCAATTTGTACCTCACAGAGCTTTGAAGGGCACAGAGAGATTTCAGGATTAAGAAGTTTTTCCCTTTTAATCAGGCTCTCTGTGTACTCCGAGCCCTCTGTGAGGAATTTTATTTTATTCATTTTTCGAGTCGAAAGAACCGCATCAAGACCATCATCGCTGATTATCACATTAGAGCCGCCGCCCAAAACAAAGAAACTTTTTATCCGCGTGCATCTGCGTTCATCAGCGTCTAATTTTTTCAATTCTTTTATCGCAAAAACAAGGCTCTCTTCATTCTCCGGCTCAAGAAAGA
>ODAI011634673.1_pt1 | contig 32074 bp, 25 predicted proteins | sample 1539321 | NCBI WGS metagenome assembly ODAI01 (sample SAMN02144231, study PRJEB22623) | gut metagenome | biome: sheep rumen | host: Ovis aries | place: New Zealand
GGGATGATAACCACCTGGATAGGTGCCAAGCGGGGAGGAAGCACCAGACCGTTGTCGTCGCTGTGGGTCATGATCAGGGCTCCTATAAGACGTGTGGAAACGCCCCATGAAGTGGCCCAAACCAATTCCGGCTTGTTCTCCTTATTTAAATAGGTGACATCGAATGCCTTGGCGAAGTTCTGACCGAGGAAATGGCTCGTGCCGCTTTGGAGGGCTTTGCCGTCCTGCATCATGGCTTCAATGGTGTAAGTGTCAAGGGCACCGGCAAATCGCTCGGTCTCACTCTTTACACCTTGGAGTACAGGAACAGCCATCCATTTCTCGGCGAAGTCGGCATAGACGTGTAGCATCTTCTGTGCTTCGGCTTCAGCTTCTTCGCGAGTAGCGTGAGCAGTATGGCCTTCCTGCCACAAGAATTCGGATGTGCGGAGGAAGGGACGTGTGCGCATTTCCCAGCGCATCACGTTGCACCATTGGTTGCACAACAAAGGCAGGTCGCGCCACGAATGAATCCAATTCTTATAAGTGTTCCAAATGATGGTTTCCGACGTGGGACGAATAATCAGTTCTTCATCAAGGCGGGCTGCAGGGTCAACCTCCACACCACTCTTGTCTTCCTTTGCACGAAGACGATAGTGGGTGACAACAGCACATTCCTTTGCAAAACCTTCAACATGCTCGGCTTCCTTGCTGAGAAATGACTTTGGAATCAGCAGAGGGAAATAGGCATTCTGAACGCCAGTTTCCTTGAACATCTTGTCAAGTTGTTGCTGCATTTTTTCCCAAATAGCATAACCGTAGGGCTTGATAACCATACATCCACGCACAGCAGACTGCTCAGCCAAATCTGCTTTCACAACCAAGTCGTTGTACCATTGACTGTAATTGTCGGCACGCTTGGTCAGATCTTTTAATTCTTTTGCCATAATTTGTTTATTCTTGTCAAAATATCATCAAAATAGGGATTTCCATATGCTGTTTTGGGAAAATTCCCCACCTTCAATGACTATAAATGCTTAAATTTGCCGCAAAATTACAAAAAAACTTTGCAAAAAATGTAGATTAATGAAAAAAAGAATTATCTTTGCACATATTTCTTTAACTTTTAAAACTATTTTGAATATGAAAAAAATCAAGTTATTTACTGTGGGTCTGTGCGCCCTGACAGTTTTCAGTTGCGGAAATGCAACAGGTAACGGTGCTTTGATTGGAACTGGTGCAGGTGCTGCACTTGGTGCAATTATCGGTAAAATCGCTGGTAACACAGCTGTAGGTGCTGCCGTTGGTGGTGCTGTTGGTGCTGGTACTGGTGCTATCATCGGCCGTCATATGGATAAGGTTAAGGCTCAGGCTCAGGCTGTGCAGAACGCAAAGGTGGAGGGTTATACCGACGCTAATGGTCTGCAGGGTGTGAAAGTTACTTTTGACTCTGGTATCCTCTTCGGTACAGGTAGCTCTACGCTGCAGCCTGCTGCCAAGAACTCTCTGACCCAGTTTGCCAACAACGTGCTGAAGGTAAACACCGACTGCGACGTTGCCGTTCAGGGTTATACCGACAATGCCGGCTGGAGGAACTCTACAGCTGAGCAGAGCTATCAGAAGAACATCGACCTGTCACAGCAGCGCGCTCAGGCTGTGACCAACTACCTGCAGTCGCTCGGCGTTAGCAGCAACCAGATTCGTTCTACCACTGGTTTCGGTGAGGCTAATCCTGTTGCCGACAACTCTATCGCAGCTGGTAAGGCTCAGAACCGCCGCGTTGAGGTTATCCTCTATGCTAGCCAGGCTATGATTCAGGCTGCTGAGGCTGGTACACTTCAGTAAGCATCTTTCGGACAAAATGCCCGACCAAAATTAAAAGAAAACAAACATATGGGCGGTCTATTATGGCCGCCCATTTTCTTGCTTCGTATTGAATGAAATTCATCGGAAAACTGTTGAAATGGAGCATTTCCCTCTTTCTGTGCTCTACCATCTTGGCCGTTGTGGCCTACCGCTTCATACCCGTCTACATCACTCCCTTGATGCTCATCCGTTGTGCTGAGCAGTCGGGCGAGGGCAGAAGCGTTACTTTGCACCACCATTGGGTGTCGCTCAACAAAATGTCCAAGCACATGCCTGTGGCTGTTATGGCAAGCGAGGACCAGAGGTTTCTGTTGCATCATGGATTCGACTATGATGCTATAGAAAAAGCTGCCAAACGCAATCGAGAGGGCGGTAAAAACAAGTTGGGCGCCAGCACCATCACGCAACAAACGGTGAAAAATGTCTTCTTGTGGCCAGGCCGTTCGTGGGTGCGCAAGGGATTGGAAGCCTATTTCACGGTTCTCGTGGAACTGATATGGAGCAAGCAGCGCATCATGGAGGTTTATCTGAATTCCATTGAAATGGGCGAGGGCATCTATGGCGTTGATGCGGTGGCCAAATATCATTTCAACAAAACGGCATCTGATCTCTCGCGAGCCGATTGTGCTTTGATTGCCGCCACGCTCCCCAATCCAAGGCGGTTCAGCTCGAAAGACCCAAGTGCATATATGCTAAAACGCCAACAACGCATTCAGAAGGAAATGAAGTTCATTCCATCGTTCCCACACGAGGGCGAGGATATCAATCCCAACTCTGTTTCGGGAGGGATATATAAGAAAAAGAAATGAGTGGCAAATGAAGGCCGTCGGGGCAAAATGCAAAAAGAAACCAAATCAGGCCAATTGATGACAAAATGTAAAGCAAAAGGCGGTTTTAAATAACCGATTTGTTGAGATTTTTCAAAAAATGGGGTGGTTTTCCCAAAGATATCCTTTGACAGGCTTAAAGCATATCTCTGACCCGCTCAAAGGCCATCTCTGACAAGGTCAAAAGCTACCTGACACTTTGTCAAAAAGGATATGTCGAAATAAGTTGATAGTATGATTATATTTGCAAAGAATAATAATGGCGAAATAGTACATGTCGACTCCGTTCCAAATGGAATGGATTGTGGATGTGTATGCCCAGAATGTAAACAGAAATTGTTAGCTATTCAAGGGAAACAAAGATTGCATCATTTTAGACATTTTGATGATAATAATCAGTATTGTAATCACCAAGACAGTCAAGAAACCATTTTACATTATTACGCAAAAGAAATAATAAATGAAGAAAAAATGGTCATGTCTGCTCCATATATATACTATTTAAAAGATGGAACTCCCAAACAAATAAATGCTGCTGAAAAGCTACGGTTTGTTCATGTGGAGAAAGAAAAGGAGCTAATAGTTAATGGGAACAAGCGAATAGTTGATTTGTTTTGTACAACAGAAGATGGGCTAGAAATATGCATCGAAATATTTAATACAAGTCGTGTGAGAGGTGAAAAATATTTTGATTTTGATTTATCTAAAAGATTTCCAGTATTAGAAATAGATGTTCGTCGCCAATCAATTTCTGAAAAAATAGAGAGTTTGAATAAATACAAGAAGTTTCTGCTCGAGGATTCATCAGATAGAAAATGGTTGTTTCATCCACTAATAGAGGAAGCGAAAGAAGAGGAAGAGAATACGCCAATAGTTGAGGAAACGTCAGAAGAAGATGAATTAATAAAAGAGAAAAAGCCAATAGAAAAACCATCAACAAGAAAACAAAGGAAAGAAACAAGAAAAACATATTTTCAAGAGGCTCCATATAGTCTTGAATTATGGAATAATATACCTACTCTTGATTTGAAAAAAACGCTGAACGACAGCCAACGCTCGGCAGTTGAATATACAGACGGGCCGCAACTGGTGATTGCAGGTGCTGGGTCGGGAAAGACGCGTGTGTTGATTTACAAGATTGCCTACTTGTTGGAAAAGGGAATGAGGCCTTGGAACATTTTGGCTTTGACGTTCACCAACAAGGCGGCTAACGAAATGAAACAACGCATAGGCAACCTTGTAGGCCACGAGGTGGCTCGCAATTTGCAGATGGGTACGTTCCATTCGGTTTTCTCTCGAATTCTCAGGGTTGAAGCCGAATCCATCGGCTATAAGAACAATTTCACCATCTATGATGAAAACGACTCGCGTTCGTTGCTGAAAACCATCATCAAGGAGATGAATCTCGATGACAAAGCCTACAAGCCGGCTTCGGTGCATCATCTGATTTCTATGGCAAAGAATCATCTCATTTCGGCTGAAGAGTATGCAAACGACCCTGAAGTGAGAGAACGCGATGCAAACATGAAGATGCCTGCCATGGGCAGAATCTTCTTTACTTACGAAGAGCGATGCAAGCAAGCAAATGCGATGGATTTTGACGATTTGTTGGTGCAGACGTATCGGCTTTTCCGGCAATTTCCCGACATTCGCGAAAAATACGCCATGCGGTTCCAATATGTATTGGTCGACGAGTATCAAGACACCAATTATGCCCAACAATGCATTGTGCTTCAGCTGACTCGCGAGCACCAGCGAGTTTGTGTTGTTGGCGATGACGCTCAGAGCATCTATGCTTTTCGTGGAGCAAATATCGACAACATTCTGGACTTTCAAAAGGTTTACCCCGACAGCCGGCTCTTCAAGTTGGAACAGAACTATCGTTCCACCCAACGCATCGTTCAGGCTGCCAACAGCTTGATAAGGCATAATGCACGGCAGATAGAGAAAAACGTGTTCAGCGAGAACGATGAAGGAGACAAGATTGTTCTGAAGCCTGCCTATTCTGATAAAGAGGAAGCGTTGATTGTGTGCAAAGACATCAAACGAATCAAGCGCCAGGATGGTTGCGAATTCAACGATTTTGCCATTCTCTATCGCACTAACTCGCAAAGCCGCTCGTTTGAGGAGGAAATGCGAAAGCAAAACATTCCTTATCGCATTTATGGCGGCTTGCGCTTCTATCAGCGAAAGGAAATCAAAGACATCATCGCCTATTTCAGATTGGTGGCCAATCCTGACGACGAAGAAGCTTTGAAGCGCATCATCAACTATCCCGCTCGTGGCATCGGCAGCACTACGATTGTGAAAATTGCCACTTGTGCGCAGATGAATCATGTGAGCCTTTGGAGTGTTGTTTCCAATCCCGTCTATTATCAATTGGATGTCAACAAAGGCACACTGGCGAAGATTGCTTCATTCCGCGAACTCATCAATTCGTTTGTTGAGCAACTGCGTTCTTCGGATGCTTACGAATTGGGAAAACTCATCATTCAGCAAAGTGGAATTTCGCAAGATCTCTATAGCGGAAGCGACCCAGAAAGCATCTCGCGCCAAGAGAATCTGCAAGAGTTTCTCGACAGCTTGCAAGACTTTGTTGTGGAACGCAAAGAAGAAGGCTTGTTAAACGAGATTTACCTTCCTGATTTCTTGCAAGAAGTCTCTTTGCTGACCGACTTGGATAGCGATGACGGAGACGAAAGGAATCGTGTGGCGCTGATGACCATTCATGCCGCGAAAGGTTTGGAATTCCCAACGGTTTTTGTGGTGGGAATGGAAGAGAACATTTTTCCAAGTCCGATGTCGTGCAACTCAGCACGCGAATTGGAAGAAGAGCGGCGTCTTCTGTATGTTGCCATCACTCGAGCCGAGCGGCATTGCATCTTGACGTGTGCAAAAAACAGGTGGCGTTATGGTAAATTGGAGTTCGATGCGCCCAGCCGCTTTCTTCACGACATTGACCCGCGACTGATGATTGTGGAAAACGAGAACCAAACGGAGAGCATATTGGGTGGTCGTAATACTTCTTTCCGCAATAATGAGAGAATGCAGAACAGCAGGCCTGTTGGCACTCAGTTCCGTGCTGATCCGAAGCCGAAAATCACCTCAACACGCCAACCAGAAGTGCCTGTTGACCCATTCTCAGACTCCTTCAAACAGCTCTTAGCGGCTAAAGGCGGTAAGTTGCGCAAGGTGAGCGATGTGGTTGCATCGAGTCGTCGTTCAGCTACAGCCCCCGTTTCAAACAGCACACCCTCGTCCTCGAACGGCCAATTGGCAGAAGGTGCCATGATTGAGCATCAGCGTTTTGGCATTGGAAAAGTGATAAAAATCGAAGGAACAGGCGAAAACACAAAGGCAACTGTGGAATTCAGAAACTCAGGAACGAAGCAATTGTTGTTGAAATTCGCCCGTTTCACCGTGATTGGATAAACGAGAAGAATAGGGGAGAGGCTAGTTTCTCTCCCTTTTTTATGGCCTTGCCCTCCTTTATATTCTTTTTCTTCCTTTCCATTAAAATTGTTTCCCTACTCGTCAAACAGCACGAATTGGGCGGGAAGATTGGCTAAATCAATCTCGTAGGCTCTCGATTTATCGGTACTATACCTGACATACCACGATTGAGGGAGCATCATCCAAATAGGGGCGGATAGCGCGTTAGCGATAGGGGAGAGCTTCATCTCAGCTTCCATATTGGTGAATCCGCCACCAGTTTTCGCATTATACTCTTCATCGTTGGGGTCAACAAATCGTTCTTTTGCCAAGAAATAGAACTTGAAACGGATGTTTTCGGGTACCAAGTTTCCATTAACTTCTTGATAATTAACATGATAGTCCGTATCCCAATCCGTTATCTTGTAGCCCGACAACAGATTGGCCATCGAAAGCATGAATGGCGAAACGCGATGGCTCGCATTGTATTTCACAGCGCTCACACGAGTGGCTGAAAGAATCACACAACGCGCCGTGTCTATCACAAAATGACCATGGTCGGCAGTTGTCTTTTCCAACCTGTAAACGAGTTCGACTTCATTGCTTGAGTTGCCTTTAAACTCCTCATTTACAGCGAATTTGTGATTTCTAATAAAGTCATTGTCGAACTCCGTAACAAAGTCCTCATAAAGCATTCTGCGCATGTTTGCCACATCTGTCAACCGCGTGCTGTCAACCGAAGTGATGATGCCATTCGTCTGATGAAACGCGAATTTCAAGCTGTCAGGGTCGCGCATTCTCATCAATCCTTGCGAATCGTATTTGTAGTAACTGCTTCCAGCAATGCTTCGTGTTGTGTAATCATATCCGAGAACACACGTTTTGTTGAAATACTTGTGTTTCTTGGTTTTCACAAAGCGCTTCAGCATTGGCCTTATCCAAGCAGGTTCTTGCGCTTGAATCGTGACCTCGCCGGTTATGTAGGATTTGGGAATCAGAAAAATGGTGTCAGGAAGCGACTTGACAATCATTTTCTCATAATTCAGATGCGAGATGGTCAGCTGGCGGAAAGGAAACTTTACTGTAACCAATCCGTCAATATCTGTAATCGCAGAATTGAATTGATGGTTTTCTTTACTATACAAACTTGCATGCATGACAGGCTCCAATGTCTTTTTGTCAACCACCACACATCTTTTCTGACCATATGTGGCCAAAAATAGGAATGACATGATGACCGTCAGAGCGATGCGGACATGCCTGTTTTTACCCATCCACGATTTGCAAATAATCGGCATTATGATAAATAGCGAGTTTGTAAAATAATTATATTCCCCTCTTTCGTTGTGTATCTTCGAAGATAGTTTGCTCTATCTTTAAGATTGATATTTGAACGAAGAATATCTCTTTAAGGGACTAAATTCGTATTAGAAAGAAGAAAGTCCCTATTTCGCTTAAAACTTCGTCAAAAAACAGAAATGCATCAAGCTTCGAAACCTTTCGTGCTGATGTTCTTGATGACATCCTTGATGTTTTGCTCATCATATCCGTTCTTCACAAGAGCATCTTTTGCATTCTGTTCAACAGCCTGTTCATCTTCCGATTGATTGTAGCCGAAAATGCCTGGCTTAGCTTCAGCAATTGCCCAACCTATCAAGGCAATAACAACGAAAATTGCGATTCCAATTAATACGTTCATATTCTTACTGTTTTATATTGTTATTTTATATTTGTTCGTTAGAATTCAAGGAAGAGATGTCAAAATAGAAACTCTTGCACAATTCGTCATAAATGCGTTGCACAGGGAAACCGACAACATTGAAATAGCTTCCACGCAGTGATGTCACGCCGATGTAGCCAATCCATTCTTGGATACCATAGGCACCAGCTTTGTCGAACGGCTTGTAACGAGTCACATAATAGTCGATTTCCGATTCGCTCAACGTCTTGAAAGTCACTTCAGTGTCCACGGAAAATGTTTTCTGTTTATCATAACTCTTCAAACTCACACCTGTAATCACGTGATGGGATTTTCCGCTCAGCTTTCGAAGCATCTGACGCGCATCATCAGCATCAGCAGGCTTTCCCAAGATTTCGTCATCGACAATGACAACAGTATCGGCAGTTATCAAAATCTCATCGGCAGCCACCTCATAAGCTTTCGCCTTGTTGGTAGCGATGAATTCGGCAATTTTGTCGGTTGGAACAGTTTCTGGATAGGATTCGTCGATGCCTTGCAACACACGCACCTCAAACGGAATGCCCAGTCCGCCCAACAGTTCTTTTCTACGTGGAGAATTACTTGCCAATATCAGTTTTGTTTTCATCTTTCCCTTACTTTATAAGTCGACAGTCACCAACCGAATGCCTTAGCGTCGGAGAGCCACTTTCCTTGCGCTCTGAGCACTTGTTCTATCACGTCGCGGCCACATCCGTGCCCCCCTATCCTATCGCTCACATACACGCTAATATCCTTGATATCGGGGCAGGCATCGGCTGGACAACAGGGGCAACCGCACCGCTTCATCACTTCATAGTCGGGGATATCGTCGCCCATGTAGATCACTTCTTCATCTTTCAAGCCATATTTGTCGATGAAATCGTTGTAAGTGTTGATTTTCACAGCACATTGCATATAGATATCCTCTACGCCCAAATGCTCATAACGCACCTTCACGGCATAGGTGTTGCCACCAGTCAGGATTACGATGCGCAATCCCATCTTCATCGCCAGCTGAATGGCATAGCCGTCTTTGATATTGACTGTACGCAGCGGTTCGCCTGATGTGTCGAGGGTGATGGTCTCGGCAGACAACACGCCGTCAACATCAAATACAATGGCCTTTATCTTTGTCAAATCGTAATTTATCATTTGCTTTGTTCGTGTATACTTTTAGACATCAGTTTGTATATCTCTTCATAGTTGGGCGTTTCATGCAGCAGAGCCAAGTGCTTTTGTATCACATTCTCGTCATATCTTACAGCAGGACCCGTCTGTGCTTCCCAAGGTGCCAAGTGATGCACTTTTTCTGCGGTTTCATCGATAAGCGGCAACATCACCTGGAACGGAATGCCGTGTTTTTCCAACAAGTCGGCAGCGACAGAATAGCAATGGTTGGCGAAATTACAGGCAAACACCGCTGCGAGATGCAGATACTTGCGGTTCTCGCTTGTCAGCTCATACACGCTATTCGTTATGCTGGCAGCCAAGGTCTTTATGAGGGCCAACGACTCTTCGCTATCTGCTTCAACGAAACACGGTATCTTGTTGAAATCCAACGACTTGTTCTTTGAGAATGTCTGCATGGGATAGAGCACTCCATAGTGCTTTGCCAAACCATTAAACACCTCAAGTGGCATGCTGCCTGCCGTGTGGACGAAAAGATGCTCTTCCCTACCCTTGCAAAGCATTTGGGCCAGACTCTCGAGCGCGTTGTCTTTCACAGCCACGATGTAGATGTCGGCATCGTGTGTGACCGCTTCGATGTTGTTAGTGCACGCGCATTCCAGCTTGTCGGCCAGCAAAACAGCCGATTCCATCGTGCGACTATACACCTGCACCACATCATGTCCAGCCGCTTTCAAGGCGGGACCTATGTTTGTTGCCAGATTGCCGGCACCTATCAGCGCAATCTTCATCACCATTTTCCAATGTGAACGTTCTCCCACTTCAAACGGTCCTCGTTTTGCGGCTTGCGTTCATCGGCCTTATGGCCAACAGCCAGCACGCAGAGCACGCTCTGGTCCTCAGGAATGTCGAGAATGCCACGAATCACCTCATCGGCCGAAACACCATCCGAGAGCCCACGTCCAAGCATCTGAATCCAACACGAGCCCAATCCCAAATCTTCGACTTGGTATTGCATGGAGATGGCGGCAATGGAGGCATCCTCCACCCAGCAGTCGTTCTCGCTGGGGTTGCCAAGCACCACAATGGCCAGTGGAGCACCTTTCAGGAACTGCGCTCCCATGTCCTTCGCCTCGGAAAGTTTCTCTATGTCGGTTTTGTCGTCGACAACGATGAAATGCCATCCTCGCTGCCCTTTTGATGTGGGCGACATGAGCGCCGCACGCAATATCAGTTTCACCTCGTCGCCTGTGAGTTCTTCATCCGTAAACTTGCGATGACTCCGTCGCATCTGCACCAAATTACTGAAATCTTTCATCTTTTGTTCTCGTTTTGATGCTGCAAAAATAATCAAATTCGCCCAATCTTCCAACATTCGCAGCCACTTTTTTCATTGTCCGCCGTTGTCGTCCCATTTTCAGTCTCCTCTTATCGTTTGCCACGCCGTTTTATCTTTGCCTTTCCACTTTCTGCAAGGGCTTCACAGCCGTGCATATGCATTTCCCAATGCTCTATGCAAAGATACAAATAATTTTCCATACTGCCAAAAATCGCCACTCCGCACATCGTGAAAATCTGTTAATTTCAGAGTGTTTATTTGTTAATTTATGTATATCACCCTCTTGCTACAAATCCCAATGACGATAAGAGCTTGTGAGGGGGATGGAATGGGTGTAAAGTCGACATGCGAACAGTTCGAACAGATAACAGTTAGGTTTTTGAACACTTGATAAGTGTAGATTGTACACGCGTACGAACGTACAGTATAACAGTTTTTTTTCGAGCTTTACCAAAATTATTTATTATATATAATATATAATATTATATATAATAAACTTACTTTTCACACTTCCACGGAGGTAAACTGAAACTGTAATACTGTACGGGTGTCGTATTTACACTTCTCATTTGAGTGTCGCGCAATCAAAAAACTATCCATCAGAAAAATAGAGCACCGCGGCGCCTGAAATGTAAAGAATTATTACCAAAGGATTTGGAGGAATGAGTATTTTTTTGTATCTTTGCATAGAGCATTGGGAAATGCTCGAACAAGCTGGGAAGCTATGGAATGCAACAACACACCGAATCAAAACACCGAATCCGACAACACGCTCACAAGCCACAAGTGACAAGGCTAAAGGCCATATTTAACAAGGTTATAAGCCACTAATGACAAAGCAAAAAGCCACTAATGACAAAGCCAGAAGCCACATATAGCTAAAAGCCCCAAATTGCTGCGAAGCATGCGATTGGCTGGAGAGAAGAAGCCGCAGGTGAAAGATGATGATTAGCGACCTCCGCCTCCACCACCGAAACCACCGCCGCCGCCTCCTGGGAAGCCTCCTCCACCTCCTGGGAAACCACCGCCAGCCGGGAATCCTCCACGACCTCCACGTCCGCCTTGACCACCCTGGCCACCACGTCCGCCAAAGCCGCCGTTGTTTCCGTTACGGCCTCCGAAGAAGTTGAGTCGATAGCTGACATGAAGCATTGCATAGCTGGTGATAGCGTTCACCTCGCGGTCGGTCCATCCGTTAGCATTGACAGTTCGCGTGAAGTTGGTTTGCTCGTGCAGGATGTCATACCACTGGAGCATGACGGTCAGCTTCTTTCCGCGAAGGAAGCTATAAGATAGCTGAGCGTTCCAAATGAGCTCGTTGGTGTTGAGCGTTGCGTCGGCATATCCGCGCTTGCTATAGACGTGGAAGTCTGTAGACAGAGTAGGCCAATAAGACGTTGAAGAACGGCCGTTAAGCTGGTTCAAGTCGATGCGCGTGTTGCCTCCGTAGTTGTAGTTCCATGTGGTGAGGTTGCGCGAAGCCTGAAGACGGTTCTCGGTGCGTGCATAAGTGGTGCGGAAGTTCAGCGAGAAGTTCAGCCAGCGGTTGCGATAGCTGAGCGATATGTCGGGCGAAACGTTGTAAGTGTGGGTGACATTGCGGTCGGGCACAGCTGTGCGGTTGAGGTTCACATATCCAATCTGGTGGTTATAGCTTGCGTTGACTCCACCGCTGACATCCCAACGGTTCAAAGTGTCGAGACCGATGTTGAACGAGCCGCCTCCATTGACGCTCCAGTTACCATTGATGTTCTCGGGGCGGCTGATGCGTCCACCTGTCTGTTCGTTGTAGGTCACCACGTTACCGATGGAGTTGTTGGTGCGTCTCAGGCTTGCGTTGAAGCTATAGCTCCAATGGCTTTGAGCCTTTGGCACTTGGAAGCCCAGGCTGTCTTGCACGAGTTTCGGTGAGCGTTGCTTTTGGAAATTGGTGGTCAAGTTGTATGTGAACGAGGGCTTCAGCGCGGGGTTACCCATCGAGATGCTGAGCGGGTTGGTGTCGTCGTAGATGTCGAGCAGTTGTGTGATGCTGGGTTGCGAGGTGTTTCCACGCAGTTGCACCTGCAGGTTGGTCTGCTGGTTGAAGCGGTAGCGCAGGTTCAGTGTCGGCGAGAAATTGGTCACCGTGCGGGTGGTGTCGATGGGAACGCCAAGGTATTGCTGGATGTAGTGCGAGTGCTGAGGTTGGATGGTGACACCCACATTCATGTTGAGCTTGTCGCGCACAACTCGCAGCTGGAGGTCGATGTTTTGTCCGTCCTCGGTACGCTCAGAATAGCGGCTCAAACGGTCGCTGAGATACATCTCGTAGGGGTTGTCGAGATAGCCGAAGAGGCGGGCCCACTCCTGATAGTCGTTGAGCACGTCTTGGAAAGCCGGTTCACCCAAGTCGGGGAAGTCGAAGGTGGCGGGGTCGCTTTTCTGGAAGCTGTGATTGAAGCGGTAGTTCACCTGCAGGAAGATGCCCTGAGAGCCAAAACTGCGCACGCGGTTGCGGTTGCCGAACGGACCGCGAGCCTGGGGCATAGTGTCTTCAGGCTCTGGCTTCGGCTTGAAGATGTATAGCGGTTCGGTATAGGTGGCTCCAATTTGATAGCTGAAGTTGTTGTTGTTTGAGAGCGTGTAGCGGTTGGTCTGATAGGTGGAGTCGTTGCCCATGCGGTCGAACTGCTGGAAGAGATGCACCGCCGAGAGGTTGGCGTTGCGGTTGTCGCCATCGCTGTAGTTGATGTTTCCATTGACTGAGATGTTGCGTCCGCGGTTGCCTATGCGGCGATACAGCTGCATCTGAGTGCTGAGGTTCTTATTCGTTCCGTGTCCGAGCGACTTGCCTTGCCGTCTGTTCACAATGAGGTCGTGCTCGTCCATATACTTGATGCTTGCGTCACTCAGGGCATCGGTAACATAATCGAATGGATTGGCGTTGAAGGAGGCATTGTTCGAGAACGAGCGGCTGTCGTTGCTTGAGAGACTCACGTTGGGACGGAAAGACACATTCGTCAACGAGTCTATCTGCCATTGGATGTTCATGTTGCCCGTCCAACTGTTGTTGCGCGAGTAGCTCTGGCTGATGCTATTCGAGAAAGCTCCACCGCGAGTGTTGACAAAGTTCTCTGAGCCTGTGCGGTTCCAGTTGTCTGCATCGTTGCGTGTCCATGTCACTCGCCCACTCGCCCTCAGGTTTCCGCCATTGGGCTTGCGCGAACTCTCGTAGCTGGCATCAAGTGCACCCGTCTTTGTTTCGCGTTGACCGTTTCCGTTTCCACGTCCGCGGCCTCCACGTCCGCTAAAGTTGCGGTCGTTCACGTTGTTGGCGTTGCCCATAAAGGTATATCGCATAGCACCGAAGGGCTTCATGGCCGTCAGACGGAATCCATAGCGGTTGTCAGTTCCATAGCCAAAGTCGGGGTTGGCTTGTATGCCGTTTCGTGCGCTGCGCTTGGTGGTGAACTCCAGCACAAAGTCGTCGTTACCGTCGTCAATGTTTGTCATGCGGCTAAGGTCACTCTTCTCGTCGTAAGCCTTCACCTTGTCGATAACATACGATGGCAGGTTCTTCATCACGGCATCGTTGTTTCCCGTCATGAAGTCGCGCCCGTCGAGCTTGAATCTACGCACGTCTTTACCGTTGATGCTAATCTTTCCGTCGTCATCGATTTTTGCGCCAGGCAGCATCTCCACGAGAGCTTCGATGACAGAGCCTTCAGGCACTCGGAAGGCATCTGCATTATACACCACAGTGTCGTCTTTGATCACCATCTTGGGGATGTTGGCCGTCACGATGGCTTCGTCAATCTGCAAGGCTTCGGGCTCCATCGCAAGCGTGCCCAATGACATCGATTCGCGGCTGGTCTTCGAAATGTCCTTCTTGAGCTCTTCGTAGCCTAAGAAGGTGGCTTTCAGCAAATAGGTGCCCGTTGACACATTACTAAACGAAAAGGCACCACGATCATCAGAGAATGTTCCTCCAACGAAAGTGGTGTCTGTTTTTCCATTCCTCTTTTTATCGATGGAATATAGTTGTAGCGTAGCCTTTGACATCGCCTCGCGGCTCTGAGCGTCAATCACGCGCCCTGAAAGGGCATTTTGGGCAAACGAAGGTAATGCACTCAAGAGAAAGAGTGTTGTCAAAATGGCAGCTAATGGTCGTATATGCATATTCAGTCTTTTTGTCTAGTTCCTAATAGAAAGATATCTATTAATTAAGACGCAAAGATTGAAATATGTTTAAATGCCAACGGCACATTTAACTTTTGTTTCGATTCAGCGCGGTTCTTACAAGAGCGAGAATGCAACATCCATCATCTTGGTGAATGTCGTCTGCCGAGCTTCTGCCGTGGTCGATTCGCCTGTGATAATATGGTCGGATATGGTGCAGATGCCCAAGGCGCGGTTGCCCGAGCGTGCGGCATTCATGTAGAGAGCGGCAATCTCCATCTCAACGGCCAGCACACCCATCTTAATCCAATTCTCGTTGTGGGCGCTTTCTGTGTAGAATGTGTCGGACGACAGCACATTACCCACCTTGTAATTATACCCCAGTCGGTCGCATGTCTCGGCAGCCTTGCGCGTCAACGAGAAATCAGCTATTGGTGCATATGTGCCTGCCATTTCGTATTGGGCAACATAGTTGGAATTGGTGCAAGCTCCCATAGCGATAACCAAGTCGCCAAGATGAAGGTCGGTTTGAATGGAGCCGGCCGAACCCACGCGTATGATGGTCTTCACTCCATAGAAATTGTAGAGTTCATAAGTATAGATGCCGATGGAAGGCATTCCCATTCCATGTCCCATTACACTCACGCGTTTTCCCTGATATGTTCCCGTGAAGCCCAACATGCCGCGAACATTATTAAATTGGACGGGATTTTCCAAAAACTTCTCGGCCATAAACTTGGCACGCAACGGGTCGCCAGCCATGATGACGGTTTCGGCTATCTCGCCGAACTGTGCCCCAATGTGGGGCGTAGGTGTCTTTGCCATAATATATAAATGTATTAAGTTTCACATTGATTGCCTGCTTTTGGCAAACAACCGTTATTTGTTCTGAGCAATTTCATTCACTTTTCGGCAAATATACGAAAATTATGGCAATAACATATCACGCATTAAAGTTTTTTTTCTATATTTGCATCAAAATCTATTATTTACCCTAAATACTTACTGAATATGATATCATCAAACAGCTTCAACAATCTGAACGAGATTACCAACTATTTCAAGCAAGTGCCTTTTGATGTAACCCGAAAAGGGCTTTATTCGGCTATCGACCTATATGAAGGCTATGACCCTGACAACGATGAGACATTCAAGACTTGCCACGACACAAAAGTCTATGAACACTATATGGCGAAAGGCAAGCATGCTTCCACCGTTGAGGAGTCGCTTGCACGAACCTTGCACGACCATGGCATTCATGTGGCGCTCGACAAATTCTTCGATGAACATGACAAATTGCTTTGCGTGGGCATTATGGGAGGTCACGCCCAATTGCGAACCGACAAGATGTATCGAGAGATAGTGTTCAGCAGCAAACAACTGACTGAGATGGGATTCTTCATGCTTAGCGGAGGCGGACCTGGCGCAATGGAGGCTACTCATCTTGGCGCTTGGATGGCTGGAAGGACTAAGGAAGAGGTGGAAGATGCCATTCAGATGCTGACGCCCTCCCCTTCGTTCAGAGACGAAGGTTGGCTTTCTTCTGCTTTCCACGTCATGCGCAAATATCCGCAAGACAAGTATGTGAGTCTTGGCATTCCCACATGGCTCTACGGGCATGAGCCTTCAACGCCATTTGCCACCCACATCGCCAAGTTCTTCGAGAACAGCATTCGCGAAGACAGCATCCTGACACTTGCCTATGGAGGAATCATCTACACGCCTGGAAGTGCTGGAACATTGCAAGAGATATTCCAAGATGCCGTTCAAAACCATTATCTTTCCTTCGGTTTCTCCAGCCCAATGATTTTCCTTGGCAAGGATTTCTGGACAAAAGAGATTCCCATTTACTCTTTGCTTGAGAGCTTGATGCAGAACGGAAAATACAAGAACTTGATTTTGACGGTGAGCGATGAATCCAAAGAAATCGTTGCCGAACTGATGAAGTTCCGCGAGAAAATGAAGGACTTCAATCAATAACCCCATCACAACGAAAAACGAGACGGCACTTTCTCATGTGTGTCGCCTCACTTTTTCTTTGAGATACATTGCACTTCGAGGGTTCAGAATGGATAGAAATCCGACTCAGCAACTTTCGGAAGTTCTTCTTCCAACCCCAAACGACTAACGAGATTGGACATTGAGTCATTGTCACGTATGATTTCGTTGAGGCGTATGTCCTTGTATTTCTTCGGCAGACATTCGGCAGCCGAATCCATCAACGCCGAGTAGAGTTGGGCGACATAATCCGAATAGGATCTCATCGATGACTGCAAATCGCGAACAGCAGGGGCAGCATGCTTGCTTACCTCTGAGTTCCAACGCTCAAATTGTTCCACACAATCGAATCTCTCCATCTGGCGCAGATAGAACAGCGACTGGCTGATGTCTCTAATAAGATTCAACGAAGGGTGTTCTTCGCAGTTCAGATAGGTGTGGGAAAGGTTGAACGAGGGATGGCGAAGTTCGTGAAGCACAATGCGATATAGACAATCCAAAGCGTCTTCATCCGTCATTTCGCGGTAGGTCATATTCATGACGGTCAGATAATCAAATGGCTTCAGTTTCTCTTTGTCAATCACAAAATCGTCGTTCTTGCCGAATCGCAAGCAGATGAAATAGTAATTACGGCCATGCATCAGTTCGTCAAGATGTTCCATCACATAGCTTTCAGGGAAATGGCGAATCACCAACCACGCGCAACGTGGTTCCTTATATGTTTCCCATAGTTCCTTTACCTTGGGTTCGAACGACTCGTCCCACAATCGAAGCAATTGGGGGTAAATCCAATCTCTGTCCGATGGGCACGAATCCAAATGAGCCATGATAATCTTTTTCTGCTGGCTCCAATCCAAACAATTAAATCTCCAATGAAGTTCACGGCGTGCTTCTCCAACTTTCCCGCTCTTTTTATCACAATACTGTTTGATTAGCGTGGCAACGGGCTTGTTTCTTTTACTCATCATTCCTTTCATTTTTCCTGATTCCTTTCTTTTCTTTTAGTGTGTCGTGCAAAGATACTTGTTTTTCCTCATATCCACAAAGGCTATTAAGTTATTTAATGTGAAACCGCAAAAAAATCTTTCGAAGTCAAGAAAAAAATAGTATCTTTGCACATCACCATTTAATGAACACAAAAGAAAGAAACCTGATATGGCCAAAGACAAGACGATGTATGTTTGTTCCAATTGCGGACAAGAGTCGGCAAAATGGATAGGAAAATGCCCCGCTTGTGGACAATGGAACACGTTCAAAGAGTTCAGAGTGGCATCTGATACGGGCTCGATGGCTGCTCGCTCTGCCGCCCAATCCGTGCGTTCGGCTAAGTCGGCTGATAGAAACAAGCCACTCCGCTTGAATGAGATTTCCGCCAAAGACGAGCCGCGAATCAGCATGAACGATAGTGAACTCAATCGTGTGCTTGGCGGTGGACTTGTTCCTGGCAGCATTGTTTTGCTTGGTGGCGAGCCTGGCATTGGAAAGAGCACCCTTACCCTACAAACCATTCTCAACATGCCTGAACGCCGAGTGCTCTATGTGAGCGGTGAGGAAAGCGCTCACCAGTTGAAGATGAGGGCCGAGCGAATTCAAAATGCCTCGCCAACAAACGCGACTTCTGAAAACATTCTCATCTTGACGGAAACCTCACTTGAAGCTATCTTCGAGCATATTCGCGACATCAATCCCCAACTTGTAGTTATCGACTCCATTCAAACCATCGCTACGGAAGAAGTGGAAAGCTCGCCTGGAAGCGTCAGTCAGGTGCGCGAGTGTGCTGCCGCCCTACTCCGCTTTGCCAAATCGAGTGGTGTTCCTGTCATTCTCATTGGCCATATCAACAAGGAAGGAACGCTTGCTGGGCCTAAAATATTGGAACACATCGTTGATACTGTCATTCAATTCGAAGGCGACCAGCACTATATGTACCGCATATTGAGAAGCACTAAGAACCGTTTTGGCTCTACAAGCGAACTCGGCATCTACGAAATGCAACAAAACGGGCTTCGCCAAGTGAGCAACCCCAGCGAACTGCTTCTCACGCAAGACCACGAAGGCTTGAGCGGAGTGGCCATTTCTTCGGCCATCGAAGGCGTTCGGCCGTTCCTTGTTGAAACTCAGGCACTTGTCAGTAGTGCCGCTTACGGAACTCCACAACGCTCAGCAACTGGCTTTGACCAACGCCGATTGAACATGCTATTGGCGGTACTCGAGAAGCGGGTAGGCTTCAAACTCATGCAGAAGGACGTTTTCTTGAATATCGCAGGCGGTCTTCGAGTGACAGATATGGCTATGGACCTCTCTATCATTGCCGCCGTGCTTTCTTCTAATGTTGACACACCCATCGAGAGCGGATGGTGTATGGCGGGCGAAGTGGGACTCTCGGGCGAAGTGCGACCAGTCAGCCGAATCGAACAACGCATAGCTGAAGCCGAGAAGTTGGGATTCTCCAACATCATCATTCCAAAATACAACATGCAAGGGCTCGATAGGAAGCGTTTCAACATTGCGATTCACCCCGTTCGCAAAGTGGAAGAAGCGCTTCGGGTGCTATTTGGATGAGAAGTTGTTGGGAATATCTCGCAATCCCCAAAATCACTTTGTAAGCAAAAGGGCGATTTTTCTGACAATTCGTAAAGTAAAACGCGGATTTAAATAACCGATTTGTTGAAGTTTTTTACTTATCGCCTGATTTTCTCATATGTGGCTTTTAAGGCGGTCATTTGTGGCCTTTGAGCCGCTCATATGTGGCTTCTGACAGGCTCAAAAGCATGCTTACACTTTGTCAGATGATAGCTTTAGCTAGTTGTGAAAAACAATAATGCGGAAGTTGAAGCGCATTTCACATAAATTATCTTTTGAAAGTGATGCCGTTTCAAAAAAAATCGCTAACTTTGGGGTGTTATTAATCTCATAACTAATAAACTATGGAAATCATAAGGAGTTTTGAAGATATGGTCATTCATCTGGCGCAAAGAGGAGTGCGCAAGCGGGTGGCTATTGTCTGGGCTGCCGACAACTACTCTCAAGAGTCGGTTGCCAGAGCTTTGGAAGTTGGATTCGTGGAAGCCATCTTTGTGGGTTGCCAAAAGGAAGTTGAGGCCAATCCGAAGCTGATGCGCTATGCTGACCACATCTCCTTCGTTGAGGCTGCCGACCGCGACGATGCTGCCCACCGCTCTGTGGCGATGGTGCGCGAAGGCAAAGCCGACATCTTGATGAAAGGACTCATCAATACTGACAATCTGCTCCATGTTGTGCTGAATAAAGAAACAGGCATTCTGCCCCGCGGAAAAGTGCTCACACACATCACCGCAGCCCGTCTGCCAGAATACGAAAAACTGCTCTTCTTTACCGATTCGGCCGTAATTCCCTACCCCACTCAAGAACAACGCATCCAGCAAGTGCGCTACATCACGTCTCTTTGTCATTCGTTTGGTATCGACGAACCAAAGATTTCACTCATCCATTGCACGGAGAAGGTGAACGAGAAATACTTCCCATTCACCCTTGGCTACAAGGAAATCATCAAGATGAGTGAGGTTGGCGAGTTCGGCCCATGCATCATCGACGGACCTTTGGATTTGAAAACATCTGTGAGCCCCGAGAGCTTGCGAATCAAAGGCATTGACTCGCCAATTGGCGGAGAAGCCGATGCTTTGGTTTTCCCCGACATCGAGGCCGCTAACGTGTTCTATAAGTCCATCACACTATTCTTGGGTGTGGAGACGGCGGGCACTCTTCAAGGCACTTTGGCGCCTGTGGTGCTCCCCTCACGAAGCGATAGTAAGCTGTGCAAATTCTATAGTTTGGCTTTGGCCGCCATCAGTTGCAACTCATAATTCCTAACTCATAATATCTAAAACGCCATGTATATACTAGTGATTAACCCCGGCTCCACTTCCACGAAGATAGCCGTTTACGACGACTCAAAGCCCATGTTGCTGAGGAGCATTCAGCACACGCCCGAAGACTTGAGCCGATTTGAGGAAATTACTGACCAGTTCGAGTTCCGCAAACAAATAGTAATCAACGAGTTGAAACGCATGAATGTACCTTTCGATTTTGCTGCCGTTATCGGTCGTGGAGGACTTGCCAAACCTGTGGCGGGAGGTGTTTACGAGATTAATCAGAAGATGCTCGACGACACTCGTTCTGCTATTCACAAGCATGCATGCGACCTTGGTTGCATCATTGCATATGAGATTGCTAAGGACATTCCTGGCTGTAGGAGTTTCATTGCCGACCCAGGTGTGGTTGACGAGTTGAACGACTATGCCCGCATAAGTGGTTCGCCGCTGATGAACCGCATCTGCATTTGGCACGCTTTGAACCAACGCGCTATTGCAAGACGTTTTGCGAACGAGATTGGCAAGGAATACGAAGACTTGAATCTCATCATCTGCCATTTGGGCGGAGGCATTTCTATTGCCGCACACGAACATGGTAGGGCCGTTGACGCTAACAACGCTCTTGACGGCGAAGGACCTTTCTCGCCTGAACGTGCCGGTTCGTTGCCTGCCGCCGACCTTGTTAGGCTTTGTTTTAGCGGGAAATACACCGAAGCACAGCTCTTGAAACGCATTGCCGGACAAGCGGGGTTGAATGCCCATTTGGGGACAAACAACATGAAAGAATTGGAGAAGCGTATTGAGGAAGGCGATGAACACGTGAAGTTGATTGTAGATGCTATGATTTACCACACGGCCAAAAACATAGCGGCTGAGAGTGCCGTGTTGTGTGGGAAAATAGATGCCATCTTGTTGACGGGCGGCTTGGCTCGTTCGCAATATATCATCAAGAGACTTCGCCAACGCATCGATTTCCTTGCACCCACCTATTGCTATCCGGGCGAAGACGAGATGGAAGCGCTTGCCAATAATGCTTGGGAAGTGCTTCAAGGTCGGCGCGAAGCAAAAGTGTATGAATAGAAACGAACGTCAAATAACATAAAAAAACTGAACCCGATTGAATTGAACAAGAATGAATAAACTGAAGATTCTCATTTTAGTGGTTGGATTGACATTTGCCCAATTATCACTCGCCCAACGCCACGAAATCATCAGCGGGCGCATAGCTTCGCTTCAAGTGGTGGCTGGCGATGATTGGTTGTCTCCACCTGTCATCACGTTAAGAGGCAACACGCCCATCAATATCGATTTTGACGACTTGACACACGAATACCATCGTTATGTCTACAAAGTGGAGCATTGTGAAGCCGATTGGACAACATCCGAAGATTTGTTTGTCAGCGATTTCATCGATGGTTTCAACGATGGAAGAGCATTGGAAGACCTTGAGGAGTCGCTCAACACAAACGTGCTTTACACCCACTATCACTTGCAGATTCCAAATGCTGAATGCCGTTTGAAGATGAGCGGCAACTATCGGGTGACCATCTACGATGAAAACAACGACAACGAAGAGATGCTAAAGGTGTATTTCATGGTGGTCGAACCCAAGATGGGCATCAGCATGAAGGTTCTGACGAATACCGACATCGACATCAACGGCGCTCACCATCAATTGGATGTGGATTTGGATTTTGGAGGTTTCTTGGTTTCCAACCACGAAAGGCAAATCAAGACTGTGATTATGCAAAACGGCAGATGGGACAATGCCGTTCTTAATCCTAAACCTCAATATGTGAGGGGCGACGGATTGCGATGGGATCACAACAAAGACTTGATATTCCCTGCTGGAAATGAATATCGGAAGTTCGAAATGCTCGACATGAACCACACCACGATGGGAATGGAAATGTTGGATTGGGACGGCGATAGTTATCATGCTTATATTTGGCTCGACGAGCCTCGCAACAGTTATGTCTATGATGAAGATGCGAATGGTAGTTTTATCATCCGCAATACTGATTATACGGAAATCAACCGCACTTGCGATTATCTGCTCACACATTTCCGATTGAAGTCACCAAGATTAGATGGTGACATCTATTTGAATGGAACTTGGACGAACGACATGTTTTCCGAGCAATATCAAATGGAATACAACGAGGACGAGCAGATTTATGAAGGTATCGTGAGCCTGAAACAAGGATATTACTCATACCAATATGTGTGGTTGAAACCCGATGGGACAACAGCACCTGTTCCCTCTGAAGGCTCGTTCTATCAAACGGAGAACAAATATCAGATGCTTGTATATTATAGAGGTGTAGGTGAACGAACCGACCAATTGGTCGGCTATCAGCAGGTTAGCAACAAATAACAAGCACGCGCGCCGTACTATCGGTAACACGGAATCTGTTATCTGTTCGTTCGTTCGCCACCCAGATAATGTCCCCATTGGAGTCTGTCACTACCAATTGGCAACGTTTCTCATAAAGCGATTTCTTGGCATCGGTCAGAAAGTCGCTTAACAATTTTGAGCCTTTCATCCCAAACGGAACAAAACGGTCGCCAACCATAAATGGCCGAACCATAAGCGGAAACTTCACTTTGTCGGCATCAAGGCAAGCATAGTTGCGGTCTTTTATCACTTCGAAATCTGCATCGCGCTCTACAATCTTGACACGAAACTTCAGGCCATCATGATAAACGTAATTGCCTTCTATTGGTAATTTCATCTGTTTCGTTGGAATCGATTCCGTTCGATAGATAACCAAACGACCTCTATCCATCAGCAACGTATGCCCAGCGCTTGTCCATTCCCTCCCCGACTCCATGTTCTTATTGTCAAAGATTTGTTGAATTTGAGCTGGAGTGAATCCGTATGGCTTTAATATATAATATAATGTGTATTCATTTTCGAGAATTTTCGTTGCATCATAGACCATCATGTCTTCAGTCTTTTCCACAAGAGCCTCATTAACTGTTTCCTGAAGCGAGTGGTTAAGAATATTTTCGGCAGAACGAAGACGTGTGGCGGTAGTTGCGATATTCTCACTTGCCGAAGGATTGATATCGTGAAGCAAAGGAATAATGTTCAACCGCAATTTGTTTCTGGCAATATCAGCCACCATATTTGTACTGTCCGTCACATATTCTTGCCCGATGAAATCGAGATATTTGACAATCTCTTCTCGGCTAACAGCCAAAAGCGGACGCAAAACATAGCCATTTCGAGGTGCCATTCCCGTCAAGCCGTGAATCCCTGTTCCACGAATAAGGTTGATGAGAACTGTTTCCACTTGATCATCACGATGATGGGCGACACAAATGCCTTGAGCATCAAGGTCTTTGCGTAAGTTTTCGAAATAGCCATAGCGAAGTTCACGGGCAGCCATCTCAATACTGATTTTGTGCAATTCAGCATACGTTCTTGTATCGAAATGGGCACGATGAATCGGCACTTGAAGGCTACTACATAACTTCACACAAAACTCCTCATCTCGATTGGATTCTTCATCACGCAAATGGAAATTGCAATGACAAGCTTCAACCTTGTACCCCAAATCCAATAACACCCGTAATAAAGCCACGCTATCGGCTCCTCCCGACAACGCCACCAGATAGAGTCCATCGGACTTTAACAACTGATGACGTCCGATGAAATCGCTGATTTTATGACTAAACGGATTATTCAACGTACAATACTAAGCCTTTTAGATATTCGCCTTCAGGATGATAAATGTTAATGGGATGGTCAGCAGGTTGATGCAATTGGTGAAGAATGCGTACTTTACGCCCCGCAAGAGCAGCAGCCGTGAAGACGGCATTACGGAAGTTCTCCTTAGTAACCACCTGACTACAACTGAAAGTGAAGAGAATTCCACCTGGCTTGATGGACTCAAATCCTTTCACATTCAGACGCGTATAGCCCTTCAACGCGTTGTGCAAAGCAGCACGATGCTTGGCAAAAGCTGGTGGGTCAAGAATGATGAGGTCGTATTTGTTCTCATTAGCATCGAGAAATTTGAATGCATCATCACAAAAAGATTGGTGACGTTGATCGGCAAGGAAATTCATCTCCACATTCCTATTCGTCAAGTCAATCGCTTTGGCACTACTGTCTACGGAATGCACCAACTTGGCTCCACCACGCAAAGCATATACGGAAAAACCTCCCGTATAGCAGAACATGTTCAAGACGCTTCTTCCCTTTGCATATTTTTCCAAAAGCATGCGGTTCTCGCGTTGGTCAACAAAGAAACCAGTCTTCTGTCCACGAAGCCAGTCAACATGGAATCGCAAGCCGTTCTCAATAGCCGTGTTGTCGTCGCTTCCACCGTAAATAAAACCGTTTTCTTGTCCCAATTCAGCTTTGAAAGGCAATGTGGTCTCACTCTTGTAATAGACATGCAGAATCCGCTCTCCCATCACCTTCGTTAATGATTGGCAGATCTCATGTCGGCAAACATGCATACCAACGCTATGAGCTTGCATAACAGCTGTTTTCCCATAGCAATCGATAATCAATCCGGGTAAATTATCGCCCTCTCCATGAACCAATCGATAGGTATTGTTGTTGAGATTGTCTGCCACCCCAATGGCCAAACGGGTGTCCAAAGCCGACTTCAATCTGCTTTCCCAGAAGTTTGAGTCAATCTCAACATCATGAAACGACAACACGCGAACAGCAATAGAGCCGATTTGATAATGGCCAACTGCGATGAAATCGCCATTTTCAGTCATCACCCTTACCGTCTCGCCTTCCTTCACATCGTTGTCAACATGATGGATTGCCCCCGAAAACACCCACGGATGAAAGCGTTTCAGAGATTCTTCCTTGCCTCTTTTTAAAACTACGGTTTTATAATTCATGCTCCACTATTATTTATTGTTAGTGTCATTAGTCTCATTTTCGCTTACGACTTTGTCTTCAACAACCACCAGTTCATAGTCGCCACTTTCGCGCAAACGCCTGATTTCATCGTAGAGATTGATACATGCCCACGCATCGATGGCGGCATAAAGCTTTTGTTTTTCATTCAACACATCAGCATTCCAATTCGACAATCTTTGCCGTTTGCTAATCCGCTGATGAAAGAGGTTGGCATATAGTTTCTGAAGACTCAAGTCAACAATTCCCAAATCGCCTACCATGTCCTGAATGTCAATGAAACGCCCAGGTGTGAAATCTGCCCTACGGCGCAAACTATTCAAGTCGTCGTGCCAAGAAAGTCCCACCATAGGAACTTTTTTGTTCTCCAAAAGCCGGATGATCGCATGCGGCATTCCCATCATGTTCAAGCGGAAGAGGAAACAGACATCTCTCGATGAAACCTGCAATAATGACACTTGATAGTTCTCACCTTTGCGAAAAGATGGACGTGTTTCGGTATCAACGCCCAAAATATCTTGGGAGAGGAGGTAGTCAACGGCCTTCTCGGCTTCATTTGCTGCCATCACGACAATGATTTTTCCAGGAAAATCTACCGTTGGAAGTCCTGGGATTTCCTCTTTGTTAAACTTGTTATAAATCGTTTTTTTCATTTTTTATCGCTATCGACGTGCAAAATTAGAAAAAAAGTACGAAAATATGTGCGAATATGAGTTTTTTACAGTATTTTTGCACTTTGAATCGATAAAACTTGAGATTATGGCAAAGAAAAAAACTGTTCGCAAGCCTAAAGGCTTAGGTGAGGCGATCGGCTTCAAAAATATTTTCAGTAACGAGAAGACGGATTTTGTGTTGGGAGTTTTCTTGTTGTTGGTGGCGGTTTACGTCATCATAGCGATGTGTTCCTATCTTTCAACGGGGCAAGCCGACCAAAGCATTTTGGAAGACATGCGACCGGGTGAATGGCTGAATAGCGACCATAAATTTGCAAATTATTGCGGTTCCATCGGCGCTCTTATCTCTTATGCCCTCATTACCGTCAATTTTGGAATTGCCGCTTTCATGATTCCCGCCTTCATCATTCTTGTGGGATTAAGGCTGATGGGTGCCTACAAGGTTAACTTGTGGAAATGGTTCTTGGGAATGGCGTTGGTTATGGTGTGGTGTTCGGTCACTTTTGCCAAATTCCTCACCCCCATCATGAGCGACCAAGTATATAATCCGGGTGGAAATCATGGTCTTTTCTGTGTCCAGCAATTGGAAAACATCATCGGTCCTCCGGGATTGATGGTCGTTTTGTTGCTCACGGCATTAGGATTCCTCACTTATTTGAGTGCCGAGACCATAGAAGTGGTGAGAAAGGCGCTGAATCCGCTCAAATACATCACGAGCAAAGTGAAATTCACGGTCACAAACACCCAAGACGAAAACTATAATAACGAGCAGAACACACTTCAGCCTGCAACTGCATATGCTGATAACGGCAACTCGATGGGTGTTATCGACACGACAAACTATCAGGAAACCGCAAACGTGAGAAAAGAAGATGCGGCACCTGTGGTGGTCGACTTGACAACTGAGGCCGTTGATGCCCAAACCACAAAAGGCGGTTTGCCCAAAAACAACACGGCCAAACCCGAAAAGGTTGCACCATTGACGGTGGAAGCAGGCGTAAGCGAAGACAAGGCAAAGGGAAATACGCTCTCGGTGGAGGAAATCATGAAGACTCCCATCAACCCGCGTGAGCCTTTCCTGAAGTACAAGTTCCCCAGCCTCGACTTGCTCAAGAAATATGACGATGGCGGAAAACCCACCATCGACATGGAGGAAATCAAGACCAACAACGCGCGTATCGTGGAAGTCCTGAACTCGTTTGGCGTCGCCATCAAGGAAATCCACGCCACCGTAGGCCCCACCATCACGCTCTATGAAATCACTCCTGCCGAGGGTGTTAGAATCTCGAGAATCAAAAACCTTGAAGCCGACATTGCCCTTAGCCTTTCGGCACTTGGCATTCGTATCATTGCCCCAATACCCGGCAAGGGAACCATAGGTATTGAGGTGCCGAACAAGAAGGCCAACATCGTTTCGATGGAAAGCATCCTGAACTCGAAGAAGTTCCAGGAGACAAAGATGGATTTGCCCATTGCATTGGGAAAGACCATCACCAACGAAGTCTATATGGTTGACCTGGCAAAGATTCCCCACTTGCTTGTTGCTGGTGCAACCGGTCAGGGAAAGTCTGTCGGCTTGAATGCCATTATCACCTCTTTGCTCTACAAGAAGCATCCCAACGAGTTGAAATTGGTGTTGGTTGACCCCAAGAAGGTGGAATTCAGCATCTATACGCCATTGGCCAACCACTTCATGGCCACTCTGCCCGAGAACGTGGAAGAGCCTATCATCACCGACGTGACAAAGGTGGTGCGTACGCTGAACTCGCTTTGCAAACTGATGGATTCGCGTTATGACTTGCTGAAGATTGCTGGTGCCCGTAACGTGAAGGAGTACAACGAGAAGTACATCAACCACAAACTCGACCTCACCAAAGGGCACGAATACATGCCGTATATCGTGGTGGTGATTGACGAGTTCGGCGACCTCATCATGACCGCAGGCAAGGAGATTGAACTGCCTATTGCCCGTATTGCCCAGCTGGCACGTGCCGTGGGTATCCACATGATTATCGCCACACAACGCCCCACCACGAATATCATTACCGGTACCATCAAGGCCAACTTCCCCGGCCGTATGGCCTTCCGTGTGAGCTCGCAAATCGACTCGCGCACCATTCTCGACCAGAAGGGCGCCGACCAGCTTGTAGGCCGCGGAGACATGCTTATCCTCATCGGAAACGAGCCTGTGCGTGTGCAATGTGCCTTCGTAGACACACCCGAAGTGGAGCGAATCAACAAGTTCATTGAGGAGCAGCCTGGTCCTATCGAACCGCTCGAGCTTCCCGAACCTGCTTCTGAAGACGGAGGTGCCGGAGGTGGCCAAGCGGTCGACAGCCATAGTCTTGACCCCTATTTCGAAGAAGCTGCTCGTGCCATCGTGATGACACAACAGGGCTCAACCAGCATGATTCAGCGCCGTTTTGCCATTGGATATAACCGTGCTGGACGTTTGATGGATCAGTTGGAAGCTGCTGGAGTGGTAGGAATCGCTCAGGGCAGTAAGCCCCGCGAAGTGCTGATTGCCGATGAAAACTCGCTGAACGAATTGCTCGCAAAGCTGAGGGGATAAGCCTTCCGCGCGCTTTTTGACGCCCTTTCACAACTTGTGGACGCAAAGTTAAATAATTGAAACACGATATAACATTTGGCCTTCAATAACGTCTATAAGGTATATAAAGGATTAAAACAGTAAGGATATGAAAAGATTAATGTTAGTTTCAATCTTGTTTGTGGCAGCCATCTGTGCCAATGCGCAAAATGCCACACAAGCACGGAAAGTGCTCGACAAGACAGCCTCTGTCATCGGACGCAAAGGCGGCGCAAGCGCCAATTTCAAGATATCAAGTGCGAAAATAGGAGCCACCAGCGGCACCATAGCCATCAAGGGCAACAAGTTCCACGCCAGAACGCCCGAAGCCATTGTTTGGTATGACGGCAAAACCCAATGGAGCTACATGAAGTCCACCGAGGAGGTGAATGTTACCACTCCCAACGAAGCCCAGCAGATGGCCATGAACCCATATCAGTTCATCAACATCTACAAGAAAGGATACGCCCTCTCGATGACCACCACAGGCAGCGCATACAACGTTCACTTGAAGGCACAAAACACCAGCCGTAGCGCACAGGAACTCTACATCCTCATCGACAAGAAGACCTATCGGCCTACGCAAGTGAAGATGCGCGAGGGAAAGACATGGACCACCATCAATATCACCAACTTCCAGGCGAAAGACCAGCCCGATGGTATGTTTGTCTTCAAATCCAAAGACTTCCCCGACGCGGAGGTGATTGACCTCAGATAAAGGATTAAAACATCAGCGGAGTGCCGATAGGCACCCCGCATTTTCATATCAATAATAACTTTAACAAACAATGAATCGATATCAGATTTTCAAGGAGTTACGCAAACATCGCAAATTGGCAGAGAAGCGTGCCATAAACTTCGAACAAAACAAAATGGCCAAGTGGTTGTTCTGGATATTGGGATTGATGGTGATAGGCTATCTCATCTTCTTTGCCGTCATTTTTGCCATGATAGCCAACGACAGCAGTTCAACCACCGCATTGGAGTTGATATTCGGAATGATGCCATTCGTGTTGCTCATCGACTTCCTCGTGCGTTTCATGGCGCAACAGACTCCTGCCCAGCTGGTGAAGCCCTACATCCTGCTTCCCATCCCCAAGAACGTCTGTATCGACTCGTTTGTCCTCACGTCGCTATTCAGCACGGGCAACCTCGTTTGGTTTGCCATGTTGATACCCTACGCCCTGATGTCGGTGGTCTTCAGCTATGGATTCTGGGCGGCCATCGGCATGCTGGTGTGCTACTACCTCTTCATATTGGCCAACAGCCAATGGTATTCCATCGTTCGCACGCTCATCAACAACTCTATGCGCTGGTGGATTCTCCCCATCTGCGTATATGCCTTGATGGCTCTGCCCGTCATCATCAAGGGCGGAAGCGAAAAGGGTTGGGACAGCTTCTTTGACTTCTACTCGTCAATAGGAACCGCCATCGAACAAGGCAGCATCCTGCCCTACCTCATCGCATTGGCTTTGCTCCTCGTGTTGGCATTCATCAACCGCCATCTGCAAATCATCAATGTGTGGCGCGAGATTTCGCGTGTAGAGAAGACCACCCATCTGAAGAGCGTCTCCCGCTTCGCCTTCCTCGACCAATATGGCGAAATCGGCCAATACATTCAGCTCGAAATCAAGACCATCATGCGCAACAAGAATCCGCGCAAGGGCTTCATCTTCGCCACCGCCATCGTTCTGATGTTCAGCCTTCTCATATCGTTCACCACCGCTTACGACGGCCAGTTCATGACCAATTTCTGGTGCATCTACAACTACGCCATCTACGGCGCCATGATGATTTTGAAGGTGATGTGCAACGAGGGCAACTACATCGACTGCCTGATGGTGCGCCGCGAGAACATCCTGAAGCTGCTACGCGCAAAATACATCTTCTACAGCGTCTTGTTGTTCCTCCCCTTCCTGCTCATGCTCCCCACGGTGTTCAGCGGCAAGTGGTCGATTCTCATGCTGGTTTCCTACGGCGTTTTCACGGCAGGCTTCCAATATTTTCTGCTCTTCCAGATGGCCGTCTACAACAAGCAGACCGTTCCGCTTAACACCAAGTTCCTGAGCAAGAACGGTATGGAGAACAACTATTATCAGCTTTTGGTGGAAATGGCAGCATTCTTCCTGCCCCTCCCTCTCATCATGCTCATGCAGGCCGTGCTGGGCAACACGGTAGCCTATCTCACCATGCTTGTCATCGGTATCGCCTTCATCGCCACTTCCCCGATGTGGATGCGCAACATCTATACTCGCATGATGAAGCGCAAATACATTCTCTTGGAAGGCTTCAGGGCTTCGAGATAATCGCCGTTTAGAAACTTCACAAACACGTTAGCAAGATGAAATTCATTGCCATTATTCCTGCCCGTTATGCCTCCACTCGTTTCCCCGGCAAACCACTTGCCACGTTGGGCGGAAAGAGCGTCATACAGAGAGTTTACGAGCAAGTGTCAACCGTTCTCGATGATGTCTATGTGGCCACCGACGACCAGCGCATCTTCCAAGCCGTAGAGGCATTTGGCGGCCGTGCTGTCATGACATCCCCCAACCACAAGAGTGGCACCGACCGCATTCAAGAGGCCATCACGAAGATTGGCGGTCAGTGGGACGTGGTGGTCAATGTGCAGGGCGACGAGCCTTTCATTCAGGCATCGCAAATCAAGACGGTGTGCGAGTGTTTCGAAGACCCTGAGACGCAGATTGCCACGCTCGGCAAACCATTCGACAACATGGATGCGGTGGGTAACCCCAATTCCCCCAAAATAGTGGTCGACAACCGTCATTACGCCATGTACTTCTCGCGAAGCATCATCCCCTTTGTGCGTGGGCAGGAAAAGGAGTCGTGGCTGCAGAGCTATCCGTTCTTGAAGCATCTCGGCCTGTATGCCTACCGTGCCGATGTTCTCGCCGAAATCACCCGTCTGCCCCAATCTTCGCTTGAATTGGCCGAAAGCCTTGAGCAACTGCGCTGGCTGCAAAATGGCTATCGCATCAAGGTGGGGCTCACCGATGTGGAAACTGTTGGCATCGACACCCCTGAAGACCTCGCTCGAGCTGAGGAGTTCTTTAGAAGAGAGAATGGTATAATGTGAACGCGGTTTCCCAGCTAACGGATTTGCCATCGCGGAGTATCACACTCTCGAGGGCCTCGTAGAGAAGTAAGAGAGTATTAACCGTAAGGCGAGTCAATTCCAATTCCAATAATTCCAATTAAATAATGAGGGGTCATTCCTGTTTCTAAAGGTTATATAACTTATTGATATATAGATAGTTATATATAATAAGGGGAGTTGGAATACCCTCAAAAAAGAAACTGGAATAACTGGAATTGGAATTGCAAGCCAATATTAATTCATCTAAAAAGCTGATTTACAATGAGATACAATATTTTGAAATCTACTTCCCCTAAGATGCCGAACCTTGGCAGAGGGACAGAATGCCTGAAAATCCTGCTTTCACAGGCCTCAAAAGACATGTATGAACCCTTGGTTCCGATGCTTTTCCCTATACTTGGCGCACATGTAAGTGGTTCTGAGTTTCAATATCCTGACCTCACATGGAAGGAATTGTGTGGACAAATGGCAAATCTCGTTGCAGAAAGTGGGGGTAACAAGTGCAA
>ODAI010739418.1_pt1 | contig 32065 bp, 25 predicted proteins | sample 1539321 | NCBI WGS metagenome assembly ODAI01 (sample SAMN02144231, study PRJEB22623) | gut metagenome | biome: sheep rumen | host: Ovis aries | place: New Zealand
ATTTGCTCAATTACTTCTGAAAGTTGTATGAATAGTAGATTTTTTTAGGATTAATAGTAGAACTTTTTAGAATTAATAGTAAATAGTTCTGGAATTAATAGTAAAAAATCGGTCTATTCGAGCCCTGTGAGTACCTGCGGCGAGGTAGCTTGCACCAACCTCCAAACATTTGGCTTCACTACTTAACTACAAAGAAGTTGAGCAAATGCGAAACTTGAAAAAATGATTTAAAACTGGAAGTCGTAATCAATACTGGAGCTGACTTTGCCAGCTTTCTGGAGAATGTCGTACATGCGCTGGAGTCCGCGCTCCTGTTCTTCTGTGGGATTATTCTCAATCTTTCCATTCTCAGTCACGATGCTCGTTGTCACAAAATCGTAGCGTGCCAGCCCGTTCTTGTCTGTCATGAAATGGCAGAACGTCAGGCCATGAGGCATATAGCTCGACAGCAAGCTGTTGAGTCTGGCAGAAAACAGGCGCTCTCCGTTGCTATAGAACACAATTTCGTACTGCACAGGGATAGGAAAGCTCTTCGAGTCGATCCTATCCGTATTCTTCATCTTAAACTCTCCCGTATGGGGGTTGACGGCGATGATGTCACTCAGCGTCAAAACATAGTCGCTGGGCATGATGTCGATCAGCTGAGCCTCCTCAGGCTTTACAATGGCATAGAGAGCTTCTGGTGAGTCGACTGTCTCCGAGTCGCTGCACGAGGTAAAGATACTGGCAAGGGCCAAAACGAATAAGCAAAACCTATATTTCATACTAACGCAAATTTACTGTCTTTTATTTTTATAACTCGAAATCGCAAAAACCTTGCAAGGTTTAGACTCATTTTTAAGCATATTTAACCATTAGGATATTTTTCTTTTACAGCCTGCAGCTCTTTATCGCTCAGACGCTGAAGCACCACAACGTAGCTGATATCCCTATATTCCCCAAGTTTATCGCTATGTACGTGCAGTCTCTTGACGGCTTTCATGCGGTCACCTTCGATGGAAATAACTTGAAACTCTGCTCGATGACCTATATAAACCATATTATTCTGATAAGAATACATAAAGTGATCTTCCCTTTTACCTTGTGAAGGGTTGGTGTTTCGCCAGTAATCTGTTACAATGTTCCCTGAGGAATTGAACTCGTAGCAGTGAAGGGGCATGCCCCCCAGAGTCAACCCGACGTTCTCATTATAGGTTCCATCTTCATTTATCTTGTGGAATGATATCTCTTGCCAGCCATAGCCTCTGACCATCTCCAAGAAGTCCTTCTGTGGAATGCTTTTCAGCTCCCTCAAGCTTGACTCCCAATCTGTCGAGATGGGGAAAAATACAGAAGAAATACTAAAAGTTAAATAACCACATCTTTCCTTAGCAACAACATGATGATTGACGTTCAGATTCATATATAACTTATCAGACGGCAGCTTTGGATAAAGTGCATAAAAATAGTTCGTGGCGTTGTAATCCCCTATATCCTGAGACACCTCCAATGGCTTTTCATAATAGAGATGCAGAGTCGGATAGTCATCACCAGCTGTCAGTTCCTGCCTTTTCAGATATGATCCTCTAGGCACATGGACATGGCCGACGATGAGTGAGTACTGATCAAAATCGATGGCAGGCAAGGAATTGACTCCATCGTAAATGCCTGTATATTGCAAGGGTGTAGTGATGACGTAAAAAGTATTATTATGGATTGCATCGGGTTCAAACTTGATGCCGTTATTCATCTTTCCGTCAGCCATCAGATTCTGGAAGAAAAGCTGTACTTCTGGATCCTCAATTTTGACAGGATAGATAGCAGGCTGTATGTGAGAGAAATTAAATAGGTAGATGATAGTCCAGTTACAAGCACTATCATTCAGTGACGTGTAATCCTTTTCTTCGAGCTTGATGCGATTTCCGTCTGCATCATATAAATCTTGGTGTATAGAACTCTGTGAGGGCGAAGATATTTCATAATAAGTCTTACCATTCCACTCAAAGCGATAGATGCCAGACTTCTCTATGGGAAGTTCCTGGCCTTCAGGCACATATTCCAGATAGCTGACGTAATCAGCCAGCCACTCTGGGAGTTGGCTCTTATCTACGAGTTCCGTCTTGATGTCCTGATCGAACGAAGGGTCGGCAGGCAGTTCATCGCTGCCGCAGGCTGTGAGGGCGAGTGTGGCTGCGAAGGCCAGGATTGGGAGATAAGATTTCAGATGTTTCATCATTGCTTTCTCTCTTTGAGGGTTATTGTTGTTTCTCAGCGCGCTGAGATTCTGTATCCTTTGTGTCGCGCTTGATGTGCCGCACGCTCTTGCCTCCCAGTGAATAGGTGAGGGTGAGGCTGATGCGCTGCGTGTGGGGATTCTGATGACTGTTCTCCGACAGATCATACAGATAATTGTGATAGAAGCGGGAGGCGTTGAGAATATGCTGATTGAACGGGTCGCGCGCTACAAGCGACAGTTTCAGGCGGTCCTTGAGCATCGAGTAGCGCAGGGCGAAGTTGAAATAGCCATAGCTGTCGAACGTTGTCAGTCCCTTGTATTCTGAGAAACAATGGTCGTAGCGGGCATTGAGTAGCAAGGTATGCTGAGGGTTCAGAAAGAGATCAGCAGAGACTGCCACCTGCTTTCCCCATCCTTCGATGTCAGGCATCTGGATCTTGTATTCATGGTTCACTTTATCAGGACCCATATAATCAATATGGGACACCAAGAATTTGGAAACGTCAATGTCGGACTGCGCGTGGTAGTAATAGAGATTACCCTCGGCAGCGATACTGAACTGGCGAGAGAACTGATGCTGCCAGCGCAGATACAAACCCGCACGGTCATTCTTATAGCAGTTTAATGGGCGAGTCTCACGCTCGAAAGCCACTTGATAGTTTCTATCATCAGTAACGTAGGAATCATAAGTTGTAAACACTTCATCATGGAAAGCCGTTATCCAGTCGATCATATCGTCCCCATGATGGTAGTAGGCGATCGCATTCAGGCCTCGCCCATTGCTGTAGCTCAGCTCCACATTGTTGCTCGTGCTGGGCAGGAGGGATGGATTACCTGTCTTGATGGTGGTTGAGGAGGAATAGACTTCGAAGGGGTTGAGGTCGTAGAAATTAGGGCGGCTGATGCCCATGCTCCAGCTCAGATTCAGCAGGTGGCGCTCTGCCAAGCGGTAACTGAGCAGTATCGAGGGCAGGAATTTGCTGTAGTTGCGATTGTTCCTGTCGTTGACCCCAGCGCCATTGAGCGTATAGGGGTTGTAAGTGAGGTTTGTGACTGGCACTACCATGCGGTCGAATCCTTTCAGATGTGTCTGTTCATATCTGATACCTGCCTTGGCAGTGAACTTGTTGCCAAACGATTTCGAGAGGTTGAGGTAGAAGGCACTTGTTTTCTCCTGATAGTCATAGTCTGTGGACCAAGAGCGTGGGAATCCCATGAGAATGCGCTTATCCTCTACATTCGACTCATTGTGGATATGGGTATAGGCTGCACCGGTCTCGATGGTGGCAAAGGGGAAGGGCAGCGTGGCATCGAGCTTCAGCGACTGGATGTAGTATTTCCCATCTGACAAGCAGCGCGACTTATAGTAGCCACCTGAGGGGATGGAGGTGGAGACAATGAAGGAGTTGGCATTGTCCTCGCGATACTGATTGTAGGTAAGGCTCAGCAGTTTGCCTAAGGAGTCGAGCGTCCAGTCGCAGTAGGCTGTGAGGTTCAGGGTTTTAGCAGGCGACGTGGGTCTCTGGCTGCCTTCGGAATACTTAGTGCCCTTATTTGTGGTAATATCTGTGATGTCCATATATGAGCGTTGGTGTCGGTAAGAGGCCATAGCTCCCAGTTCAAGGTTCTTGGTGGGCATGAAGCGCAGCGTGGCATTGGCACCAAAGTTCTTGTCTGTCAGTTCCTGGTGATTATCAGAAATCATCATTCTTTGACTCTCCATTCTGGTGTAGGTCGTGTGTTCGTCAAGACAATCCGTCTTGCGCTCAAGGTCTGCACCCAGGGTCATATCCAGCTTCTTCGAGGCGTAGCTGACAGTAGCGCTGAGCTGCTCGCTCCAGTCTTCGCTCTTGGCTATCTGTCCTGTGATGTCGCCTCGCCAGCCTAACTGCTGTCCGCTATAGGTCACGATATTGATGTAACCACCTGCGGCATCCATCTGATGGCGCCCGGAGGGATTGGAGATCACTTCGATGCGCTCGATATCCTCTGCCTGCATCGACCACAGCCGCTGGCGAATGGTCTCTTCGTCGAGTATTGTCACACGTCCATTGAACATGAAGCCAGCATCGCCCTTTCCGAGGATGCTCGCATGTCCGTTCATCATCGTCACCATCGGCACGCGATAGAGCAGTTCGAGGGCGTTCTGACCTTTGGCAAACTGGTCGTTGGCCACGATATACTGTAGGCGATCGACCTCATTGCGCAGAATGGGCAGACGGCCATTGATGGTGACATTGCTCAGATAGTTGTTCTCCATCTGCATGCGGATGGTGCCTACATGGCTGATGGGCATCGTCCGCTCGATGGTCTTGAAGCCAATGCAGCTGATGCGCACACGGGCCTTCTCTTCACCACAGGGGATGACAAAATCGCCAGCCTCATTGCTTACACCACCTCCTATATATGTGGAATCGAATGGGTGATACAATGTGATATTGGCATAAGCAACAGGCTGGCGCTCACTGTCGACAAGCCGTCCCGTTAGTTTTGTGCGATCTTTCTTGATACACTCCACGAAGATGTCGCGCCCCTTCACTCTGACCTTCACAGGGTAGAAGCCGCATACCTCCCTGACGGCATCAGGGAGGGAGCGGCCTTTCTTGATTGTTTTACTGACGGTGAAATCTTCGAGCTCATCGTATACGAAGTTGATGTCATAACGCTTCGATGACTCGTCGAGCAGGATGAGTGCATCAGAGAGCGATGTGCTGCGGAACGTGTGTTGCGCTCTGACGGTATGGGGATAAGTTATCCCAGCGAACAGACCTATTAATATAATAAGGTACAGCGAGTTGTGCTTCATGGCTTTATTCTGCAGTAAGAAGATCATTTTCCAGTGTGACGTTTACTTTCTCGAATCCGTTGAGGCGCTCCACCATCACCTCTGCACTCTGCAACTTGTTCCACTTGATGTAGAGACGGATATGTCGCGACTGGTCATCACGATACTGGGTGCGCAGATGGTAATAGTCGGCCACTTCTGCGAGGATGTCCTCCAGCTCCTCGTTCTCGAAGGTGCGCAGGGTGTCAGCAGGTTCCTGCGACGGGACTTGCTCATCGTGGTTGCCGCTGGTGACAGTCGTTGTCTGCACAGCTGCCTTCTTATCATCGAGGAATTTCACATACTGGATGGCAGCAATGGTGATGCCTGAGAGCATGATCAGACCAATAAAGACAGCAGCGACTTTCCATATCAGGGGTTTCTCCTGTCTGGGGAGTACCTTCTTCCTCATCTTGAATCCCTGCTCTGCCTTGACAGCCAGATTATAGCAGTCGCGCAACTCCTCGTCGTCCATCAATTGCTCGAGCTCCTCGTCAGTGAAGTCACTTGGATTCTCCATGGCCCTAAGTAGCCTTTCCATCTTGTCTTCTTTCATCTTACTTTCGGATTAAATTGTTGTCTGAGCATTTGCAGTGCCTGAGCCAGATGTTTGTAGACGGCTACCTGGCTGATGCCAAGTTGCTCTGAGATGTGACGGTAGGAGAGTCCCTCGTCGTAACGTAGTTGGAAGACGCGCCACGTCTGGGGTGTCATCATCTCTTCTGCGTAGGTCATCATGTCAGCGAGCAGTTCCTGTTCTGTCTCAACGGGTACGAGACTTGGTATCTCCAGCGTCAGATGACGCGAAATCCGTTCTCTGAGCGACAGTCTTCGAATCTGATCCAGACAGAGGTTTCGCAGGCAGACGAACAGATAGGCCTCTGGCTTCTCTGCAGGAAGTCTGATGGCACCATCAGTCAGCCGTTCGAAGGTTTCGCTCACTGCATCGTGCGCCTCCTCCTCGTCATGGAGTAGCGTCGTTGCCAGTTGGTGCATCTTCTCTGCCTGTTCTCTGTACAGTCGTTCTGTCTCTTCTTTGTCAAGCATTGTTTTTTTGCTCTTTTACCTAAATGACGAACAAGGAGGGCTGTTTCCTAACCCCCATGGCGCAAAATTACGAAATAATTTGGTTTTTCAAGGACTTATTCGTAACTTTGTGCCCATCATACAAATCTAAATATAAAAAGATGAGACAAGGATTACTGATCTTAGCCATTGGCTGTACGATGGCTGTGCAGGCGCAGAAGGCTCCTGTGTATGAGACTTCTGCAAAGGACGAGATTGCTGCCAACCGCTTCTTGGCGGGTAGTAACTACGTGGATTATGACCGTCAGTTGCCTACAAAGGCCCTGACGCCGTCGCCCAAAAACTACGAACCTTACTACATGAGTCACTATGGGCGTCACGGTTCGCGCTGGCTGATTGGCGACGGTGACTACACACAACCGATGACAACCCTGAAGAAGGCTCACGAACAGGGCAAGCTGACAGCGCTGGGTGAAGAGACGCTGAAGAAACTGGAGGCGTTCTATCCCACGAGTCATGAGCGTCTGGGCGATCTCACTACTGTTGGTGAGCGTCAGCATCATGGTATCGGCAAGCGCATGGCGCAGAATTTCCCTGAGATCTTCAAGGCGAGGGATGTGAAGATCGATGCGCGCAGCACCACTGTGTTCCGTTGTATCCTCTCGATGATTGCCGAGTGCGAGGAGCTGGCAGCAGCCAATCCCACGGCACGGATCCATAACGACGTGAGCCAGTCGCTGCAGTACTATCTAAACCAGCCTTGGGATGGTGTCGTGAAGGAGTTGGGCAGGGGTACCGGCGACAAGGAGTATGAGGCAGCACAACTGAAGTATACCCACCCAGCACGACTGATGGGGCAGCTCTTCAACGATCAGGACTATGTATATAATAATGTAAAGGCAGGCGACCTGATGCGACAGCTCTTCCACGTGGCTTGTAACATGCAGAGCCACGATACCGACATTGAGTTCTTCTCGCTCTTCACTGACGAGGAGGTCTACGACCTGTGGCGCATCCAGAATATCGGCTGGTATCTCGACTACGGACCCTCACCCGTCTCTGGCGAGAAGATGCCTTTCAGCCAGCTGAACCTGCTGAAGAACATCATTGCTACGGCAGATACTATCACCCAGACACAGGCCACGCTGCGCTTTGGCCACGAGGTGTGTGTGATGCCACTTGCCTGTCTGCTTGAACTCGATAACTGCGGGATGGCCGTGCAGAACCTCGATGAGCTTGATACCTACTGGCGCAACTATCGTATCTTCCCCATGGGCTGTAATATTCAGCTGATATTCTATCGTCCGAAGAAGGGTAAGACTGGCGATATCCTCGTGAAGGCACTGCTCAACGAGCGCGAGGCCTACATGCCTATCGACACGGACAACTGGCCCTACTATAAGTGGCAGGACCTGCGAGAATATTATCTGAAAAAGATTTCAGACTTCGAAGCTCTTACTTCACCTTCGAAGTAATCGGACTGCGCACACCCTTATAACTCTTCAGATACGCCTTGGCACTTCCGAAACTCAGGAACATGTCGAGGCGTACTGGTATATGGTTCTGATCGTCTGTGATATAGAAGCGTACCAGTTCGTGGCTCTTGTTGTCCTCGCGCTCATAGAATGAGAAGACGAGACAGCGGAACTTCTCCTTTGAGCCGTTCATCTTGAAGTTCTCCTTGCCTCGGAATTCGAGCCAGGAATTGCTCAGGCTTCGTGCATCGCTGATGGGGGTGGGGATGATCTCACCCTTCTTCATCTTCGAGGCATCGAAGTTACGTGCACGGAGGAAGATCGACATCATGTCGTAGATACAGCTCCTATAAGTGCTGGTCTTCCAATGCACCTCACCATCAGCATCTACGCGATGCTTCTTCAACTGACAGAAGTTATGGGGATAGCTGTACCAGATCTCGTCGATGTAGTAACGATCTCCCTCGCGTGCTCCTTTGCGGAAATAGAGGGGTGAGAGGTCGGGATTGCAGTACGACAACAATGTGTCGCGCATCATGAAGTACTTGTCGAGTTTTGGATTACCTCGTGTGATGAGGTACGACTTCCAGGCTTCCTTGCCCTCAAACTTCGTGTATTTTGTATCCATCTGAGCCGTTCCCACCTTCAACCAGATAAATTTCCAGTTGAAGTAGAGGTCATAACTCAGTTCCTCGCCACTCTTAAAGGCTGTATTCTCAATGCCGCATTGCGACTTTGCCGACAGCGCAAAGCCACACATGAGGCAAATCATCAAAACTATCTTTTTCATTTCACTTTTCACTATTCACTTTTATCTTTTCACTTCTTATGTATTGGATGCCAAGCTCTTGAGCACGCTGAATGTTGCGATTCTTCAGCTTCTTGGCCGCATCGGGCTTCTGCTTCGTGATCTTTGCTGCCTTTTGTTTATGTATAGGTGTCGACAGGACATTCCAGTTCTGGCTGACGTCCCACTTCTCCTTGCATTCTATCTCTCGCGGATAATAGTAGACGGCTTCTGCCTGCAAGTCCTGATCGTAGTCGCCAGTGTCCCAGATGCCGTTGCCGTTGAGGTCTACCAGCGCACGGGCATAATACTTATCAGGCTTTACATATTTGAAAACAGCTACGTTTTTATCTACCTTTGTTTCCTTCACCATCACATCAGATGCGTTCAGCAACTGTACGATGACCTGTACAGTGTCTGGGATTCCTGAGAGCGTCAGTTTCAGCGAACTGTACTTCTCCTCAGTATCAATCTTGACGCCCTGTTTGAAGGGGTTCGACACTTTGCCGTAGATATCCTCGAAGGCTGCGGAGTCGATTTCGAGACTATACTCAATGCCAGGCTTCCAGTCAGCCTGTATCCTGTATTCACGGAGGCTGTGCCCGATGGGTTCGAAGGTGACCGTCGATTCATACCATACGGAGTCGATCATCGAATAGAGATGAACCATCGAGGTGTCGCACCTTACCAGTGGCGTTGGCATTTCCACCGTCACTTTGTTCTCTGGTGTCATGGTCTGAGGCAGGTTGAACTTAGGCTCCAGAGGTTTCTCCTTATAGATCGAGTCGTACTTCTCGCCACGTTTCTTCTTCTTCTCCTGATCCTTCTCCCATTTCTCCAGTTCCTTGGCCTTCTCCTTCATACGTTTCTCGTATGGCACCTTGGGCAGGATCTCCAATGTGTCATGGTGAGCCTCCAGATTGCCCAGTGAGTCGCTCATGCGGTAATTGACCACCATCTCCAGCGAGTCCTGATTGATGAGAGTTGTGTCGCGCAGCCAGTAGTGGATGGTGTCACGCTTTTCGTTGGATTCCACGATGAAGGCACTGTCGGCATTGAAGTTGAGTCCTTCTATCTGGGGCAGTATCGAGTCGCCGTAGGTGAAGTATAGTGAAATCTTGTTGGGCTCCACTCGTTCTGACTTCAGCAGCATGCGATTCGTCTGAATCTGTGTGAATGCCAGCAGCGTGATGTCGTCGGGCAGGAAGTGGGTGTATGGAGTCTGGCGCAGCATATCGATATGGAGTGAGTCGCGCCAGATGGTGTCTGTCCTGGTGTCTGGTTTCGATGAGGGCTCGTAAGTCTCGTGGTTGTATGCCAGCATCTCAGCCTTCGATGAAAAGCGGAAATCGCCATCCATGTCCTGAAGGGCAAAGGCGCGATAGGTGCCTGGTGCCACGCCTTTCACTTCGAAGTGTCCGCTGCCATCGGTACGTGCCATGCGGAGCATCGGCTGGGTGGTGAAGGCTGAGTCGGCCAGATCGTTGTACAGGCCTACGGTAATGCCCTTGATGGGTTCCAGGTTGCTGGCGTCCAGCACGTAACCCGCCATTTCGAAGGTATCGATCTGCTCACCTGTCGAGAAGGTGAAGGTATAGTTGCCCAGGGGGTTGCCTTCGTTATTGTCGCTGATGGCATCGCTGAAGTCGATGGTGTAGGTGGTGTTCTCCTTCAGCGTATCTTTCAGTTCCACCACGATTTTCTTTCCGCCGCTCTTGATGTCGGGCATCTCCAGCTGCGGTGGTGAGATAATCACCTTGTTGGTGGCATCTTCCAGCTTGACGAACTCGTCGAAGTAGATCGTGATCTTTTTCGTTGTCACGTTGGTAGATTTGTCGGCAGGAGTGCTGCCAATGACTATTGGCGGATCATCGTCATACCAGCCTCCGTCGGGTCGTCCCATACGGGCACAGGCGATAAAAAGTAAAAGAATAAAAAAATAGAACAGTTTTCTCATCGGCCCCCTTTTACTTTTTATTCTGATCTTGCAGTTTCAGTAGTTGTTCTATTATGTCGCGATTGTTGCTCAGACGCGGAACCTTGTGCTGTCCGCCCAGCTTGCCGTGCAGGCGGAGCCAGTCGTTGAACAGGTTCTTGCGTGCCGCAACAATCTCCAGGGGTTGCAGGGTGATGTCTCTGTAGCGCTTGGCTTCGTAGTCGCTGTTCACCTCCTGCAGGCGCTTGTCGAGCAGGGCGGCAAACTGTTGCAGATCCTCGGGCTCACGGGCAAACTCAATGAGCCACTGGTGGCGGCACTTCGCCTTGTCGTCCATAAACACAGGGGCAGCCGTGTATTCTGTCACCTCAGCACCTGTCTGCTGACAAGCATATTCCAGTCCCTGTTCGGCATTGTCGATGATCAGTTCCTCGCCAAAGGCATTGATGAAATGCTTCGTACGGCCGGTAATGATAAACTTATAGGGATTGGTAGAGGTGAACTGCACCGTGTCGCCTATCTCATAGCGCCACAGGCCGCACGAGGTACTGATGACCATCGCGTAGTTCTTGCCTGTCTCCACCTCCCAGAGGGGAACGGGTTCACCAGATTCTCCTGAATTTCCGGGAGCCATCGGGATGAACTCATAGAACACGCCGTAGTCGAGCATCAGCAGCATCGATTTGTCGCTGGGGTCGTCCTGCAGTCCGAAGAAGCCTTCGCTGGCATTATAGGTCTCCATATAGTGCATGCGGGGCGAAGTGATCAGCTGCTCGTATTGCTTACGATAGGGCGTGAAGGCCACACCGCCGTGGAAGAATACCTCCAGATTGGGCCATACCTCTTCCAGATGGGTCTTGCCGCTCAGTTCCATCACCCGGGTCAGCACCGAGAGCATCCACGAGGGCACGCCAGAGATGTTGGTCACATTCTTGTTCAGGGCTTCATGGGCTATGCGGTCGCGCTTCACCTCAAAGTCGCTGAGTAGGGCGGTCTTCTTCTTTGGCACACGGACAAGGTTGACCAGCGGATTGATGTTCTCTATCAGGATGGCGCTCAGGTCGCCCACCAGCGAGTCCTTCAGATTGTAGTTGGGGGCATGGCTGCCACCGAGTATGAGGGCGCGTCCGTCGAAGATGCGCGACTGTGGGTTGTTTCTCAGATAGAGGGCAACGGCATCGAAGCCCCCTTTATAATGGGTATCCTTCAGCCCCTGCTGACTGACGGGGATGAACTTCGACTTGTCGTTGGTGGTGCCCGACGACTTGGCGTACCATTTCACGCGTCCGGGCCATAGGATGTCTTGCTCTCCGTGGCGCATACGGTCGATGGCACCTTTCAGTTCCTCATAGGTGTTCACTGGGGTGTGGCGTACGAAATCCTCGTACGCCTTCATCCCAGCGAAAGCATGGTTTCGCCCGTATTCTGTGTCGGCTGCTTTTCTCACCAGCTGGCTCAACACGTTGCGCTGCAGGGCTTCTCCGTCATGTTGGTAGCGTTCCAACTGGCGCTGTCGGCCCTCAAACACTTTCCTGATAATTGGAGTTATGCTCATTTCTATTTTGTATTTTGGGTGCAAAATTACTGAAAAGCAGCGTAACGGGGAAAGAATTAACGTTTTTTTTGTCAGATGTTGGGCTCATCCCATACCTTTGTGCTCTTGCAGGCGGTGGCAGCGGTCTGGTTGCCGACCTTCAGGATGAAGTCGCCCTCCTCGAGTGTCCAGCGTCCGTCGGCACCGACGAAGGCGAGATTCTTGGCGGGCAGCTGGAAGGTGACAGTCTTCACCTCACCGGGCTGCAGCTCGATCTTCGTGAAGTCGCGCAGACGGCGGTTGTCGGGCACGATCGAGGCCACGAGGTCGCTCGAGTAGAGCAGTACGGCTTCCTTGCCGGCACGCGAGCCCGTGTTCTTCACATCAACGGTGACGGTGAGCACATCGTCGGCAGAGAAGATGGCCTTATCGACCTTCAGGTTCGAATACTCAAAGGTGGTATAGCTGAGTCCATAGCCGAAGGGCCACTGCAGGCTGACCTTGGCATCGTAGTTGTAGGCGCCAGCCATCGTGCCCACCTCCTCGCTGACCTTATAGTCGTAGGTGTTGAGCGAGTTGATCTCACGGGGATAGGTGTAAGGCATCTTGGCCGAGAAGTTGGCATCCCCGGCGAGCAGGTTGGCGAGGGCATCACCACCATAGTTGCCTGGAATGAGGATATCCACCACGGCCTTGGCCAGCGGCTCGATGTCGGCGAGGAGGCGCGTGCGACCCTCGTTGAGTACGAGGATGATGGGCTTGCCAGTCTTGGCGAGTGCCTTCACGAGGTCACGCTGGTTCTGCGAGAGCCAGAGGTCGGTGAGGTTGCCTGGGGACTCTGTATAGGAGTTCTCGCCGATGGCAGCGATGATAACGTCAGCCTGTGCGGCAGCAGCTACGGCCTTGTCGATCTCAGGTGCGTTCTCATCGTAATATGCACCGTCCTCATTATAGGTCACACCTTGTTCGAGGATGATGTTCTCCTTGCCATATTTGTTGCAGAGTGCTTCATAGATGGTGTTGTACTTCTCAGAGAGGTCTTCAGCCTTCGACCCCTGCCAGGTATAGCTCCAGCCGCCGTGCAGACAGCGCATCTGGTTGGCGTTCGGTCCTGTCAGCAGAATCTTCTTACCCTTGGCGAGAGGCAGGATGCCGTCGTTCTTCAACAGCACCTCCGATTCCTCGGCAGCCTTGAGTGAAGCCTGGGCAAACTCGTCGCAACCGAACTTCTCGTAGCCCTTGCCGCCAGTGTTCGGCTCATCGAAGAGTCCGAGACGGTACTTGGCACGGAGGATGCGGCGCACGGCATCGTCGATGCGCTCCATCTTCACCTTGCCCTCCTGTACCAGCTCCTTCAGCAGCACGCAGAACTCCACACTGTAGGGGTCCATCGACATGTCGATACCGGCATTGATGGCGATGCGGATGGCATCCTTCTTATCCTTGGCAATTTTTTCGCGCGAGAAGAGGTTGTTGATGTCGGCCCAGTCGGTCACGAGGAAACCGTCCCACTGCAGGTCCTCCTTGAGCCACTTCGTCAGATACTCGTAGCTGGCATGAACGGGCACACCGTTGATGGAGGCAGAGTTCACCATCATCGTCAGCGTACCGGCGAGGGCAGCCTGCTTGAAGGGCTCGAAATATTTCTCGCGGATCATCTGGGGTGCGAGATAGGCAGGCGTACGGTCTTTGCCGCTCCAAGGGGCACCGTAACAGAAATAGTGCTTCGTGCTGGTACCTACGTGGAAACGGTCGATATGGTTGTTGTCCTTGCCCTGATAGCCCTTGATCTCAGCCACCACCATCTTTGCGTTCAGGATGGCATCCTCGCCGAAGCTCTCATAAACACGGGGCCAGCGGGGGTCGCGGCTCAGGTCAACCACGGGGTTATACACCCAGGGACAGTTGGCCGCACGGCTCTCGTAGGCCGTGATCTCAGCACCTCTGAAAGCCAGTTCGGTATTGAACGATGCACCGAGGTTAATGGGCTGGGGGAAGAGGGTGCCGCCCTGGGTGTAGGTGACACCATGATTGTGGTCGAGACCGTAGATGTCGGGGATGCCGATATACTTCATCGACTTCTCCTGAATCAGGCGGATCCACTTCTGCCACTGATCGACGGTAGAGGCACGGGTGCCGGGGGCATTGAGGATGGAGCCCACCTTCCACTTCGAGATGAGCGTGTCGAGCATGGTCTCGTTGAGCTTCCACACACGCTTGGTGTCGCCCTGATAGATATCTACGGGGTAGTTGCCGAGCTTGTCGATAATCTCGGCATCGGTCATCTTCATCATCTTCTCGAGGTCGGCAGCGGGTGCACCATACTGCTGCATCACGGAGCGCACCTTCTCGCGGTCCACCTTGGCATTCTCGACCTGCATCTTACCCATCACGTCGAGGTTCAGCTCAAGCATCTGTCCGATCTTCTCGTCGAGGGTCATCTTCTTCAGTGTCTTCTCAATCTTCGCCTCCAGAGCTTCGTCGCGAGGGATGGCGGGTTTCTGGGCTTGCACGAACAGAGTGGCACAAGTCAGAGAAATAGTCAATAATGTTGTTCTCATACGGGTTTTTACTTTTTGGTTATTCGATATTGAGGACAAAGGTACATATTATTACTGATGTAGCAAGTATTTTTTGGAAACATTAACTATTCCACCGCTCGTATCTCACTTCTTTTTGCTACCTTTGCAGACCGATGAACGAAGCAAACTGTACACAACTGCTCGAGGAGCACGGCATCAAACCCACGGCCAACCGCATCGTGGTACTCAAGGAACTGGTAAAGGCTCTCCACCCCATCACCCTGATGGAATTGGAGGCAAGGATTCTGACCATCGACAAGTCAAACATCTTCCGGGCCTTGACGCTTTTTCGTGAGCACCATCTGGTGCATGTCATCGAGGGCGGAAGCGAGGGAGCACACTATGAACTCTGCCACAGTCATGACCATGAGCACGACGAAGACCTGCATCCCCACTTCTACTGTGAGAAATGCCAGCAGACCTTCTGCCTCGACTATACCAGTGTGCCCGAAATACCCCTGCCCGAAGGCTTTAAGCCTACCTCAGCCAACCTCATGATTAAGGGCATCTGCCCAGATTGTCGCCTATGCTCAGACTCCAAACATCAAAGATAAGGGTCTTCGCCTTCGATGCCGATGACACCCTTTGGGACTGCCAGTCGCACTTCGAACAGGTCGAAGAGCATCTCTATAGCCTTATCGCTCCCTACTGTGAAGACCCCAAACATGAACTCTACAAGACCGAATCGGCTAACATGGCTGACCTCGGCTACGGATGTAAGGCCTTCACCATCAGCATCGTAGAGACGGCTCTCCGCATCGCCGGCAACGATCTCTCGGCCTCACAACTATCCGAACTCCTGGCCCACAGTAAATCCTTGCTTCATCTGCCTGCCACACCTCTGCCGGGTGTCGTGGAAACACTGAAGACTCTCCGCGAACGACTGGATGGCAAGAAAATGGTGGTCTTTACCAAAGGCGAACTGCAGGACCAGGAGAACAAACTCAAGCGCTCCGGCCTCCTAAAATACTTCGACGATGTGGAAATCACATCCGACAAGGGGCAGCCAGAGTTTCTCGCCCTCTGTGAGCACCAGCATATCCATCCCTCAGAACTGCTGATGATCGGCAACTCGCTGAAGAGCGATGTCGCCCCGGCCCTCGCCATCGGTGCCTGGGCCATCCACATCCCTTTCCACGTCACTTGGCAATTAGAAACCTTCGACGACTTCGACCACGATCAGATGATAAAAACCGAGAAATTCAGCGATATTCTCAACTATATCTGAACAAAATCATTGGAAAAGGCGTTTTTTTTACTATGATGATGCGTTTATTTCTACTTTTTTAGTATCTTTGCAGCGTTCCCATACTGAAGCCCATCATAGTGGGGCTTATGGGTGGGAATCTATTTATTAGATTAAGCGTTTACTTGACGCTTTGTACTTGACGTTCAGGAATCTGGCAGTTCCAAAAGCAATCGGTCAAGAGCAAAGCAACGGTTGACGCTCATTGGGGTATGTATGCCTGGCATCCTGTGTGTTAATCATAGGCTGCCGCTATATACATATCAGCGTGGGCTTCAGCGTTGCTCGTCTTTGACTGATTGGGCAATGCCAGAGCCTCTGAACGTGGGACGAGTGACGAGAGTGATTCCCACGCTTTCTATATAAATAAGGTGTTGGCATTGTTGAATCCCCAGGCATTGGGAGTCGGCTTGGACATTTTTGGCGCTGAGGCCATAAGGGGTGTGTGGGCAGACGGATATCACAACGTGACATAGCCAGGATGCTGGGCATCAATGTCTCGACAGTGTCGAGGGCGCTTGCCGGTGTTGAGGGTGTCAGTGAGGAACTGCGTCAGCGGATCCATGAGATTGCCGCTACCAACAACTACCGCCCCAACCCTTTCGCCATGAGTCTGCGTTACGATACGCCCCACACAATAGGTATTGTAGTGCCAGACCTCAGCAATCTGCAACAGATGATGGTGGTTAAGAGCATCGAAGCAACTGCTTTTGAAGAAGGCTACGTTTGCATCATCACCTCCTCTGGCGACAGCCTCCCTGGCGAGCAGGCAGCCATGCAACGGTTGGCTAATATGCATGTGGAAGGCATTATTGCCTGTCTGTCGCAGGGCACCGTCAACTACTCCCATCTCGAAGAACTGCGTCGGCAGCATATCCCCCTTGTACTCTTCGATCAGACATCACCTCGCAAGGATTTCCCCTCGGTCACTATCAACGACGCCTCTTCAGCTCGCGAGGCTACGCTCTACTTGATCGACCGTGGAGCAAGACGTATTGCCCTGTTGGGCGGAGCCAACCACCTGCGTATCGTCACCGAGCGAAAGCACGGCTACCTTGAAGCTCTTCGAGAACGCGGGCTGCCCATCAACAAAGAGTTCATCAAATGCAATCAGTTGAGTTATAACTCCGGCTTAGCCGATACCTATGAACTGCTTACCATGGAGTCGCCACCTGATGCCATCCTCGCCATGGATGACACGCTGACCATTGCCGCCCTACAGACAGCTGCCAGTTTGGGACTCACCATCCCCGACGACTTGGCTATCATAGGCTACACCAGCGAGCAACTGTCTGCCATTGCCAGTCCACGACTCACTTTCCTCAGGCGCAACACGAAGGAAATGGGGCAGGAGGTCTTCCTGCTGCTCAAGGAACAGCTTGCCGGGAATATTGAGGTGAGAAATGTGAAAGTAAGCACCCGTTTAGAAGTCAGAGAGAGTACGCGATAGTCCTCGAAAAATAGCAGATAATTGCGCAACGCGTTGCGTAGCGTTTGTTAACCTTGCTTCAGTCTTTTTTCATATTTATTTGTTTCCTTTGCACCGAATTGCAAGCAAAATGCGCTATCTAACTACAACTAATAACATATAATTCCACTTATGGATTCTGGGGCTTTGACCCAGTTCCCATAATGTTTCGAGTATTTAGTCATCCTAAATACATTTGTTTTTAATAGTAATATAAAAGTTTCAAGAACCCGCTGGCCTGTGAAGGTCGGCGGGTTCGCCTGTATACTGTATGAGTGCTTCCTGTAATTCTACGGAAGTTCCCTGCGATTCTACGGAACTTTTATTTTTTCCTATAGCGCCTTCCTGGAATTGCAGGAAGCCTCCGTATAAACAACCTCTCAAGATGGTTCGCCAATTAGCTTTGCTATTGCACCTCAGACTCCTTTATATATAGTAGCTAAACGTTTTTTTAACCCGCACCTCTTACACCTCCTACACCTGGAACGATAAACCTTAGGTGCGGGAGGTGTAAGAGGTGCGGGTTATTTCTTTGTTTCCCCACTACTACGTGTGCGCGTGCGCGAGAAGCATGATCAAAGGGAGAGGTTTTTCACTGTGACGGTTAATCCAACGGAATCTCAGGATGCTGCACAGCCAGGGGCAGGCCTTTCTGCGAGAGGTAGAACATGTAGAGGATGACGGGCTTGTCTCCTCGGTTCTCACCGTGGTGGATGGTGTTCACCATCTCCACGACGGGCTCACCCTCGTGGACGGTCTTCTCCTTGCCGTCCTGTCCGATGATGGTCAGTTCGCCCTGCACCAGTATGCCGTAGTTCATCACGGGATGATGATGCCAGCCCAGCTTCTGCCCGGCGGGGAACACATACTTCATGGCCACCAGTTCGGGGCGGCCCTGCAGGTAGTCGGGCAGCTCCACGCCGTCCCAGCTCTGTGAGGTACGGATCAACTCTGTCGACACTACTTGCTGCACGGGATTATCCTCCTGTGCCTTAGCTTCCTTACATGCTGTCAAGCCTAATGTTGTGCCGCATACGAGGGTGGCGGCGAGCACCCATAGTTTAATTTTCTTGTTCATGTCTTTATTTAATTACAACCGCTGCAAAGATACGACTATTTCCCCGAATATCCAAGGATATCCGAGATTATTTATCAGTCTGTATATGTAAGGTGAGGTGAATTAGGCTGCATCACACCGTAATCTCCCCGGAGCCGAAGCAGCGGTGATGGTCACAGTCGTAGACGACACAGAACTGGCCTGGGGCCACGCCGTGGATGGGTGCTTCCGCATGTACCATGTAGGAACCCTGGGCCATTGGTTCGAGAGAGCCCCGCAGATAACCAGGGGTGTGGCGAATCTTAAACGTGATGGGGAACGGCGGAGATTGAACATTGAACATTGAACATTGAACATTGAAGATTTCCTCCAGCGGCAAGGTGAGACAGTGGAAATCGTGGATAGGGAAATGCTGACGATAGGCCGATGCAGGATCGTAGCCATGAGAGACGTAGAGGATGTTTTGCGCCACATCCTTCTTGACGACGAACCAGGGGCCACCGCCAAAGCCCATGCCCTTACGCTGGCCGATGGTGTGGAACCAATGGCCGCGATGTTCGCCGATGCGACGGCCCGTCTCGAGCTCGATGACGGGGCCGGGCTGTTCGCCGAGATAACGGCGCAGATAGTCGTTGTAGTTGATCTTACCCAGGAAGCAGATACCCTGAGAGTCGCGGCGACGGGCATTGACCAGATGCTCGCGCTCGGCTATCTGGCGCACCTCGTCCTTCACGTAATGTCCTATGGGGAAGATAGCCTTCCGAAGCTGCCAGTCGTAGATCTGGGCAAGGAAGTCGGTCTGGTCCTTGACCGGGTCAGGACTGGTGCAAAGCCATTTGTGGCCCTCGCCGTCGGTCTCCGTCTGGGCATAGTGGCCCGTGGCGATGAGGTCGTAGTCATGGCCTCGCTTCTCGTGGAAGGCGCCGAACTTTATGAGGCGGTTGCACATGACATCGGGGTTGGGGGTGAAGCCCGCGCGCACCTTCTCCATGGTATATCGCGTCACCTGGTCCCAGTACTCGCGGTGGCAGTCGATCACTTCGAGTCGACAGCCGTAGCGACGAGCCACGGCCGTGGACATCTCGAGGTCTTCCTCCGAGGAGCAGTCCCAGGCTTCATCTTCTTCAGGCCCTATCTTGATGTAGAAGCAGTCGGGATGGAGGCCGAGCCGTGCCAGTTCGTAGACCACGACGCTGCTGTCGACGCCTCCGGAGAGTAGTACGGCTATACGCTTATCTTGCCAGTCTTGATTGAACATTGAAGATTGAACAATGAAGATTGAACATTAATCGCTAAAGAGTTCCTGTGCCCGCTGGTAGTCCTCGGGCGTATCGAGTTCGTAGGAGAAATAGTCGGTGGTATCAACCACGCGGAAAGTATGGCCCTGAGGGATAAGACGCTCGAAGGCACGCTCGTAGAAGATGTCGACGAGACCTTCCTGAAGGATCATCTGGTCGAGTTCACGGTAGAGAGCCTCGCTGTAGTCGGCGGTGATATGTTCGATGCCCACGCTCTCGCCCATGGCATCCTCAGGGCGGCAGGTCTTGCTGATCTCGGTAATGCGCATGTCGCTGTCGACGACCACCTTCATCTCCTCCTCGCCGAGGTCATGACGATTGACGGCCAAGGCAGAGACAGGTTCCTGAGCGATGCGCACCACGGCTGCCGGGTCGCAGAGGATGTCGCTGTCCATGAGCAGGAACTCACGGCCCCGCACCACCTGACCTGCCATCCAGAGGGAGTAGATATTGTTGTTGTGGGCGTAGTCGGCGTTATGGAGATATTGAACATTGAACATTGAACATTGAACATTAAACATTGAACATTGAACATTGAGGAAGTCGCGTATCTGGTCGGCACGGTAGCCGGTGACGACGACAAACTCAGTGATACCTGCCTGATGCATGGCATCGACGGTACGCTCCAGGAGCGTGCGCCCTGCCACCGGCAGGAGGCACTTGGGACGGGTATCAGTCAGGGGGCGCAGGCGCTTGGCCATGCCCGCAGCGAGAATCACTCCAATCATATTCACCTTTCACTATTCACTTTCAGTATCGTATCGACGACGGCCTGGGTCTGCTCCTTGCGTCCCAGGGTGATGCGGACACACGACTCGAGGCCTTTGTCGCTCATGAACTTGATCTTGTAGTCTTGCAGCTTCAGAGCCTCCATCAGGCGATCCTTGATCTCAATAGGATACTTAATGAGGATGAAGTTGGCCACCGACTTATAGACCTTGAAGCCAGGCAGCGAGCCGAGGGCACTCTTGTAGAGCTGTCGCCCCCACTCCATCTCGTCGGCCACGCGACGATAGTGGTCGTCGCTGTCGAGAGCAGCCAGTGCGACGGCCTCGGAGAAGCGGTTGTAGCCCAGGTACTTGTTGACATAGCTCTCGAACTGCTCATGTCCTCGTCCGATGAAGCCGAAGCCCACGCGGAGGCCTGGCAGGCCATAGAACTTAGACAGCGTGCGCGAGATGATGAGGTTGTTATACTTATTGACCAGGGGTGCGATGTAATGTGTATCGCTGGAGATGAAGCTGGCATAGGCCTCATCGATGAGTACCATCGTATCGGCCGGGATATTCTCCATGATACGTCCTATCTCCTCAGGGGTGAGTCCGTTGCCCGTGGGGTTGTTAGGCGATGCCAGCAAGAGCATGCGGGGGTGCAGGCGATTGGTATACTCTATCACCTCGTCGACATCGTAGGCGAAGGTGTCGTCCTGTTCGTGCAGAGGGTACATCTCGAAGGTGCCTCCGCACTCTGCAGCCACACGGTTGTAGTACCACCAGGAGAACTCGGGGATAAGTATCCGCTTGTTGTCGCCCACCATCAGGAAGTAGTGGATGGCATTCTTCAGCATGTCCTCACCACCATAGGTGAGCAGTACCTGCGACTCGTCGACGCCATAGATCTCACTCAGGCGCACGGAGATGACGCTCTTCTTGCCTTGGTCATAGATGCGGGTATAGAAACATAGTGTCTTTGGGTCGAAATTACGTATGGCCTCCACCACTTTCTGGCTGGGCTCGAAATTAAATTCATTGCGATCGAGAAAATTCATGATATATACGATTTTACAGTTTACGATTTTATCTTCATCAGCGCCAGTCCGATAATGATCCAGATGATCTCACGAACACGGCAGATGATGCTCACGAAAAGACCTACTGCCGGGGAGAGCCCCATGGCAGCAATGGAGATGACAAAGCCTCCCTCCTGGACACCGAGTTGCATGGGCAAGAAGCCGATGAGATTGGAGAGCAGCGTGGTGAAAGACAGGATGAGCACAGAGTGGAAGAAGATCAGGGTGAGTCCTGAGAATCCTCCCCCGCAGTCGATGCCGAAAAGCAGGAGCATGAACATGATCTCGAGACTCTGCACGAGGCGGGCCAAGTACTCAAGTAAGAGGCTGACGTAGAAGGCGCGCTTGTCCTGCTTGTGGAGGGCTGCTATCTGACGGTCAATATTATGGAGGGCCTCCGAGTGGCGCTCAAGCATCCGACTGCTCCATCCCCGCAATCCAGGAATCTTGCCCAACCATCGGATAAGCTTGAAAGCCAGTCCGTGGCGATAGCCCTTGGAGAAGAGGTAGAAAGCGATGATACAGAACACGGCCACAACGGCGAGAACGACGGCAGTGCCCGTGGTGAAGGGCAGGTCGCCGATGGCCGCAAGGGCCAGATAGAGGAAGATGGTAGAAAACCAAAGGGTGAAGTGAGCCAGCACGTGCATCATGGCATAGAGAATGACAGACGATGCTGCCCGTTGGTTGCCGATGTCCTTCGACAGTTCCATGATGCGGTAGGGTTCACCTCCGAGGCCTCCGACGGGCGTGGCATAGTTGAGGGCATAGCCCGTAATGGTGAGACGATAAATCCTGAGAGGTGAGAGGTGAGAGGTGAGAGGTGAGAGGTCGCCATCGGTATTCCCCCGGATGATGACAAGCCATGCCCAGGCATTGATGGCGTAGATAAGAGCCCAGATGCCGATGATGGGGATGAGCCAGTAGCCTGCGTGGCAGAGGTGCTGCCATAACTCCACGAAGCTGACGTCGAAAGTGAACAGCATCACCACCACGACTGCTACGCCGAGGAAAAAGAACAGGTTGTTGACTTTCTGCTTGGTCCACTTCATGGCATTACAACTTATCAGCGATACGACTACTGAGACGCTCGTAGCGATGGATGACGTAGTGGCAGAGGAGCCCCATGACGATAATCTCGAAGAGGAAATTCAGGACGGGCACGTCGAGCAAGCAGAAGAGGAAGAACCAGAAGGAACGGAAATTGAAAGTCAGCAGTCCGTTGAGCGTGATGATGCGCAAGGAACTGTCGTGGAATTCGCGCCGCACCTGTTCGGGCATGGCGGACGCACTGCCGAATTTCTCCTTCAGCAGCCCCATCAGCCGTTGGAACTTCGGTGTTGCATGTTCCTGTTTCCGTGTATAGCCGACATACGATTTCTGGAACTCTCTCTCGTACCATGGAGCATCCTTGGGCAACTCATCATAGAGCTGTCGCTGGCGCTCGCTGTTGTCAAGCTCGCTGCCCTTCTCGCCCTTGAGGAAGAAGAGGTGTACCTGGATGAAATAGTCGGCCATGCGCTGCTGTCTGCCCATGCCCTCAAAGCCAGATAACACGGCAAGCACCAGCACGACAGCCGTAGCTATCAGCGCATTCTGGGGCGTGTCGCTGATGCCGAGCCACGAGAACTCCAGTTCGTGGTGCTGGTAGAAGCGCCATACGATACCCAGATAGATAGGTATAAACCATACGAAGCCGGCCATACCGTCGAGGATACGTCCCACACGGCTCTTCTTGCCAGTGAGGCGTGCCAGCTGACCGTCGGTGCAGTCGAGGATATCGGCAATCATCAGTAACAGGATGGCGATGATATTCATCACCAGACCTTGGGTGCCCTGATAATAGAAGCTGCCCTGGGCAAAGAAATAGGTACTGACCACGCCAAAGACCATCGACCAGACGGTGACGGTGTTGGGATGCCAGTCAATCCACGCAAAGAAGCGCGCCAGATGGTAGCACGCGGGACGGATGACATGTAGGTCGAGCCAGTCTTCCGTTTCTATGGATTTGAGTGTCTGCAGATATTTTTGATCCATCAGAATGTGAGTCTGAAAATAAATCTTACGCCTTGTTTCTCAGCGGTAGGCAGTTCGAGATAATTCAGGCGCCTTACGTACTCAACGTGTATAAGCTTGAAGATATTATGTATGCCCAGCACCAACTCCATATAGGGGCGATGGGGGTCCATCACATGACAGCCATCGGGGAAGTACATCAACTTGTCGCTGCCCGCATTTTGCGGCAAGTAGGGGTTGTTCTTGTCGGAGAGGTCACCCCAGAGTACGTTGATGCCGATATACTCGCGCCACTTGAGATGCTTAATAAGGGGGATACGGTTGAAGAACTTGCCGTTCAGATCCCATGACAGCATCATCGAGGCATAGCGGTCGTTGAGGAACTCCATGTTGTTGATGAGGTTGAACATCTCCTCCTCGATGATGAACGACGTGTTGGCGATAGGGTGAATCAGCAGCATATAGGGAACCTGGTTCCACTGGATGCCGCCCTTGAGGAAAAGGTCAATCTTACCCCAGCTGTTGAGCCAGAAACGCTTGTAGATCTTGGCCTCAGTGAAGTTGCTGGTGTACTGTCCTCCCAGCACGCCCCGCAATCCCATCGTGTGGGCAATGCTCAGTGCGGGGGCATCGTTGTTGATGGTCAAACGGCGCTCCTTACTGTTGATGTAGGTCTCGTCGGGGGCGTAGCGCAGCTCTGCGAAGAGCTCTGTGGTGCGCATGAACTCGTTGTTAGGCTGCATGTCGTGATAATTGACACGCGGCTGGTTGAGCTTGTGGAACGACATGGCCCCGCAGGCCTCAAACTCCTCGGCTGTCAGTGCCAGCGTGTACCGCATGCCACCGTAGGCCTCGTACTCGAAGGAGAGTTTCTGACGATTGTTGATGACCATCTTGTTGATGCCCGTCCACTTGAAGGCCACGAGGAAGTTATCCTTATCCGTAGGCAGATAGCGGTCGCTGGGCGACGACATGTCGTAGGTGCTCTCCAGTGTCAGCGTGCGCTTAGGGTACTCCCACGATGTGTACTTCTTGTCGATGAAGGAGTAGGTGCCCCATGCCTTGTAGTAGTTCTTATGGCTGCCGAAGCCGTAGGCATAGTAGCCTCCGGCAAACCAGCGCTTGTTGAGGTTGGCTGTGGTCTGCAGGCTGAAGCGGGCTCGCCAGCCGTCGATGTCGTTACGCGAGATGATGGTGTTGACAGGTGTGATATCGAGCTTGTTAGGGGTGCCGCCAATCTCTATGGAGTTCTCGATGAGGGCATTGAGTCCTATCATAAAATACTTGAAGCCCTTGATGTTCTGGATGTTCTTCACGAACGAACTCATGGAGCTTTCGCTCTTGGTGAGTTCCACCTGTCGGTACTTATTCCAGAATGATTTGCCCTGCATGCCAGCATCGGGCTCACGGATTTCCTTGCGCTTGCCCTTGAACAGACGCTTGGGCAGCTCGGCGAAGTCATAGCCCGTGAAGCGATTGGTGCGGATGACGATGGCCTTGCCCAGGAACTTGGCGAACTTCAGCTCAGTGATCATGTCGTCCTTTGTGAGTACCCACTCGCCGTTGTCGAGCTGCTCGTACTCCTGTTCGATGCGCATGTTGTCAACGAAGTTGACGCTGGTCTGCTTGGGCAGCATCAGTTCGCAGCGTCGCACGTGGTAGGAGGAGTCCTTCAGAATGTAGAGATCGCCACGGAATCCAAAGTCCATCTGGTTGTTGGGCAGGAAGTGGAGATGTATACACGAGTCGCGCTCTATCTTCACCGTGTCCTGAATGTAGAAGCGATAGAAGGCAATGGCGTCTTTGCCGATGGGCGAGGTGAAGGGGAACTGCAGCAGACGGATCTGGTCCTTGTAGAGGTCGACATCAGTGAATACGTCCTTCAGCACCACATTGAGAATGTCGCCGGTCTCGAAGAGTTCATTGATGCCCGACGTCTGCTGCCCCTTGATGATGGTCTTCTTCGACTGAGGGTCGCGGCGGTAGTTGATCTCAGAGACTGTCTCGTCAATGCTGATGGGCAGGATGAGCTTGTCGTTATACTGGCACTTCTCCACCTGCTCCTTCAGCCAGGGGGTGCTGCTATAAGGCTTCTCCAGGAGCCGTTCTGGGGTGATGTCGTTGGCTGCCAGTGTCAGTTTCTCGTACTTATCATAGCGGTAGAAGTCGTGGTTGCCCAAGTCGGTGAGCTTCTTGGCGGCTATCACCTTCTTCATCAGCTCCACGGCAGGATTGTTCTTACGACTGTAGCGACCCTTCTTGGCATTGACGGTCACCTCCTGCAGCGTCAGTTTGTCAGGACGCAAGGTGATATCCAGTTCACCACGCTTCTGCTCGGTGATGGTCACCTCCTCCGACTTATATCCCACCGCGCTGAAAGTGAGACGCCAACCTTGGTGACGGTCGATACTGAACTTACCGTCGATGTCACTGATGACAGCTACGCCATGACCCTTGTAGATCACGCTGGCGTACGGCACGCCCTCACCCGTTTCACCATCGACGATACGTCCTGTCAGCTTCTGTGCCAACAGGGGCACAGAGAACATGACCATCAGCAGGATTATATATAATCGCCTCAGATTATCCACCCTTCACTAATCACTTAAACTGGAATCCAGAGAATGTGTATTCCGTGTAGCCACCGCGCTCGTTCATACGCAGCGACTTGAGCTCAGAGGTCTTGCAGTCGATGGTCAGCACGAACGATGAGAACATCATGCGACGAGCCTCTTTCTTAGTCTCTGCCTTGGGGGTGATGGTGAGTACCAGTTGCTGCCCCTTCTTGACAGTGGTCAAGTCGCCGAGCTTGGAGATGTCCTTGGCACCACCAGAGAGGATGCTCTCGAAAACGGTCTGAAATGAGGCAAACTGCTTGTTGCGCTCGCTGCTGGTGGTGTGTTTCTTGCCCTTTACCATCATGGTGAACGTACTGCCCTGCATCAGCAACTGGTCCTTGCCGCCCTCGATGACGATACCCACTTCCGAGGGGTGCTTCATCGTCAGCTTACCCTTGGTCACCACATCCTGGGCGATGGCGTCCTTATGACTTGTCTTGGTTGCGTTTGCAGTCACCATCGACACGTTCTTGTACTTGGCAACTGCTTTCTGGAAATCAGACTGTGCGAAGCCAAACGACAACTGGCAGGCAATAAATGATAATACCAATAATACTCTTTTCATATCCTTCTATATTTCAATGTTCAATGTTCAATATTCAATGTTCAATATTCAATGATTTCACCGTCATCATCGCCGTCATCGCCACGCCCTCCAAGCCTGGCAGCATCACGCTCTGTCCTGTCAGCAACAGGTTAGGCAGGGGCGTACGGGGAGAGAGCATCGTCACCACCATGTTGCGACAGTCCTTACGGGCTCCATAGGCAGCACCTTCGGGCGTCAGCGTGTAGTCACGATACGTCAGGGGCGTGGAGGTATGCACTTCGCTCACCATGTCTCTGAGACCAGGAATGACGGTTTCGGCTAACTGGATGCAGTCGAGGGCCATCTGTCGTTTCAGCTGCAGGTAGTCGTCACCACGGTGTCCCACACGGGTGTCAGCCCATTGTTGTAGACGTCTCCAAGGCATGGGTGTCAACAGGTCGATCTGGCGCAGGTCGCTACCCTTTTCGGGCACGCGGGCACTGACCATGAGTCCATCGACACCGTCGGCCGACTCATAGAAGTCCCAGACGTTGGGCTTGCGATAGACAAACTTGTTGTGGTTGAAATAATCCATGGAACCTGGTTTCAGTACCAGTGAGGCCGTAAACATGCCGAAAGTACTCTCCAACATGCCGATGCGACGACGATAGATACGTTTCAGCACCCGCGACTCCTTCACGAGATTGAAGGTCTGCACAGGGTGTATATCGCTAATGAAGGTATCACCCTCATAGGTCTCGCCATCAGTGCAGCGTGCTGCCACGATACGGCCATCACGCTCGATGAGTTCCTCCACTTCTGCCTGGCACACCACCTTGCCTCCATGGCTTCGGATGCCATCGATCAGGGTTTCTACTATCAGATTGCCGTCGCCCTTGAGTCGCCAACTGCTCTGTATGAAGCTGCTGTTGCCGTGGGCAAAAGCGAAGAGGGGCAGTGACTCCCTACGCAGTTCCATCTTCAGACTGGCCCCTGAAAGCACATGGAGCAACAGAGGGTCGCCGACGGTATGAGAGAGCCACTGATAGGCGTTCTGTCCGTAGCGTTCAAAAGTGTCAGGCGAGCCCAGGCCCAAGTCATCACACTCACGCAGCATGGTCACATACTGCTCCAGGGCAGCGCGCTGGTGGGGAAATCGCTCTGCCAACTGCTGCGCGAAGGCGTCGTAGCCCTCGGCAAAGCAGAATGTCTCTCCAGCGATGGTCACGCGGTCGAAGCCGTCGGCATCGAGCCGTTGCCAGGGTAGCTGCATCAGTCCCAGACGGGAGAAGATGGCATGCATCCGCTGACCCTCAGCAAGTCCTCCAACGTAGTGGAACCCCGTGTCGAAGTGGTGACCGCCACGCTTGTAGCTCTGCAGACAGCCGCCTGGCTGTACCTGTCGCTCAAGCACGGTGACACGCTCTCCTGCCTGCGCCAGAAGACTGGCACACACCAGGCCACCAAAGCCACTACCTATGATCACCACACCTTTCAATATTCAATCTTTAATTTTCAACTTCCTAAATACCGCAGGCTGCAACACGTAGGCCAATACGACTGCGGATACAAGTCCGACGAGTGTGGAGAATCCCACACTGCGGATGGCAGGATGGCGGGCGATAAGCATACTGCTCACGGTGACGATCAGTGTGAAGGCACTCAGGAAGATGGCCGTCTTGTGCCATGCCAACTTCTTGTTGTCGCCATCCATCAGGCCCGTCATCACGAAGATGCTATAGTCTACACCGATACCGAAGATGAAGGTGGAGATGATGATGCTGATGAGATTGAACCTCACGTCGAAAATCACCATCGCTCCCAACACGACGATCCAGCTAATCAGGATGGGCGCAAATCCGAGTAGCGCCAACTTGACGTCGAAGTGGAAACTGACGAGCAGCACAACGAACACGAAGACCATCGAGAGCCACTGGAGCACGTTGAAGTCCTCGTTCATCTGGAGCAGTGTGTCTGTCGTATAATAATAGGTGTCGAGCACCAGCAGCGAGGGATCCTGCGCAATGGCATCACAGATCCGGATATAGTCGCTCTGGCTGCTGCGTACGGAATCGTTGGCACAGCGCACAGTGGTGAAGCAGAGGTAATTATCGCCATACGACTGCTCCATCATGGTCGACAGGTAGCCCTTCGGGATAATGTCTGCCTCATAGAGTGCATCAGGCTTATAATCGGCTGTAGCTGCTTCGAAGAAAGTCTCAAAAGCCTCAGCTCGGAGTCCTGCCTGCGGGGCCGTCTCTGCTATCAGACGGCGTACTTCCTGCAGACGCTCATTGGTCCAATACGCCTTCCATGCATCGATGCGCTGCTGTTGTACGGCGAGGGGCACGAAGACAGCATTGGTATGGGTATAGCTCTTCACGAGTCCCAACTGCTGTAGGGAGTCGAGCTTACGATCGAGGATGCTGAAATGACGGATGGCCTCCTCCATCGTCCTGCCCTTAGAGGCAAAATATGTCTGTTTGTCACCCGTATAGGTCTTATCACGGAGCATCTGCTCAGAGTGCTCCGTCATATCCTCGAGATAGCCCAGGTTGTGCATATCGGCATCGAAACGGGTACCACCTACAAAATAGGCTCCAATACAGACAACCATCACCAGCAGGATGACGGCAATGAGGGGCTTCTTGCGATCTACCGGATAGGTATTGATGGCATCAATCCAACGGAGGGTGTGCCCGGCGGCACGGTCTCGCAACAACTGAGGGAGCCAAATCAGACTGAATGCCGTAGTGCCAAGGATGGCGAAGGCTGCAAAGAGTCCGAAGTCCTGCAACAAGTCTGTCTTGATGAAGATAAGACCTGCGAAGGAGCCAATCGTCGTCAGACACCCCAGCCACACCGGCTTCACTTGGTCGCGCAAGGTCTGTTCACGGTCGCCTGTGTAATGATAGTGTGTCAGCACATGGAGCACATAGCTCAGTGCCACACCCAGCACCACACCACCGATACCCAATGCGAGCAAGGAGAACTGCCCCTTCAGCCAATACATCATCGTCAGGCCGAAGAGGGTACCGAACACTACGGGCAGGAGCAACAAGGGGATGGTATCCCAACGACGGAAACACACCAGCAGGAACACCAGTACCAGCAGCAGGGCGCCACTGATGGTGGTTGTCAAGTCGCGTTTAATCTGTGTCGAATTATAATAGCCATTGGCAGGCGTACCATGGTAGCTGATACGCACCTGAGGATGACTCGCGGCAAACTGCGCCATCTCGTCGTTGAGCATCTCGAAAAGGGCAGAGCCCTGTCCGGTGTTCGTGGAAGAGAAACGTGGCGTGATGAAGGCGAGACACACGGTAGAGTCGGGCACGAAGAAGTGGCCCTCTATCGTCTGATAGCTGCCTGTGCCTGAAGCCAGCAGGGGCTTCAGCTGTTCTGCCAGGACATTCCGCATCCCCAACGGGTCCATCTGGATCAGTTCTGGAAACATCTCTCCAAATTCACCCGTCAGATCATCACGATTCTGCTGCATCTGACGAACGAAGTGCTCACGGGTGAGCAACGTATCGAAAACGGCATAGGCCGATGTGTCGATATAGGCAGGGAAATGCTCCTGGGCATAACCCACACCGTCGATCATCAAGTCGTCGGGCAGACGGTAGAAGACATCGTCAATGGTCTGACTCACGCTGTCGCGCTGCTGTAGCACGCTGATAAACGAATCGCACGCCTCCGTGAGTGCCATCACCATCTCGTCGCCCTGCGAAGGTCCTTGCCACTCGAAGAGCAGGAATGTCTTGTCCTTGATCTTCAGGTCGGCGAAGGCCAGCTTCGTGGTGCCGTCTTCATTCTTCGACGAGGGCATCAGCTTGTTGATGTCCTCTTCCAGATGAATCTGCGCAGCAAAATAGCCGAAGAAGACAAAGACAGCAGCCATCGAAAGCCAGAAGGCTGTCCGATGACTACTGAAATAGCGGGATATCCTGACAAACAACTCTGTCATGACTCAACACTGACGCTTAAGCCAGATGGCTCTCGATATAGTCGTACAGGTTGCCGAAAGTCTGAATCTTCTTCAGGTCCTCTACGGGGATGGTGATCTTGTAGTTCATCTGCACCAGGGCGATGAGGTCTACCAGGTTGATGCTGTCCAGCTCGAGTGTCTCCTTCAGGGAGGCATCGGGGGTGAACTCACTCTGTTCTACTTCAAACTCTTCTGCGAGCATGCTGTTTACCTGCTCAATAATCTCTTCTCTTGTCATTGTCTTATAAATTTTTGATGATTAATGTCGAATTGGTACCTCCGAAGCCGAAGGAGTTACTCATAAAGATGTCGAAATGGGCCTTGCGAGTCTCTGGCACGACATCGATACAGGCCGTTTCCTCGTCGGGGTTCTCAAAGTTCAAGTTGCCTGCGATGAAATCGTTCTTCATCATCAGCAGTGAATAGATGATCTCACTGGCTCCAGCCATCCACATCTCATGACCTGTCTGTCCTTTCGTAGAGGTCACGGGAGGACGATAGTCGCCAAATACCTGGGCGATAGCCTGTGCTTCACGGCTGTCACCGATCTTAGTCGATGTGGCATGGGCGTTCACATAGCCTATCTCATTGACTTTCAGTCCACTCTGCTGCAAGCAGAGCTCCAGTGAACGGGCAGGACCTGCCACGTTGGGCGTGGAGATATGGTCGCCATTGCCGGAGAATCCCCAGCTGACCACCTCTGCCAAGATAGGAGCACCGCGACGTACGGCACTCTCGTAGCTCTCCAGCACCAGGGTAGCTGCACCACCACCCGGCACCAGACCGTTACGGTCACGGTCGAACGGGCGACTGGCCTTTGAAGCATCGTTGTCTTCACGCAGGGCAAACGACTGGATACCATCGAAGGATGCCACGCCGTACATGTTGGCTTCCTGAGCACCACCACAGACCACACACTCCTGCAGACCATTCTTGATGAGCAGATAGCCGAGACCTATCGACTGCGAGCCAGAAGCACAGGCCGCAGAGGCCGTCAAGTTGATGCCCTTCAGGTGGAAGAGGCAAGCCAGATTCATCGTCACCGTCGAGTTCATCGACTGGAAGATAGCTCCACTGCCACAGGCGGCTGTAGAGCCAAACTGGCGAAACTTGTCGAGGGCCTTCATGGTTGCCTCGGCCACGGAGTCGTTACCATAGATGATGCCCACCTCATGCTGGTCGATATAGTCCTGATCCAAACGGGCAGCAGCCAGTGCATCCTTGGTGGCCATATAGCCATATTGCGCCTCCTCGGGCATGAACTGTCTGAAATTACGGTTCACGAAGGGCTTCAGGTCAACCTTCGGTACATTGGCACAGAACGGTGAACGGAAACCCGCATCGACACGTTCCTGACTAAACACAATACCACTTTTTCCTTCATACAGTGACTGACGCACCTCATCGAGGGTCGTACCAAGGCACGACCAAATACCCAGTCCTGTTATCACTACTCTTTGTTCCATATTCTATATACTAATGTCAATTTCTCAATCTCTCAATCTCTCAATTTCTCAATCTCTCAATTTCTCAATTTCTCAATCTCTCAATTTCTCAATCTCTCAATCTCTCAATCTCTCACAAGCTCTTCACATAACAGCGACGACGCTTCACAAACTCTGGCTTCAGCGGCTTCCACTGGGTCAGTTCCCTGATATTGTCCTCCAACTGCGGGCC
>ODAI010213244.1_pt1 | contig 32064 bp, 28 predicted proteins | sample 1539321 | NCBI WGS metagenome assembly ODAI01 (sample SAMN02144231, study PRJEB22623) | gut metagenome | biome: sheep rumen | host: Ovis aries | place: New Zealand
AGGGCTCTACAGGCTCTAATGTTGACCGATTACGATGGTGATTCTGATTGTCTGACACAAACAGAATCAACGAGATAAGAAATCAGCCTTCGGGCTGATTTTTTTGTTTGTAAGCGTAGTTATGCTATATTCGCAATATATAAAAACTCCAATACAAAGCAAGAACTTTACCTTCAAGAATGCAGAAATAATAAAAAAGACGTTATGAAAATTGAGATAGCAGAATCGTTGTTTTACTCATGGCTAAGACATGTGAAGTCTTGCCAAATAGTGCAGACTAACTGGAAATTGTCTAAGTGTTGGGAGGTGAATGAGGAACTCAGAAATAATCTTGAGAGACTCATGAAAGAACTCGATGGCTTTTTCTATGGCAAGTACGAATACCAGATATTTAAGCAAAACGCATCGCTGGACCAACTTTTGAATCAGGGAGAGTGCGATGCTCTCGGTTTAAGGTTAAGTGAAGATAACCAATATAATTGTTATGCCGTTGACGTCGCTTTTCATGAAAATGGACTTAAATACGGAGAAAAGGATGTTACTGTAAGTAAAGTGGTTGAGAAATGTGTAAGAACAGCATTCTGTTTGTATGGATATCTCAATACGAGTAGAGCTGAGATTCTGTTTGCATCACCTAAAATTTATCCTGCAGTATTAGAACCTCTTGATAAATGTATGGACGATTTGAATAATTTCTTTTCGGAAAAAGGACTTTCCTTCAATTTCAGCCTGATTGCCAATGACGATTTCAATGAAAATGTGATTAAACCTACTTTGATGGCAAGTGAAGAAATCGCAGATACTACAGAACTGTTTGTAAGGAGCTATAAACTTTTATCTATGTTTGGCGGCCACGAGAAAAATGAAAATCGCGAGATAGAATCAGAAGTAAGTATTGTGCAAGCTAAAAACAATCTTACAAAGGAAAACAATAATGTTTGGAATGATGAGTATAAAGGATTGAAAATTGGTGAAATAGCCCAAACTAAACTAAAGCCGCTATTGGAATCTGGTAAGTTGCCAGACCAAGAGATAATGAACCTTTGTGACGCGGCCTATTCAAAAAAGGTGTTTGGTTTACAATTTCCTCTGTTGGTAAAGGATGGTATAAATTATGAGAAAAAAAGATATTACTCTGATCGAGTTAGAATAAAGGGCAAGTATTATTACATGTGTTCTCAATGGTATGAAGGACCTGCTAATAATGATAGACCACTCTTGCTTAAATGGCTTAGAAAATATAAATAGTGAAAGTTTGAAAAAACTTAAAAGAAGTGTTGACATAATTGGAGATAGCAGTATTTTCAATGTCTTCTTGTGAAACGTATCTGCCAACAACGATCACTCCACAACTACAACCCAAGAAAAATTTAATACTTGTTCATAATGCTGATGTAAAAAAAGAGGATGCACCTCAATGGTGCATCCTCTTGTTCTATAGGTAGATGTTTGTTTTACTGCTTTACCAGTTTCTCGGTGTATACACCCTCTTCGCTTTCAATCTGTAGAATGTAAACGCCTTGGCTGATAGTGCTCAATTCAATTGTGATTTCATTCCCGTTAGGAATATATTGCTGCAACTTTCTGCCATTTACGTCGAAGATACTGATGCCAGTCATCAATGATTTCGAAGAGATTGTAACATCGTAGTTGGCCGGATTTGGATATATTGACAAACCTTCAGAGATTGCTGTGTCTGTCAAACCGACACCATTGCACTTGATGCTGCCGTTCTCCTTGCCTGGAGTTGCTGTGATGTTTTCGCATACACTGAACAGCACCCAGTCTCCCGTATTGTCGGTTTGGTAGCCGAACGACTCGTTGGTGTTGTGTGGGTCGTATGAGGCTTGTGAAATGATGTTGCCCGATGCGTCACTCAGGTAGATGGTCTTCGATTTGTCAACATTCATATTGAAGTTGAGGTAGAGCGGACCATCAACAGGGTCGCTGTTTGCCCATACCAGAACGTGCTGTTTGCTCTTTACGATAGTCGAAGAGTTGCCGAAGGCAATCTGACTGAGTTTTGGAGTGCTTGCCTTGTTCGAGAAATGGAAGCCCGCCAAGTCAATTGGGTCCTCACCATAGTTGTAGACCTCAATCCAGTCTGGATATTTGCCATATTCGTCGGCGTTGCCTGAAGTTTTGTCGCTACTAGCACACAATTCGTTGATGACGAGAGTGTTTTCGTGGCTGCTGGCTGTGAATACAGCGGTAATTGTGCAGGTGCTTGTCAGCGAACCGCTCAATTCTCCCGGCAGGTTGCTTATGCAGTTGCTGGTTTTGTTGGTTTCGTCAAACTCGCCTTGTATTTCCCAGTGGTCGAACTTGTAGCCGGTAGGTGGGTAGGCTTTGAAGTCGGTGGCAAAACCTGGCAGGTATTTGCCGTTGAAGCCGTTGACAGGTTCTCCGTTGATGGTGAAGTGTGCTCCAGCCACGTTCGATTTCAGTACGAAGTCGACGGCTGCCTCTGTTCCCGCATATTGTTGCAAATGTTGCAAAATGTTTTGTGGTCTTTCCAATGCGAAAGTAAGCATAGAAGCCGAAGCCTCTTGGGCCGACTTGTGCATATCGGCACAGTACTCGTGCTCTACCAGGCTGACAATGCTGTCGTAAACGGCTCTCAACCGGTTTTCTGTGAGGGTGGTCGACAGGTGGATGAGGTATTTGGTTGTAAACTTCTTGGCAAACTGAGGATTGTCGCTCAAGTGTTTGAACATGGTGGTCATCCATGGTTGTTTGTTACCCCAGTTGGTATCTCCGTCGCCACGGCACCAGGTAATCATGTCGCTTTGGCTGTTGAGCGCGCCGTCGTGACCAAAACCATAGTCGGTGTCGAAAAGAATCCAACGGAAGCGTGAACCGTCTTTCCGCTCTCTCCATATTTTGGTGTTGTTGCCTGGCCAGTCGGCATTGCAGATGAACTGTTCGAGAATCTGGTATTCAATATACTCGTCCATATCCATGCGTCGGCAAGCCTCGGCATAGTACTCTTCGGTCTGGGTGTCGTTGCTCTCCAAGAAGCTGATCAGGCTGTTGTAGGCATCGAGTGTACCTTTCGAAACGTTGATACCCAATTGGTCAGAGAGGGTAACCATGTCGATGTTGTCGCCGTCCACACCGTGGTTGGCTTCCACATAGCTACTGTTGGTACGTTCCATCAGTGCCATCATACCCATGTATTCGCCGTTGATGTAGTAGGCCACAGGCTGGTAGGCCTGATAGTCGATGTTCATATTGGTGCCAAAGGCCTGCATCAGAGCGTCTCTGAACTTAACTTTGTCGGTTTTCTGGTTCTGTTGCCCTGGATCGTTTTGGCCAGGTCCCCATTGTTGGCCAGGTCCCCATTGCCCTCCGCCAAAGTTTCCAAAGCCACCAAAATTGAACCCTGCATCTGCGCCTTGCCCGCCGTTCCTCAAGTAGATGGTTTGGTGGTAAAGGTCTGGTTTCATCTTAAAGAGGTGGTAGTCCACTAAGTCGGCACCCGTCTTTTTCGATGCCTTCAATGAAATGGATTTGACCGTGTAGGTTCTTGAACAACCTCCTTCCACTGTTGCCTCCAACTCTTGCGACACCACTTGCTCACCGTTTTCGAAGTACTCGAAGTTAACGGGGCGCTGCCAGTCGTTGTTATAGTTGGCATTTCCCATACTTCCGAAGCAGTCCTTTTCGCTTCTTTTACCATTCGTGCCCTGCACCATCATACCAATCTGGTTGTCGTTGAAGTAGCGGTCGTCAACAGTGATGGAAACCACTGGCACTGTAAATCCGCCACATTCGTTGTGGTCGTTGTCGTTATAGATATACGAACTGGTGGCAATGGCACTTGGCAGCATACCGTTGGCAAACGCCTTGGCGCGGATGTTGGTGTTGCTGTTGAAGACGATAGGACTGTTGTAGGCCTGGCTCTGGGCCGTAGGCTCGCTTCCATCGGTCGTGTAACGGATGGTGGCTCCGGCGGTCTCGCAGGAGAGCGTCAGCGACACGTTGCCTGACTTCAATCCACCTTTTTCGCTGAATTTTGGCACTTGACAACGGCTCAGATTCGCGTAGGCGGTAGTGTTTGCTGCGCCAGGGCTTGGCTCCATATAGCCTTCGCTTGTGCCGAAACGTCCGTAAGAGATGTGGGCAGTCTGCTTGCCAAAGGCCAACGAGTCTACCACGGTGCCGCCTTTCTTCAAAAGCAGGTAGCCGCCGTCTGCGTCTAACTTATAGGGTGAGTGGTTGGCGTTGTCGCCTTCGTCGAACCATACCATAGTGTACCCACCTGCGGTCAGCATGATGTCCTTGTCAATGTTCCACGTCCATTTCTCTGAATACTTTTTCGACCCCTTCTTGAAGTGTACAAGGGTATAACCTCTTAAATTCTCCTGTTGGTCGCTTGAAAACTCAACATAGCCCGAGAAGTTATAATTATCGGTATTCATAGTCGTAGACAGGTTGCAAGGCATCACCTCGTTTATTTGTACAGCTGCGTTGCCTGCCATACTACCGCATAAAAGTAATAGTGTAGTCGCTAATTTTTTAGTATATCTAGTTACCATAAGCAGTGCTGATTTTGTGTTTTTCAGGTATAAAGTTAGTCCTTTTTTATATACGTTGGATTTTATTTGCGTAATAAAAAACGCCTGAAACCTTTTAATTTGGCTGTTTTTTCAGCCCTTTATGGCGGTTTCGTTGGTGAATTTCTGCTGTTCTTTTCCAAAAAGTGAACTTTTGTTGAATAATAGGACCCGTTATTTTATTTTTGTGTATATTAGACTGTTAAATCTATATAAAAAGTATCGTGATGAACATTAAGAATTATATACTTTACACTCTTGCCTTTTTGCTGTTTCCTGTTTTGCCGATTCAGGCAACCCAGTTGTCTCCTTCTGAGGCTTTATCGCGTGTTAACACTAAAAGGGCTGTAGCCTTGAAAAAGGCTTTTTCTGCGCAAATGACCTTGGTGCGCACAGTTTCTGACAGCTTAGGGAATAACGTACTCTATATATTCCGCAATGTGGTCGATGGACGGCTTGCGTTTGTTTCTGCCGACGATTGTGCGAAACCTTTGTTGGGATACACCGATGGTTATGTCGATGCTAACGATTCGTTGCCAGAGGCTCTTGAAGAATGGCTAGATACTTATGTAAGGCAAATCAGTTATGGTATTTCACATCCCGACAAACTTCGGCCGCTAGATTTGCCACAAAAGGATGTTGGTGGCATAAAACTAAAGTCCACCGAAAAGGATTTCCCTTCTGTCGATGTGCTGTTGCCCTACGAATGGGGGACGATTCCGTTCAACGGCCTTTGCCCCGTTGTGGATGGGAAAAACACAAAGGTGGGTTGTGTGGCTTTGGCTATGTTTCAAATTATGAACTATTGGCAGTATCCGGCTGTCGGACGCGATACCGTAATGTATGCTTCGGCTCTCGCTGGCAAAGATACCGTGTTCCAGCACAGCCTCGAAGGGTCAGTTTACGATTGGGAGGCTTTGGCAGATTTGACCACAGAGAAGGGAAAGGCTGCTGCTGCTATATTGGGACGTGACTGTGCTTATGCAGTGCATGCCAAGTTTGGTGTGGACAACACTTCCGCCTATTCGTCTAGGGTACCTAAGACGTTGGTACGCTATTTCAACTACGACTCCTCTATGGTTTGTGTCGGACGTAGCGATCCGGATATGTGGTTCCGCATTATCTATAACGAGTTGGCAAATGCCAGACCTGTACTCTATGCGGGTCAAGGTTCGTATGGCCATGCTTTTGTTTGTGACGGTTATAATGCGGCCGACACTACGTTCCATTTCAACTTCAGTTGGTATGGCAGTTGTAACGGCTATTTTTCGCTATCGGCTATTAATCCTGAAAATGGTGACCAATTCAATGAGTCGAATATGGCCGTTATCGGCATACAGCCGCCTGGCGTTTTCAAAAAAGGTAGTAGTCACGTTTTCGCTTATGGTGACCTTACATTCTCTCCATATTTGAACAAACGGGTTGAATGCCATACACTTACACAACTTGGAGTGTCAACTACTTCGTCTGGTTTTTGCTCAAAGGGAATCTATTTTGCTCCGCCTGTTTATCCGTCATCTATGGTGTCGTTGCTGATAGCTAACGACAAAACGAAAGACACCCTTTTGCTGGGGTCGGCTTTTGGCGAGCAAATAATAGGTGCCAATGCTATTTATGAGTATGGACTTTTCAAGGCGTTCGACTTCGTCCCTATTGACAATTATTACAAGTATTTCTCAACAGGTACCACTTACACGGTTAGTTTATTATATCGTGACTTCCCTGATGAGGAATGGCGTTTTGTGGAGTTCCCCGATGGTGCGCGTAATAGTACAAAAATAAAGTTTAACGAGAATGGTGTCGTCTCTGTGGTTGCCGATTCTGTTCCGCCTATGTTGGTCACCAACTGGATGATGGACTATATTAATTTTTATTGTCCTTCTTGGCTAAATGGAAATCGTTGTTCTGCTGGTTATGATGCCGCAGCTATCGGACAGATGATTTTTGCACTTCAGGCTCCGACGAAAGTGTTTGGAGAAATAGCTTATGATGATATTGCCATTGACACAACTTTTGTTTTCGACTATAAAAAAGACACACAAAAAAATGTGTTGGAAGCTATGCCTTTTATTGGTAAAGCCATACGTACTAAATACGGAAAGAAAAGCGAAATTCACAGTGTGTCTGGTATGGTTTACGGACTTCACAAAAATCTGGGGTTGAGCGATGTACAGTATGCTTCGCGCAAGTTCTATACTACCGCCAATTGGATTGAAATGCTAGACCATAACTTGCAACTGGGTTGTCCGGTCTACTATGCCGCTTACCATGTTCTAGGAAAGGATAGTACACGTCGTGCCTTTGTGGTTGATGGCTATAAAGGTGACCGACTCTATCATGTGAATTTTGCCGATGCTGGAAAGGGTGATAAATATCTCAACATCGATGTCGTAAAGTATTCGGGAACAGCGCCTGGTAATACGGATATGTGCTTCCCGTATGGCCAGGGTATGCTGACCGATTTCTATACCTCGTGTAGTGTCGATACGGTTAACTTACCTAACCAGCCCTTTATGCTGATGGCGCCGTTAGTTGTCAACGGAGACTCGTCGCTTACCTCTTTTTCTTTAACTTCTTCCGACGAGTTTAGCGTCCGTTTCCTGTTGGCAGACTGTACGTCTGAGTCGACTGGTTATGATGCCAATGGCAGCGTATCGGTAGGCCTGGGTTTGTATAAACAGGGAAAACTTAACAAGGTGCTGACATCTGAAGTGTTCCCTGTAAAAAGTGCTTACAGAACTTTATCTTTGAAACTGGGAACCTTGTCGTCGGGCAATTACGAGTTGGCGCTGGTCTCTAAGGTAGGTAATGGTGCTTGGGAAAGGGTTTACAACAATGCTCCCAATGCTATGAATTTAGCAGTAAAACAGGGAAAAATGACGCTGGAGGTTCCTTATAATCCCTCGTTTGGCGCCGATTTGTCGTTGTATGCGCTAATGGAGGTGGTTGAAGATTCCGTTAAGGGCTTGATGGCTCGTTTGCCGTTAAGTAATTTTACAGCAAAAAACTATGAAGATGTATTACGCTTGACGGTGAATGTAAATGGACAACAGTTGGTATCTGATGCTCAAATTGTGGCTGTTTACGGAAATACGAATGTCACTTACGAAATTTTGCTAGACAGTAGTCTTTCCGAGGCTGTTGTGCAGGGTGGTGTGCTGTCGGCATATTATTATAAAGATGGCGAAGGATGGTTGCCGTTGCAGGGAATAACGGCTGTACCTGTAGTTGATGCCGGCTTGCCGGCCGATGCTGGAGTACGGGTGTATTCGGCAGGGGGCGTCCTGCTCCGTTCTTTCTCACCCGATGAGGTTTGTTCCGGTTATGCCTCTTTCTTATCGTCGTTGCCGGTTGGCGTTTACGTGGTGGTGGAAAACGGCTGTAGCCGTAAATTTGTAAAGTATTCTAAATAAAGATACATAAAGCTAAAAAAGAGGATGTGTTTGACCTAACACATCCTCTTTTACTTTTTGGGGTATATAACTTTTGTCATTTTTTCGTCCCAGGGGTCGGTTGGTATACTTTCCACCAATTGTGTACTATAGCATATTCCGTATTTTGCACCTTTTATCTTGCAAAGCAACCGGTCGTAGTAGCCTTTGCCGTGCCCCATACGGTTACCTTCTTTGTCAAAGGCAACTCCGGGAACGATGCATAGGTCAATGGCATCGTAGTCTGTCCATAGCGTTCCTTGTGGCTCGAGTATGCCGTAAGCGCCTGTTTTCATTAGGGAGGTGCGTTCAAACACTTTCAAATCGAGGTCGTCGCCCTTAACCACGGGCAGAAGGATGGTTTTCTGCTGGCTCCATTCTTCAATGAACTGGTGGGTTGAGACTTCGTTATTGAGCGACCAATAGAGCAAAACGGTGTTTGCGCGTTTGAATGCAGGGTCTTCTGTTATCTGTTGCCATATACTTCTGCATTCGTTGTCGCATTGCTCGTTACTCATTTCGTGTATTGCATCGCGGATCTGCTTGCGAATGACGACTTTTTTTCCCATTTTATGAAGCGGAATGTTTTGTATTTTGCATATTTAAACTTGGCTATAACGCAGTAGATATTGTTCTGTTTGCAGACGTCGGACACGTTAAAATTATAGCTCGATGTCTCGTTAAGTCCGTCTTTTATAAAGAGAGTGTGTCCGTTCATGTCAACCACTTGTATTTGGTAGAGGCGGTCGCCTTTAGGAATGTCGATGTTCAACTCGCCAGTTGTGACAGTAGGGTAGAGCCGTAAATGGTTGTCGAACATTGTAGAATCGATAGGAGGTTCTACTGGCATTATAGGATTCAGGTCGTCGCTGTGATCCCAACCTTCTCTCACTACTAAGTCTATCATAAGGGATGTTGGTGATGCCAGTGTCGGATGCTCTGTAAATGGAACCCATTTCTTGCTCGAATTCAGAAAGTAGGCGGTGTTGCTTTTGTCGTTTGCCTTTGGTTCGCTGTAGTAAAGGGCAAATGGGGACGTGCTGCCTGTCAGCCCGGTTTCTGGTACTGTTATAGAGACGAATATGGTGGAATCTATTTTGAGCGGTGTTTTCAACCTTATATAGTTCTCCATACCTCCCCATTGTGGAGTGTCTTCGGTGATGAATTTGTCGTTATAGGTGTTATATTGTTTTGTTTGGATGCGGATTTGTTGCTCGTAGATCAAACTGTCGGGCTTATTGAAACCTTTGTATATGCGGAGGTAAATAGGGCGTTTACTGCTGTATTGTGCTACGACAGGGAAAAAGTAAACGCCATAGAGGGTTCCCTCGTTGTTGATGTCGTATCTTTCTGCATATTCGGTAATGCCTTTGTTGTTCGTGCCGACAGCGTAATATTTGTTGCTCTCAATTTCTGGAACGGCAGGTACTTCGTTATACCCGCGGTGTGAGATGCGTTTGCATGGATATTTGTAAGGCTCCAGTCCGTCGAGTACGCTTACGCCGCTGTTTATAGGGTCTAGCCAAAGCCCCAAATTTTTTCTGTAGATGCTGTCGTTCCATACTTTATGGAACTGCCAGAAGTAGTCGTCGCCAGGCTTGTTGCAGCTAGCCTCGGTATCGCCACCGGTAAGGCAACCCACTATATGGTTTTCGTTGTCGAAAAGTGCGGCTCCGCTAGAGCCTCCTTCGGTCATACCGTCGTCCCATCGGTAGATGCGCCAATGTGAGTTTGCGGCAAACAGATTGGTGTTGTCGAACGATCTGGTGGAAGGTGTGGCTTCGTCTCTTGATATTTTTTTTACATCACCGTAGGGGTGGTGGAATGTGTATACAGGGCCAGAAATGACAGACTCGCGACTCCACCCGGCATAGTAGGGGCGAAAGTCTACTGGCGGGATGTCGTTCAGCTGTATCAGCATCATATCTCTCGTCTTACGGGTGGCTATTGTTCGTGCTCCACTCAGACTCATTTCCCTTGAACCTTCTATGGGCCAGGCTTCGCTTGGCGCCTCGTAGTTGAAAAAGGCGATGGTCGTGTGTACGTAATTGGTGTCTAACACGTATTTCTCAACATACTGTCCTTTTTCCATTGTTTCGTAAGTGTCCCAGAAACAGTGGCTGGATGTGACGATGTAGGGGTTTGCGTCGTTGTTTGTGTTGTTGATAAGGTTTCCCGAACAATATACAGCGCCATCGATTATTAGTTCGCATGCACTTTTTTTTGTCAGGTGCACAGTATCGTTTGCGGCCTCAATATGGCAGCTTTCGCTGGAACCGAATGAAGGTAGCGTTTTTAGGCCTTTAAAGTCGTGGTTTACGCGCTTAATGACGAGGTCGGCCTTGAAATCGGGGTTGACGGGCTCTTCGTATGCAACTATAATCTCGTCTCCGTCGATGGGGCTTATTGCAAAATTGTAGGGGGTGTTGTTTGCCTTTGTGTAGGCGCCCTTTATTTGTTCTTGGTTTGAACTGTAGAGGAACAGGCGCGCTCCTGTTGGAACTTTGAAGTCTTTTAGTATTATGTTCAGCGAATAGGCGTTTTCAGACTTTAATCCAAGTCGCCAAATATTAAAGTCGCCAGACTTAGAGTGCAGACCTTTTTCTTTAAGATTGATATCTACTGCAAATTTGTGGGCGAAAATGTTGCCGCACAACGGTCCTCTTTTTTTGTTGTCTGCCTTAAAGTCGGTTTTAGGCATTACTATGGTTGGTATTGCGCTTCTCCCTTTTAAACCGCTTTGGGTGTCTTCTAAAGGAAAACCTCCTTCATTGGTCTGGCTGAATGTCGTGCTAACGTTAAATAGGGCGAGAAGTAATAGTAAAAAGCGAACTTTTGTATTCATTTTATCACATGTGTTTTTTCCTGAAAAGGAAGAGAGAAAACCTTTTCTTGTCGTATTTTTCTTATATGTCTTTTTCGTAGATGGCCGTGTTGTTGGTGCTTTCCACTACCTCTACTTTGTAGCAGCCTGGTAGTTGGTCGCAGACCCAACGGGCGATATTTTCGGCGGTAGGGTTAAAGTCGAAGACTTCGTTTAGGTTCTGGTGGTCCATTTTGTCTTTGACGATACGCTTCACCTCAGAAAAGTCAATCACCATACCGTTCTCGTTCAGTTCTTTTGCCTGACAGTGGACGGTTATCAGCCAGTTGTGGCCATGCAGACGGTTGCAAGGGGTCGCATAGGTGGTTTTCAACTGGTGTGCTGCCGATATTTCTATTGTTTTCTTAATTTTGTACATAGATAATTGCTTTTCTTCCTACAAAGGTACATATTTTCATTCTATAATCTTGTTTACACTTCATTTTAATGCCGTTATCTTTCTGTAGGCTTCGTTGATTTCTGCCATTTTGTGTTCGCAGGCATTCTTCCTTTCTGTGTTTTTTGCAAGGTCTGGATGGTATTCGAGTGCTAGTTTGTGGTAGGCTCTCCGCACGTCTTCTATGCTTGCCGATGAGGTCAGTCCAAGCGCGTTGTAAAGTTTCTCGTTAGGAGTGGCGGTGCTTGTGGCTTGCTGGTTTTGGCGCTGCTGTTGTTCGTAGGCTCTTGAACGGAGCGGGCTCCACGACTCGTTGAGCGCGTTGACGATTTTTGGCGCTAACTTAATCTGTCTCATAAAAAGCTGGAGCGCGTTCCACTCGTCGTCTTTTATGCCATCGTCCACAACGCATAGGTTGAAGAGCAGCGTGGTGAAACTCTGTTTCTCGTTCTGTCGCCATCCCCTAATTCTTTGTATTGCAAGAGCCTCTCCGCTAGGTCTGCGAATCTGCCAGTAAAGGCGAAGACGGGTGCAGTATTCTCTTTTCAGAGACTTGGCTATCTCCTTTTCATAGTCCATTCCTTCGCCAAAGTAAAGGTGAACAATCGTCTTCCCCTTTTCGTTTGTGTATATTTCTTTTCTATAGGTTGACAAGAAAATGTAGTTCTCTTCCAAAAAATCAAGTTGCGACGCTTTCTCAGTTTCGTTGAAACCTGCAAACTTTTTCACGATGCAGTAGCTTTCTTCAAAGGTCGTTTTCAGAACCTTCTCATAACCGATTTCTCCTTGCCTTTTGCTGAGGTGGGCCAATAAGCCCCTGCTGAATATGAATTTTACGCAGAAGACTAATGTGCAAGCCGTGAGTATAGTAGGTAATATGTTAAACCTACCTGCTATTAGAAAAACGGTGCAAAAAAAAGTGGCTGCCGTTAACATTATTGTAACGAATACTACAAGTATGATGATGATGGAGATATAATAGTATTTCAGACTTAAAAGTAGGTCTTTCATTTTGTGAGTATTGCTTGTCTTTGCCTCTTAATTGACGTATATTTGTGTTCCAAAATGTAGATTATGAAAGCAAAAAAACATGTTGTTGTGTTGGCTGCTTTGGCCATCTATGGTCTGGGTATGCCTCTGTATCAATACATAGAGAAGGGTGCCCGCCTTAATGACCTTTTGCTCACTTGGGGGGTGATGGCTGTTATTATTGTACTGCTTTACCTTATATATGGTCGGATGGAGAAACTCCGGGAAAAACATCAGATGGAAGATGCCGCTAAAGAGATGGGGGAGGATTTCGACGATGACGACCCAGGAGAGGATGCCTACCGTCTCCCTCCCGACAACAAATAAGTTTATTTGTTCATGTCTTCCTCAAATTTGCGCAGTGCCGCCAAGTCGTGGTAGATGCTGAAACGGGTGTCTGTCCAAATGAGGTCCGCTTCGTCCATGCCCATTTCTGCTCTCAATTCTTCCATGCAAGCTAGAGCCTTCTTCTCTGAGAGGAAGCAGGCGCAGAGCTCGATGTCTGCGTCCCAAATGCATTTTTCTGCTTGAACACTTAAAAATTTGTCTCCTTTCCTAATGCAGATGGCGTGTAAGTCGCTATCAACGCATCCGTTAATGTCTATCTTCATTTTGTGCTAAATGTTTTTTTTACAAAAATAGCAAAAAAATAGAGGTGTAACATAATGTTTCCATTATGAGACACCTCTGCTTTATTTCTGTGAATTCTGTTGTTATTTCAAAATGAATTTTAGTTCACCTTTGTTTGGAATAACTGCGATGTAGACTTTGCCGGTTTTAAGCTTGTTCGCTTTAACTTTTCTTCCTTCTAAATCGTAGAAACGGGCGTCCTTTATCGTCTTAATGTCGTTGTAAACAACAGGAGCGCTGCTCTCTTTTTTCTTTTCAAATTTCAACCAGTCGATATTCACATAACTACCGTTGATGACGATTCTCACTAAGTGCGTTCCTTTATCAATTGCAGCCGTGGCAATTGGCAACTCTTGGTAAACCGTCCAGTTGTCTCCTGTTTTAGGGATGACATAGTCATTGGTGACTTCTTCATCATCAATATATAGGCGGAATCCGTCGAGATCGCCCCCGTTTGAGACTTTTGCCGTGATATCGTAAAGAGAAGATTCTTGGACATTTACAGTGTATTCGGTCCATTCGCCGAATTCTGTATAGCCCAATGCATAACCGTCGTCCGACTTGACGATGTCTACGCAGTCGTCGCGATATTCGCTGCCTCTGTTCTCATCCTCATTGTCGTGATAAGAGAACCCCTCTCCACCAACATCGTAATTTTCCGCTTCTATTATGCCTGGAATAGTGGCAGCAATGCCATTGAACGTAGTCTGTGGAATGTCTACGGCAGAGAATTGAATGCGGTAGGCATACAGAGGATTTTCAATCAGAATTGGCAAGGTGAAGTCTGGTCCGTAAATGTCCATCACTTCCTCCGAAATTAGTTGGGTGCTGGTTACTGGCAGGTCTTTGTCTTCCCATGTAACCCGTTCAACCGTCACCTTTATTTTACCATTCAGAAAATTAGGCCATTTCGAAAAGTAAACCTCTGCGTCGCCTTTGTAGTTGCCACCTACAACAATGCTGGCATAGTTGTGTTTCCTGTTTACGGCAGCAAACCCGTCTAAACCATCGCTGTAATCGTTTGGTGGGGTTACCATAGCCATATAGCCGGTCATGTCGCCATACCATTTATAGAGCCACCATCCTCCGCCAGGTTCGTTGTCGGCAGTCAGCAAACTGCCTAGTCGGCCAGGTAGACCTGTAAACCACCACGATATGGTTGCGCTTTCTACGTTGTTGCGTTCAAATTTCGCAATGAAGGGAACGCTGTAACCTGGACAACCTTCTAGCTTTCTTTGATTGTCGTTGAAGCCTGCGCTGTATTCGTTGATGCACAACGGCAGATTCGGCATACCTAGTTCTTTCGTTAATTCGCGGTAGTCTTCGGCTGCCGCTGCAAAACTCTCACTTCCCCATTGATGCCAACATACAAGGTCGGGCATGCAGTTGTTTTCTATGCAGAAGTTAAAGAATTCTTTGAAGAGGTCTCTGCTGTAAAATGAAGTGGCCGGTCCAACGATTTTAATGTCGGGGAAGTATTTGCGGATAAGGTCGTAAGTTGGTTTCCACAATACTGTGTTAAAATCGCCATTGCTATCTTGCCAGGTTTCGTTGACTTCGTTCCAAATCACATAACTGTGAATGTTGTCTAATCCCGAATCCTTATGCTTTTTCAGCACATCTTCTACCATAGCCAGCCATTTTTTTTGTCCTGGCCACTGGTAGGGCCAGTAGGGTAGTAAGTCGGCCATCAAAAACTGCACTTTTGCATCGGTTCCTCTCAGTCGTTCTGCCACAACAAACCCATCGCCAAAGTTATGTTGGTTGCCGTCTTTACCTGATGGTGGTAAGCAATATACGTGCGGCTTTAAAGGCGCAACAAATACGTTGATATCTTCTGGTAGCGTTTCTGTAATGCCATAGAGAGCACCTGAAGCACAATGAGAGACGGGGCGAATGCTGTCTGTCAAATCTACTTCTAACGTTTCGACGGAAAATCCGTACGGTGTGGATAATCCCGTCAAAAATGGTATTGTGAATAGTATTCTTTTTAAAAAGTATGGCATACACAACTAACTCTACTTGATTGACTATGGCAAATATAGTTTTTAATGCTTTAATTTCCAAGTGTCTGTCGTTCGGTATTCCAGGTGTCGTATATGGTGCCTTTACCTGATATTTTGGTAGAGACTATTCTGAACCTCCCGGTTTTGTACGTGGTGTCGTTTAAATGTATACCACATTATGGGTATATAGATTGACGTATTTGTGCGATTGTTCGTGGAATATATACCACATAATTTTGCTTTATAAAAATGGATTTATGAGTGTTATCCCAGAAAACCATTAAGTTTAGTGAACGATATAGGAGAACTTAAATTGTATAGGAAAAATGAAGATAAATAGAGCTGTATTGAATGAAATAATAGCGCAGGCGAAAAACGAACTGCCTGACGAAAGTTGTGGTTACTTGCTGGCGAATGCTGAAGGTATTATTGACGAGAATTTCCCTATGACTAACATTGACCATAGCCCGGAGCATTTCTCGTTTGACCCCAAGGAACAATTTGCCGCCATTAAGCACAGCCGTCAAACAGGCAAGAAACTGGTGGCTAACTGGCACAGCCATCCGTCTTCTCCATCACGCCCGTCTGTAGAAGATATTAAATTGGCTTACGACTCTACAATCACCTATTTTATTCTCTCATTAGCAACTGAAGAACCTGTTTTCAACGGTTTCCATATTGAGAATGGTAGTGTGGAAAAACTGGTTGTTGAAGTTGTTGATTGATTTCGGAAGTTCATGCGGACTTCATAAACCTCCATCTTCCCGAAAGGGAACTCCCCGCTTTATGTCTTAAGGCGGGGGGACTATTTACATGCAACTACCAGCCTCCCGCAAAAAAACATGAGCCCAGTGCAGCACTGGACTCATGCGATTATGCTTAACTGTATGTTTAGTAGATATTATTTCTCGACATATACTTTGGTCATCTTAACATCCTGAACCGGACGGTCGCCAGGAGCAGTTTCAACGGCAGCAATCTTGTCTACAATGTCTAAACCTTCTACAATTTCGCCGAAAACGGTGTATTCGCCGTCAAGGAAAGGTGTTCCGCCAATTTCCTTGTATATTTTCTTCACCTCGTCGCTCATCTTGCATTCTTCAGGGTGCTCGGCAACGTAGCTTTCGCATTGTTTAATGAAGTCTTGCTGTAGTGCCTGTAGCCCTTCCTGATCTTTGTTTATCATCATAGACTTGATCTTGTCCATGTTGGCTTTCTTCAATTCGTTGAACTTGCGCATCATAACTTGGTTTTTCATTCCCTCTTCCATGCGCTGCAATTCACTGTCGCTGTAGGTCTTTCCTTGAACAATATAGAACTGGCAGCCCGAACTTTTCTTCTCTGGGTTGACTTGGTCTCCTTGGCGTGCCGCAGAAAGCGCCCCCTTTTTGTGCATAAACTTAGGGTAGTTGAACTCGGCCGGAATCTGGTAACCGACGTCGCCTGCACCCAGTTGTTTGCCGGCAGGAGCGTTCTTTGATTCTGGGTCACCACCCTGTATCATGAAGTCTTTGATGACACGGTGGAATAGCAGGTCGTTGTAGAATCCTTCATTAACCAGCTTCAAGAAGTTGTCGCGGTGCTGGGGTGTCTCGTTGTACAGTTTAACCTTCATGGTGCCGTAGTTGGTCTCAATTACTACTACAGGCTCTTTAGCGTTACATGACATAAGTGTTAAGAGTAAAGTCGTTATTGTTGTTAATTTCTTGAACATTTTGGTCCTCCTTTTCGTTTTTTACAAATTTAAGCGCTTTTTCGTATTGAATACAATCAGATGTTCATAAAATTTCCGTCTGTTTCTTTTTGTATTCATCCTTTTTTCAGTAATTTTGCACCGCTGTTGCGACCAAAATGGGCAGTGCGACCTTTTGGAGTACAACGCAACTTAATAATTGTAAACATTTTAAACGTATAATTCACAATGAAAAAAGACATTCAACCGAGCAATTATCGTCCGGTAGCATTCAAGGATCTTTCTAATGGTGATGTGTTTATTTCTCGTTCTTGCGCTGATGCAAAGGACACTATCGAAATCGATGGTGAAACTCTTCCGCTCATCAAGCTCGAAATCTCTAACACTTCTCACCCATTCTACACTGGTAAGCAGAAACTCGTTGACACCGCCGGTATGGTCGACAAGTTCAACAGCCGTTACGGCGCTCGCAAGAAGTAATAGCGTTATTTTACGGTTTATACTTTATAGGGTACTTTCTAAAGCCAGAAAGTACCCTTTTTTTACTATCTTTGTTATAGTTTGATTTTTAATGTCACTTTATCTGAATGAAGGCTGTTATTTTTGGTAATACCCTCCGTAATGAGGTTGCGCTCTATTCTTACAATTTGCTCGAAGCTCTTAACCGCCATAATGTGGAGGTGCTTATGGAACGCGATTTCCTAGTGTTCTTGCGCGAATGTGGTTACGATGCCGAACAATATGTTAATGAAAGAAACCTTATCGATTATCGTGACTATGATGCCGACTTCGCCTTCTCGGTGGGCGGTGACGGTACTTTTATTCACAGTACGGCTAAGTTGGGAAAACGCATGATTCCTATGATAGGTGTTAATGCCGGACGACTTGGCTTTTTGACCGATATTGACGGTGAACAGATCGACGAGGTGGTGAAACATTTGGTCGATGGCGACTATACGCTCACTGAACGCGCTTTGCTTCACCTGCACACCGACGAGAAGGTCTATACCGATTTTACTTATGCGCTTAACGAAATTGCCATTACCAAGCAAGACACGGCTTCGCTTATTACGATCCATACGTGGGTCGATGGCACTTACCTGACTTCGTATCAGGCCGACGGCCTCATTGTCTCAACCGCTACGGGCTCTACGGCCTATGCGATGAGTGTGGGTGGACCTATCTTGATGCCTAACCTGCCGGGTATTATTATTATTCCGGTTGCTCCGCACAGCCTGACCAGCCGTCCGCTTATTGTTCCCGACACTTCTGTAATCGAACTGCAGGTGGAGAGCCGTAACAACCGCTTTCTTATAGCGCTTGACGGACGTCCTAACGTCTTCGATGAACGGATAAAGTGCCGTATTTACAAGTCTGCCTCACGCACGGTTAAGACAGTGAAACTCAATAACCACCACTTCTTCGACACTTTGCACGAAAAACTCCACTGGGGTGCCGACAACCGCAAGTATCTGAAGATTGGCTACGATGATGATCTTGTAAGCAAAGGCGACTAAAAACTTTTAATTTCCTCTGATATGAATAAGAATGACCTCAAAATAGTTTATATGGGTACGCCCGATTTTGCTGTTGAACCTCTTCGACGTTTGGTGGAAGGTGGCTACAATGTGGTGGGCGTTATTACGATGCCTGACAAACCTGCCGGACGTGGACATAAAATCCAGTTCTCGCCTGTGAAACAGTTCGCTCTCGACCATAATTTGCGGCTGTTGCAACCGGTTAAACTGAAAGATGAGGATTTCGTTGAGGAACTCCGCAGCCTTAATGCCGATTTGCAGGTGGTGGTGGCTTTCCGTATGCTGCCTGAGGTGGTTTGGAATATGCCGCGTTTGGGAACCTTCAACCTCCATGCATCGCTGTTGCCGCAGTACCGTGGCGCCGCTCCTATCAACTGGGCTATCATTAATGGCGACACCGAGACTGGCGTGACAACATTCTTCCTGACGCATGAGATTGATACGGGTAAGATTATCCAACAGGAGCGTATTCCGATTTCTGATACCGATACAGCCGAGACCATTCACGATGCCTTGATGTACAAGGGGGCCGAACTTTTATTACAGACGGTCGACAATATTATTGCCGGTACGGTTGTCCCTAAGCCACAGGAAGAACTCTACCAGTCGGAAGACGAGTTGCGGCCTGCTCCGAAAATCTTTAAGGATACTTGCTATATCGATTTCGCACAATCTGCAAAGAAGGTTTATGACCATATTCGTGGCTTGTCTCCTTATCCGGCTGCTTGGTGCAACCTGAAGACTCCGGGTGGCGACGTGCTTGCAGTAAAGGTTTACGAAACGGTGAAGGTGGATGGTTGCGGCGCAAAGGAACCTGGTGCTATTGATACCGATGGCAAAAACTACATTCGCGTGGCTTGCACCGATGGTGCCATTGAACTTAGGTCGGTGTTGCTGCCAGGGAAAAAGAGAATGTGTGTGCCCGATTTGTTGCGCGGCTTCCATATCGACAACACCTTCTCGTTTGTACTGAAAAAAGAGGTCTCTTTTGAATCGTAAGTAGCTGATTTTGTAGGGGCGTTTTCCGCATTTTGTTGAAACAAATAAAAAATTATGGCTCAAAAGTACCATAGTTTAATTTTTTTTTGTTTCTTTGCGGTGTATGCTTCTGGATGGAATGATTTTTGCATACTCTTTACATACACAATTCTTTTTAATAATTAAACTTTTTGCCTATAGATACATTCTTACTTTGAACTTTTAAATAAGACAAAGATGACGAATGCATTGAATGAATGCACCGATGAAAAGTTGGTGCAGTTGTACGCCGACGGTAATGTCGCCGCTTTCGACGTGCTTCTTTCTCGATATAAGCGAAAAGTGTTCTCCTACATCATGCTAAGCGTTAAAGACTACGATTTGGCTAACGATGTCTTCCAAGATACTTTTATTAAGGCTATTACGACAATCCGTAACCGCAAATATTCCGAAATGGGTAAATTTTCGGCGTGGATTATCCGTATTGCGCACAACCTTGTTGTTGACCAGTACAGACGCAGCATGGCCGAAAATAATGTTCCTGGCGAGGTGGAGGACGAACTCGGACACACGGTCTTCGATACATTGCCTGTCTACGACAGGAATGTAGAGGATGTAATGTTGGAAAGTCAGGTTTTGGAAGATGTAAAACAGTTGGTTGAGATGTTGCCCGATTCGCAACGGTCTGTGTTGCTGATGCGCTTCTACCAAAATATGTCGTTTAAGGAAATTGCCGAAAAACAGGGTGTTAGTATCAATACTGCTTTGGGCCGTATGCGCTATGCTTTGTTGAATTTGCGCCGTATGGCTGAAGATAACAACGTTACTTTTGCATAATTTCACACATTCGGAATTATTTTATATAGGTTAAGTTTGGAAGATGGTCTCTGTTACCGCATTTTGTGGTGGCAGAGACCGTTTTTTTAGCTTGTGACAATGTTTATGAGCACGCTGACTGCCGCATGGAGCGATGGTACTGGCACAAACTCGAACCTACCGTGGAAGTTTAATCCTCCGGCAAACAGGTTCGGACATGGCAGGCCTTTGAACGACAGCTGTGCACCGTCGGTTCCTCCGCGTACTGGCTGTACGATTGGTGTTATACCGGCTTCGGTCATAGCCTTTTTCGCACGCTCAACAATGTGCATAACAGGGGCTATTTGCTCTATCATGTTCTTGTATTGGTCGCAAATGGTTAGTTCTACTGCCTTTTCGCCATATTTGTGCTGCAAGTACTTGGCAATTTCTACCAGCTGGTTTTTGCGTTGTTCGAAGTGTGTGTTGTCGTGGTCGCGGACAATGTAGTTCAACGTGGCGCTTTCCACTTCTCCCTCCATATGTGTCAGGTGGAAAAAGCCTTCGCGACCTTCTGTATGTTCGGGACTTTCGCATGCGGGCAGCATACTGTTGAATTCTATTGCCAGTTTGCTGGCATTGGTCATCCTGTTTTTTGCCGAACCCGGGTGGATGTTTCTGCCGTTAAACTTTATGGTTGCGGCTGCCGCATTAAAGTTCTCGTATTCAAGTTCGCCAATCTCGCCACCGTCAACCGTGTAGGCCCAGTCAGCTCCGAATTTTTCCACATTGAAGAGGTCGCTACCACGGCCAATTTCCTCGTCGGGTGTAAAGGCTATCTTTATTGTCCCGTGTTTCAGTTCATGGTGTTCCAGCAGATAGGCTGCGGTGGTTACTATTTCGGCCACACCGGCTTTGTCGTCGGCTCCCAGCAGGGTGGTGCCGTCGGTTACAATTAGCTCTTGGCCTTTGTATTTCCACATTTCGGGGTAGTCTGCTGGGCTGAGTGTGATGCCCTGCTCCTGGTTCAACATTATCGGATTCCCGTCGAAAACGACAGTTCTTGCCTTAATATTTGCACCGCTGGCGTCAGGACTGGTGTCGAGGTGGGCAATCAGGCCTATTGTGGGCAGACCTTCCTTGTTGGCAGGCAGGGTGGCATATACATAACCGTTTTTGTCTAGCTCCACATCTGTCAGCCCTAATTTTGTCAGTTCTTCGGCCAGATAGGCCCCCAGTTTCAGCTGTTTGGGCGTCGAGGGGCACGTTTCACTACACTCGTCGCTTTGGGTGTCGAAACTCACGTACTGTAGGAATCTTTCGGTCAGTCCGTTGTAACGGTCGTCTTTATTCATATTCAGTTGTCTTTTCTGCCTAAGTTTGATTCTACATATCGATGGAATCTGTTCTTTACCTCTTCAACGGCTTCACCCTCCAGTGTCAGCACGTTTTGCTGGTTAAGGGTGGCTATAAAGTCGCCGAGTTCCAGCGCTTTGGGACCTATGCTTATGCCATCGGCTTTGTTGCTGATGATTTTTGCCAGTTGTTGGTTGTTGCTCTGGCGCAGGTAGTCGAGCAATGAGCCTGTTTTCCTAATGGTGTAGGCGGTTTCTTGAAGCGCGTTCTGCAACCAGCTGAAGAAACGGATGGCATATTGGCGCCTCATAATCTCGCGTTTGCAGATGACGATGTCTTCGGCCTCTTTTACAATCTTTTTGAGCAGGTTGCTTTTCGAGTTCCCCACTTTGTCGCCGTCGGCAAGCATTGCACAGCGGTCGCGGAGGTCCTGCTCTTCTTTAGGCAGGTTAATCTCGTTCTTTATCTTCATTTCGTCGTGCATCTCTAGCAAGAAAGCCTTGTTCTGGTCGTTTATGGCGCCTAGAACATCCATGGCGAAGGCAATACCTCCCTTTTGGTTGGCACATTCCACCATAAGTCTGTCTAGCTCTCTGCTGACTCGCAATTGCAGTTCCGTCATCTTTTTGCCCATTTCCGAGGCCGTCGGAACCATGTCTTCTATGTATTTGCTGGCAGTTGCGTAGGCGGGCGCGTCCTCTTCCAGTTGCTTCATGTGCTCTTCTGGTTCGGCGCTCATGAAGTAGTCGATGGTGCAGTCGAAATCGTTATTTTCTCTGATGTGCACATTGTCACTGTCAATCCAGTCGTTGGCAGTTTGTGCCGCGTTTTTCGATATGTCTGTTTCTAGCAGAAGGTCAATCAGTCTGTTTATGGTTAATAGGTGCTTGGCCTTTTCTTCGTATTCTTTTTTGAAGAAGAAGGTCTCTTTTTCCAAGTCGTTTACCCAGTTTGTGTTGTTCCGTTCGATGTTGAACAGTATTTTTTTCAGAGATTCAAACATAGTATGTAATCGTGTACTTATTATTTTATTGAAAGGGTGTTACTTTATTTTTCGCCTAGTTCTATCACTTCCATGTCGCGGATGTCAGTCCCGTCGATGGTGAACCGTAAAAGAGTTCTGACTTGTTGCATTCCGTATCGGCCAGCTGCTCCCGGGTTAACGCAAAGCATATCTCTCTTTTGGTCGTATTTTACCCGCAGAATGTGCGAGTGACCGCAGACGAATAATTTCGGTTGCTCTAAGTCGAGTTTCGAGGCTATTCCTGGTGCATATTTGCCCGGATATCCGCCTATATGTGTCATGAACACTTTTACGCCCTCTATCTCGAACACTTGTTCCTTTTTATAGCGGAGGCGGATGTCTTGTCCGTCAATGTTACCGAATACGGCTCTGAACAGTTTATATTGTTCAAATTTTTCCGCTAGTTTCAGGCTGCCAATGTCCCCTGCGTGCCACACTTCGTCGCATTCGTCGAAGTATTTGGTGTAGCGTTCGTCCCAATAGGCATGGGTGTCCGATAGTAAGCCGATTCTAGTCATTCTTTCTTTTTAGAGTAATTATACAAAGATAGTGTTTTTAGTCTAATTATCTTTCTTTTATCCCTACTCTGTTGGTCTTACCGACGGCCAGCCTATAACCTGTATAGTGACAATAGTTACTTTTTCTAATTTCCTGGGTAAAATTGTACTTCTCTGTTATTCAGTATTAAAAATATTTTATAACTTTGTCCCCAATTCAAACATTACTTTTTTATAAACACATAAGAAGGTCTTTCGTTGTGAAACGGGAGACCTTTCGTTTTTTCACATAGGTTATAGAATAAAAAAAGACGGGCACTGCTTTTGCGGTGCCCGTCTTTTTTAGTGGTTATGCCGTTTTTATTTGAAACTGCCCTTCAAGCTTACGCCTGATGTTGAGTTGTTAGGGTCGTTACAAATAATGGTAGCGCGGTAGTTGAAGTCGCCTGGTTTTGAGTTGCCAGCTGTGATTAGGAACTCAATGTCGGCCTTCTTGCCTGGCTTGATAGCCTTTGTTGGCCAAGAAACGACTTTTGCGTTGTCGTTGTTGGTTTTAACCTTGTGGATGAGCAATTCGCTCTTACCGTTGTTGGTAACGGTGAGTTTGAACTTCTTCTTTGCGCCTTTTTCAATTGCGCCAAGGTCGTTTGAGGTCGATACTGAAAGAACAGGGGCGTTTGCCTTGTCTTCTGCTGTCATATTGGCAAAGTTCTCGCGGATGGTTGCGTGAACGGTCACCTTCTTGTTCTTTTCGATGTTGCCGTTTATAGCTACGTCGAAGGTAGGAAGAATCTCACCCCAGTCGTTTGCTGCCTCACTGTTGAAGGTTACTTCGATGGTACCTTTGCCCTTAGGCTCCAGCTTTTCTGGATTGGCCTTTAGTGTAAGGTATTTAGGAGCGTTGGCGAAAGTAATGACAGCTTCTTTGTCGCTGTTGTTCATTACTTGGATCTTCTCGGTCTTTGAAGTCGGATACTCGATGGTACGCATATATACGTTCATGGTCTTCAAACGGAAGTCGCCAATGTTTGAAGGATATTCCTCTTCTGGTGTCTTAACCTTCGGAATAACCTCACCCTTGATGGTCAAACGCTGGTTTGCTTCTGCGTTTGAGGTTACGGTGATGGTCTTGTTGAAGGCACCTGGACGGCCGCTTGCGTTATAAGTGGCGGTCACGAAACCTGTATCGCCTGGAGCGATTGGGGTTTTGGTCCAGTTTGGAGTGGTACAACCGCAGCTTGCTCTAACTTTCTGGAGGACCAAGTCGCTTTTACCTGTGTTCTTGAATGTGAAAGTACAGGTCACTTTACCACGTTCTTCAGGAAATGTTCCGAAGTCGTGAGAAGTTTTTGTGAATGTAATCTGTGGTGCGAGTGCCGCTGAGTCTGTTGCTGCTTTTTTGATTGCTGCTGGGTCTTCAGCCGCATTCACAGTTGTTATGTTTGCCATGCCGCATGCAAGTGCTGCAGCAAACATCCATACAGTTCTTTTCATTTCTGTTATGAGTTTTTTGTTGTTTCCTGTTCTATTACTTTAATTCTTCTTTATTGGCATCTTTTTCCAAGAGAACTTCTCCCACAATCATCAAACGGGTTACACCCTGGTTCGAGGTTACGGTAATGGTCTTTGAGAATGCGCCCGGACGGCCCTTTGCGTTGTAGGTGACTTCTACTTGTCCCTTTTCGCCAGGGGCAACAGGGGTTTTTGTCCATGTTGGGGTGGTGCAGCCACAACTTGCCTTTACGTCTTGCAACACAATAGGGGCTTTTGATGTATTGGTGAACTCGAAGGTGTGGGTAACCTTACCCTTTGCCTCTGAGAAAGTTCCGAAGTCGTGCTTGATCTGTGCGAATGATGCTGCTTCTTCTGCTACTGCGCTTACTGCGAATGCGATAAGTGCGGCGAAAACCATAAAAATCTTTTTCATTGCTTTATCTTTTTTTTGTTTTTTTCTAGGTTCGGGCAACTATGCCTCCTTGGTTTGGCAAATATACAAATAATATGGTTTAAAATGTTATTTTCATTTGTAGTAATTGACATTCAAGTTGGGCTGTGCTGCCTCTCGCTTTTCGTATTCCAAAAACCGTGCCGTGCTTTCGCATTTCTCCTAACTAATCTGTAATTTTGTATTATAATGTATACATAGAGGCGAGAATCTGTTGTATAGCATGTTTTATGCGCTTTTTCTACCTCTTTCTTTGTCTTTCTAAAAATGATTCTAAAACGTTTCCATCGTCTCTTACTCTCCTTTTTGTGTATAGGTTGTGCTGCTTCGGCCGCTCCTCTTCAGTACGAGTTGCCGCTGCCCGAGGTGAATACGCTCGCGGGCTCTTTCGCTGAACTCCGCCCTAACCACTTCCATGGTGGATGGGATTTCCGCACTGGAGGAAAGGAGAACCTTCCGGTCTACGCTTTTGCCGATGGCTTTATCTCGCATGTGGTTATTACGCCTTCTGGCTATGGCAAGATGGTGATGATTGACCACCCCGACGGAACCACTTCGCTTTACGGACATTTGAACGGTTTTGTGGGGGAACTCGATTCGGTGGTACGCAACGAACAGTATAAGCGCCATGCCTACGCCGTGACGCTCGATTTTCCCGCTAACCGGTTCCCTGTAAAGGCCGGACAGCAGTTTGCCATTTCTGGTAATACGGGCGGTTCGGCTGGCCCCCACCTCCATTTCGAGATCAGACGCACGTCTGACGGACTTATGCTCAACCCTTGCAAGCACAACAGCCTTTTTGGCATACAAGACAACGTTAAACCTACCATATATGGCGTAAAGATATATGGTGTGCCCGGCAAAGGCGAGGTGAATGGCATTGCCGAAAAAAAATATGCGACAAATGCCGGTAAGGCAACCACGCTCCGTCAGGGTACCACTGTCAGGGCATGGGGCAAATTGTCGCTTGCGGTTAAGGCTTCCGACAAGATGAACAACACCTGGTTCAACTACGGCATCCGCAAATACCGCCTTTTCTTCAATCATACGCTTATTTCCCAGATACATCTGGCTAATTTCCTGTTCGACGACAAGCGGGCTGTCAATTCGCTAATCGACTTCAAACAGCGTGCTTTGTCGAAGGAGTTTTTTGTCAAGTTCAGCCGAGAACCGGGAAATCCGCTCTCTATATATTCCCATATGGTGGGTAATGCGGTTATCGATATTAACGAAGAGGGTAAGGCTTACCCGGTGACAATTGAGGTGGAGGACGATTTTGGTAACACCGATTCTTTCTCGTTTATTATCCGGGGTGAGAAACAAGACATTCCTGAAGCCCCTACGGGATACACGCAGTTGCTGAAACAGGGCAAGCACAATACGTTCAGCCGGCCAACTTTGTTGCTCAATTTCCCGGCCGATGCGCTCTACACCGATGTCCCAATCTTTTTTTCGCAGGACACCGTTAAAAATATGTTCTCGAGGGTATACGATTTTGGCACTGATTTTGTTCCTATTCACAGTAAGTTCGATGTCTCGGTCAGAATCGATTGCGACACCCTGACCGATAAGTCGAAATATGTGCTAGCCCGCCTTAATCCGAAGAATGTGGTGACAGGTGTCATTCCTGCCCAGTACATTAATGGCTATATGGTAGGCGAAGCCAAATACTTGAGCCGTATGGCTGTTTATAAAGACGTTACGGCCCCTACCATCGGTGCCGAACACATACTCAAACTCAGACAGTTCCCTGTCATGAAACTGAAGATTCGTGACAACCTTTCGGGCATTGAGTCGTACAATGGCTATATCGACGGCAAATGGGTGCTGTTTGAATACGACCCTAAAACGTCCCGAATCTCATGCGACTTGAGAAAGCTGGGGCTGGAAGAGGGACGTACGCACACCCTCCATGTTGAGGTTGCCGATGCTTGTGGCAATGTGGGCGTGCTCGATACAAATATTTATTATTGACGTTATATATTAGTTCCTATATCGACACATAGATGTTATGAGACTAAAACAGTTGCTTTTGTGTTGCGCCATGCTGGTGGCGGACTTCTCTTATGCGGGTACTAACATTATGGTGGGCAAGGCTTGCTCGGCCGACGGGTCCACGTTCTGTACCTATTCGGTTGACTCGTACTACCAGTACGGCGAATTGTCGTATTATCCGGCTGCCGAGAACCCTAAATACGCCAAACGTAAAATATACGGTTGGGAAACTAAAAAATACCAGGGGGTTATTTCAGAATCTCCTATCACTTATGCGGTGCTGGGCAACATGAACGAATACCAGGTCTGCATTACCGAGTCTACATTCGGCGGTAGGGAGGAACTGGTCGATACTACTGGTGTGCTCGACTATGGTAACCTTATCTATATTACCCTGCAACGCTCTAAGACGGCCGAAGAGGCTATTCGTGTGATGACTGACCTCGTTGCCGAATACGGTTACCGCAGCAGGGGTGAGACGTTCTCTATTGCCGACCCTAATAACGTTTGGATTCTTGAGATGATTGGTAAGGGGCCTGATGTGAAGGGGGCTGTCTGGGTGGCCCGACGGGTGCCCGACGACTGCGTGTGCGCACACGCCAACCACTCGCGTATCACAACTTTCCCACTGAATGACCGGGCTAACTGCCGTTTCTCGAAAGATGTCATCTCTTTTGCTAGAGAGAAGGGCTACTTCAAGGGCAGAAATGCTGAATTCAGTTTTTCCGACGCTTACGATCCGCTTTCTTTCTCGGCTCACCGCTTCTGCGATGCCAAGGTCTGGTCGGCCTTCCGCAAGATAGCCGACGATATGGACCAGTATTACGACTATATACAGGGTAAGTCGAACAAACCGCTCCCGCTATGGGTGAAGCCGAAGTCGAAACTGACCATCAACCAGCTTAAAAACCTGATGCGTGACCATTTCGAGGGAACACCTCTGGCGATGACCAGTGATCCGGGGGCTGAGCCTTTCGGATTCCCGAACCGGTTTGCTCCGCGTGTCTGGACGGTCGACAGCGTCTATTATTTTAACGAAACGCCTACCGCTGGCCCGCAAAACGCGTTCTCGTTTGTGGCACAAATGCGTTCGTGGTTACCTAATATGGTGGGTGGCGTGTTGTGGTATGGGGTCGACGATGCGACTTTCAATGTTTATTGCCCTATTTATTGTGGTGTGACCGAGGTGCCCGAGTGCTTCCGTAAGGACAACGGCTCGATGCTCAAATTCTCTTGGAATTCGGCCTACTGGGTGTTCAACTGGGTCTCGAACATGGCCTACAACCGTTATGGCGCCATGTCGAAAGACATTTTGCGTGTGCAGTCGGAGGTGGAGAAGAACTTTGAAGACAACCTCGATGTTATTGAGGAGGCGGCCAAGTCGCTTTATCGTAAATCGCCCGAATATGCGGCTAATTTCCTTACCGAGTATTCGGTCAACAAAGCCCGTGCAACGGTAGAACGCTGGCAGCTGTTGGGGCAGTTCCTGCTGGTGAAGTATACCGACGGTGTTGTGAAAAAGGAACGTAACGGACGTTTTATCGACAATGGCGAGGGCGTTCCCGAACTTATTCTACAGCCAGGCTATAGCGACTGGTTCTATCGGCAGATTGTGAAGGAAACCGGTGACCGTTACCGCCTGCCCGACGAGTTCCAGGGTAAACAGTTGAAGTGATTTATTTGTGTAAAAATACGGAAAGCGGAAGCCCTGTGGGGGGCTTCCGCTTTTTTTATGTTGAATATGTTTGTGATGTGCTATAAAAAAAGAAGGAAGTCTCCCGACTTCCAATCTTCTAACCTTAAATCTAATACCATGAAAAACACATTGCAAAGATACAAACTTTTTGAAATTCCAAAAACAAAATCAAGAAATTTTTATGTTTTTCAGCAGTGTTTTTTATCATGTTTTTAAAACATGCTCCTATTTTGTTCTATACCTCTTTTATAGTGTTCTTTTTGTATGGTCTTATTAATTAGGGCATAAAAAAACAGGAGGCTTGCTGCCTCCTGCCTTTACTCGTTGTTTAAATTATAAATTCCACCATGGGGTGGTAGTTTGCATGTTACCTCCCTTCGTTTGGGGGCTTCACTTTACAACAATGCGTTTTACTTCCGCACCTACACGGACAATGTAGAGCCCTTTACGCAAGAAAATGTTGAAGTCGGTCTTGTCTTGGTTGGTTGTTATAGCTGTAAAAACCTTCACACCAAGCATATTCGACACCTCTACGCGTGTGTTCTCTTCCACGCCCTTTATGGTCAGACGCCCGCTGTCGTAATTGACGACCAGTTCGGTCTCCCGAATCTCGTCTTCTCTTCCCGCAGCATTGGCTGTAATTGAACTAGTTGTCAAGCACATCACAACAGCTACGGAAATTATGTGCCTTATATATTGTTTCATATTGCTGTTGTTCATTTCTTACAAATATAGTAATTTTCAATACAAGAACAGCAGAACAACACAATTTTTGTGTCTTTTTCTCCGTTGCCCTGTTTTTTTAAGGTCTGAATTGTTCGTATTGGTTCACTTTCTCGCGCCAATCGTCTCGTATTTCTATCGATTTCTGGGTCTTCAGGTTGAATCCGCACATAGTTGTGCGTCCCACGGTCTTTATGTGTCCGGTCTTGATGTCGGTCAGAACCTGTATCATACGCAGACTCTTGTGGCCTATTTTGTAGATTTTCGTCCAGACTTCCAAATCGTCTTCGAAGAAGGTCTGTTCCAGAAAGTCTACGTTTACGTTCACGTCCACAATAAAGTCGCCGTTGTCTTGGATGCCGAAGTCTAGACTTTTCATATATTCCACTTTGCCGTAGTCGAAGTAGGCCAGCTGTATGGCATTGTTTACGTGCCCCAGCATATCGATGTCGTTAAAGCGTTTCTGTATCTTTACCTTGTGGTTGAATTCAATTCCTTTCAATTCTTCAATGTCATTTATATCCATCGCTATTTTCTTCTCTTATGTGTTGTTGTTCAGGGTAGTGGCACAACTTCCATTCCTCTGTTAAGTGCAAAATTATTAAAAAATTTCCTTTCTTCGGCTTCTCTGTTGGTGCTGGCTGCTTTTTTTCTGTTTTTCTTCTTATCTAGTCCTTATTTCTTTCACAATAGAGGCTCCCAGTTCCTGGTTCATTTTCTCAACCAGTTCTTGTTGCCGGGTCCTGATGGCATCTGCGGCAATGCTGCTTTTCAGTTGTACGAACAGCGTACCGTTGTATATGCTTACGTTCTGGGTGTATTTGGCAATGGCTTCACCGGCCACTTTGGGCCAAAGCACGACGGCCTCTTGCTGGCTCATGTTCGAGCCGATGGTGGTGCTTTCCAGAAACTGTTTCAGCACGTTTCCCGCCATTTCCATATTTGTTCTTTTCATATCGTCAAATTTGTGTTGTTTTCACCCTCTTACCTAACAACTCCCTTCTCCACATGCCAAATTTTGAAGTCGCTGCCGGTTTGTTCCAGAATGCGGGTAATGTGTTCGCGGTCGGTGTCCGAAATAAAGGTTTGTCCGAATCGGTCCTGTTTCATCAGTTCCACCAGTTGTTCCACGCGTTCGGCGTCCAGTTTGTCGAAGATGTCGTCGAAGAGTAGGATGGGCAGGGTGCCGTTCAGCCGGCTCAGGAAGTCGAATTGGGCCAGTTTCAGGGCAATAAGGTAGGTTTTTGCCTGACCTTGGCTGGCAGTGCCCCGTAGCGGATATTCGCCCAACCGCATTTCCAGGTCGTCGCGGTGGCAGCCTTTCGTCGTGTAGCCAATCAGGCGGTCGGTAGGGCGGTGGCTGCGTAGCAGTTCGGCCAGCGGTGTGCCGCCTTGCAGGTGGCTGGTGTAGCCGAAACCGACTTGCTCCTTATCTTCGCTGATGAAACTGTAGAACTGTTGGAAGATGGGCGTGAAGCGCTCCACAAAGTCTTTCCTACGGTCGTAAAGGTATTGGCTGCTAAGGTCCATCTGTTGCTCCAACACATCGAAGAGGCTCTCGTCGGTGCATTCCTGTTTCAACAGGCTGTTGCGCTGTTTCAGTGCGCGCCCGTATGCCAGCAGGTGGTTCAGGTAGGGGTGGTCGTATTGGGCAATGACGCCGTCCATAAATTTGCGCCGCTCCTCGCTGCCGCCTAAAATCAGCACTTGGTCGGCCGGACTGACCAGTACCAGCGGAATTTCTCCGATGTGGTCGGCCTGGCGGTCATATTCCTTCTTGTTCTTTTTCAGAACCTTGCGCCCTTTACGCTTCATTCCGATGGAAATCTCCAGCTGGTTGTCGGCTGTCTTCTCATAAGTGCCGGTCAGCATGGCGTATTCTTGTTCGTGCCTGATGTTGAGGCTGTCGAACGCGTTGTTGTGGCTTTTGCAGAACGACAGAAAGTACACTGCGTCGAGCAGGTTGGTTTTTCCCTCGCCGTTGTTGCCAATGAAGCAGTTGATTTTCGGACACAGGTCCAAATCAGCCTCTCCTATGTTTTTGTAGTTGATTACCGTCAGGTGCTTTAGAAACATTTGTTTAAATAATAGGTACTAAGTGCGAGGTACTAAGTGCTAGGTACGAGGTACTAAGTGCTAGGTACTAGGTACTAAGTACTAGGTGATATGTATGAGGTACTAGGTACGAGGTACTAAGTACTAGGTGATATGTGTAGTTACAAATTTATATTATAACTTAATTCCCATTGCTCTCTTTGGCTTTGAGGGTCTTTATAGATGTTGTCAATATCTTGATTAATTCTTCGCAATCGTTGTTAAGACTGCTATATGAGTTGTCGTCAATTATATCAGTTTCCTTAAGTAATTTCAACCAATAAATTGTTTCGTTGGCTTCTTTCCTCGCAATAGAGTATTTGGAGATCATATCTGCGACTGATTGGGCGTATTTAGCTTCTTTTATATTCGCTCCAATACTTGTGCCACTTCTAAGAATTTGTTTGAATAGCACAAATTCTTTTTTATTGTTCATCATATATTGGTAGAATTTTACGATCCTAACGGCGAATAAAAAACTTTTTTCGTCTAAAACCATAAATATAATAATTATAAGTTCGTACTTAACCCATATTCCCTCGTCCCTAGTATCTAGTCCCTCGTCCCTAGTCCCTAGTACTTCGTCCCTCGTCCCTCGTCCCTCGTCCCTCGTCCCTAGTATCTCGTCCCTAGTCCCTAGTCCCTAGTATCTAGTCCCTAGTCCCTAGTCCCTCGTCCCTAGTACCTAGTACTTAATCTTTTATTACCCGCATTTCCACGCGTCGGTTCTTTGCCCGTCCTCTTTCGGTGTCGTTTTTGGCAATAGGTTTGTTTTTACCGTAACCTTTGGCCGATATAGCGTTGGCATTGCACCC
>ODAI010971814.1_pt1 | contig 32034 bp, 24 predicted proteins | sample 1539321 | NCBI WGS metagenome assembly ODAI01 (sample SAMN02144231, study PRJEB22623) | gut metagenome | biome: sheep rumen | host: Ovis aries | place: New Zealand
AAGCCCAGCAAAGAGATTACTGGCAAAGTTGTCAATCGATCGATGTCTGGTTTGTTCAATATGACAGACATTCTTGAGTTCATCGTTGACAGTCTCAATGACCGATCTCTTTCGGAGCATGATTTTGTCGTAAAGGTTCATGAGTGAGTTCTTCATGTTCCTCCTGATTTTGGTGACCAAGTGTATGTCATCTACGAAAAGCCCTCCGCATACCGCTTCCGAGATGGAAACGCTGTGCAGAGGGCTTCAGTTATCAATCGCGTTTGTGTAGACTTAATTCTCTACTTTATAGCTATTCCAGTATTCAGGTATGCCACTGGTGCCAGTAGGCCAAGTCGTTGTCACGTTCTTGTTGTAATAGAAGGTTCCAGGATTGTCTGCCGTTCGGTTTACATTCTTCATCCAGTCGGTAGTGAAGCTGGTAGAGGGTGCCGTCAGCATACATGTGACGCTCAAGAGGTTGCTACAGCCTTCGAACATTGACTTGTAGCAGTTGGTAGCGCCTTCTGTGGCTGGGAGTTTGGGCGCCACTGTCAAGCCGGAGCAATTGTGGAACATACCCTCATAGCAGCTGGTCGTGAGCGTGGTGGCAGGCAGAATCAGATTGTCGGCACCCACCAACTTGCCGCGCTGACCAGCACCTATAGTCAGATGCTCGCTGAAGAGATAGCAGAAAGCACCTGGAGAGGTCAACGCAGTTTGACCTGCGAAGCTATCACCATGAATCAAGGACATGATATTGCCCGACACCTCATATTCTGCGGTGCTGCTGAAGTAGTTGTAGTGGTAGTCTGTACCAGTATAGTCAGTACAATAAGTGGGATTACTTCCTTTCACCCTAATGACAGTAGTTGCAGAAACCGTTGTAATCAAAGCACCCGATGTAGAACTAGAACTGGTTTTGTTTTGCCATTCGCCCCACGTTCTACCATTGTCCGTAGATATCATATATTGGATAGTCCTATCCGTTGTCAAGGCATCATCACTATTCCAATAGAAATTACCGCTTCCAGCAAACTTAAAGGTCAGGTATTGCGTTGCATAATCCTCGTCAACCTTCTCTATGATTTCGCCCGACCAAACCACAGGCAGCACGCTGAGAGCTTCGGACATATCGCCTCGGATGAAGTTGTGGGTGTCGATGCCGCTGTAGAAGTAGAGGTGGAGCTGCCAGTTCTCATCGCGCGAGTACGGCGTGGCCGTGTGGTAGAAGCCGTTGGCCGCATTCAGCAGATCGGGCTGGTGGTAGCCACGTGCATGACCATCGTAATTGTTAGTGGTGGTTCTGACACCGGAAGCATGGAACGGAATAACATTACTGCCATCGGTATAATTGCAGATGATGGGCAGTGCCGCAGAGCCGCCGATTTCAGCGAACTTCGAGCGGGACAGCTGTGTCAGGTATTTCGACGGCGGCACGCAATAGCCTACAGGCGAGGGGTCGTAGATGGTCTTGCCGAAGAAACTCCATGTGCCTCGGTTAGACACATACGGTCCATCCAGATTCGTGGCCCACAGGTTGAAGTAAGAATTGGAGAACGGGTACAGGTCACCTTCATTGGTACCGTAAATGGTATTCGGCTCCTGAATCATGGCGCCAACCGTCCTGGTGCCGTCGGTGACGCTATAGCCATTGGACCACGCCTTCACGCCTGCGACACCACGAGGAGCGCCATTGTCAGATTTCATATCAGACGTGTTCACGTTTCCGCGCATGGGGTCTTTGCGTCCCCACTGGTAGAGCACATTGGTGAAGTATGTGGTGAAAGCGCGTCGCTTCTCCTGCGTTGCATCGATGGTGATCTTTTTGCCGGATTCGGCCTGCACCAGGCGAGCCTTACCCGAACGGGTTTTGGCAGGAACCGACACACCGCCGTCCACCCATCCGATGTTGGTGCTGGCGTAGGTGGCCGGATGCCCGCCTCCGTCAACGTCGATCGTCGCGTTGTTCTTCAGGAACCAGTCGGGGTCCACCATCCAGATGTGCCAGCTCCAGATAATCTTGTCTGAATTATCGCGAATGCCAACCACGGCGTTGCCATAGTTGAAATGCTCGTAGTCCACCTCGAACTTCAGGTAATCGCAGTTCGTCAGCGTACCTGCCGTCGTGTTGTCGGTGTTGTACGCGTCCTCGCCTGTCACGGCATTGTCGATGGTGGAGATGACCTTCCCGACCGTTCCCTCATTGCTGCCGTTGCCGCCAGTGTTGGTTCTGGACGTGCCGTCGCCTTCTTCCCAGATGAGCACAGCGTCTTTCACGTTGGACCTTCCCACGTCCTCCTTGATGAACACACTTTGGAGTGCCACATCCTTATAGTTGAGGAAGGTACTGAGGAGGTTGCTTCCCGAGTTGGAAGTCGAGTAGGCGTTCGGGTTCTTATGGCCGTTCGTCCAGGCGTTACCATAGATAAGCGGTATGCGGTAGGTGCCGGGGCCTGCCACGATGTAGCAGTTGCTGGTGGAACGTCCCTTCCAGCGATTCTCCTGGTACTGGTCCCACATGGAGAGGTCGATGACAGGAGTCATGATGCTACCGACTTCTATCTTGAACAGTTTTTCGTTATCCTCGTTGCCTTCATTGGCGCCGGTGTGGGTGGAAGTCACTGGGGTCGTGTACGTCCCCGTACTCCTGTCATACACGTGAATCCAGCCGTTGCTGCCGACCTTCCAAGTCTCTTCATGGTCCGTCCCGGCACCTACTGCGGTTGATTCAAATTCCTGATACTGGATTTCCCAATTGACATTGGTCTTGACGCCCTTGGAGTCCATCTTGTAGCTGCGGATGAAGACGTTCTCTTCGTACGTTCCATCATAGCCAACAGCTGTTCCTGATGTACCATAGTTCTTGGCAGTCGCCGTGTTGTAGTCGAAGACATAGACGAAGTCGGAGAGCGACATGGTGTAGGTATAGGTGTAGCCGGGTAGCCAGGTCTTGGGGGTGGTGCCGTCAGTCTCCAAGAGATTCACGCTGAGCGACATGGTCTTTGTGGCTGTGCTCTCACCAGCGGGTGTAAGTTCGCAAGTCAGCAGGACCTTGGCGCCATCGGGTACTTGCTGCGGCAACATCATGAAGACATTCTCTTCGTTGTCGGGATTGAGTTCCACGGGTGATGTCTCTCCGGTGAGCGTCTTCTTAGGCTCATAGCTGAAGTTGCCCGTTCCGGCACCCGTGTCCACGGTCCAACGGGCACCTGTGTAGGGGTCTTCGCCCACCTGCCAAGAGCCTTTCTTGTAGACTCCTGTGATTTGTATATTTGTGACCTTGACATCATAAGTCGTGACACCGTCGTTCCATTGGAAGCTCGTTTTAGCTGTTCCGCCGTCGGTCGGTGTGCCGTCGGGGCTACTGCCGTATTTGAAGTTGAACTTAATGGCCGACATGACATGGTCGTAGGACAGTTCTACGTCCTCGCCCTTGTTGACGCCGATATGTTTAGCTGTGAGGATGTCGAGCTGTTTGGTGACATCAGCGGGCACCGTGTAGGTGAGGGTGGGCACACCCGTCACGGCATTGGCTGTCATGCTCAGGCCATTGGCCGCACTGGGATTAGCGAAATAAGGGGCGTAGCCGTAGAAGTCTGCCGTGCCACTGTCCCATAAGCCTTCGATTTCCTGCTCCTTCTTGTTCCAGGCATAGGGCGAAGACGCCTCAGTGCCGTCTGCGGTAATCTCAGAATAGCCGAAGACGACACCGCGATCGCTGGTGCGTGTGGCATATACGCCGAAGCTGGAAATCTTTGGGCTGCTACCACTGCTGAGGCTGAACACGTCGCCGGTATAACGTATGCCGCGCGTCGTTGCGGCATTATCATTGTCTCCCTTGTTAATGTTTTCTTCGAGCTGAGGACTCATAGTAGGGGTCACCTCCGTATGAAGGTAGATGGGTTGTCCGTTGAGGCTACATTCCATTTTCATTGGTGCTTCCACTGCAGCACGCGACACCTTGCTGTTGTCGACCCATCCTCGTCCTTCGCTGACATTGAAATAGAGATAACCCTCCAGTCGGCCCGGACCAAAGCCCGTATCATCTGAACATGCGGCCAGCGCCAGAGCCGTCAACGCTGTACCTACAAAACCTTTAATTTTCATATTATACTTTATAATTATAATCCAATACTGTTTTAACATGATAGAATGACAATTCACTGTTGCCGCCTTAAGGCAAAGGGGAGGAGATATCAGAAACAGAGATGCCTGTGACTCCAAATTCCTCAACAGTGATGTTCTCTTCTTTCCAGTTTGAGTTCTTTGTTTTGGCTTTGATCTTCTGGGTAGAATTCTGTAGGAGTGGTTGGTTCTCTACAACCATGCGACAAGTGTAGAGCCCTGTGTAGGTTCTTTTCATTGCTGTGCTAATAATAAAAAATGATGTTTAGGTTAAGGTATTACAAATGAGATCGCCAAGATGGGGTGTCAACAGCACAAAATCTCCCTTCCCGACTAATTGAAACATTAGCGGTAAAGATGGAGATTATATAAATATAATCTCACAAAAATGAAGCGGTCAAAGTCCGTACATAAAAAAATGAACTTTTCACAAACTTTGGCGAATACCGTCCATTCAAAATTGGCGCAAAAGTATGTATTTCGTTGTTCTTGGCGAAAGAAAAACGTGGGAAAATCAACTATTTAACATTTCTTAAAAGACTCGGGGGGGGGGGAATGGAATTGGTTAAAAATGCATAAATAGTATTCGAAATAGCAGAAACGTTTGAACTGAATTATTACTTTTGTGCCATACAATTCGATTCTTGTTGTCACAAGGCCTGCAAGATGCTAAAGGCATCTCATATACGGACCTCAACAATAATCTTGGGAGTCGGTCCCGCTTTATATTTTTAGCCCCATTTCTTTATCTTTTTTAGGAATAGGGGGAGGGAGGATTTTTTTATTTGTGATGCCGATGTGATCGTGGCGACATCTAACCAACATATTATTTTATTCTATTCATCTTGCAGCACCCTGTCACGCCCTCGTTGAGCGTTGATCCATCGAGGTACTGGTTGGCCATAAAGACTTTTTTTGCTCAGGAGAAAAAGGTGAGTAACTACCTTGAGAGCGCACATGTCGACCATTTCCTCCCGATGGTGACCCGTAAGACTGTCGACGCAGAGGGCAACACGCGTCTTACGCGGCAAATTGCCGTGCACAACTTGCTTTTCGTTCCTATCGAACACGAGCCAGAAGTGCTGAAGGACATCTTTGATAGATGCCCTTATGCAATTTATGTATACCGGCGTCCCGGCTTTAATCACGAATGGATAAAGATTCCTGATCGTGATATGGTTGATTTACGTCTGATCTGTGATAATTCGTTCAACGAACCCAAATTCATGTCGGCCAGGGAATGCAATATGAAAATCGGCCAGGAAGTGCTCGTCACTCACGGCCCTTTGAAGAATATTGTTGGCAAGCTGATACGTAAGAACAAAAAATACTATCTTGTGCGCACTATCGGTGATTGGGGTGTTGTGGTGAACGTGTCCCGTTGGTGTTGCAAACCACTGGAAGACGGAGAATGAAGGAGAAAGCCTTGGGGGATGCGTTTTTAAAGCTTTGTTTTTGAAAGGTATAAAAAAAGCCGCCAAGCTGGCGGCTTTTTTCGTTTCTTTATTGTACCTTTGCGGCGCATATTATTAAAATAGCGTACAATATGGAACAGAATGAACAGATGCATTTGCAGGAAAATGCTTTCCGTGAATTGCGTGAAGGTGAGCAGTATGAACCGCTGATGCGGCCAGACCGCGAGTATCCGGAAGTGAATGCTTGGAGCGTGTCGTGGGGCATTATCATGGCCGTTGTGTTCTCGGCTGCTGCCGCCTACCTTGGGCTCAAGGTGGGTCAGGTGTTTGAGGCCGCCATTCCCATCGCCATCATCGCTGTAGGTCTCAGTACGGCTGCGGGCCGCAAGCAAGCACTTGGCGAGAATGTCATCATTCAAAGCATTGGAGCCTCGTCGGGCGTTATCGTGGCCGGTGCCATTTTCACGTTGCCGGCTCTCTACATCCTTCAGGCGAAGTACCCGGAGATTACGGTGAGTTTCTTTCAGGTCTTCCTGGCTTCGTTGCTGGGCGGTTGCTTAGGAATCTTGTTCCTGATACCATTCCGTCGCTATTTTGTCAAGGATATGCACGGAAAGTATCCCTTTCCCGAGGCCACTGCAACCACGCAAGTGCTGGTGAGCGGTCAGCAGGGAGGCTCGCAGGCACGTCCGCTTATCTGGGCCGCCGCCATTGGCGGGCTGTATGATTTTCTGGTGTCAACCTTCGGCTTCTGGCATGAGACACTTACCACACGTATGACCACTTGGGGTGAGGCGCTTGCACAGAAAGCCAAACTCACGTTCTCCATAAATACGGGAGCTGCTGTCCTGGGCCTCGGATATATCGTCGGTTTGAAATACGCAGCCATCATCTGTGCCGGCAGTCTCTTTGTGTGGTGGTTCCTCATTCCCCTTTTGGGCATGACCGCTACCGACTCTGTTATGCTCAGCCAGATGGATCCTCAGTATATCTTTGCCAACTATGCCCGCTACATCGGCATTGGCGCCATAGCCATGGCAGGTGTCATCGGCATTGTCAAGAGCTGGGGCGTCATCAAGGGAGCCGTGGGGCTGGCCGGACGTGAGCTTAGGGGCAAGGGTAGCGCCGTAGCAGCTGCAGCCGTGCGCACACAGCGTGACCTGTCGATGCGCTTCCTTGCCATAGCTGTCGTGGCAGCGTTGGTCATTGTATTCGTATTCTTCTATGTCGGTGTCATCCATCATCTGGCTCAGGCATTGGTGGCCTGGCTTGTTGTCACCGTCATTGCATTCCTCTTCACCACGGTGGCTGCAAATGCCATCGCCATTGTCGGTTCCAATCCTGTGTCAGGCATGACGCTCATGACACTCATCATCGCTTCCGTCGTTCTCGTAGCCGTCGGGCTGAACGGCACCAGCGGCATTGTGGCAAGCATGGTCATCGGAGGTGTCGTCTGCACAGCCTTGTCCATGGCCGGAGGCTTTGTCACCGACTTGAAAATCGGTTATTGGCTTGGCACCACACCCGCCAAGCAGGAAACGTGGAAGTTCCTTGGCACGCTTGTCTCAGCTGCCACCGTCGGCGGTGTCATCATCATCCTGAACAAGACATACGGTTTCACGGGCGAGCATGCTCTTGTAGCTCCTCAGGCTAATGCCATGGCGGCTGTCATAGAACCTTTAATGATGGGGCAGGGTGCACCGTGGACGCTCTACGGCGTAGGTGCTATGTTAGCCTTGCTTTTGAACATCCTCGACGTGCCCGTGCTGGCCTTCGCCCTCGGCATGTTTATTCCTCTGGAGCTGAATGTTCCGCTCGTCGTAGGTGGGGCCGTCAATTGGTTCGTCACCACCCGCAGTAAGAATGCAGCCCTCAACAAGGCACGCGGCGAGCGCGGCACACTCCTGGCCAGCGGTTTCATTGCCGGTGGTGCCCTTATGGGTGTTGTCTCTGCACTTCTCCGCTTTGTGGGCTTCAATCCCATCAATGAAGCTTGGCTTGCCAACCCCATGTCTGAATGGCTCTCCATCGTGGTCTATGTCCTCCTGATACTCTATGTCATCATGGCGAGCCTCAAGGCTACAAGGCAAGAGGCTTAGATAATGACGGAATACCGTAATATCGAAATATCGTAATCACAAAATATCAAAACAACCATGACATTAATTGAGAAAATCATTGCACGCGCGCAGGCTAATCCACAGCGCATCGTGCTGCCCGAAGCTGAGGAAGAGCGTACGCTTATCGCGGCAGACAAGGCTTTGGCTGACCATCTGGCCGACATCATCCTCATCGGTAATCCCGAGAAGGTACATGCTTTGGCCGAGAAACACGGTCTTACCCACATCGACGAGGCAACGCTCATAGATCCCGAGAACTACGAACGCAGCGAGGAACTTGCTCAGCTGCTCTGCGAACTGCGTAAGAGCAAGGGCATGACCATCGAACAGGCTCGTGAGTTGGTGAAGAATCCGCTCTACCTCGGTTGTATGATTATCAAGACCGAAGGCGCCGACGGACAAATCTCCGGTGCCCTCTCCACTACGGGAGAGACACTGCGTCCTGCCCTCCAAATCATCAAATGCTCGCCGGGCATCACCTGCGTCAGCGGTGCTATGCTGTTGATTACCGACCGTCCCGAATATGGCGAGGATGGCGTGCTCGTCGTGGGCGACGTTGCCGTGACGCCTATGCCCGATGCTGACCAGCTCTCACAGATTGCCGTCTGCACCGCACAGACCGCCAAGAGTGTGGCAGGCTTTGAAGATCCCCGTGTAGCTATGCTCAGCTTCTCCACTAAGGGTAGTGCCAAGCACGAAGTCGTGGACAAGGTGATTGAGGCCACTCGTCTGGCCAAGGAACGTTGCCCAGAGCTGAAGGTTGACGGTGAACTGCAAGCCGATGCCGCCCTCGTGCCCAGCGTAGGCGAGAAGAAAGCCCCGGGCAGTGCTATCGCCGGTCATGCCAACGTCCTCGTCTATCCGAACCTTGAAGTAGGCAATATCAGCTACAAACTCGTACAACGTCTCGGCGGTGCCATCGCCATAGGACCTATCCTCCAAGGCATTGCGCGTCCCGTCAACGACCTCAGCCGCGGTTGCTCCGTGGATGACATCTATTACCTCATTGCTATCACTGCTTGCCAGGCCATGGATTCGCGCGGTTAACGCGCGAATCCATGGGAGTGACGAATGACGAATTACAAATGACGAATGAAAGTTACTTATGGTGCAAATTACTAGGCGGGGAACGGATTCTCCGTTGAATGTGAAAAGTAAAATATTTGCTGTGAGTGCTGTTGAAATGGTCAAACAGTCTAATGACTGGCGTATGAATAGTCTGTTCCAGCAATTCTTGCGTTCCAGCACTTCTATTCATGCAAATATCCGTGAGTCTGAATTCGCACAAAGTCCAGCTGATTTCGTCGCAAAACTATCCATAGCGCGAAAAGAAGCTAATGAAACATTAGGCTGGTTGGAGGTCCTCTATGATTCAAATACAATCGATGAATTGTGGTTCGGACGTCTTTATCCGCAATGCAATGAATTGCTCTCAATGTTAACGGCTTCTATAAAAACAACAAAACTAAATAACAATTTATAAAAGTTAGAAGAATGACAGTTTTGTTTGACACGGTAAGAGGGTAACTTTTATTTGTCATTCATCATTCGTCATTCGTAATTAAACAACATGAAAATCCTTGTTCTTAACTGCGGAAGTAGCAGTATCAAATACGCATTGTACAACATGGATGACCGCTCGGTCATCACCAGTGGCGGCATCGAGAAGATCGGGCTGCCCGATTCGTTCATTAAATATAAGGCAAACGGTGAGAAGTTTCAGTTCGAGGCTCCTGTGCCCGAGCATACCGCTGGCGTACAGCTTATCTTCAAGGTCTTGACCGAAGGCGAGCACGCTGTGCTTAAAGACCTTCACGAGATTGATGCCGTAGGTCACCGCATGGTGCATGGTGGCGAGAAGTTTTCCGAGAGTGTGTTGCTCACCCCAGAGGTGATGGAACAGTTCGCTGCCTGCAACGATTTGGCACCGTTGCACAATCCTGCTAACATCAAGGGCGTCAATGCTGTCAAGGCCCTGCTGCCAGAGCTGCCGCAGGTGGGCGTCTTTGATACCGCTTTCCATCAGACCATGCCCGACTATGCCTATATGTACGCCCTTCCTTACGAGCTCTACAAGAAACATGGTGTGCGTCGTTATGGTTTCCATGGTACCAGCCACCGCTATGTCTCTCAGCGTGTCCTGGAGTTCCTCGGTATGCCCAAGGAAGGTTCCAAGGTCATCACGTGTCACATTGGCGGCGGTGCCTCCATCGCTGCCGTCAAGGATGGTAAGGTTGTTGACACCTCTATGGGCCTCACCCCTCTGGAGGGTCTCATGATGGGTACGCGTTCTGGCGATATCGATGCCGGTGCCGTCACCTTCCTCATGGATAAGCTTGGCCTCGACACCAAGGGCATTTCCAATCTCCTGAACAAACAGTCGGGCTTGCTCGGCGTCAGCGAGGGTCGCAGCGACTTCCGCGATATCCTTGCCGGCATTGCCGAAGGCAACGATCTCGCTCGTCTGGCCAAGGAAATGTACACCTATCGTATCAAGAAGTACATCGGTTCTTATGCTGCTGCTATGGGTGGCGTCGACGTCATCCTTTTCACTGCAGGTGCCGGCGAGAACCAGTACGAGGTGCGCGAGGGAGCTACACGTGGACTGGAGTTCCTCGGTGTAGAGCTTGACGACGAGAAGAACCGTGCCTGCCGCGCCACTGAAGCCGTCATCAGTAAGGACTCTTCACGTGTGAAGGTTTGCGTCATCCCTACCGACGAGGAACTGATGATTGCCATGGACACTTTGGCGTTGGTCAGCTGAATGGCAAGTTACTAATGGTGAATGATGAATGACAAATGAGATTTACCTTTAAGAGATATAGGTATTCGTCATTTGTCATTCGTCATTTGTCATCCGTCGTCTGACATTCATCATTTACAGATTATGCATTATAGTATCATAGTCCCGGTTTACAACCGTCCAGATGAGGTGGCGGAGCTATTGTTGAGCCTGTCGCAGCAGACGTTTCGCGATTTCGACGTTCACATTGTGGAGGACGGTAGTGAGGTAACATGTCGTGAGGCATGTGACCATTTTTCCAATCGCCTTGACATACATTATTATGTGAAGGAGAATGGCGGACCAGGTGCAGCGCGCAACTACGGCGCCAAGCGGGCTCAAGGCGACTATCTGATCGTGCTGGACTCTGATGTGGTGCTTCCTGTGGGTTATCTCGCAGCTGTCGACAAGGAACTTAACGAATGTCCGGCTGATGCTTTTGGCGGACCAGACCGTGCCCATCCTGACTTCACGCCGCTGCAGAAGGCTATCAGTTATGCGATGACCTCGTTCTTCACTACGGGCGGCATCCGTGGCGGAAAACAGAAGTTGGATAAGTTCTACCCGCGCTCTTTCAATATGGGAGTGAGCCGTGTGCTGTGGCAGCAGCTGGGTGGCTTCCGTGCAATGCGTTTCGGTGAGGATATTGATTTCAGCTACCGTATCTGCGACACAGGCGCTCGCTGCAGACTGTTTCCCGACGCATGGGTATGGCACAAACGTCGCACCAGTTTCCGCAGTTTCTTCCGCCAAGTGAACAATTCGGGAAAGGCCCGTATCAATCTGCACTTGTTGCATCCGGGCTCGATGAAGCTTGTACATCTGCTTCCGGCGGTGTTCACGGTGGGATGCCTTGTGCTGCTTATCCTTTTTGTCCATGGCCTGGTGATGTGGCTCTTTGCCGCTGAGGTCATGCTGCAGACTTACGGATGTGCATTGTGCTTGCTTAGCGCCCTGCCGATAGTATTGTATAAGCTGCTCATCTTCGTGGACTCGTCCATCCGCAACCGTAGCATGAGGGTAGGCCTGTTGTCTGTTCCAGCTTCGTTTATTCAGCTAATAGGTTATGGCACGGGTTTCCTTTCAGCAGCTTGGCAGCGGTTGGTGATGAAACAGAAGGGTGAGGGATTCGACGATAACGAAAGGTTGTACAAATGAACATCAAGGAATTGCCTTTAGACGAGCGCCCTCGGGAACGGATGTTGGAGCAAGGTGCCGAAGCCTTGACGCCCGCAGAGTTGCTGGCCATACTCATAGGCTCGGGCAATACCGATGAATCGGCAGTTCAGCTGATGCAGCGCCTGTTGGCAGACTGTGGCGGAAGCCTGAAGACGTTGAGTCAGATGTCGGTGCACGACATGACGAAACGTTACAAGGGTTTGGGACCGGCTAAGGCTGTCACGATCCTTGCAGCCTGTGAACTGGGGCGTCGTCGCATCATGGAGGCCGCCGCCGAGAAACGCTATGTGAAGAGTTCGGTGGACCTATATAATATAATGTACCCGCGTATGCGAGACCTTGCTCACGAAGAATGTTATGCCGTTTATCTCAAGGCTGACAATAGTCTCTCGGGAGCTCCGGTCCTCATCAATAAGGGCGGCATAACAGGTACGATGGTTGACATCCGTCTGATTCTGCGCGAAGCCCTTATCCGTCAGACGCCTACCGTGGCGATGGCTCACAACCATCCCTCGGGCAGCCTGCGCCCCAGCCGCGAGGATGACAACCTTACGGAACGTGTGAACCAGGCCTGCAAGACAATGGACCTGCGGCTGCTGGATCACATCATCGTGACCGATGGCAACTACTACAGCTATCGTGAGCAAGGGAAACTTTAAGAGATATAATGGAGAATAATGTTAAATGGACAATTCAAGAATGGATAAAATAGAACTGGAAGATAAGATTGTTGAACTGCTCAAGACGGTGTATGACCCTGAGATACCTGTCAATGTGTATGACCTGGGATTGATTTATCGCATTGAACTGAACGACGACCGGACACAGCTTGACGTGGATATGACCATGACTGCGCCTTCGTGCCCGATGGCCGATTTCATCCTGGAAGATGTGCGGCAGAAATTGGAATCCATCGAAGGCCTCAAGACCGTCAACGTCAACTTGGTTTTCGAACCTGAGTGGACGCAGGACATGATGACCGAGGAAGCCAGACTGGAATTAGGCCTGCTTTGACGGTTTTCGTGAGAGTCCGCTTGTCTACCGACATAATGCAAGAAGCCTCGCAACACCTTGCGAGGCTTCTTGCGTTTTCCGTCCCGTCTCTCCTTATTGAGCGGGCTTCACAAAGCGGTAAAGAACGTTAAAAAAAGGATTCTGTTTGCTCGAAAAGCATCTTTGTATTACTTTTGTACTCAGAAGTTTTACGAGAATGATGAATATCGAACGACAAATGACGGATGAGGATTGCCTTCAGGTTTTGCATTTAACTTGGATATGACATTCCGGGCGCAGCGCAATCCGTCATTAATAAGATTCATTATTCGTGAATAATTGTTTGGATAAAAGATAAACGACGATGAAACCGGTCTATTTCCTCTCAGATGCCCACCTGGGCAGCCGTGCTCTCAAGCATGGACGCACCCAGGAACGCCGTCTTGTCCGTTTCCTCGATAGTATTAAGGAGAAGGCTGGCGCCGTCTACCTGCTGGGTGATATCTTCGATTTCTGGTATGAGTACAAACTCGTAGTGCCGAAAGGTTATACACGCCTCTTGGGCAAGCTCAGCGAGTTGACCGACCTCGGCGTTGAAGTTCATTTCTTCACGGGCAACCACGACATCTGGGCCTACGAATATCTCGAGAAGGAATGTGGGGTCATCATGCATCGTAAGGCGCAGACCGTGGAGCTGGGCGACAAGGTGTTCTTCCTTGCTCATGGCGACGGCCTCGGCGATCCCGACCCGAAGTTCAAGTTCTTGCGTTACATTTTCCATAATCGTGTGTGTCAGGTGCTTTTCTCAGCCTTGCACCCACGCTGGGGCATGGAATTAGGACTTTCATGGGCTAAATACAGCATGCGGAAGCATCTTGCCGAGGAGCCACCGCATTACATGGGCGAGAACAACGAGCATCTTGTGTTGTTTGCGAAGGATTATCTTCGTTCCCATCCAGATGTGAATTACTTCATCTTCGGCCATCGACACATCGAGCTTGAACTGATGTTGTCGCGCTCGGCGCGCATCATGATTCTTGGCGATTGGATATCCCACTTCACGTATGCGGTGTTTGACGGGGAACAGCTTTGGATGGAGAATTATATAGAAGGCGAGACGGAACCTTGATTCTGTCTCGCCTTTTTTTGTTGCAGCGTTAAAGGTAGCTGTTGTGTTGGCTCGGGTCCGCACAAAGATGTGGAAGGAGGCTTTGGGCTGTTGAGGCTCAAAAAGCATTGCTTTAAACAAGATGTTAAACACTATTGCTGCCTGCTGAATAGCGCCATAATCAATAACTCGGCTCTCTACAAAAAAATGGCACCATGCCCCGGCGTTTAAGGCCATGATGCCAAGTCCTTTAGGCGTTTAGCCTTGGTTAAAGATTACGATACACACGGGTGAAAGGATTATTCCATGACCTTTGAACAATCATTCGATGGTCATGGAATGATTGTTCAAAGGTCATGGAATAATCAAATCTCTTTGGTGCGTGTTCTACTTTCCTTATAAGCGGACGGCGATATAATGGGGAAAGATGGCTTGTCAGGTATGGTTGATAGTCCCAGTTCGCCAGCCTGCCGGCCATAGAAGGCGAGTAGGGAGGTTGTAAGGTATCGGTGACAAGCTTAAATGCGGAGTTGAAAAGATTTGGATTTGCCACACTCGTATTTAGCGGACCCTACAAGCACAGTACGTATCGTGCTGCCGACACGTCGGAATTGCTACACTCGTGTTTATCGGACAGTAATAATAAAAAAAAGCCCCGCCATCCACATGGCGGGGCTTTTTTTTAGCTGCTATGATAAAAGGCTTATGCTTTTACGCGACCTTGGTAGCTGCCGTCGCGCGTGTCAACCTCGATGATCTCGCCCTCGTTGATGAAGAGGGGGACACGAACCTCAGCGCCAGTCTCAACCTTTGCAGGCTTCAGCGTGTTCGTAGCTGTATCGCCCTTCAGGCCAGGCTCTGTCCAAGTCACGGCAAGCCTCACCTTGACAGGAACGTCGGCGTAGAGGACGGTCTCGGTGCTGGCATCGGTGACAACCTCAACGTTCTCGCCTTCCTTCATGAAGTCGACACCGTTGATCTGGTCTTTGGCAATGGGAATCTGCTCAAAGGTCTCGTTGTTCATGAAAATGTAGTCCTCGCCTTCCATGTAGAGGTACTGGTAGGAACGACGCTCTACACGTACGTCTTCAAGCTTCTCACCGATGTTGAAACGGCGCTCAAGCACGTTGCCGCTGACAACGTCCTTCAAGGTTGTGCGCATGATGGTGTTGCCCTTGCCAGGCTTCACATGCAGGAAGTCGATGCAGAAATAGAGCTTGCCATCCATGCGGATGCACGTGCCCTTCTTGATGTCTTGTGAGTTAATCATACTTTGATGTGTGTAAAATGTATAATTTGAAAGTAAAATTGTGCTTATGCCTGATTTTCGGGCGCAAAGGTAATGAAAATAAGCGAAAATGAACAAAAGTTTAACAAAAATCTTGCGAGAATAAAAAAAAGTATCTACTTTTGCAGCCCGATAAGCACTCTTACCGCATAAATATATAATAGATATAGCAATGAAAAGAACATTCCAACCACACAATCGCAGAAGAAAGAACAAGCATGGTTTCCGTGAACGTATGTTGACCGCTAATGGCCGTCGCGTGCTCGCCGCACGTCGCGCTAAGGGCCGCAAGAAGCTCACCGTATCCGATGAGCGTCACGGTAAATAATTCTGTTCTTAATGCGTCGGGCTTAAAAGCCTGATTGAACACGTTCCGACGTATCGGGCCACAGAGCCCGATCGAACACGTTAACAGACTAACAGTAACGCGAGCCTTGCGGCCTGTTAGCGTGTTAACGTGTTAACGTATTATATAAATTAGTGTGTAAGGCTTCAATGTGTAAATGCGTAATCGCCTAATCGATGGGATTCTTTAAGAAAGTCTTCAGCCCCATGGTATGGGGAAACTTGTTAGCCATGGTTGCCGTGACCTTGTTGGTCTTGTTTGCGCTGTGGAAAGGCTTGGCTTTGTATACGAATCACGGTCAGACGGTGCAGGTGCCATCTCTGGTGGGCCTTCAGGAAAGCGACGCACTTTATACGCTGGAACGTTTAGGGCTGAAGGGCGTTGTTGCCGATTCAGCTTTTAACAAACGTAAACCGACAGGGTGCATCTTAGACCAGATGCCAGCTGTAGGTAGTAAGGTGAAGGCTGGACGTGAGGTGCGTCTTACGATTAATTCTTCCCAGACGCCAACACTGCCTTTGCCCGATGTGGCAGACAACAGCTCGTTGCGCGAAGCACAGGCCAAGCTCACATCAATGGGCTTCAAGTTGGGGCCTGTAGAATATGTCGCTGGAGATAGGGATTGGGTCTATGGCGTGAAGAGCCGTGGACGTAATGTCTATTTCGGAGAGCGCGTGCCTGTAGATGTCCCCCTGATTTTACAGGTAGGCAGTGGTAAGATTATAGATGTTTATGATGATGAATGGGAGGACGACCTTGTTGATGAAGAAGTTGATGATATAGATTTGGATGAAGAAATCTATGGCCTCGACCAACTTGACTAATCAAGCCCTGCAGCCAGACCTTTGGCCGACGGGCGAAGATGAACTCGAAATTGATGACGAGGGCTTGGAATTAGCCTCCGATGGCACTTTGTATGAGCATCGCCGTGTTGTGGCGGACAAGGGACAAACGCTTCTGCGGGGGGACAGGTTCTTGATGGAGCATCTGCGCGATACCAGTCGGGCACGCATCCAACGGGCTGCAGAAGCCGGATGTATTCATGTGAACGACAAACCCGTCAAGAGCAACTATCGCGTAAAGCCATTTGATGTGGTCACGCTCATGCTGGATCATCCACGCTTTGAGACTGAAATCACGGCAGAAGAAATTCCACTGAATATCGTTTATGAGGACGACGACCTGCTTGTGGTGAATAAGGAGGCTGGAATGGTGGTGCATCCGGGTGTGGGCAATTACACCGGAACGCTGGTGAATGCCTTGGCCTGGCACCTTAGGGAAGACCCTAAGTACAATCCCAACGACCCGAATGTGGGGCTTGTTCACCGTATAGACAAGGATACCAGCGGCTTGCTTGTCGTGGCTAAGACGCCAGAGGCCAAGACACATCTCTGTCGTCAGTTCTTCGTTCATTCTACCCGTCGTCAATACAATGCCTTGGTCTGGGGCGGCTTCGATGCCGACACCGGACGCATAGAAGGCAACATCGTACGCGATCCACGCGACCGGCAGCGCATGACGGTGATGCCGCCTGAGAGCGAGCAAGGTAAGCCGGCAGTGACCCATTGGCGTGTTATCGAGTCGTTCGGCCCCGTAACATGGGTCGAATGTGTGCTTGAGACTGGTCGGACGCACCAGATCAGGGCTCACATGAAATCAATTGGGCACCCGCTTTTTGCCGATGAGCGTTATGGGGGATGCGAAATCCTGAGGGGACAACCTACTGCGGCATATAAAGCCTTTGTGCGAAATGCCATGGAAATATGTCCCAGACAGGCCCTGCATGCACGCACTCTTGGTTTCGTTCATCCAAGAACCAAAGAGGAAATGTTCTTCACATCAGATTTACCGGCGGACTTGGAAGCCTTGACAGAAAAATGGCGCTCTTACGCGCGTACATTATTTAAATAATAATCTACACGAAGGCGCAAACTAAAATATAGAACCGAAATATAAAGAAATAGAAAGATGGATAAGAAAAAGATCATAGCCATCGTCTGCGGTGGTGATAGCTCAGAGCACGATGTGAGCTTGCGCAGTGCAGAAGGCATATATAGTTTTATCGATAAAGAACGCTTCGAAGTTTTCATCGTGGAACTGAAGGGCCTGACATGGGAGGCTCATCTCGAAGACGGCAAACGCTCGTCGGTTAGCCGCGAGGATTTCTCGTTTAAAGTCGGGCATCGTACAGTCCGTCCCGACTTCGCCTATATCACTATCCATGGCACTCCAGGTGAGAATGGAATCTTACAGGGTTATTTCGATCTTATCGGTATGCCCTATTCGACCAGCGGAGTGCTCGTGGAAGCTATGACTTTCAACAAGTTTACCTTGAACCAATATCTTAAAGGCTTTGGGGTAAGCGTCAGCGAAAGCCTCGTCGTGCGCAAAGGTAATGAGGATCTGGTCACCGACGACGAAATCATCAACCATATCGACCTGCCCTGCTTCGTGAAGCCCAACGCCGGCGGAAGCAGTTTCGGCGTCACGAAGGTGAAGACGCTGGAGCAGCTGCGTCCTGCCATAGCATTGGCAATGAACGAGAGCGACGAGGTGATGGTTGAGGCCTTCATGCCCGGAACGGAACTCACCTGCGGCTGCTACAAGACAGCTGCCGGCGAGCATGTGTTCCCCGTGACAGAAGTCGTGACCCACAATGAATTTTTCGACTATGATGCCAAGTACAATGGCTCGGTGGATGAAATAACGCCTGCCCGTATAAGCGACGACCTTCGCGACCGTGTACAGACGCTTACAAGTGCAATCTACGACATCCTTGGCTGCTCGGGTATTATCCGTGTCGACTATATCGTCACAAAGGTGAAGACCGAGGAAGGCAAAGAACGCGACCGTATTAACATGCTTGAGATAAATACTACGCCTGGCATGACGGCTACCAGTTTCATTCCTCAGCAAGTGCGTGCTGCAGGCTTAGACATAAAAGATGTGCTCACTGAAATCATAGAAGATAAATTATGAACAGCGCTCAGATACCTGATATTTTCAAGGATATCCGCCCTTACACGCAAGACGAACTGCCCCAGGTCTTTGAAGAGTTGGAGGCAGACGAGCAGTTCCAGAGCGTTTTGGGCAAGCTGTCGCCGTCGTTGCAGCAACAGTTTGCGCAAATGTCAGCTGCATTGCGGCAAGCCGGAGGTACGATCTCAAATCTTGAGGTCCAGAAACATCTTATATATCCTGTTGTTAAAGATATCCTTGTGCGCTTAGCCAATGGCTATGAACTTGTGGTGCCTCAGGCTTTCGACCGCCAGACGCCGCATACGTTTATCACGAATCATCGCGATATAGTGCTGGACTCTGCATTTCTCAGTTGTATGCTCGTGGAGAATGGCTTCCCCACAACCGTGGAAATAGCCATAGGCGACAACCTGCTGATATATCCTTGGATAAAGAAGTTGGTGCGCATAAACAAATCATTTATTGTTCAGCGGTCGCTTTCCATGCGCGAGATGCTGAGGGCTTCGCAGACCATGAGCCAGTATATGCACTTTGCTGTGACTCAGAAACGCGAGAATATCTGGATCGCCCAGCGAGAGGGTAGGGCAAAGGATAGCAACGACCTGACCCAAGATTCGCTCCTTAAGATGATGGCTATGGGGGGCGAAGGCACAATGATAGACCGTCTTCGCCAACTAAATATCACGCCGATGGCCTTGTCGTACGAACTTGATCCGTGTGACTATCTCAAGGCTGTAGAATTCCAGCTGAAGCGTGATATACCTGGATTCGTGAAAAGTAAGAATGATGACTTGGTCAATATGCAGACAGGCATCTTGGGCAAGAAAGGTCATGTGCATTTTGAGGCCGCCGATTGCATTAACGAATGGCTTGATACAATAGATGCCTCGATATCTAAGACCGACTTCTTCCCTGCAGTTGCTCAGCATATCGATAAAGAGATACATAAGTTGTATTGTCTGTATCCCGCCAACTATCTGGCTGCTGACATGCTATGCAACGGCGATGCTCATGCTGAACATTATACGGGCGCCGATGCTAAGGCGTTCTCTGACTATGTTGCCGAGCGCTTGTCTTTAGCCGAAGATGCTTTGAAGTTGCATGGCTTAATCCCGGATATGGAGTTCCTGCGTGAACGCATACTGACGATGTACGCTAATCCCGTTTTCAACCATGAGAAGGCTGTTAAGTCTGACGATATTAGCTCTTAGTCTTGTCGCTTGCAGTAGTGATGATGAGCGTGCATATCCGTCTGTCGTTACGGAGATGGTTGTTATGCGTTCCGACGACTCCGGCACCATCCGCTCTTTCGTCACTGATGCTCAGAAGAGCTATGTATTGGTCAAGCCGTACACGGGCGTGAAGGCCAATGCCGCCTGGCGAATGCTTCTTGGGTATGCTTTAGAAGAGAGTGGCGAAGCTTCGGTTTATGCTATGGAACCGGTAGTGGTGCTGCGAGATAGTACAACATCAGAAGATCTGCGTCGCGATCCAATCGGCTTTGTCAGTTGCTGGCGGAGTGGCCGTTATGTGAACTTGCATCTACGGCCTAAAACTCAGGGCGGAGTTCATTATTGGGCTTATGCCCGTGAGTCGGCAACCAATAACGGCGGCGGGGGAACAACCTATAGCTTATTGCTGCATCATAGGCAAGGAGATGATCCTACTGCTTATTCTACGGATGCTTACCTAAGCATACCTGTTGACAGCGTGTCAAAAGAGATATCCAATAGCGATAGCATAATAATAACAATGGCTACGTTTGATGGTCAGCGTAGCTGCAGGTTAGGGCTTTCACATTGAAAGCCTTTTTTTGTCTGCAGATTATCGAAAGGCCGTTTCAAAAAACATCTTGAACATATTCACAAAACCTCACCATCACTAATATCTGTTATGCCCCCTTCAGCTAATGGCTGGTTGAAGCAGGAACCTTCATTTTGCCGAAAGGACTAAGCATTGGGATCGGATGTCTGAGCCAGTGATTCATGGGCTCGTTTGTCCATGAAATTGGTCTTTCCTGTATCTAATTGTTATAATTCCCCCCGATAAAATCTCCTTTTTCTTTAGCTAAGGGGGCAAAAACGGCACAAAAAAAGTTAAATGTCGGCTGTTCTTCCCAATAAGCGAAAATACTTTAGTATTTTTGTAACCGCATATGGCTTTATGAAAAAGCGCTAACTAACTCAACACTATAATGAATAAGAAAATCCTTTCTTTTTTACTGCTGATGCTTGTCGTGTCGGCAATGTTCGCCCAACGTCGTACCGACCGCCTCGACCGTGGTCTCGTGGCTGTACCAGCCAATGTCAATGGTGGCAGTGGTAATGGCAATTTTGTCAGCTGGAAAATCTTTGGCGAAGAGTACTATGATGTGACTTATAACCTTTATGCCAATGGGACCCTTCTCAAGGGTGGTCTTAAGGTAAGCTGCTATAGCCATAGCGCTGGCAATGCCACTACGAAGTATCAAGTGGCTGCTGTCGTCAACGGCGTGGAGCAGGAGAAGTGTGCCGAAGTGACCCGTTGGGACTTCGGTTACAAGGATATTCCTGCAGCTTCGGCTATCAACCGTGCGGGGCTGGATGTTACAGATCAGTACATCTTCAACGATGTCTCGCTTGGCGATGTCACAGGTAACGGAATACCTGAGTTTATCGTCAAACGTAATTTCACGGGGGGAGTTAATGTCGCCAGTAACAAGACTAATTTCCACCGCTATGAGTGCTATACCCTTGAGGGAAAGCGCCTCTGGTGGATTGATCTTGGTCCCAATCTAATGGCAGGCCCCGACGAACAGTGGGACCTTGTGGCTTTCGACTGGGACGAGGATGGCAAGGCAGAATGCATCATGCGCGGAGCCGACAATATGATCATCCACACGGCTACCGGCCACGACATAGAGATTGGTAATATGAACTATTATGCTCCACGCGACGAGTATACCCGTGAGGGAGCTGAATACCTGCTCTATCTTAATGGAGAGACAGGTGAACCTTACGGATGGGATGGCTCATCAAATAGTTTCAAGCCGATGACTTACCCCCTTCCTCGCTATGAAACGGGAGAAAGCAACTATGAGGCTGTCTGGGGCAAAAATGATACAGGCCACCGAGCCACTAAGCACTATTTCGGCGCTCCGTTCCTTGATGGTCGCCACGCCAGCATTTTCCTTGGCCGCGGCTGTTACACGCGTCATAAGATGTGTGCTCTCGACGTTGATCCCGCTACGCACGAACTTAAGATTCGCTGGCGCTGGGCAAACAACAACGGTTGGAATGATCCCTGGTTTGGCAATGGCTTCCACAATTTCGCCATTGCTGACGTCGACTGGGATGGCCGCGACGAGATTGTTTTCGGCTCCATGATCATCGACGACAACGGCAAGGGCCTCTGCACCACAGGCCTCGGTCATGGTGATGCACAGCACTGTGCCGATTTGGACCCCTATCGTCATGGCAACGAGCAGTTCAACTGCAATGAGGACGAGCCCGCCTGCACATTCTGGAATGCAACGACTGGTAAGATATATTACCGGCTCCAGTCTGATAGCGACGATGGAAGAGCACTCTGTGGAAACTTCTCGAACGAATATCCTGGCAGCATAGGACGCACGACACAGACAGGAATTGTTTCCGCAGTTGCCGACAAGGTTATCAGTGGCATCGGTGGCACCGAGGGGAGCAACGACGCTTTCTTCTGGAGTCATCTCAATCAGCGTATCTATTGGGATGGCGACCTCTGTGACGAGGTGTATGACTCACCAGGCAGCTCTGACGATGGTCGTGCAGCCGCCATCTATAAATTCCCATCGGGACGTCTTTTCAATAGCGACGGTTGCCTTACCAACAACGGAAAGAAAAACAATGCCGGTGCTATTGCCGACATCTTTGGCGATTGGCGAGAGGAAGTTGTCATGCGTACACACGACAGTAAAGCCCTCCGCATCTTCACAACAGCTATACCTACCAGTTATCGCGTCTATACGCTGTGGCACGACCATCAGTATCGTAACGCTATGGTATGGCAGTGTGTGGGCTACAACCAGCCTCCTCACAAGAGCTACTTCCTTGGGCAGATGGAAGGCATCACGGTTCCACCGCCACCTCTCACGCTTTCAGGCCGTACTGAGATTACCACAGGAGGATCTATCAGCACTGCCAACAATGGACAACATGTTATCGTGTGCGAGCCGGCAAATACTAACGTAAGCATTGCCAGCGGCGCAGAACCCGCTGTGGCAACCTTCTACGTCCCAACGTGGGTGCAGGGTACAAACAGCAGTATCCTCAATGGTACAGCCAAAGTGAACACAGAGATTTATACTTGCAACGTCACTGGCTCAGGCCTTACTGGTAAGGCACGCCTTGTGAAGCAGGGCGATGGCGTGCTCACTCTGCCCGCTGCCGACTTCACTAATACGGGCAATACAGACGTGTGGGCCGGCACGCTTAATTTCGACGGCAAACTGCTCAGCAGCAGCCTTTGGCTCAACCGCTTTGCCGAGCTCAATTCCAATGGCGGTGAGTTCCGTCGCATCAAGATGGACTATGCTTCCATCCTGCGTCCAGGTGGCATCGACAATAAGGGCTCTGTTGCTACCGACTCGCTTATGTTGGGCTTTGGCTCGCGTTTACAACTGGATGTCTATGGTGACGACAATACCGCTGATGTTATCAAATCGCGCTTAGTGAATATTGAGACCAAGATGACCGGTAATTGGCTCACCTACGGTCCTCGATACTTGGCACCTGTCTTTGAAATTGTTCCTCATGCTAATGACGGAGCCAATTTAAAGGCTGGTAAGTATCTCGTTTTCGAAGGGGTTGAAGTACTTAAAGGCAAGCTCTCTGACATTATTATCGAAGGCGTGGGTTCCGATATGAAAACAACGCTGGAACAGGAAGACGACAAGATTTACCTCGTTGTGAAGGATGTTCGTGATGCTGGTGACGTAGTATGGACGGGTGCAGAGAGCGCTATTTGGCAGTTCGGCGGTGACGAGAATTTTGCGCTTTCCAGCGATCTTGAGAGTGCAGAGAGCTTCGTAACGGGTGACATCGTACATTTTGGCGATGACGGCAAGAAGCTTAATGTCACTATTAAAGGTAATATTGATGCTAAAAGTATCATTGTTGATGCCAGCAAAAACTACACGTTCTCAGGTACTGGTGCTATCATAGGTGCTACAAGCTTGGAGAAAAGAGGTACGGGTAATCTTACCATTTCAACGGATAATACTTATACTGGTGGTACACGAATCAGTGGAGGTAAGGTTATTGTGAAAAGTCTGAGTAATGAAAATCAGGAATATGGCAATCTGGGTGCCGTTAATAATATCGCAAACAAGTTCATCATCGAGAACGGCGCAGAGTTGAACACGACGATGGCCGTTACACAAGGTTCGCCCATGCAGATTCTCACAGATGAAGGCGGTGTCATCAATAATACAGCCGACTTCATTGTCAACAAAAGTATGACGGGAACTGTTCTTACAAAGAAAGGTGGCGGCTGGATGAAGATGAACGCCCCTTCCACACTTCAGCGTTTGATAGTAGTGGCTGGTAACGTTCAGTGCTATAACGCCAACAAGGTGGCTAATACGGTTGAGTTCCAGGGCGGAACATATTCCGAAAATACAGGATCGAGCTTTACGCTCTACGTGCCAAAGGGTAAAGCTGGCACTTGGAACACGGCCAATCGTTCAAGTTATTCAAATAAGGTTACGGGCGAAGGCACGCTGACCATCTATTGTGAGGAGGAGAAGGGTAGCACGTGGTTTGCTACGCGAACTCAGTTGGGCCTTGATTTCCGTAATTTCGAAGGGACTATCAAAGCCACAGGTCGTGGCGATGACAGCGGAGCACGCTGGACATTGAATACGGACAATGGTATGCCCAAGGGAACCCTTAATATTGCGGATAACCTCACAGTGCAGAATACAGGAAAGACTTTTGCTATAGGTAGGGTCAGCGGCGACAAGGGTAAGCTTGGAGGCTATGCTTCATTTTCCAGTAGTGGCGGTTCGGGCGTTAATACCTGGCAGCTTGGAAATGATGCCAACTGGACTTGGGGCGGTGTTGTGACGGCGAACTCAAACCTTGTGAAGGTAGGCGAAGGCAAGGTCACTTTCGGAGGTAAGAGCGACCATACAGGTACAACACAAATTAAGGCCGGTGAGATTTGTCTGAAGAGCGGTGCACAGCTGGGTACGGGGACCTTGACGGTACTCAAGGGTGCTAAGCTCTCTGGTGTGACAACGGCTGCGGTGCCTTTGCTTAACAGTTCTGTGACAGTTAGCACTGGTGCTACATTGCTTGTAGGCGCGAGTGCGTCAGCTGTAACAGATCAGATGGATTTTGGCGGCAAAAATGTCACCCTGGCAAAGGGTTCCATTTTGGAAGTGGGGGTCAATCAAGCCTCTACCGAAACCTTAACTGGCTGTACCAACCTTCAGAACATTAACAAGCTCACGGTCAATGCTACTGTGAAGCTGCATTACTCGTCGACATTCCTCGATGATGTCAAGGAGGGTGATACGGTGATTCTGTGGAACGATGTGAAAACGGTGGCAGGAACTCCAGAGCTTGACGAGGAGTCTTATGTCATCAGCCCTGAGAAAGGCTTGTACTGGGATGTCTCAGAATTGGCAAAGGGCATCCTGCGTGTTACTACGTCCGTGCCTGTTGGTATTCATGGTATTGGCGTTTCAGCGGGTGATGAAGCGGTCTATAGTATCGACGGTAGACGTGTAGAAACACCTCGTCGAGGACAAGTTTACGTCGTAGGTGGACGAAAGGTCCTGATGAAATGATAAATAAAAAGTGGAGGTTGCTTAGCATCCTCCACTTTTTTTATGCAAACACGTCAACGAGCACCGCAAGGCTCTTCGGCTCAGGCAGCTCAGGGATATGCAGGCGATAGAATAAGGTGACGATTTCGAGGGCTCTTCTACGCATCTTCCCGTTCAGGCCTACAGCTTGCATCGAGCGGATGTTCATTCGTAGAAACTTAGGCACAAGTGCTGATTCTGTCGCATCGAGATAATAAGGGTGTTGTGGAACAATATCCACGAAGGTCGCTGACTCGAGGTCAAACAATGCGCCCTCGTGCCAATCTTCGACGTTTGGCATGAACCCGAGAAAACGGGTCAGCTTAAGTAGAAAAATAATATGGAAGTTGGCGTAATGCTCGTCGCTCTCGTCCAACCATAGCATATTGGTTGTAAGGAATTCAAAAAGCTGTTGGTTGGCCTGTTCGTGGCGTAATGTGTGGCTCAGTACTTCTCCTAAAAATAGCGTAATGGCCGATTTGGCAGGATGAAAGGGAATCGAAAGCCAGGGCTTCCATAGACTCAGCTCCTTGGGGCGTTGTATGGAGGTTCCCAAACGTGGCTCCCATATCACGTCTATCAGTGACAAAGGAGCCCATGCAATAGCTTTTGTTCCCGAACGGGCTTTGGGCGAGTGGCGCACGATAAAATCCACTGTGCCTGAAAGCTCAGTGAAGATGCTCACAATAACCTGAGTGTCGTTATAACGGAGTGAGCGAAGGACAATGCCATGCGAACGATTCATGGACGCAAAAGTATGAAAAAAACAATGCTCAAGTGTTCGGAAAGGGCTAAAATAGCAATAAAATTAATATTTTTTGTCGAAATATTTGGTGCGTATTACTTTTTGAACTACCTTTGCACCCGCAAATCACATCTGAGCGCTTGCTTCTGTGATTCAAGCAACGGTTTGGTCCATTCGTCTATCGGTTAGGACGAGAGATTTTCATTCTCTAAAGAGCAGTTCGACTCTGCTATGGACTACTTAAGTTAAACAAAAAAGATAAAAAGTAGAAATGGCAAATCATAAGTCTTCACTTAAAAGAATTCGCCAGGAGCAAAAACGTCGCCTTCACAATCGCTACTATGCAAAGGCAATGCGTGCTGCTGTGCGTAAACTGCGTGCTACAACTGACAAGGCCGAGGCTCAGGGCATGTACCCTGCTGTGCAGAAAATGCTCGATAAGCTTGCTAAGGTTAACGTCATTCACAAGAACAAGGCTTCAAATCTGAAGTCTAAGCTTGCACGCTACATCCAGAAGCTCGGCTAAATGCAGAGGCACTGGCTCTTTCGCATTCGTCCATAGCAATTATATTATATTAAAATCAAAGAACAGTGAGCCGTGAGGTTCATTGTTCTTTTTTTGTGTCAGGCCTCAAAAAAACGTCTAAAAGTTTTTTCCTCTTTCGTGCGCGCGTGCGAAAATTTTTTGTATCTTTGCACGCAGAATTATAGAAAATCCTACAGATGGAAGAAGAACTGAAAAATGGCGCTGACTATAGCGCGAGTAACATACAAGTACTTGAGGGCTTGGAAGCCGTTCGCAAGCGCCCGGCTATGTATATCGGAGATATCAGCGAGAAAGGTCTGCATCACCTCGTTTACGAGACTGTAGACAACTCTATAGACGAGGCTCTTGCTGGATATTGTACCCATATTGAAGTTACGATCAACGAAGACAACTCCATAACGGTTCAAGATAATGGACGTGGAATACCTGTCGATATGCACGAAAAGGAGCATAAGAGCGCCCTTGAAGTGGTAATGACTGTGCTGCATGCAGGCGGAAAGTTTGATAAAGGCTCATATAAGGTCTCTGGTGGACTCCATGGCGTTGGTGTCAGTTGTGTCAATGCACTGTCTACTCACATGAAGAGCCAGGTGTTCCGTGATGGCAAAATCTACCAACAGGAGTACGAGAAAGGAAAACCGCTGTACGATGTCAAAGTTGTAGGCACGACAGAACTCAGGGGTACACGTCAGCAATTCTGGCCAGACGATTCAATCTTTATTACAACGGAGTACAAATATGATATTCTGGCAAATCGTATGCGTGAACTGGCTTTCCTTAATGCCGGTATCACCATTACGTTAACTGACATGCGCCCCGATGATGAGGGAAATACGCGACAGGATATTTTCTACTCTAAAGATGGCCTACGTGAGTTTGTTCGTTACATCGATTCTACACGAACGCACCTCTTCAACGATGTAATCTATCTTAATACAGAGAAGCAGGGGATACCCATCGAGTGTGCTATTATGTACAACACGGCCTACTCGGAGAATCTCCATTCCTACGTTAACAATATTAATACCATAGAAGGTGGAACCCACCTACAAGGCTTCCGTATGGCACTTACACGTACTTTGAAAAAGTACGCTGAAGAACAATGCGCCAAGGAACTGGAGAAGTTGGAGAAAAACAAAGTAGAGATTTCCGGTGAGGACTTCCGCGAAGGCCTTACGGCTGTTATCTCTATTAAAGTGGCTGAGCCTCAGTTTGAAGGGCAGACAAAAACCAAACTTGGTAACTCGGAAGTGGCTGGGGCGGTTCAGCAGGCTGTAGGTGAAGCTTTGAACAACTATCTTGAGGAACACCCCAAGGAAGCTAAACTCATTGTTGATAAGGTGATTCTTGCAGCCACCGCTCGTGTAGCTGCCCGTAAGGCTCGTGAGAGCGTACAGCGTAAGTCTCCAATGTCGGGTGGAGGATTGCCAGGAAAATTGGCAGACTGCTCCGACCGTGATCCCGCCAACTGCGAGATGTTCATTGTAGAGGGTGATTCTGCAGGCGGATCTGCCAAACAGGGACGCAACCGTCATTTCCAAGCGATTCTGCCCATACGTGGTAAAATCTTTAATGTGGAGCGCGTAATGTGGCACAAAGCCTTCGAGCACGAAGAAGTTAACAATATCATTCAGGCTCTCGGCGTGCGTTATGGTCTGGGTGAGGATTCAAAGGAGGCGAACTATGACAAGTTGCGGTATCATAAAGTCGTTATCATGACTGATGCCGACGTCGATGGTTACCACATCGACACCCTCCTCATGACTCTCTTCTATCGTTACATGCCAGAGCTCATCCAGCGTGGTCACCTTTTCATCGCTACGCCGCCACTTTATCGATGCAAAAAAGGAAAGATTGAAGAGTATTGCTACAACGACCAACAACGCCTTCAATTCCTGCTCAAGTACAACGACGGTCAGGAACAGGGCGTCTACACACAGCGTTACAAAGGTCTTGGTGAGATGAATCCTGAACAGCTGTGGGAAACGACAATGAATCCTGAGACGCGCCTACTAAAGCAGGTGACCATCGAGGATGCCGCAGGTGCTGACTACGTCTTCTCTATGCTTATGGGTGAGGACGTCGCTCCACGTCGTGACTTCATTGAAAAGAACGCCAATTACGCTAATATTGACGCCTAAATCCAGGCAAAAAACAAAAAGCAGAAAGGGTCATCGACTCTTTCTGCTTTTGGTTTTAAATAATGAATCATTGGTAAAGCCTAAAAGAGATAGGCTTCGGAGAAGATTTGTGCTAACTGATATGTTGTTTTTTTTATAATCTTAGTCAATATTGCCACTTAATTTGGCTTCCTCTGTAGCCGTAGGATTTCATCATTCCAATTTCTAAAGTTCGTGGGGCCGATAATAATACTTAGTTGTTGTGGGTGAGCATAACAAATCAATACAATGAATAATCTGTCAGGTGTTGCTATATTCATGCTCGAATGCTTTTGCTGCTCGCTCTAAATCAGCGTACCAATCAGCCCCGAATCGCCGGATTAGTGGTTCGCGCAAGAAACGGTAGACAGGAATGTTAAGCATTCGCCCTTTCTCGTATGCTGCTTCGCATACACTCCAGTGATGAAGGTTGAGGCCTATAAGTCCTCCACCGAAATGCTTCTCGCGGATGGGGTAGAGGGCGCATGATATCGGCTTCATAAAGTTGGTTTGCCCCTTTCGGCAGGCTTTCTCAAGGACGCAGAGACAACATCCTGAAGGTAACTCACGAATTGCATTAGGAGGATAGTTGTAATAGGTGAAGACACAATCCTTCCCATTGACGATGGATGTGACAAGTTCCCCTTCAGGGTCAGTGTAAGTTACACCCTGTTGTTCTACAATTGCTTGTGCAGTGGCCGACATCAATGGCCAGACTGCATCCAAAGATTTCTCAATCTCATCTATTTCATCTGACGTTACAGGGGCGCCAGCATCTCCTTCAATGCAACATGCTCCGCCACAAGCCGAGAGATCACAGCAGAATTTTTCAGTCAGGATAGCAGTTGAAATCAGTACATCGCCAACTTCGAGTATGGGAATTTGTTTCATTACAATGTTGAATAACCTCTGTCAAGAGTATTATTAATGGGTGTGATTTGATTTTTCACGGGTATTCCAGATATGAAAGCACTGAACTTAAATAGGTGCTCTTGTCATCTGTATCTTTCTTATGGCAGATGGGCGTATAGATATATTGTAGTTGTGTAGCTTACCATTCAATCTTGCTTTTTCCGTGAGCTGCCAGATAGTCATTGCATAGTTGGAAATGGTGGTTGCCGAAGAACCCTCGAAAGGCTGAGAGGGGTGAAGGGTGAGCTGACCTTAGGATCAAATGCATCTCAGGATTGATGAACGAAGCTTTTTGCCCTGCGTAAGAGCCCCAAAGCATAAATACTAAATGCTCGCGTTCTGTAGCCAAGGCACGGATGGCTGCGTCGGTGAACGTTTCCCATCCCCGACGTTGATGCGATCCGGCAATCCCGTGGCGTACGGTTAACGTGGCATTTAGAAGCAGTACCCCCTGCTGCGCCCAGCGAGTAAGGTCGCCAGAGAGAGGAATGGGTGTGCCGAGTTCGTTATGTATTTCTTCATATATGTTCTTCAATGACGGTGGTATTGCAACACCGTTTGGCACCGAAAATGACAAGCCCATGGCCTGGCCTGGTTCGTGGTATGGGTCTTGACCAAGAATAACGACCTTGACGTGGTCAAAGGGTGTGCTGTCGAATGCATTGAAAATCTTTGAGCCAGGCGGATAGCAGGGACCTGAAGCATATTCCGAGCGCACAAAAGCTGCCAACTCTGCAAAATATGGTTTAGCGAACTCTGATTCTAAGTGCTTACGCCAACTTTCATTTATGCGGACATTCATTGTCGTTTGAACGTTTCGTGATACTTTGGGCTACAAAAGTAGTTATAAAATCTTTAAAAACCTGCTTTTTCATAAAATAATCAATAATATGTTTTGCGGCAATTCAAAAAAAATTTATCTTAGCAGTTGAAATAAGTAAAAAACTAACCCAAATACATGAATCAATACCCGAATTACTATTGCCTAATCCTCGCTGGAGGCTTAGGAAGCAGATTGTGGCCAGCAAGCCGCGAACACAAACCTAAACAATTTCTCGACTTCGAAGGCTCCGGGCTCACGCTCATTCAACAGACCTACAACCGATTCGCCCAATTCATAGCGCCCGAGAACATCTTCGTAAGTACCCAAGAGAGCTATCTCCAACTCGTGCAGGAACAGCTGCCACAACTCTCACGACAGCAAATCCTCACCGAGCCCGTTCGCCGAGGCACACTCGCGCCCGTCACCTGGGCCACAAGTGCCATAAGCCACATCAACCCCAACGCATGCATAGCCGTTACGCCATCTGACCAGGTCATCTATTCCGATGAGATTTTCATGGAGAACCTCCTACAGGCTCTCGACCACGTCAGCAGTCATCAGGGAGTAGTCACCCTCGGCGTACAGCCCACACGCCCAGAAGTAGGCTACGGCTACGTGCAAATAGGCGATGTCAAGGATGCGGAGCGCCAAATCTACCATGTCAAGACCTTCACGGAAAAGCCCAATCACGAATTCGCACGCATGTTCATGGACAGTGGCGAATTTCTCTGGAACACTGGTCTTTTCGTCTTTGGCGCGCACTACATGCTGCACAACATCATCAAACACGTACCTGAGTACGCTGACATGTTCCCCGAGCTCACCAAAAACGAGAACCACCTCACCACACTCACCCCGCCACAGCTTTACACAGCATTGCCCAACCTTTCCATGGAATTTGCCGTGCTTGAACAAACAGGCCACAACTACGTCCAGCGCTGTCATTTCGGATGGGCAGACCTTGGAACATGGCAAGGCATAGCAGCCGATGCCATGCATGCGCCTTCCGACAACACCCCGCAGCCACCTACTGACATCCACATTGATGGGCGCAACAACATCACCGTTCACTCCGAAGCTCTCTTCGACGACGCATCCGACAACCTCGTACGCTTGCCTGAAGGGAACATAGCAGCAATTAGCGGCCTTCACGGATTCGCAATAGTCGAGGCAGACGGAGTACTCATGATCTGCCCCAAGGATGACCCTGCAGCCATGCGTCGTCTCCAAACCCTCACCCACCTCGACGATTTATAGTCTCTTTCAATTCGTGATAAGTTCTTCATCTTACTCATCTTTATCAATAATTAATCAAAAACAAACAAAAAAAATCTTCAAAACAATTTTTTTTCACATTTCTCTTTCCTCTTTCCCCTTTTCTTCCTATCTTTGCAACCGCAAAAGTTAGGGAGGACATTCTTGAGACTTCCTCACATTGCACTGGACTTGTAGCTCAGTTGGTTAGAGCAACAGACTCATAATCTGGAGGGCCCTGGTTCAAGCCCAGGCTGGTCCACAAAATCAAGTTGGTGATTTTGAGAGAGTTAAGCAAGAAGCGTGTCTCTCTTTTTTTGCCCTTATATATACTTTGGGAACAAACAGGGAACAAAGACTCATTTTCTAATAGTAATAAAATTGAACGTTTTTAGCGTTCTTTAGCTATCATGTGATAGTTTATTTGAAGATTAAGACTTCCTAAAAC
>ODAI012794757.1_pt1 | contig 31973 bp, 25 predicted proteins | sample 1539321 | NCBI WGS metagenome assembly ODAI01 (sample SAMN02144231, study PRJEB22623) | gut metagenome | biome: sheep rumen | host: Ovis aries | place: New Zealand
CTGTTCCTGCGCGGCCGCTCCAAGTGCATGATCCTGGGCCCTTCCGGCCAGAACATCTATCCGGAGGAACTCGAGGCCGTGATCAACAACTACACCTATGTCGTGGACTCCCTCGTGGTGGAGGACGACGGCGGCCTCACCGCCCTCATCTATCCCGACTGGCACCAGGGCGAGCTGGACGGCCTGACCCGCGACGGCCTGAAGGAGCGCCTCCTCAGCGTCCTCCCGGACATCAACTCCGAGCTCCCGAAATATGCGCAGATCCGCAAGGTCGAGTTCATGCCCGAGGACTTCGAGCGCACCCCCAAGAAGAGCATCAAGCGTTATCTCTATCAGCGGAACTAATGGAAAAATTCGACCACAGCTACCTGCAGATGGCGGAGGTCTGGGCCCAGAACTCCTACTGCAAGCGCCGCAAGGTGGGCGCGCTCCTGGTGAAAGACCGGATGATCATCTCCGACGGTTACAACGGCACGCCTTCCGGCTTCGAGAACATCTGCGAAGAGGACGGGGTCACCAAGCCCTATGTCCTGCACGCCGAGGCCAATGCCATCACCAAGGTGGCGAAGTCCGGCAACAGCAGCGAAGGCGCCACCCTGTATGTCACCGCGTCGCCCTGCCTGGAGTGTTCCAAGCTCATCATCCAGGCCGGCATCAAACGCGTGGTGTACCGGGATGAATACCGCCTGACCGACGGGGTGGATCTCCTCCGCCGGGCGGGCATCGAGGTGGAAAAGGTCGACTGATCCCTTATGTCCGAAAAGAAACAAACCCTCATCCGCATTGCGGAAATCCTGTTGGGCGTCCTCCTGGGCGTCCTTCTTACCATGACGGTGGTCCGCTATCGCGAGAGCCGGAAGATCCTCAGTGCCAAGTATGTGGAGTGGCGGAAGCTGAACCTCATCCTGGACGAGATCGAAAAGAACTATGTCGATACCATCGACCAGGCCGGCATGACCGACGCGGCCATCGCCGGCGCCCTGGCCAAGCTGGACCCGCACTCGGTGTACATGCCCCCGGTGAAACTGGAGGCGGCCGAGGAGGAACTGGCGGGGAATTTCGAGGGCATCGGCATCCAGTTCAATGTCCCGAATGACACGGCCATCGTCCTGGAAGTCATCGCGGGCGGACCGTCCGAGAAGGCGGGCCTCCTGACCGGCGACCGCCTCCTGAAAGTGGACGACAAGGTCATCGCCGGGGTGCAGTTTCCGCAGGACAGCATGGTCCGCCGGATGAAAGGCCCTTCCGGGACGAAGGTGACCGTCACGGTCCTGCGTGCCGGGGAAGAGATTCCCTTCGAGATCACCCGCGGAAAGATTCCGCTCCACAGTATCGACGCCTCCTTCATGGTGGACGACACCACCGGATACATCCGGCTCCAGAAGTTTTCCCGGACGACGCACAAGGACTTCGTGGATGCCTATACCGCATTGACGGAGAAGGGAATGCGTCGTTTGGTCATGGACATCCGGGATAATTCCGGCGGGTTCCTGGACCAGGCGCTCCTCCTTTCCAACGAGTTCCTCTCCCGGGGCGACACCATCGTCTATATGGAAGGTCTCCACCGTCCGCGCGAGGTGTACCGGGCCGATGGCCGGGGCAAGCTCAAGGATGTCTCGCTGCTCGTCCTGATCAGCGAGAACTCCGCTTCCTCCAGCGAGATTTTCGCCGGAGCCATCCAGGACAACGACCGCGGCACCATCATCGGCCGCCGTTCGTTCGGCAAGGGCCTCGTCCAGGAGCCGTTCTACTTCACGGACGGGTCGGGCGTCCGCCTCACCGTCGCCCGCTTCTACACGCCTTCCGGCCGGTGCATCCAGAAGCCCTACGACAACTACGAGTACGACATCTATGAGCGTTACACCGGCGGAGAGGTTTTCTCCGCGGACAGCGTAAAGCTCAACAAGGAGGACGTCCACCACACTCGCAGCGGCCGTACCGTCTATGGCGGCGGCGGCATCATGCCGGACGTGTTCGTGCCCATGGACACCACCCGCGCCTCCGCCTTCTACATCGCCTGCAACCGCAAGGCCACGCAGATGCGCTTCGCCTCCGACATGTTCGACAAATACCGCAGCCAGCTCCGGGAAATCGACAGCTATGCAGGCATGGACGCGTTCCTGAAACGGATCGACGTTCCCGGCCAGTTCCGCCAGTATGCCCTCCGGCGCGACGGGATTACGGTGAAGGACGACGAGTTCGCCGACACGCTCCCCTACCTGGAGCCCCAGCTCAACGCCCTCATCGCCCGCTACTCCAAACTGGGCGAAAACGCTTTCTACAAGTACTACCTCCCCGTGGACAATACGGTGACCGTCGCCCTGCAGACGGACTGATTTTCTTAAAGTCTTTTTAATCAATCGATTATAAAAAGCGCTTTGTGTAAAAAAACACAAAGCGCTTTTCGTATTCCGCTCAGGGCCAACCGGTTCCCGGTCACGCTCCGGAGGGGCGAAAAACCTGTTGATAACTTTTTGTGGAAAAATTTGGAAAAGATTGGATGAAAATGGAAGGATTTTTCTATCTTTGCACTCAGCGTGAAAGAAAGATAAAGTTCAATCCAAGACGATGATCAGATTCTTCGGAAAGGCAGCCGGCAAGGTGGATGACAAGGGACGCGTGGTGTTCCCTGCCATCTTCCGCGATGTCTTCACCCGCGAGGGTGAGGAGGACATGACCCTCGTCATCAAGAAAAGCGTCCAGGGCGACTGCCTGAACCTGTTTACCCGTGCCGAATGGGAGCGCAGGTGCGACAGCGTGCTGGAAGGGCTCGATCCCGAACTGAATCCCGAACACGCCGCGTTCTGGAGCAAATATAACGATGGCGTCTTCTACATCGTCCCTGACGGGAAACTGGGCCGCCTCAACATTCCTTCGGAACTGCTGGAAGAAACAGGTTTAACCAAGGAAGTTGTGTTTGCGGGCGTGGGATACAAGATCGAGATCTGGCCCAAGCAGCGCCGGGAGTCCGACCTCATGTCGGACGGTGCGTTCAAGGAAACCGCAGCGAGACTGTCCGCCAAAAAGTAGGAGGTCCGCGCCATGTCCGAATATCATATTCCTGTAATGCTCGAGGAGAGCATTTCATCCCTCGTTACATCCCCTGACGGCGTTTACGCCGATGCCACTTTCGGAGGCGGTGGCCACACTGCCGAACTTCTTTCACGCTTACACGATGGCGCGCGCGTCATCGCCTTCGATCGTGACAGGGAGGCCCTGGAGAATGCCCCGGAGGATCCGCGGCTTACCCTGGTGCACAACAACTTCCGCTTCATCGAGAACTACGCCCGCCACGAAGGCGTCCGTTTCGACGGCATCCTGGCGGACCTGGGCGTCTCCTCCCACCAGTTCGATACCGCGGAGCGTGGTTTCTCCTTCCGTTTCGAGGAAGCCCCGCTGGACATGCGGATGAACGACCGGGCGGCGACCACGGCCGCAGATGTCGTGAACACCTACCCGGTGGAAGATCTGGAACGGATCCTGCGCCTGTACGGCGAGGTGGACGGAGCGGGAAAGGCCGCCCGCCTCATCGCCGCCGCGCGGGAGCAGCAGGAAATCCGCACCACCGGTGACCTGGACCGCGCCGTGGAACGGCTTCTCCCAAAAGGGGCGGAGCACAAGGTCCTGGCGAAAATCTACCAGGCCCTCCGCATCGAAGTGAATCAGGAGATGCGTTCCCTGGAGAAATTCCTCGAAGGGGCGACGGCTTCCCTCCGAGAAGGCGGACGGCTCGTCGTCATCACCTACCACAGCCTCGAGGACCGGATGGTGAAGAACTTCATCAAGACCGGAAACGTGGAAGGCCGGGAGGAGAAAGACCTCTACGGCCGTGCCAGTTCCCCGCTGGAGGCCGTCAACCGCAAGCCCATCCTCCCCCGGGAGGAAGAGATCGCCCGGAACACCCGCGCCCGGAGCGCCAAGCTCCGGATCGCCGAAAAGAAGGAGGGAACGGTATGAGTTTCAGCGTGAAAACCGTCGGAAAGAGCATCCGGAACGCCTTCCGTGCCCTCAGCCGGGGAGAACTCCTCCTCTCGCTGGGCGTCCACAAGTACTACCTGCACATCCTCTACCTCTTCGTGCTGGCCTGGATTTCCATCCTGCTGAGCCTGAAGGTGGACAAGACCCTCACCCAGGTGGAGGAGAACAAGAAGGACCTCCGTGACCTGGAGGTATATCATGCCGAGAAAGAAGCCGAGCTGGTGCGCCTGCACAGCGCATCCACCACCACCAAACGGCTCAAGGAACTCGGATCCGACGTCGCATTGCCGGAGAAACCGGCCGTCAAACTGGACAAGAAATGAGCGCACGAAAGAAAGGACAGCAAGTCGAGATCCAGGACAAGATCGAGAACCGGGACCGCATCCACCTCGTGATGACGGGCCTGACCATGCTGTTCATCGCCTTGTCCGTGGGCATCATCGCCTGCATCGTGCACATCCAGGCCACCTTCCGGGTGGACCCGAAGGTCATCAACGTCTTCCGTCCCCGTCCCGACAAGTACGTGGAAGAGCCCAAACGGGGCCGCATCCTCGCCGAGGACGGCCGTCCGCTGGCCATCACCACCCCGCTGTACAACATCTACATGGACTGCACCGTCCGGAAAGACGAGTTCCTGGAGATCGACCGCAAGGAAGCCCGCCGCATCCAGCGGCTGCAGGAAAAAGGGGAAGAAGCCCCCGCCCCCGTCCACAAGGGTGCGAAGGCGGAGCAGGAGTGGCAGGAAAAGGCCCGCGCCCTGTCCGGAGAACTCGCCCGCCTGTTCCCCGCCAAGTCCGCCGACCAGTATCTGAAAGAGATTCTCGCCGGCCGTGAGGAAGGGAAGAAGCACATGCTCATCCGCCGGAACGTAAGCCACGCCACGCTGAACCAGCTCCGCGAACTCCCGCTTTTCAACGAAGGCGGCTACCGGGGCGGCCTTATCGCCGAGCAGCATGACGAGCGCATCTATCCGTACGATACCCTGGCCCGCCGTGTCATCGGCTATGTCCGGGAACAGGGCCGGATCGGCATCGAGGGCACCTACGATTATGAACTCCACGGCCAGGAAGGCGTCCAGTGGCGCCGCGTGACCGACGACCGCAAGTACATCCGCGACTTCGACAGCACCGCCGTCAAGGCCGTGGACGGCAACGACGTCCGGACCACGCTGAACATCGACTTCCAGGACATCGCCGACCGGGCCCTCCGCCGCCAGATCGCCGACGATCCGCAGATCCGTGCCGGCATCGTGGTCCTCATGGAGGCCCAGACCGGAGCCATCCGGGCGATGGTGAACCTCTCCCGGGACACGATTCCGGGCTCCAAGCTCTGGGAACGGGACAACCTCGTCCTCAAGGAGGTGGGTGAACAGGGTTCCGTCATGAAGACCGTCACCCTCCTGTCGCTGGTGGAGGACGGCCACGTGAAGTCCCTGGAGGAGACCATCCCGACCAATCACGGTGCGGTCCCCGGCTATAACCTGGACGCACATATCCTTGATTACGAGCGCCTGACAGGCCGCAGCGAAATCACCGTGAAGCACGGGTTCGAGATTTCCTCGAACTACGTGTTCACCTACCTCCCGGAGAAGTTCTACGGGGCCAACCCGCAGGAATTCTTCGACCATATCTACGCCTATCGCCTGGGCGAGAAGTTCGACTTCGACCTGGACGGTCTCGGGACCCCGGTCGTGAACCGGCCCGGCACGCCCGGCTGGAGCCGCACCACCCTGGGCACCACGGCGTACGGATACGGCATGTCCGTCACTCCGCTCCATGTGGCCACCTTCTACAACGCCATTGCCAACAAGGGACGTATGATGAAGCCCTACGTGGTGGAAAGCATCGAGAAGGACGGGAAAGTGATCCGCCAGTACGGTCCCTCCGTGCTGAACAACATCTGCACCCGGGCTACGGCCGATACGGTCACCCGCGCCCTCAAGGCCGTGGTGGACGACGGTACGGCCAAGCGCCTGAAGGATGCGAAGCTTTCCGTCGCCGGCAAGACCGGTACCGCGCAGGTGGTCCTCACCCCGAAGGAGCGCCATGGCAGCGCAGACCCGTACCACGACCCGTGGGGCCGCAAGAAGAACCAGGGTACCTTCGTCGGGTTCTTCCCGGCCGAGAATCCCAAATACACCATCCTCGTGACCGTGTACTCCTACCTGTCCGGCATGAGCTTCTACGGCGGCACCAAGCCGGCCATGGCCGTGCGGGAAATCGTGGACAACATCTACGCCATCGACGATTCCTGGTCCGGCCACGCCGCCAGCACCGGCACCCTGCCGCAGATGGCCGAGAAGAAGGCCGATGCGGCCGGCAACACCGTCCCCGACCTCAAGGGATTCGGTCTCTCGGACGCCCTGTACGCCGTGGAGAATGCCGGCTGGAAGTGCACCTACGAGGGTTCCGGCCATGTAACCGCCCAGTCCCCTGCCGCCGGGAAAGAACTGAAGAAAGGGGAAACCATCCGACTGACTTTGAAATGAAACTGAAAGACATCATACAGCATACCGGCTACGTGGAAACCCACGGCAGCCTGGACATTGACATCACCGCCATCACCTGTGACTCCCGCGAGGTGACGCCCGGCTCCCTCTTCATCGCCGTGAAGGGTTTCGCCTCCGACGGGCATCAGTATATCCCTTCCGCCCTGGAGAAAGGGGCGGCGGCCGTGATTTGCGAAGAAACAGACTCCTTCGCTTCGCTCGGGACGACGTGGGTGAAAGTGGAGAACAGCCGGCACGCGGTGGCGATGGCGGCGGACGCGTTCTACGGGCATCCGTCCGGGAAGCTCTCGCTGGTGGGAATCACCGGGACGAACGGGAAGACGACGACCGTCACCCTGCTGTACCGCCTGTTCAAGGCGATGGGCCATCCCTCCGGCCTCCTGTCCACGATTGCCAACTATGTGGACGACAAGCGGCTGGAGACCGCCAATACGACGGCGGACCCCATCACGATCAACCGCCTCCTGGCGGAGATGGTGGAGGCCGGATGCAGCTACTGCTTCATGGAAGTGAGCTCCATCGGCGTGGAGCAGGAGCGGGTCGCCGGACTGCAGTTCGCCGCCGGCATCTTCTCCAACCTCACGCACGACCACCTGGATTACCACAAGACCTTCGCCGAATACCTCCGCTGCAAGAAGCTGTTCTTCGACAACCTCCCCAAGGAGGCCTACGCCATCATCAACGTGGATGACAAGAACGGTCCCGTGATGGTCCAGAACACCGCCGCGAAAGTGGTCACCTACGCCTGCAAACGCCTGGCGGACCACACGGCCCGCATCCTCGAGCAAAGTTTCGAGGGAATGCTTCTCCGCATCGACGGCAAAGAGACTTGGACCCGCCTCGTGGGGGCTCACAACGCCTACAACCTCCTGGCGATCTACACGACGGCCGTGTGCCTCGGAGCTCCTGTCGATGAAGTCCTGGTCGCCCTCTCCAACCTCTCTTCCGCCCCCGGGCGGCTGGAGAACATCCGCGGACCGAAGGACCTTGCGGTCATCATCGACTATGCCCATACCCCCGACGCCCTGGAGAACGTCCTCACCACCCTCCGCGACGTCGCGCCGGAACGGCAGCTCATCTGCCTGTTCGGCTGCGGCGGGGACCGGGACAAGACCAAGCGTCCCGAGATGGCGCAGGTCGCCGCCCGCCTGGCCGACCGGCTCGTGGTCACCTCCGACAACTGCCGGACCGAGGACCCGGAAGCCATCATCCGCGACATCCGCGCCGGGCTGGACTGGGACGGCGTGGCGAAGTCCCTCTTCATCACGGACCGCCGCGAAGCCATCCGGACCGCCATCCTCACCGCCCCGGAAGGAGCCACCATCCTCCTGGCCGGCAAAGGCCATGAGGACTACCAGATCATCGGCCACGAAAAGCTGCATTTTGACGAAAAAGAGATTGTACTGGAAACCTTCAAACTGATCCTGAAATGATTTATCACCTGTTCCAATATCTCGAGAACGCAGGGGTGGACATCCCCGGCATGGGACTGATGCACTATCTGTCCTTCCGGGCCATGATGGCCACGGTGGCCTCCGTCCTGTTCGCCCTCCTCGCCGGCAAGCGGATTATCCGCCAGTTGCAGCGCCACCAGATCGGGGAGACCGTCCGCGACCTGGGCCTGCAGGGCCAGATCGAGAAAAAGGGCACCCCCACGATGGGCGGGGTTATCATCATCCTCTCCGTCCTGGTCGGCGTCCTGCTGTTCTGCGACCTCACGAACATCTACGTGATCCTGCTGCTCTTCAGCACCTTGTGGTGCGGCGCCCTGGGTTTCGCGGACGATTACATCAAGGTCTTCAAGCACAACAAGGAAGGCCTGTCCGAAAAGGCGAAGCTCTTCGGACAGGTGGCCCTCGGCTTCATCGTCGCCCTGACCGTCTGGCTGAGCCCGGACATCGTCGTGCGTGAAAAAGTCAGCGACCCGGCCATCGAGGTCATTACGGACGATTCCGACCGCAGCGTGAATACCGAGACGCAGGTCACCTCCGGCCGCTATCAGGAAGAGGATGTGGTGAAATCCACCAAGACCACGATCCCGTTCGTGAAGACCCACGAGTTCGATTACCGCTGGCTCTCGCCGTTCAAGGGCGCCTGGGGCTGGTACGCGAAATGGGCCATCTACGTCCTCATGATCGTCCTCGTGATCACGGCCTGCTCCAATGGCACGAACCTGACCGACGGCCTGGACGGCCTGGCGGCGGGGACATCGGCCATCGTGGGCGTCGTCCTGGGTATCCTGGCCTGGCTGGGCGGCAACCTCATCGACTCCAACTACCTGAACATCATGTATATCCCCGGATCCGGAGAGATCGCCATCTTCATGTCCGCCTTCGTGGGCGCGCTCATCGGCTTCCTCTGGTACAACTCCTATCCGGCCCAGGTGTTCATGGGCGATACGGGGAGCCTCACCATCGGCGGCATCATCGGCGTCACCGCCGTCCTGATCCGCAAGGAACTCCTCCTCCCCCTGCTGTGCGGCATCTTCTTCGTGGAGAGCCTCTCGGTCCTGCTGCAGCGGGGTTATTTCAAGTGGACGAAGAAAAAGTATGGAGAGGGCCGGCGGATCTGGTCCATGACCCCGCTCCACCACCACTTCCAGGACAAGAAACAGGTCCCGGGACAGGTCCTGATTCCCAAACCCGTCCCCCCGCAGCATGAAGCGAAGATTACCGCCCGCTTCTGGATCGTGGGTATCATCCTGGCGGTTTCCACCCTGGCATTACTGAAAATCAGATAAACGTAGCGTATGGCAAGAGTAGTCGTTCTGGGCGGCGCCGAAAGCGGAGTAGGCGCAGCGGTCCTGGCAAAAGTGAAAGGTCACGATGTCTTCCTGTCCGACAAGGGGAAGATCAAGGAGGAGTATGCGAACATGCTCCGCAAGTGGGAGATTCCCTTCGAGGAAGGCCACCACACGGAGGAACTGATCCTGAACGCCGACGAGGTCGTGAAGTCCCCTGGCATCCCGGGTACCGTGCCCATGGTGCAGAAGCTCCGGGACCAGGGCACGCACATCGTGTCCGAGATCGAGTTCGCGAGCCGCTACGACTCCGCGAAGAAGATCTGCGTCACCGGTTCCAACGGCAAGACGACGACCACGTCCCTGATCTATTACCTCCTGCAGAACGCAGGCCTCAACGTGGGACTGGGCGGCAACATCGGCAAGTCCTACGCCTACCAGGTCGCGACCGAGCATTTTGACTACTACGTCCTGGAAATCAGCAGTTTCCAGCTGGATGACGTGTACGATTTCAAGCCCGACATCGCCATCATCACCAACATTACCCCGGACCACCTGGACCGGTACGACCACAAGATGGAGAACTATGTGGCGGCGAAGTTCAAGATCACGAAGAACCTCACGCCCGACGACTGCTTCATCTTCGACAGCGACGACGACATCACCATCGGCCATCTGGACAATATCATCCTCCGGTGCAAGATGCTCCCCTTCTCCCAGAAGAAAGAGGTGGACGAAGGCGCCTTCCTCCGCGAGGACAAGATCGTCCTCCGCTATGAGAAGGAGGAGACCGACCTCTATCTCCAGGAACTCGCCCTCGGCGGGAAGCACAACATCTACAATTCCATGGCGGCCGCCCTGGCGGCGAAGGCGACCGGGATCGACAACGAGGTCATCCGCAACTCCCTCGCCACCTTCCAGCCCATCGAGCACCGTCTGGAGCCCGTCCTCTCGATCAAGGACGTCCTGTACATCAACGACTCCAAGGCCACGAACATCGACTCCGCCTGGTACGCCCTCGAGTGCCAGAAGAAGCCCGTGGTGTGGATCCTGGGCGGCACCGACAAGGGGAACGATTACAGCGTCCTGAACGACCTCGTACGCGAGAAGGTGAAGGCCATCGTATGTCTCGGAGTGGACAACGCGAAAATCCATGCCGCCTTCGAGTCCATGGTGGGGAGCGACCGTATCACCGACGCGCTCTCCGCGGAGGAGGCCGTCCGGAAAGCGGCCAAGTTCGCCGAGCCCGGGGACGTGGTGCTCCTCTCCCCGTGCTGCGCCAGCTTCGACCTGTTCAAGAACTACGAGGACCGCGGCGCCCAGTTCAAAGCCGCCGTCCGTAACCTGTAAGGAAACATGGCCAAAGAGAAAACGGAAAAGAGACGCTTCAGCGTCTGGAACTGGATGGAAGGATTCCGCGGGGACAAGGTCATTCTGATCGTGGCCCTGCTCCTCATGCTCACTTCCGTCATTTCCGTGTTCTCGTCCACGCCGCTCCTGGCCCTGGAAAGAGGGATCGACCGGGTGACCATCATGACCTCGCAGCTGAAGGTCGTGGGCATTGGCCTCGTCCTCATCCTGCTCCTGTACATCTTCGGGCGGAGCAAGGCCTACCGGATCATCGGCAAATACGGCTTTTTCCTGTCTCTGGTGATGCTCGTCATCCTGGTGGGCAACCTGAACCTCGGAATCATCCAGGCGGGCGAGATCAACGGGGCGCGGCGCATCATCAAGGTATTCGGGAAACAGCTCCACGTGTACGAGTTCGTGAAGGTGTTCATGGTCCTGTACCTTTCCTGGGCGCTGGACGCCTACAAGCGGGGTGAATTCAAGATCACCCGGTGGCTCGCCGGCCGGTACCCGAAGATCGCCGGCATCGACAGTCCCATGGGCCAGAAGGTGTTCTACATCTACCTGCCGACGCTCATCACGATCGTCCTCACGATGACGGGATCCAATTCCTCGGCCCTGTTCATCGGCCTGGTCCTCGTCCTGATCATCCTCATCGGCGGGGTCCGCTTCAAGGACCTTCTGGTTTTCGGCGCCGTGGCGGCCATCTTCGTGGGAATCGTCATCGTCGGACATACGACCGGCCTGCTGAAAAACAACCGGCTGGACACCGCCATCAGCCGCATCACCAACGACGACGAGGCGACGATGGATATCCTCCTGAATTCCAAGCCCGGATCGCCGGAATACGAGGCCGCGCGCGACGAGCTCAAGCAGCCCATCGGCGCCCTCCTTGCCATCGAGGAAGGCGGTCTGTTCGGGAAAGGCATCGGCAACAGCACCCAGAAATACACGGTCCCGGTCATCTTCGGCGACTATATGTTCAGCTTCCTCATCGAGGAAACGGGCATCATCGGGGCCATCCTCCTCATTCTCCTGTACTTCAGCCTCCTCGCGCGCGGCACGACGGTGGCGAAGGACTGCGACGACTACTTTGACAAGATCACGGTGGCGGGGCTGACGATCCTCATCACCGGCCAGGCCTTCATGCACATGATGGTGAACGTCCATTTCCCCTTCGTCCCCCAGACAGGACAGACCCTGCCCCTGGTGAGCCACGGAACGACGTCCTTCCTCGTATTCAGCGCCGTCTTCGGCATCCTCCTGTCCATCAGCCGGGAGACCTACCTGAAGATGAAGCGCCGCGAAGCGAACGCCATCACCATCATCGAGCACGAGCCGGACGAGATCGAATCCCGGCTCAACGACCTGGACATCCTGGACACCCAAGACCAGACACAAGACCACGAAGACTATGGAGTATAGACCGATACGCGCCATCATCAGCGGAGGCGGCACGGGCGGACACATCTTCCCGGCCATATCCATCGCGAACAAGCTCAAGGAACTCAACCCCGACACGGAAATCCTCTTCGTCGGCGCCACCGGCAAGATGGAGATGGAGAAAGTCCCTGCGGCGGGGTATAAGATTGTGGGTCTCCCTATCGTAGGGATGCAGCGCCAACTGAACCTCAAGAACATCGTCAATGACCTCCAGGTGCCTTTCCGGGTGCTCCGGAGCATCTCCCTGGCCCGGAAGGTCATCCGCGACTTCAAGCCGGACATCGCCATCGGCGTGGGAGGCTATGCCAGCGCTCCCCTGCTCTATGCGGCCACCCGGATGAAGGTTCCCACCCTCATCCAGGAGCAGAACGGTTTCGCCGGCGTCACGAACAAGATGCTGGGAAAGAACGTAGGATGCATCTGCGTCGCCTACGAAGGGATGGAAAAGTTCTTCCCGGCGGAAAAGATCGTCCTGAGCGGCAATCCCATCCGGAAGGAAGTCTCCACGCCCCCGACCGCCGGCATGAAGGCCGAGGCCATGACCTACTATGGCCTGGACCCGGACAAGAAGCATATCTTCATCGTGGGCGGAAGCCTCGGAAGCGGCACCCTGAACCGGTCCATGAAACGCTGGATCGAGGCGGGCTGCCCCGGCGGCGAAGGTATCGAAATCATCTGGCAGTGCGGCCGCTACTACAAGAAGGGCGTGGACGAATTCATGGCCGCGCATCCGGTGGAAGGCATCCGGCACTACGATTTCATCGCCCGGATGGACCTCGCCTATGCGGCGGCGGACATCGTCATCTCCCGCAGCGGCGCCAGCACGGTCTCCGAGCTCTGCGCCATGGAGAAGGCGGCCATCTTCGTCCCTTCCCCCAATGTGGCGGAGGACCACCAGACGCACAACGCCATGGCCCTTGTGCGCAAGGACGCCGCCCTCATCGTGAAGGATGCCGATGCGCCCGAAAAACTGATGGCCACGGCCACGGCCCTGGTCCACGACAGCGAAAGAGTCGCCGCCCTCGGGCGGAACGCCGGGAAGATGGCGCTCCGGGATGCGGCGCAGGTGATTGCCGACGAGGCGTACAAACTGGTTTAAGTATGAAGAACGTATATTTCATAGGCATCGGGGGCATCGGGATGAGCGCCCTGGCCCGGTATTTCAAGTTCCGGGGACTGGAGGTGTCCGGGTATGACAAGACCCCGTCGGACCTGACGGCCGCCCTGGAGCGGGAAGGGATCTCCGTCCACTACGAGGACCGTCCGGACCTCGTTCCGGCCAATGTGGAGGAAACCCTCGTCATCTGGACACCGGCCATCCATGAACTCGGTGAACTGGATTTCGTCCGGGAGAAGGGCTACCGGCTCATCAAGCGGTCCCGCGCCCTGGGTGAAGTCGCCCGGGGACAGCGCTGCCTCGCCGTCGCCGGCACCCACGGCAAGACGACCACCTCCACCCTCACCGCCCATATCTTTACGGAGAGCGGCGAGGGCTGCACGGCCTTCCTGGGCGGCATCTCCCGCAACTACGGGACGAACCTCCTCATGAGCCGGAACGATGTCGTCGTCGCCGAAGCCGACGAGTTCGACCGCTCCTTCCACCAGCTCTTCCCGGAAATCGCCGTCATCACCGCCATCGACGCCGACCATCTGGACATCTACGGGGACTATGCCCATGTCCTCGAGTCCTTCCGCGTCTTCGCCTCCCAGGTGAGCGGAACCCTGATCCTGAAAGAGGGGCTTCCCGTCACTTCCGCCGATACGAAAGCGAACCTTCTAACCTATCATTATACCAGCCGCACGGCCGATTTCCATCCCGAAAACGCCCGCCCGGACCCGCTGGGCCATTTCATCTATGACCTTCATTATCCGGGCGGAGTCCTCCGGGACATCCGCGTGGGCGCACCGGGCTGGGGGAATGCGGAGAACAGCATCGCCGCGGCCGCCATCGCCCTCACCTTCGGACTGGACCCGGAAGCCGTGAAGCATGCCATCGGCACGTTCCAGGGCGTCAAACGCCGCCTGGAGGTCCATGTGAACACCCCGAAGGTGTCCTATGTCGATGACTACGCGCACCATCCGGCGGAGCTCGCATCGGCCATCTCGTCCCTCAGGGACATCTTCCCCGGCCGGAAAATCACGGCGATCTTCCAGCCGCACCTGTACACCCGTACGCGGGACTTCGCCCCCGATTTCGCGAAGGCCCTCAGCGCCGTGGACAAACTGATCCTCCTGCCCATCTACCCCGCCCGCGAAGAACCCATCCCCGGCGTGACCTCCGACATCATCCTGTCGGCGGCGACCACTCCGGAAAAGGTCCTCGTCCCGAAGGAGGAGCTGATGGACTATCTTGAAAAAGAGCCTGTCGATGTGCTCGTCACCTTCGGGGCCGGCAACATCGACCGTTTCGTGGAACCCATCACCCAGCTGCTTTCCGCCCGCTCATGAAACCCGCCGTCCGCTACATCATCGCGGCATCGGCCGTGACCGCCTGCCTGTTCCTGTGGCTCCTGGGTGACCGGGTGGCCGCCGGGAACCGCCACGAGGTCACCTGCAGCGGCGTGGAAGCCATCATCGCCGACAGTCTCGAACGCCGCTTCATCACCCCGGACGACATCCGCGACTGGATGAAGGACTACGGGACCTATGTGGGCCTGAGGCTGGACAGCGTGGACCTGAAGAAAGGGGAGCGCATCATCGACGCCAAGAGCGCCGTCCGCAAGAGCCAGGCCTGGCTCACCGACGACGGCGTCCTCCATGTGAGCGTGACCCAGCGGGAACCCGTGGTCCGCTTCCAGGGGCCTTCCGGCGGATTTTACGCTGACCGCGAGGGGTATCTCTTCCCGCTCCAGTCCCGCCATACCGCGCGGGTGCCGGTCGTGGACGGAGCCCTGCCCATCCAGCCCGAGAAGAACTTCAAGGGAGAGCCCGCGACGGAGCAGGAGCGGCAGTGGGTGGAATCCGTGCTGGGCCTGGTCCGCTACCTGGATGCACGGCCGGAATGGGCCGGCATCGTGGGAGAGATCAACGTCCGGAAAGGCGGCGAGCTGGTGCTGATCCCCCGCGAGGGGAACGAGCGTTTCCTGTTCGGGAAGCCCACCGACATCGATGCCAAATTCTCCCGCATCCGGAAATACTACGAGGGCATCGTCCCGCTGGAACAGGCGTACCGGACCGTGGACGTGCGCTATGCCGGACAGATCGTCTGCAAGAAGAAATAAATACTGATACGATATGGATGAAAGGTACATTGCATCAATTGACTTAGGAACTTCGAAGTTCGGCCTCTGTGTCGCGCGGGTGAAGGGAGACGACGTCCAGGTCGTCTATTACAAGGAGACGCCCTCCGCGGGCATCCGCGCCAGCGTGGTCCAGAATCCGATGAAGGCGTCGGCTCCCCTGAAGAAGGCCATCGAGGAAGCCGAGAATGAACTCATGATCAAGATCCTGCAGGTGGTCGTGGGCATGCCCCGCTCCGATGTGGGACAGGAGACGGCCACCGGTCGCATCGAGCGCACCAATCCCGACGAATACATTTCCGAGGAGGAGGTGGAGAACCTGAAGGCGATGGCCCTGGAGTCCTATCCGCTGGACGATGCGAACAGCCAGATCATGTACGGGGCCGTGGCGCAGTCCTTCTCCATCGACGACCAGATCCAGCTTGTGGAAAGCGACGTCGTGGGCACGCTCTCCAACTCCCTGGAGGGCAATTTCAAGGTGTTCATCGGCAGCCGCCGGGCCACCACCGCCGTGGACAAGATCTTCAACAGCATGGGGATCGCCATCGCGAAGAAGTACTTCCTCCCGGACGTCGTCGCGAAGACCGTCCTCTCGGAGGAGGACCGCCAGAGCGGCGTCGCCCTCGTGGACGTGGGCGCAGGCGTGACCTCCGTGGCCGTGTACCACGGCGGCATCATGCGCTCCTATGCGGCCATTCCTTTCGGTGGCCGGACCATCACCAGCGACATCCGCACCGAGTGCTCCATCCCGGAGGAACTGGCGGAAAAGATCAAGATCAAGTTCGGCGCCTGCATGCCCGGCAAGCTCGCCTCCCTGAGCGAGAAGGTCCTGCAGATCCGGCTCACCGAACCCTATAAAGAAGTGAGTGTCAAGTACATCTCCGAGGTCATCGACGCCCGGTGCCGCGAGATCATCGACGCCATCCTCTACTACATCCAGGAAAGCGGGCTGGAGAACAACCTCCGCGGGGGCATCGTCCTCACCGGCGGCGGCGCCTCCCTTGTGAACTTCGCGAACCTGTTCAAGGAGGTCTCCGGCTACGAGGTCCGGATCGGCTTCCCGAGACACCTGTTCTCCGCCTCGGTGGGAACGGGCGTGTACAACCCTTCCGCCACGTCCGCCATCGGCATGGTGCTCGCAGCCAAGGAAGACCGGCTGCCCGACTGCATCACCCGTCCGGAGCCCGTGTGGGCCGACGCCCCCGAGGCCACGGAGGAAGAGCCGGCGGAGGAGGGAGCATCCGCCGAAAGCGCATTCTTCGTCCCGGACGCCACCTACGAGAGCGGCGAGCAGGGAACGCTGATCGCCGAGGAGGAATTCGGCGAAGCGCCCGTGCCCGAAGAAGAGCCCAGGAAGGAGAAAAAGAAGAAGGAGCCCAAGCCCAAGAAAGAGCCCAAGCCCCGCAAGGAGCGCATCTTCTGGAGAAAGCTCGGCGAAAACGTGAAGACAGGCCTGCTGAACTTCTACGACGAAGTCACGCGGGAAGACGATGAAAACGATAACAAGGAGTAAGCCATGGAACTCGATATCAACAAGGACATCATGCCCCGGGAGTGGGTGGAGGAGAATTCCATCATCAAGGTGATCGGCGTAGGCGGCGGTGGCTGCAATGCCGTGAACTACATGTACAAGCAGAAGATCAAGGGCTGCAACTTCATCGTGTGCAACACTGACGCGCAGGCCCTGTACAAGAGCGAAGTCCCGACGAAGATCCAGATGGGTTCCAAGGGCCTGGGCGCGGGAACGGATCCTACCGAAGGCCGTAACGCCGCCCTCGAGTCCCAGGACGAGATCGCCGCCAAGGTGCTGGACAACGGCACGGAGATGCTCTTCATCACCGCCGGCATGGGCGGCGGTACCGGTACGGGCGCCTCCCCCGTCATCGCCAAGATGGCGAAAGACCGCGGCATCCTCACGGTCGCCGTCGTCACCATCCCCTTCAAGAACGAAGGCAACGAATCCCAGTCCAAGGCCGTGGACGGCATCCGGGAGCTGGAGAAGAACGTGGACAGCCTCCTGATCATCAACAACGAGAAGCTCTACGAGTTCTTCGGGGACACCCTGGCCCACGAGGCCTTCCCGATGGCCGACGAGGTACTTGCGACCGCCGTCCGGGGCATCATCGAGGTGATCACGCAGCCGGGCTATATCAATGTGGACTTCAAGGACGTGTCCAAGATGATGCGGAACTCCGGCATGGCCCTCATGGGCACCGGCGTGGGCACGGGCAACAACCGTCTGGAGGACGCCGTGAAGGGCGCCTTCGAATCCCCGCTCCTCAATGACTTCGACCTCAAGACCGCGAAGAACGTCCTTATCAACATCACCTCCGGCAACAACGAGCGCGGCATCAAGATGAAGGAGCTCGAGACCATCGACCAGATGATCACCGAGTACACCGGCAGCGCCAACCGCTTCAAGAAGGGCCTCATCTGGGACGACGACCCGGAGATCGGCGACAAGGTGCGCATCACCGCCATCGTCACGGGCTTCGACATGGGCAAGCTGGGCGAGATCACCGACGTGAACCTCGGGAACCTCGTCATCATTGACAGCGGTTTCCAGTGGGAGACCACCTACAAGGGGCAGGAAGTGCCCCTGCCGGATGTCACCCCGTCCATCAAGGTGGGCTTCAACACCGCCGAGACCACCCGCCGCTTCCACTTCGACGCGGACAGCAAACCCTGCCTGTGCGTGGATCCCGGCCAGAACCTCAGCGTCCTCGAAGCCGTTCCCGCCATCCGCCGGGCGCACGAAGGGAAAAAATAGGCTGCAGTCGTAGGAGCGAATAGCGGGCAAGGTCTGCAGGAGTTTTGGGCAAAGTCTGATTTTTGGATGCAGACCTTGCCCCATAGAACTTAGGACGGAGGCACAAAAAAGACACTCCCCCGCAAAGGGAAGTGTCTTTCAACTTTCAACTTGTGTCGTCCGTGATTACTCGGCAGCGGGGGCCTCGGTCTCGGCGGCGGGAGCGGCCTCGTTGAAGTCCGCGAACTCGACGAGCACCATCTCGGATGTGTCACCCTGGCGGAAGCCGGTGTGGAGAATGCGGATTTGGGCCTCCAATACTGTTCGATTTTCAGTGTGGACATTCCACCGGATTTCCAAATCCTGACGCCCATCGTAGGTCAGATTCCCGTTGGCGTCGTAGGTGCAGATAGCGGGCACGGTCTGACATCTTTTTTTTCAACTAAGTGTCGAAGGATACCGTATTCCTTTTTCAGTGCCGTCCCTCTTTCAAGGGGATTATCAATTATATGGCTTTGCTAGTGTATACTTTTTATTCTCACCTGTTTCTTTATGCCAAACAACATTCATATTCCCAAGAATGGTGATATCATAGAATTCCGGTCTCGCCCAATCAGCGTCTGGACCATCAGGAAACTTTTGACTATAATAGAAAGTGGAATCAGTCACTATCCTTATGAATGTTAATTTTTTTGAATTAATATACGCTATATCCCAACTATCATTGACATAAACAATGTCTGTGCACTCTGGGTTCAACAGCAATGACACAGAGGTATGTTCAAGGGGCCTCATTCTTATATAATCGACGTCTTCCGAAATAGTAGTGACGCTACTATCACGGCTAAATATGGCATAGCCATACCCGTCCTTAAAGGTAATCGTCATATACATTTCCACCTGAGGGAAATAATACTTTCGAATCAATGGACGAAAACAACCCTGCAATACGGCCGCCGCAGTGAACACTAGAATTGTTTGAGTTAAAATCCTTTTCATCGTACAGGATGTTTAAACAACCTTCCACTCATCTGGTATCTTGCTCCTTCTTGGCTCCTCAGCCAGCCTTCTTTTTGTGCATTCTGTGTTGTCATCCCACCAGCCACCATCATTACTTTGGAATATTAACGCTATAATCAGATTTGGGTCCCCAATACTGTTCGATGTTTGACGTGCAGGGAATCAGAAGGTTGTAATCAATCTCTTTCAACTCAATCAACATCGCGATCAATTCGGCAGAAAGAAGGATAGGTTGACTTACAATCCATCCCTGCCCAAAAACCTCTTTCACAGCATATCCTCCTCGAAGTGGAGTATTATGGAGCGGGAAGTATGGGTGATTCGTAAACTCTCCTGGCAAAAACCTCTTCCTTCCGCAGTTGGGGCATATTTCATACTTGTAAGGATACAAATCCAATGGCTCTGAGGAAACAGGAAAAACCAATTGTGAAACTCCCTCGACAATTTCCCCGGAAGTCCTTTTGACAGGTATACGTTCAATACCGTAAGTCGCAAAAACGGACTCATATATCATGTCTGAAACAAAATAAACACTTGGTTCCCAGGCATAGAATTGCCAAAAACCGGATTTTGCCACTTTTGATACCCGAAATGGCCGGTTCTGATTCCGTCCCATTTGGCAAGAAGAACATGCGTTAGACATGTCAAATGTTTTTGACATATATGAATTTAATGGTCTTGGGTAGCCTGCAAAATGGAGAGTTCTTACCAGCAGGCAGTAAGGAGCTGAAAGTATCTCTTCCCGAGTGTACTCATAATAGAGGAACTCCAAAAAACCGTTGTATTTCCTTTCAAAGCGATTCTTGATATCATTATAGACATTATCTTCTTCTATCCTGGCGGAAGAGATCGCAGTGGTTCCTTCTTTCACTTGAACACCTTGTCGCCTCATATACGCAATATCATCAGGCTCCCATCGACTTTTGAGTATATGTATCTTTTTCATTTAAGAAACTCCTTTACAATTCTATAAAACTCTGGATAATCTTTATCAAATTGAATCTTGTATTTCTTCTGCAAAAATGAAAAAATTCTTAAGCAAGGGCACATTATACAATATGCGCCTATCTGAACTCGAAGCTGATTCATTTTTCAATCGAAATACATCAGTATGCGATTCCGAAGATATGAGTTGACGCCACATTCCTAACCGATGATTCAAAATCAAAAAGAGACTGGGGAACCCGTAAATGGGGCCAGTCTCTATTGAATAAGAGCTTTCTATGGTATCAGTAATACTTCGTTACTCCTTTCCTTGAAATAGATGCGGTCAAATTGGGAAAATAAAGGTGACAGGTCTTTGGGAAGCTGATGTATCCTATATGTTTCTTTATCATCCGGGTAGTGGAAGGTTTCCCGGAGGTCTTGACGAGACAGAAATATATAACTATCAAAATAGTGCTTGGGGTTATCCCAATGAATCCTACTTATATCTCTTATGGTCCGATCCATATCCAAGCGCAATCCACAATAGTAGTTCTGCTTGCCAAGAATCAAGAGGGTCTCTCTTAATAGATTCAGCGCATATAATCCAACTTTGATTTGATCCAGTGCGAATATTCCGTAAGTAAACGTATCCTTGCACCTTTTATCCTTGATTCGGAAGAGCGGATAGAAGAGACTTGATAGCCAGCCCAATGTGGGGAATCGAGAATTGTCAAAACGCCGCACCACTTCAAGCATCCGTCGAATACCTAACATTTCATCTTCCTTACGCTTCATCTGTCCTATGTATGGAACGGAAAACACATGCGCTAAGACTTCATCTGATTCTCTATTTCGGATATAGCCATAATCAGTTTCCAGCTCTCGACAGAGGTCCTGCAGAATAGTAAACCATTCTTCCAAAACAAACTTCCGCCGAGCATCGGGGATAATATCAATCTCCGTCGATGCTGATCGATCCACAAGATCTCTTCGAGGCTCTAAATCCGGATACTCCTCATTCTCTACACTAATATAGACTTGCGGGGTCCTCGTTTTTTTTAAAAAGACTAAAGTATGTCGCGAGAACTTTTCTTTTAACAACTCTTCCGTATTCGGATCCACTATCTTTCGTACAGGCTCGTAGTATCCCCATTTGTCCGGAGATAGAATACCTCCGTTATAATGAAAAATGAAATGTACCAATTTATCGGCAAGAGTGCTTTGAGTCTTACCTGGATAATTGATCCAAGCTTCTGACATCTTGCCGAAACTGCCCGCACTCTCTCTTGAGCATTTCTTGAGGAGATCATAGAGCCGTTCATCAGTCATTGGCTTGGTTAATCGAACCGAAATAATGTGCGTGTTGTCTTTCATTTCAGTGATGGCTCATTAATTAAGTAGTGTAAATAATTCCCTCCAGTCATATACTACTCTGATTTTCCCACTTTCTTTCATTTTGAGAAGGTTCTCTGTTAATTTAGTGTCTTCCTTTACAAATAGGACAAACTGCTTACCTGCTTTAGTCGCAGCGTTAACTTCTCCTTGTATCTGCTTGGTATAGGATTGCTTAACAACATGCTTAATTTCTATTATATATTTGTCGGTTACCGCATCGGGAATAACATTTATCGCCTCGCCTGCTTTGGTTTCGGACGCGAATATCCGCGTATTTTTCTTCAAACCCACTTTCTCCAAAATCAGTTTTTCGAACTCTCTTCCTTGGGTCATAGACTCCAGTGCTCTCGAATAGTTCTTCGCAGATCTTCCTGCATCAGCGACATGGCCCGCATTTTTCAATGCTTTCGCCCCTTTAGCTACTGCAACAGTAGCACCAGGAATAGCAGCAAAGAGGAGGTCTTCCCCAACGTTTTTCAAAGACTGCTTGGCCGCATCGTGGTTACCTTTTATGCCATGGTATATGGCCGAACCAACATCATAGGCAAGGAAACCGACATCAATGAAGGTATCCCAAACTTCTCCATCCAATTCTTTATGCAAGATGGGGTTGGATCCACAATACACGTAGGAACCAAAGTTCGGAAACTTCCCCGCTTCCTTATCCACCGCCGTCCACCTCGCCGTGAACGGATCATACATCCGCGCCCCAAAGTCCAGTTGATTCAATTCCGGAAACGCTTCCTTCCCAGCATAACGCCAGCGGTTCGTGCCCATCTGAGCATGCTGCGAGTTACTGACCCGCGTCCCGAATGGAAGATAATCGTTCTGCTCCAGCACCACCGGTGCGGTCAGGCTTTGCGAGATGTCCACCACGGACCGCACGTTCTCAAGGTGGTCGCCCGCAAACCAGCAGTCGCGGTATGCACCCGTCGAGGAATCCCGGAACACCCGTCCCTCATCCCAGGCGACACTCTCCACCTGCGGTGTCGTGATTCCCGTACCGGTCGTGAACACGAACGAACCACAGTACCGCTTCCCCGCCGTGCTGCCACCGGATACCGCCTGCCGCGCAACCAGCGTCCCGTCGGATAACCGTGAAAATGTCAAAGAGCCATCATCGTGCGTTTCCGCACCGGAGACCAAGTTAAGGATATTCCACCGGATATCCAAATCCTGACGCCCATCGTAGGTCAGATTCCCGTTGGTGTCGTAGGTGAAGTTCTTCAATCCGGCTTCGCTTCCGGTCGCATGTGTGTCCGTCAAAGAGGTCATGCGGTTTCCGGAATGGTCGAACGAGAGGTCGTTCACTAAACCTGAGGTTCCATACCTTTTCAGGGCGGTGATATTGCCGTTCCGGTCGTAAGCAATACTTTGCTCCGTGTCCGTCAGCGAAGGCGTGGTGGAACTGCCCACAAAATGGGCCGCCGACTGCAATCGTCCCATCAAGTCGTATTCGTATCCCCAGGAATGGGTATCCGTATTCCCTCCGGAAAGTTTATGCAGAAAGGTGATCTCAGACAGATTCCCGTCATAGCGGGGGTCTATGGACCGTCCCGCCGTCGGGGTCGCATAGCGGAGCGTCTCCTGGAAAACCGGGGCAGCCCCGCTCTCCATCGTAATCAGCCGCTGCCACCCGTGGATATCATATTGCAGGGTGGTCTTGAGGAAACTCTCCGTCCCGGCTTGTCTGACTGCAAGCCGTCCCAGGGCATCATAAGCGTATGTGACCGGACGAAGGGCCTGCCCGTCCAGCGTACGGGCGGCTGATAGGAGCCGGCCCCGCTCATCCCGTGAATACTAGGTTGTCATCACATGCGGCGTCCCAGCGGATGCCGAGACGGTTTCCTTGGTGGAGAGGACGTCCCCGGTGAAAGTGTATCTGGTCGAGACACGGCGTGTCCAACTGTCGCTCCACCGCTCGATGGTCTGGATCACGCGTCCCTCTGAGTCATAGTGATAGGCCCGCGTGAGAGTGGGGGTTCCCGATGGCATAGAGCCGTCCAAATCAGGTGCCCCGTAGAGCGTCTCCTCCCGAAGAAGCCCCTTTACCCGCACCTTCTCCGGAGCGGAGGCGAAACCGCTCTCCGCAACGAACGCGTAACTGCCGGAAGTGGGATAGCTGAACGTTGTGAACGGGAAATACTGTGCCGAACGGAGAGGACGTATGACAGTAAAACGCGTCCTCGCTGTGGAGGGCATCGTCCAAGAAGATCCATGATCCACCAGCGAGCGCATCGTCCCGATTGGGAGCGTGCACGAAACATAGGTTTCCTGTGTCGCGCGGTCGTACTGGTCGTAGGTTGTCAGGATCATCTTGTATGTTCCGCCTGCCTCCGGACTCATCCGGGAGTCTGTCCGAAGCACCTCCCTGTTCCGGGAGTCGTAGGCGTACTCGACGGTCCCGCCGCCGGGGACATGTTCCGACAGGAGGTTTCCGCGCCAGTCATATTGCCGGATGAAGCAGAAGGAATCCGTTATGCCGTGATTCGTTCCGCTCCCGGAAAGCAGGGACAAATCCTTATCCGACAAAGCCTCCAGCGCCTTCACACCTTCCGGCTGGACAACGATAGCTACACTGTCCCTGACATCGCGGATATAAAGCGTGCGGGCGAGCTGCCCGGCTGCCGGCACACGGTCCACGCAGACCGTCCGCCCTAGGGCATCCGAATAGGTCCGGACAATGTTACCGTTCTCCCCTTCCGTCTCCGTACATAAGAGGCTCCCTGCAGGGTAGATGCCTGCATACCGGGCCAGATTACTCCCCGGGGTGATCCGGTACTGCCAAATACCATCCGGTAGGGAATTGGTGCTATAGCTATAAGTAATCTTTTTCCCGCCTTCCGTATTCCAGTCCACGCCTTCACGCTGCCAGGAGAGCGGACGCCCAGCGGGGAATGCCTCATACTCCGTTTCCGCAAAAGGACGCGAGTCCTGCGGACTATAATAGGAGGATTGGAGTGATACGGCATTTGTACGGTACATTCCCGTCGGAAGGTTGGTGGCAAACGGGAGATACGTCCTGGCATCGTCCCTCCGCATCTGGTCATACACGACCGGGGTGACGATGCTCCTCCCGCTCGTCGAGGCGCCGACCATCACGGTCTGGTCCCGGTATCCCAAGCCGTCATACCATTCGATGTCGCGGAAGAAGGCTGACCCATCCGCGGCCGTTACCGTCGTACTTTGAATCCAGTTGCGGCCGGTATCCAGATCATCCGCCGCATCCGCCCAGGAATCCGAGGCCGGACTGGGATCCGGGACCGGAACCCCTTGATGGATCAGGTGAAGGGTGGCCGTTGCTCCGTCACTCCGGGTAATCACGACCTGAACATGACGGTTTGAAGTGGATGTGTTGGCCACTAATGGCGTAACCGAAACGATACACATGTCGTATCCCTCGGTCATGTCCAGCTGATAGATTCCCTGACTGGCGGATATGTCGGCCTGCCAGGAGTTTTGGAAGCAGTTGACGCCGAATTCCTTGGGTGTCAGGTCATTTGCCGACCATGTCAGCGTGTCGGGTGATACACCGAAGAGCGTCGCTTGGGCGAAGGACGGCGTCATGCATAAGATCATCCCGATGAAGAAGGCGGCAAGTCTTGTCACTATATTGTTTATGATGGTATTCATAGCATTTGACTCGGTTGGGGATTCATAGGTCATTCTGGAGATGGTAATGTTTGACGGATACCGTGTTGTCATCCGAATCCAGTACCTTCCACGGCCTGTTATGGACATCGTATTCATAAGTCTCCTTCCGTCCCGAAGGAGCGGTCAGGCCCGTCAGGCCGATCAGGTCCATCCAGGAATAGAGCGTCTTGTTTGAGGCTCCGTTCTCCGCTTTCGAGACGATATGATTCCCGTCCCACGTGTAGGAAATCCAGGCTCCGCCCGGGAAGGAGGCCCGGGTCAGGCGATGCCTGCCGTCATACTGGAAATCGTATGATACGGCGGCATTCGACTGTGCGGTGGAGAAAAATGCGCCGTCTCCCAGTCCGGTCACGTCGATTCCCGGCCCCACGTCATAGCGCGTGATCCTCGTCGGATGCGGATTGCCGGTAACACCATAGTCGTAATGTTCGGCTTCCGTCAGATAGGTCCTTCCGCCCACGTAGTGGAGCCTTACAGCATCACATAGCAAATAGGATAGGCCGGAAGGGCTGGTCGCGCCCGTCTCCTGGAGGTAGCGGTACCGGACCTCCAGCGTATCTGTGGCGCTGATGACAAGTTCACGGGCTTTCTGTCCCTGCGCGTTGTAAAAAATGCGCTCCGTCTTTGTCAGACTGCCGGTCCCGTGGGAATTCCTGTCATAGAAGTATTCTGTCCGCTGACTTCCTCCCGGGTATGCTCCGACAGCAGAATAGGGACCGATGTAAAAAGCGGACACCTCGTTGTACATCAGCGAGTCCACCGCCGCTATATCGGTTTCATAGGAGAACGTCTCGACGCTGCGGATCTGGCCGTCCGCGTCAAGGACTGTACGCGAATCGGGCAGTCCCCGGAGGTTGCGCCTGTCCACGGAAGGCTGGAGACCGATGTAGTGGGGACTCGAGCACGTCAGCTCGATACCCAGCGGATAGACGAGGCCGTCCTTCGACACCGGCCAGCCGTAACCGGGAGTGTCTTCATCCGACCGGAAGTGCGTCCGGGTACAAGAACCGTCGGGATAGACCTGTGTCACGTAGCGGTACCCGATGAAATGGTCCCGGGGACCGGCAAAATAGCCCTTGTTGGAATAGGAGACAGACTGGGCCTGCTTGCTATAGACATGGACGGTCTCCCCATCGTCTTCGGAGGTCCGGCCGGATAACGAAGCCGTATAGCGGAAAGCGTGACGGGGCATCTGACGAAGCATTCCAGAGGTGTATCCGTAGGAAGGATCGGAGTATTGGAAAGTGAACGTATCACTACGACCGTCTCCGGTCCGGTCGATGATACGGCATACACGGAGACCGCCGACGGTCATCGTATCCGGTGCACACGGGGCCATGGACCGGTCATCCTGAATACGGGAACTCACCGTGTTCGCCTCATACTCGATGGACGACGATCCTCCCGTCGGGTAGGTGATGGTTTTCAAGGCACCGGTCACGGAATAGTAAGGATCGGGATCTTTCTGGGACGTCGACATTTGCGCATAGAGGTCCTGGACAGGATTCCCTTGCGCATCCCGGGCCAGTTGCGTATGGACGTCCGTGTGGCCCTTACCATTCCAATACCCCCAGTGGTCATACCCCAGATGATCCTGCTTAGGGAGGATGAAATCAGGGTGATGGTACTCGAAAGAGAAGACTCCGGAACGGAGGGACGACACGGTGCGGAGAAACATCTTCGGAGTACCGGGCTGCGGTGCATAAGAGTGGGTCAGGGCAAGGCTGTCCACGAGGTCCCCGGCGCCATTGTGTACAGTTATGCTACGCAACCGCTGGGGAGAGTACCTAGGATCGAACCAGAAAGAGTGCTGGCCACGCAGGTCGGATAGGATCTCGCTATCTCCGGCGTACTGCGAGTGGAAGCAACCGGACGCATCTTCATCGTACTGCTTCTGCTCATAGTCGAAGTCGATCCGACCACCGCCGGAAAAGACGACGCTCCCAATCGGAGAGGAGCAGGCGTTGCTTACGACAGGCTCCTCGTGCAAAGTACGGAAGTTGCCTTTGTCGAACCAGTCCGTCTGGACAAACAGTTCCCATTGCCGGAAGGGAGCGTAATTGAACTGCACCCAACGGCCGTTCGGAGCGTCGATCCGGCCCAGACGGAGTGCTGTGAAGGTCGTCGAAGTCACACCCATCGGAAGGGTGATGATCCCGGGCAGGCCAAGACCGTAGGTGAACCGGAGGTTCTCCTGACCCGCTGGACGCGAATGGGCCGTCTCTATCTCGGAACTGCCGAAAGTATATACATATCCTTGGGCGGTCGTAATCACGATGGTAGGCGTGACGTCCTCAGTGAGGGACAACACCTCGACGGAAAGTTCCCCGTGAGGGACATTGGAGTTGTACACCCGGACCGTACCGTCCTTGAGGATCATGAAGTCACCCCGGTAACCGCAGAAGTCGAAATGGTACAGATCGGGGGCCGAGTCGTACCAACGCTCCAGGTTCCCTCTCGCAAAGACAGGTACGTCGTGGCTCGGGTCATAAGTATCCAGGAGATTGTCCATCTCGTGTTCGGTCGGATAGGTTAGAGGAGGATGTGACAGGCTTGCCTGGGCAAGGCTCATGATATGATCCGATGTGTAGAAGATGGCACTGTCACGGGCCTCTTTCCACCCTACCAACCGACTCCCGGAATAACTCCCCTCGTCCGGAAGGCCGCGAATCTCACGGGTGATGACACCCCCGCAGTTCAGTGACCAACCGAGCCCAACGGTTCCGGAGTGCTGGGAAGGCTTGTATCCGTCATAGTTGTAATCCAGACTCACCGGAATCGTAAAATCCGGATCCGAATAGGTATAAACCGGTACGGAAAAGGTCATCGCTCCCGTATAAAGCGATGGAACGAGGGATCCGTAACGGGTCATCGTAAAAGTCTCCACCGAAGGCGTGATATTGCCGTAGGGACTCAGAGGTTCGAATGTCTGGGCACCCAGCCCTGGTCCCAGAAGGACCAGAGCCAGGCATAAGAGGATATGCCGCGTATTCATCTCCGCCTTTGTTAAATGGAGAACTCGCCAACATAACGGGTACCACTGGACGTGGTAATCTGTAGGGTATAGGAGCCCGTATTTCCACTAATGGGGAGAAGAATCGCCCCGTCCTCCGTATCGAAAGTAGTGGAATAGTTGTCTCCCGCTGTGGATATCAGAGAAACTGTGACCATTCCATAAGGAGCGGAAGAACCGAGAATGACATACCCATTCATCAACTCCGCGAAGAAGGGGTTGAACGCGGGCATGCGGGGAGCGTCCGGGATATCAGACGGATCTTGAATGATCAGAATCGGATGATTCTCGGACATCGGAAACTCTTCCGCATTAACGGAGCAGATGGTTCCCACCAGAAGGACTGGAAGTAGATAGACAAGCTTTTTCATTTGATAATAGTTTTTAGCAGTACAAAGATGCGGCGTTTTTCTCCCTGATCGAATGGATAACAGGTAACAATGTTTTCACAGCATCTGATTCAAAATCAACATATTAAATAATTACACGGGTTACATTTCGTATTTTCTTTACGTTCATTGGACAAGAATCCGTATTTTTGTATCAACTGACTGCCTATGAAAAAGATTCCCGGACTCTTCATCCTCTTGTCCCTTCTCATCTGTTGTAATAACGAATCTCGCACGGTTCTGAATAGTGCGGAATCCATTATCTCTTCACATCCCGACAGCGCCCTTACGATGCTTCAAGGAATCGATCCGCGTCATTTGAAGTCAGATGGTACTAAAGCAAAGTATGCCTTGCTGGTAAGTGCTGCTTTGGACAAAAACTATATTGACGTAGATTCTGACTCCCTGATTTCAAAAGCAGTCACATTCTACACAAAACACGGGAAACGCAAGGACAGGATGCTTGCTTGGTATTACCAGGGAATCTGCCTGAAGAATGCTGGAAAACAAATCCCGTCCATGCTCGCTTTCGAAAAGGCAGAAAAGGACGCCGATGATCTGGATGAATGGCTGTACTTGGGGCTAATCCGGCGAAATAAGGCTGTTCTGTTTAATTTGAGTAATAATAGTTTCGCGGCGATAGACAACTGGAAAAAAGCTATCTCCTGTTTTGAAAAAGCCCATGCTGATACATATAAAGCCTATGCTCAGCTTTCCCTTGCTATCGACTATTCCAATGTGAAGGAATATGATTCGGCCGATAGTTTAATCCAATGCCTCAGAGAGACATATTCCCAGAATCCAACCCTCGTCACCCTTTGCAATCGGACGGCGGCAGAAATTCTTGTCAAGAAAGAAACGACACCGGAAAGAGCCTTGGAACTATTCCGGAAAGTTCCAAGGGAACGGTTCAGCATACTGGATTATGGTTATTATGCCCAAGCATTTGAAATGATTGGAGAGAAAGATTCCGCAGACTACTGGCTGAATGAAGGATACAAGCTGTCCAATGCGGAGGATGAGAAGGCGACACTCGACTATATGAGGGCCTATTTGGAAAGAAAAAGGGGGCATGAACGTGAAGCCTATTCCTTGATTAAACATGCGGCTGTAATACAAGACTCAGTTACCCGTGATCTATTATGCCAGTCAATCAGCGCCGCGCAACGAGACTACTATAAAAGCGAGTCACTTTTAAATGAGGAACAACTAAAGGTCATGAGGCAAAAATGGGCATACGGGGTTATGTCCGCTGTGTTGCTGATTGCCTTATTGATGATAACGACCATAACTCTTACTCGTATTAAAGACCAGCAATTACAGGAACAGATGGCTCGACGGGCGCTCCAGGAGCGAGAAATAGTACGCATTAACCGAGACAATGCCCATCTGATCGGTTCCCTGTTCAATGAAAAAATCGGACACTTGGATACACTCTGCAAAGCCTTCTTCAAGTCGGAGGATGGTAAACAGAAAGACCGAATTTTCAGACAGATTAAAGAAGTGGCCGCCAACATCCGAATGGATGATAACCTCTTCCTATCCCTTGAAAATGATCTGAATCGGTACTGTAATAACATCATGTCTAAACTGCGTAAGCAAGTTCCTAGGATCAAGGGCGAAAATCTTCGAATCATTCTCCTTTTCTTCGCCGGGTTCTCTTACGAAACAGTGTACATTATCCTCAACAAGAACTCAATTGAGAGTTTGAAAACAGCACGGTCCCGCTACAGGAAGGAAATAATAAAGTCTGAGGCTCCCGATGCGACCTTTTTCCTTTCCATGCTAGAAATGAAAAAGCGGCCGCAGGCCGGTACAAATGAATAATTTGGAGTGTGCTAAAAACTCCCGGCCCGCGACCGCTATTCCATAGACTTCACGGATAGGAGGAAACACAAAAGAGCGTGGGACCTCCTGCAATGTCAGTGAAAGGCTCTGGTGGGCCCGCAAAAGAATTGCCTGAGGATTCCCACGCCCTAGTGGCATGGGAAATCCTATCGGACAGGCTTTTGCATTAAAAATTTACCAGATTTTTCCTGACACCTGTCGCAACAAGATTTCCTATAGAAATCGAGTATTGATCGTATTTTATCGCAAATATAAACAAAAAAACACTCCCCTGCAAAGGGATGTGTCTTTCAACGTAAGTTGTCTGTGATTATTTGACAGCAGGAGTCTCGCGTCGTAGGTGCAGATAGCGGGCACGGTCTGCGCCGGTTTTGGGCAAAGTCTGATTTTTGGGTGCAGACCTTGCCTGCCCAATCGGCCGTACACGCACCTCTAGGGCCATTTCCCCGGGCATGGTCTGCAACTATTTTTCAAACCGTGCCCAAAACTCCTGCAGACCTCGCCCTACTATGGAATCATTCTTTTCCGATAAAATGATTAACTTTGCAACTCCTATACGATCATTATAACGATGGAAAGAAGAACACGCGTCAGATTCGCTCCCTCCCCGACCGGTCCGCTGCACATGGGCGGGGTCCGGACGGCCTTGTACAACTACCTGTATGCCAAGCAGCACGGGGGTGATTTCATCCTCCGGATCGAGGATACGGACTCCAACCGGTTCGTACCGGGTGCGGAGCAGTATATCATCGAAGCCCTGAACTGGTGCGGGATCGTTCCCGACGAGGGCGTGGATGCCGACGGCAAGGTGGTCGAGACCGCATCGACCCGGCACCCGCATGCGCCGTACCGCCAGAGCCAGCGCCGGCCAATCTACCGGAAATACGCGGAACAGCTCGTGGAGGCCGGATGGGCTTACTACGCCTTCGACTCCGCCGAGGAGCTGGACGCCTGCCGGAAAGCCGCCGAGGCCGCCGGGCAGACGTTCACCTACAACGCCGTGACGCGCGAAAAGATGCGGAACTCCCTCACGCTTCCGGCTGAGGAGGTGGAGCGCCTGCTCGCCGACACCGATCACTGGACGGTGCGTTTCAAGATGCCCGCCGGCCGGATCGTGGAGATGGACGACCTCATCCGCGGCCATATCTCCGTCAATACCGATACCCTGGACGACAAGGTCCTCTGGAAGCGGGCCGACGAGCTCCCGACCTACCACCTCGCCAACATTGTCGATGACCACCTGATGGAAATCACCGAGGTCATCCGCGGCGAGGAGTGGCTTCCTTCCCTTCCGCTGCATTATCTTCTGTATGAAGCGTTTGGATGGACCGATACCATGCCTCGCTTCGCGCACCTGTCGCTCCTTTTGAAGCCGGACGGCAAGGGCAAACTGTCCAAGCGCGACGGCGACCGCCTGGGCTTCCCGGTGTTCCCGCTCCGCTGGGTCAATGCGGAGGGCGAAGTCTCCCGCGGCTACCGCGAGGGCGGCTACTTCCCCGAGGCCTTTGTCAATATGCTCGCCTTCCTGGGCTGGACCCCGGGCGACGACACGGAGCTATACCCCCTGGAGGAACTGGTCCCGGTGTTCTCCCTGGAGCGCGTCATCAAGTCCGGCGCCCGCTTCAATGCCGACAAGGCCAAGTGGTACAACAAGGAATACCTCCGCATGAAGTCCGCCGACGAACTGGCCCGGCTGCTGGTCCCTGTCCTGGAGCAGCA
>ODAI012783692.1_pt1 | contig 31944 bp, 24 predicted proteins | sample 1539321 | NCBI WGS metagenome assembly ODAI01 (sample SAMN02144231, study PRJEB22623) | gut metagenome | biome: sheep rumen | host: Ovis aries | place: New Zealand
AACAAGGATCTCGGGAACAACACACATTTTGCCTATAGCCGAACGGTTCGTATCGGCTACGGCAACGCCGAGACTGTCGGTCACTATGATGCGGTAGCCCTCTTCCTCGCTTTTTGCATCAAGCTCCTCCACAAACTGCATACGGTTTTTTTCTTCGGTAAGATAATTGTTTTTCTGTATGCTTACCGCTATTTTATTGGCTTTGTATAAAAGTTCCTTTTCGTTGTTTTCCTTGAAATATGTTTTAAGGCTGTCCGAAATGAACATTGAAAAAACAAGCACGGGCAGTATGCCTACCAGAAAAACGGCGGCAAAAAGTTCAAGTTTAAGGCTTTGGTACCATTTTGTACCGAAATTATCTGAAATAGTAACCAACTCCCCACTTTGTATGGATATACTGCGGCTCGCTCGGTGTTTCCTCTATTTTTTCACGCAAACGTCTTACATGAACATCCACCGCGCGCGCATCTCCGGGATAGCCTATGCCCCATATGGTATTGAGCAGCAGTTCGCGGCTGTACACCTTACCCGGGTTTTCCATAAAAAGTTCAAGCATATCAAATTCTTTAGCGGTAAGATTTTTTTCTTTGTTGTTTATAAAGCACCTGCGCGAATCGAGGTCTATCTCCAGATCGCGTATTTTAAGAGTGCTTTTTTTCTCCTCCCTTACGGGCACAGTACGCACACTGCGGCGCAGAATAGCCTTTATGCGTGCTTTTAATTCAAGTATGTTGAAGGGCTTTGTAATATAATCGTCTGCGCCGTATTCAAGCCCCATTATTTTATCCATATCCTCGCCTTTTGCCGTGACCATGATTATAGGCACGTTTGAAAACTCCCTTATTCTTTGGCAGACTTCAAGTCCGTCGATTTTCGGGAGCATAACATCAAGCAGGATAAGGCTGTAGTCGTTTTCTGTGGCAAGATTAAGGGCTTCCTCTCCGTCATAGGCAACATCCACTTCCATATTTTCCTTTTCAAGGCTGAAACGTATGCCTTTGACAATAAGCTTTTCGTCATCCACAACCAAAATTTTATAAGCCATTTTCATTCTCCCCTGTCGGAATCAAACTTAACTTAACTAAACTAAAAAACTAAACTTATTTTACCTGACCCGATCTCCGTAACATAAAACTATCATGCAAACGGACTGTCGTCATCATCCGCATATCCACCCTCGCTCTGTGCAATATCGGGCGGTATATCAATATGCGAATCGGCAGCTTCCAGGTTTGCAAACTGCGTATACTGTCCGAGCCAGCGCAGATTTATCGTTCCCGTAGGTCCGTTTCTGTGCTTTGCGATAATAACTTCCGCCTGACCCGGTACCTCGCTGCGTTCCTTTGTATAATAATCATCCCTGTACAAAAAGCATACTATATCCGCGTCCTGCTCGATAGCACCGCTGTCTCGCAGGTCGGAAAGCACGGGACGGTGATCCGTACGGCTGTCCGGGCCTCGGCTCAGCTGCGAGAGCGCAATAACAGGCACGTTTATCTCACGCGCTACCGCCTTTAACGATTTTGATATAAAGGCAACTTCCTGCTGTGCGGAATCCCCGCGTCTGCCCGTACCGCCGTTCATAAGCTGCAAATAGTCGATAACTATAAGACCGAGATCCTGCTCCATTTTCAGCTTGCGGCATTTTGCCAAAAGCTGTGTGGGCGTGATGCCTGCGGTATCGTCAATATATATCGGCGCCTCCGACATAATGCCCATACCGTCTATAAGGTTCTGCCAATCATCGGTCGAAAGTTTGCCTGTACGCACTTTCTGCGAGTCCACCTTTGATATGCTGCAAAGCAAACGATGACCAAGCTGTTCGCTTGACATTTCCAACGAAAAAATAGCTGTTGTGACCTTGCCGTACACTGCCGCATACTGCGCTATATTCAGTGCAAAAGCCGTCTTTCCCATTGAGGGACGCGCCGCAACAAGTATAAGGTCGGAATCGTGCAGACCGCTTGTTTTCATATCAAACTCGGTAAACCCCGTTTTTATGCCCGTGATGACACCAGTTGAACGGTTTGCCTTTTCGATATTGTCAAGCACATTGCTCAAAACTTCGTTTATATGTATAAAGTCTTCGTTTTTGCGCTGCTGCGTTATGTCGAATATACGCTGGTTTGCAAGAGCAAGCATTTCATCGACATTTTCCACCGCACCGAAACCGGCATCACTTATCTCGCCGCTTGCACGTATAAGGCGGCGCCTTACGGAATTATCCGAAACTATATTAACATAAGTTTCTGCCTGCACGGAGCTTGCCAGCAGACCCGCAAGATAAGCCACATACTGCTGACCGCCTGCCTTTTCGAGCGTGCCTTTTTCAGCAAGACGGTTTTTTACCGTGATATATTCAATATGTTTGCCGCTGTTGTATAACTCGATTATCGCAAGATAGATCTCCCTGTTTGCAGGAGAATAAAAATCATCTCCGCCAAGTTTCTCCACGGCAGCACGAACACCCTCACTATCGCAGAACATACAGCCCAAAACTGCCTGTTCTGCATCATCGTCATGCGGTGGTGTCCGGTGCACATATTTATTTTCCATTTCCGCAGAATTGTTTTCGGGCATTTCAAACTCCTTTTAAGCTTCCTCAACTATAACTTTAAGCGCAGAACTTACCTTTGGGTGAAGTTTTACGGTAACGCTTGTTTCGCCAAGTGCCTTTATGGGTTCTGCGGATATTTTCTTTTTATCTATATCCAGACCCTGTTCTTTGAGCGCAGCGGATATTTCCTTGTTTGTTACTGCGCCGAAAAGCTTGCCGTTGTCACCCGTTTTAACTTTGATAACGACCTTTGTTTCTTCAACTTTTTTGCCGAGAGCCTGCGCTTGTTCAAGCAAAGCCTGTGCCTGCGCCGCCTCTGCCTTTTTCTTGTTGTCAAGGTGCTTTAAATTGTTGTCACCTGCCTCGACAGCAAGCTTACGCGGAAAAAGAAAATTCTTTGCATAACCGTCATTTGCGTTTATTATCTGATCCTTTTTTCCGACACCTTTTATATCCTGTAAAAGTATAACTTTCATTTTAAAAACTCCTTTAATTCTCTTTTAAATATTCATCTATGGTATCTTTAAGCATATCTATCGCTTCGTTTACCGTAACATCTTTCACCTGTGTTGCCGCACCGTTCTGATGTCCGCCGCCGCCCATTTTTTCCATAATAAGCTGCACATTTATCTTGCCGAGACTGCGCGCACTGATATATACCATACCGTCCATCTCGTTAAGCACAAAGCTTGCTTCTATTCCCTTTATACCAAGCAGTTCATCGGCAGCCTGCGCAATAAGCACTATGGGGTTGTCCACCCTTATGCGCAGTACGGACACAGCCATATTTTTGTGTATTATCTCCGCATTGCTCACGACAGCCGCCTTTGCGACATAGGCATCAAACGAGCTCTGGAAAAGACGCCGTACCGCAACGGTATCTGCGCCGAGCTGTTTAAGATAAGCCGCCGCCTGAAAAGTCATTGCGTTGGTCTTGAACGCAAAATTCTTCGTATCAACGGTGATACCTGCCAGAAGTCCCTCCGCCTCGGTCTTTGTTATCTTGATATTTTTGTTCATATACATAAGCATTTCCGTAACAAGTTCACTTGCCGAAGATGCAATGCTTTCATGGTATGTGAGCGAATATCCCTCTATTGCATCGGCACCCTTGCGGTGATGGTCGATGACCACAAGCTTCTTTGCACGGTCCACAAGTTCGGGACATTCACATATATTTCTTTTATGTGTATCGAGCACTATCACAAGCGTGCGCCTTTTAAGCAGTTTAAGCGCATTTTCGCTGTCGATAAAGCAGCTTTCATAACGGCTGTCCTCCATAAGCTGCTTATAGAGTGCCGATATGCTTGAATTTACGGTATTCAGCACGATATGACATTTTCTGCCGAAAAATTGGCATATGGAATACATACCTGCGCAGCTTCCGAGGCTGTCAAGGTCGGGATTTTTATGTCCCATAATGATGACATCCGTACAGGTGTTTATAAGTTCGACAAGACCGTATGCCTTTATTCTTGCGCGAACGCCCGTGTTTTTGCCTATTTCCCTGCCGTTGCCGCCGATAAACTGATATCTGTCGTCGCCGTCTTTTATAACGACCTGACCGCCGCCCCTTGCAAGCGCAAGATCCGCAGCGCCGCGCGCAAATTCCATAGATTGTGCAAGCGTAACGCCGTTCATTCCTATACCTATACTCATAGACATCGGCACGGAGCCCATATCTATCCTGCTTACAGCTTCCATAATAGAGAACTTGTTTTGTTTAAGCTCTTCAAGCTGTTCTTCACGGATTATCAGAATATACTTGTCTTTTTCAAATTTGCGTATTATACCGCCAAGCTCGTTGAAATATTCGTTTATCTTCCGCTCCACGACCGCCATCATATGCGGCACACGCAGCTCATCAAGGTTTTCTTCCACTTCGTTATAGTTGTCAAGCACAAGCAAAGCAGTGATTATCTTGCTGTTGTTGCAGTCCGCCTCACCCTGGCTTCCGTTGTCTATAACAAAAACATCAGTCTCGCCCTTGTCCGACGAGCCTATAAAAATACGGTAGCATTTTCCGTTGAGTTCAACTGCCTTGACCTTTGCAGAAATGTCAAAATCCTCGAAAATATCCGAAATTTTCAAGGTAGTGCTGTCGTTTATAATGAAATTGGCTTTAAAAATGTTATTGTAGCAAACAATATCCATATCGGTATTGATCCTGGCATACGCAAAAGGAAAATCAATATTCATAGTCTTTGTCTCCTGTAATCAACATCCACAAACGAAAGGACAGCCCGATAATCTTTGTAAAGCTCATCATCAAGGGCAAGTCCGTTTTTTGCCTGAAGCCCTATTTCGCGGAAAACCTCGTTCATATCCGCACCGCAGCGGCTTGCAAGCATAAGCGCAAGCCGACAGACTTCCGCAAAACAGCTTTCACGCGGCAGTTTTCTGCTGCCTGCCGAGGTCTGTGCAAACAGCTCGGCAACGCTTTTAAGAAGCTGTGCCTTAATATCCTCTGTTTTTGCGGCATATCCCACTATATTAAGCGGCATATCCCCATTGTTACTATTCATTATAACATACAACTCCCATCTATTACAAGCGGAATTTTTATAATTTTAAAAGAAGAGATACGTAATTGAAAAATGCGTCTTACCTTTTGTCCAGCACGGGATAAGAACCGAGGATCTTAAAGAAAGATGTTTTTCTTTCAAGCATAGTCAAAGCATCCTGCAAGTCTTTCCAATTATCGGCTTTTTCCAGATCTATGTAAAAAACATATTCCCGCGGATGATCGCGCATAGGTCTTGACACTATCCTTGACATATTGACATCCCAGATAGCAAGTATATCGAGAAGCTTGTACAAGGAACCCGGCTCATGCACGGTCGAAAAGAAGATAGTGGTTTTGCGGTTTGCACCCGCTATCGGACGGTCGGTGGGATTTTTGCTTACCACCACAAATTCGGTATAGTTTATTTTGCTGTCCTGTATGCCTTTTGCCGCAAGTTCAAGCCCGTAGACCTTTGCAGCCACCTCGGGAGCGACCGCAGCAATATTCTTCTCACTCTCCGATACAAGCTTTGCAGCCGCAGCCGTGGACTGCGTTGATATTGCAGGCACATTTCTGTAGTTCTCATATAAATAATGCCTGCACTGCGCCAAAGCATGAGGATGCGAATAAACGGTCTCAAGCGCACTCATATCTGCGCCTTTTTTAACCATAAGATTTTGTCTTATCGGCAAAACAACAAGCTTTTGTATATATAAATTCAAATCAAATATAAGTGCATCCACCGTGGCATTGACCGTACCCTCGGTAGAATTTTCTATCGGCACTATACCATAGTCAAGCTCGTCCTCCTCAACTGCCATAAGCACCTGAAAAATAGTGTCGTAGGGGTGTATCTCGTTTTCACTGAACACCTCCAGAGCCGCCTGATGCGAGAATGTGCCCAAAGGTCCCAAATAACCTGCTTTCATTTCATTTCTCCTTTGTGTTTCCATAAATATATGTAAAAACATCCATTTTTAACTTATTCTAATTATACCACATTTTTCAAAACTGTAAAGATATTCTTTACCTACAAAGAAAAATATGATATGATATAATTAAGTAAAATTTGACAAATAAGGTGGTATATTTGATAAAACTTACCCAAATAAACAAAAAAGAGGCTTTAAGATATATGGGATGCACTCCCGACACTGTTGATGAGGTGCTTACCACACAGGTGGACAAGTGTGAAAAAGAGCTGCTGGACATCATCCGCCCGACTTATACACACAAGATTTTCCTACTTGAACGGACGGAAAACGGCATACTGCTTTCCGGCACAAATCTTCTGCTGACGGGCGAGGCAGTAAAGGAACATTTAAGCGGCTGTCACTCGGCAATAGTTATGGCGGTCACGCTTTCGGGCTATGCCGACAACTACATCCGCCGTGCGGAGATAAGCGATATGGCACAGGCTCTTATTGCAGACTGTCTTTGTACCGCTGCTGTGGAGCAGGTCTGCGACATAGCCGAAGCCGAGATAACCGCTTCCCTGCCCGAAAACAGCCATACCACATGGCGTTTTTCACCGGGCTACGGCGACCTGCCGCTTGAGATACAGCCCAACCTTTTAAGGGTGCTCAATGCTGAAAAGCTTATAGGGCTTACCATAAACGACAGCCTTATAATGCTGCCGCGAAAATCCGTAACGGCGCTGATAGGCATTTCGGACAAACCTATAGAAAACCGCCGCAGGGGCTGCGCGATATGCAATATGCGCGATACCTGCAATTTCAGAAAAAGAGGTAACAGATGCAATGACTAAAAAAGAACGATTTAACAAACTTTTGGAAAAAAACTTTGTTTTTCTTGACGGCGCAATGGGCACTATGCTCCAGAAAGCAGGTCTTAAAACAGGCGATATACCCGAACTTCTCGGCATAACCGACCCCGATATCGTAATAGATATACACAAACAGTATATTGAAGCAGGCGCGGATATCATCTATGCCAACACTTTCGGTGCAAACGGCTATAAATTAAAAGGCTGCGGCCACAGCGTTGACGAGGTCATCGGCACAGCCATAAAAAATGCAAAAAAAGCATGCGAGGGCACGAACACGCTCACCGCACTCGACATAGGCCCCATAGGTCAGCTGCTTGAACCCACGGGCAGCCTTACTTTTGAGCAGGCTTACGATATTTTCAAAGAGCAGATCATCGCAGGCAGAGATGCCGACCTTGTGGTCTTTGAGACCATGACCGATATTTACGAGGTCAAGGCTGCTGTTCTTGCGGCAAAGGAAAACAGCGACCTGCCCATTATAGTAACAATGACATTTGAAGAAAACCACCGTACTTTTACAGGATGCAGCGTAAGCGCCATGGGTCTGACCCTGCGCGGTCTCGGCGTTGATGCAATTGGCATAAACTGCTCGCTTGGTCCCAAAGAACTGTTGCCCGTTGTAAAAGAGCTGCATGAATGGTGTACCCTGCCTATGGCTGTGAAACCGAATGCAGGTCTGCCCGACCCCGCTACGGGCGCTTATAATATCACAAAGGACGAATTTGCGGACTACGTTGCCGAAATGACGAATTACGGGCTTAAAATAGTCGGCGGCTGCTGCGGCACTACACCCGATTATATACGTGCTGTCGTAAAAAGGCTTGAAGATCTGCGTCCCGTACCGCCAAAGACCGAGCTGCCCGCGGCGATATGTTCATACAGCAACACCGTACTTATCGACCGTCCGCGCATTATCGGCGAAAGGATAAACCCCACGGGCAAAAAGCTTATGAAAGAAGCCCTTAAAAGCAACGATATAAACTATATGCTCAATATGGGCATAGCGCAGGCACAGGCAGGTGCGGATATACTTGATGTGAATGTCGGTCTGCCCGGCATAGACGAAAAGGATATGATGATACGCACGGTAAAGGCATTGCAGGGTGTTACCGACCTGCCTTTGCAGCTTGACAGCACCATACCCGAAGTATTGGAAGGCGCACTGCGCGTTTACAACGGCAAACCGCTTGTAAATTCCGTTAACGGTGAGGAGGACTCGCTCAACGCTATCCTGCCCATTGTCAAAAAATACGGCGGTGCGATACTCGGTCTTGCGCTTGACGAGGGCGGTATACCGCCAAAAGCCGAGCAGCGTTTCGCCATAGCAAAAAAAATAATGGAGCGTGCACTTGCAATAGGCATACCCAAAGAGGATATTTACATTGACTGCCTTTGCCTGACAGCCTCCGCCCAGCAGGAAGCCGTTATGGAAACGCTTAAAGCCATAAAAATGGTAAAAGAAGAGCTTGGTTTAAAGACGGTGCTCGGTGTATCGAATATCTCCTTCGGTCTGCCGCAAAGAGGTCTTGTAAACAGCACTTTCCTTACAATGGCAATGAGCTACGGTCTCGATCTCGGCATAATAAACCCCAACGTAAGAGAAATGACGGGCGCTGTGCGTGCATTCCGCCTGTTGAAAGGCTACGACAAAAACTCCGTTGATTTTATAGAAGCTTACAGCGAGATGACGGAAGCCCCGAAACCAACGACCTCGGCGGAGGATATGACCCTTGATTATGCTATACATAAAGGTCTTAAAGCCGAAGCACGCAGGATAACCGAAAAACTGCTTGAAACAACGGACTCGATGGAAGTTGTCAACAATATTATCGTGCCCGCACTTGACAGCATAGGTGCGCTTTTCGAGCAGGGCAAGATATTCTTGCCGCAGCTGATACTTTCGGCAGGTGTGGCGCAGGAAGCATTTGAAGTAATAAAGAAAAAGATGATAGAGAGCAACAACGCTCCCGTAAGCAAGGGAAAAGTTATACTTGCAACGGTAAAGGGCGATATACACGACATAGGCAAGAATATAGTGAAAGTCCTGCTTGAAAACTACGGCTATACAGTCATAGACCTCGGCAAGGACGTGCCTTATGAAGCTGTTGTCGAAGCCGTTATAGAGCACGATGCAAAGCTTGTGGGCTTAAGCGCACTTATGACAACCACCCTGGTTTCCATGGCAGAGACCATAGACCTTATAAGACAAAACGACCTCGACTGTGAAGTTGTGGTAGGCGGTGCGGTACTTACACCCGACTATGCTAAAGAAATAGGCGCGGACTATTACGCAAAAGATGCAAAAGAGACTGTTGATGTGGCAAAAAAAGTGCTTGGATGAGGTAAATAAAATGAAAGCATACAAGCAAAAAACATGGCAGTATGAAACCACAGGCACAGACGGCAGTGCAAAATTATTCGGTGTAAACATATTTGATTGCAAATGGCAGCCCACAGGCAAAAAAGCGGAAGTTACAGACCCTTTATACGGACAAAAACATATTTTTCCGATTTATACGGTCGTTATAGAGAATAAAGAATATCAATTTGCCTGCGGTGAGTTCAGTAATTGTGTCTACGGTTTTTTTGTATATAAATATTGATTGGTAAATTATCATTTTTGCTCGTTTTCGCTGTATAGTTGGGTTGTCAAGCGCAAGCCCCACAAGGACTTCGCGACTCGAAAGGAACAAACATTCTCGCTGCGAAGTGCTTGCGTTTTTGCGCGGTTACGTATTGAGATTTAAGTTACCTTTAATCATTTTTAACAGTTACTTTTTGAAAAACACCGGAAATCCCGTACCGTAGGGCAAACGTGAGGATGTTTCTTCGGAGTCTCGCGTAAGGGAGTGCAAATAAAAACGCTATGGTGTTTTTATGCACGGACGAACACGTAGCGGAGAAGATCATCCGAGGGGCTTGCCCGTAAGTGATAACGTAACAACAGCAACCGTTTAAAGGTATTTTTTACAGCATTAAACGATATTTTACGCAAAAAAACATTTAAACAAACACAAAAATCACAATTGATTTTCAGCGCGCCCTTGGTATTACATTCTTAATTGCAAAACGTAAGAATATGAATTTGACCCATTCTGTATTGAAAAATTTTTTATTATGTGTTATAATATACCGAAATCCGATCCATCGGAAGAATTGAGGTGCAATATGAAAAAGCTGAAAAAATTTAAACTTATATACAATCCCTATTCGGGCAGCGGTACATTCAAGGACAACCTTGATGATTTTATCAGCGGTATGCAGAAAGTCGGCTATGAAGTCAGCGTTTTCCGCGCCTGCGAAGTCGGCGATATCGACCGCTGTCTGGATAATATGAGCCCCGATTTTGATGCCATGGGTGTTTCGGGCGGTGACGGCACAATAAACCTTGTTATAAACGGCATGATGCGCAATCACCTTGACCATATACCGCTTGCACTCATACCTTCGGGCACGGCAAATGATTTTTGCAGTTTTTTGCAGCTGCCCACGGATATAAACAAGCTTTGCCGCATGATAGGCAAGCACCATCTGACAGATACCGATCTCGGGCTTATAAATGATGAAAAGTATTTTATAAACGTATGCGCAGGCGGTTTGTTTTCAAATGTTTCTCTTGAAATAGACCAGTCTTTCAAGGATATGTTCGGAAAGGTAGCCTATTATATAAAGGCTATGGAGCAGCTTTCCACCTTTAAGCCCATACCTATGCGCATAACCTGCTCAAACAAGGTATATGAGGATAATATAAACCTGTTTTTGGTGCTTAATTCTTCGGGCACAGGCGGCATAGAAAAAATATCGCCAAATGCCAGCATAAATGACGGTCTGCTGGATTTTGTTGCTTTTGCGAACACACCCTACCCCGATCTTTCAAAACTTGTTTTTGATTTTCTCACGGGCGACCATTTAAGCAGCGACAGCATAATTTATTTTAAGGATAATTATATAAAAGTTGAAAACCTTTCGCCCGACAAGCGTTTTACCACAACAGACATAGACGGCGAAAAAGGTCCCGAAATGCCTATCGAGATAAAGACCGTAAAGGGCGCTATAAAAATATTTGTTAAATAAATCAATAAAAGGAGAATATCTGAAATGGATTTTGTTAAAGAAATTGCTGAAATGCTTGCAAAAACAAACGCAGGTCTTACTGCGGAAGAAATATCGGGCATGATAGAAACACCTGCGGACACAAAAAACGGGGACTACGCTTTTCCCTGTTTTCGTCTTGCCAAAACTTTAAGGAAGGCACCTCCGCTTATTGCGCAGGATATTGCATCACAGCTTGAAAAGCCCGATTTTGTATCGGATATACAGGTAGTGAACGCCTATATCAATTTTTATGTAAATAAGACGGACACGGTAAAGTCGATAATTTCGCAGTTTGTTGAAAACGGTGCGGAAATGTTCAAAAGCGACATCGGTGCAGAAAAAGTCATCTGCATCGACTACTCCTCTCCCAATATTGCAAAGCCTTTCCACGTTGGGCATCTGCGCTCCACTGTTATCGGCAATGCACTTAAAAACATCTACACCGCGCTTGGCTATAAAGTTATCGGCATCAACCATCTCGGCGATTGGGGCACGCAGTTCGGCAAGCTTATTGTCGCATATAAACTCTGGGGTGATAAAGAAGCTGTCGAGCGTGACGATATAAAAGAATTGAGCCGTATTTACGTAAAATTCCATCAGGAAGCGGAAAACAAGCCCGAACTCAATGATGAAGCACGTTCATGGCTCGTTAAGATGCAGGAGGGTGACAAGGAAGCCCTTGAACTCTGGCAGTGGTTCTGTGATATAAGCATGAAAGAGTTTAACCGCATTTACGACCGTCTCGGCATCACTTTCGACAGCTATGCAGGCGAAAGTTTCTACAATGACAAAATGCAGGCAGCTGTTGAGGAGATACGCGAAAAAGGTCTGCTTACCACAAGCGAGGGTGCGCAGATAGTCGATCTTGAGGCCTACAATATGCCTCCCTGCCTTATTTTAAGAAGTGACGGCGGCACACTCTACCCCACTCGCGATATTTCCGCAGCTATTTACCGCAAAAATACCTATGATTTTTATAAATGCCTTTATGTGACCGCACTTGACCAGAATCTGCATTTTGCACAGTGGTTCAAAGTGCTTGAGCTTATGGGTTACAGCTGGGCTGCCGACAGCCTTGTGCATATCCCGTTCGGTCTTGTCAGCCTCGGAGACGGCAAATTGAGCACAAGACAGGGTCATGTTGTGCTTATGGAGGATATTCTCAATCAAGCTGTTGAAAAAGCCCTCCATATTATAGAAGAAAAAAATCCCGACCTTGCCGATAAGGAAAAGGTAGCTGAAGATGTCGGTATAGGCGCTGTTATCTTTGACGATATGTTCAATACACGTATCAAGAATATCGTACTTGATCTTGACAGAATGTTGAATTTTGACGGTGAAACAGGTCCCTATGTACAGTATACCCATGCAAGAGCGTGCAGTATATTAAAGTGCGCGCAGTACAATGGTGTATCTTCGGATATAGATTACAGCCTTATTTCGGACGAAGCAAGCATCGCACTTGCAAAGGCTGTCGGCGATATGGGAGCAAAGGTAAAGGAAGCGGCAGACAAGAACGAGCCCTACATCATCTCGCGCCAGCTTATCGAGATATGCAAGCAGTTCAACCGTTTCTACAACACAAACAACATCATGCAAAGCGAAGACAAACAGAAACAGGCAAGGCTTGCACTTGTTGATGCGGCTGCCGCAAGCATACGCTTCGGTCTCGGCCTGCTTGGCATAAACGCACCCGAAAGCATGTAAAACTTGGCATATAAGGAGTATACCATGAGTATAGCAAAATTCAGGAATATTCTGCTGATAGTTGCGTTGTTTTTCATTGCAATGATACTGTTGGCGTATGCATACAACGTCGACAGCACATGGCAGTTTGAAAAAGAAAACGCAGTGCAGGCAGACGCGATAGTAACCGAAATATATGCCAAACCCTCCGATATAGAAAGCGGCAGGATATACAAAAAAGCTTTCGTGCGCATTTATTATACCGTCAACGGATATGAATATTCGCACGAACTCTGGCAGTATAATAAACCGCTTGCCGTAGGCTCAAAAATAAAAATATACTATCCCAAAGGCGAACCTTATAATATATTAAGAGAACCGGGATATGTAAACACGCTTTACACCGCAGGTGCAGTAATGGTCTTTGCCGCCATTATGCTGATACTGTTTGAACCGAATATTGCATAAACACAAAAACGGCTGCCTCGGCAGCCGTTTTTTTCTCGTTATTTCTTATCTATCTCCATCACAAATGAATTGTTCAGCACTTTCTGCATTACCGTCAAAGCATCTGCGGCAGACAGACTTCCGTCAGTATCCACATCAAGATATTTTTCGTACTCCGCGGTTTTTGCTTCGATAGGCATGGTATAAGATCTGTTCAATACCTTTTGCAGTATCTCCGTTGAATCGGCGGCTGTAAGTTTGCCGTCCGCATCCGCGTCGCCGTTAAGAATATCCGTAAAATAAACGAATGTCACCGACTCCGTATACAAGGAGGAGTCATCCGCCGTACTGTCCTTATAACAATACACCCTTTTAAGGTTTTTGTTATATCCCAGCGCATAGCGTCCGAACTGTGTATCCTTGTTTTTGACCGTAAGCGATGTTATGCCCGTGTTTCTCAAACCGTTCATACCCACTTCCTCGACCGTTTCGGGAAGAACAAGCGAAGTGAGCGCCAAACAGTCGCCAAAACCGCTTGCATCTATCTTTTTGAGAGTCTTCGGCAAAGTCACGCCCGTAAGTTTGGTGCAGCCCGCAAAAGCCGAATCACCGATACGGGTTATACCGTCGGGCAGATAAACGCTTTTCAAGCCGTTGCAGCTGTAAAAGCAAAGATCGCTCACCTCGGTCAGACCATCGGGCAAACGCACCGATTCCAAAGAGGTTATATGCGCAAACGCGCCGGTGCCTATTTCGGTCACTCCCTCAGGGAAATTGACCGATGCCAGCTTGGCGCAATGTTCAAATGCATAACTGTTTATCTTGACCAGACCCTCCGGGAAAGTTATATTCGTCAGCGAATTGCAGCTATAGAACAGTCCTGTCGGTATCTCCGTCATATCATCGGGCAGTTCTGCCTTTTTCAAATTACGGCAAGAGCTGAAAATATTGCCTTTCATTGTTTTTATGCCCTTGGGTATCTTTATTTCGGTAAGACTTGTGCAATACTCAAACGCTCTTGTGCCGATATATTCAAGCCCCTCATTCAGTGTCACGCTTTCAAGGCTCTCGCAGAAGTCGAAAGTCTGGTCAGCTATCGTCTGCACGGTAGGCGGTATCTCAATACTTTTAAGTCCCGAAAATTCAAAAACTTTTGTATCGAGTTCAGTCACAAGGGGCGGTATCTCAATTGAAGTCAGCGCCGAGCAGCGGCTGAAAGCACCTATGCCTATGCCCTCCAGACTGTCGGGCAGCTTTATTGTTTTAAGATTTGTACAGTCCGCAAAAGCATAATCGTCTATTGCATAGACCGTATCGGGTATGGTAACGCTTTTGAGCTCCGTACACTGCCAAAAAGCTCTTTCGCCTATCCCAACTATTTTAGTGTCGCCTATATACGATGGCACATCAACATCTGTGACGGTTTTGTCTGCGCTTGTTATTATACCGCGCTCGTCACAATAAATATTTCCGCCCTCAGCGGCGAATGATGCCGACCCGTAGGCTTCCGCATTGTAAAAAACGGCATCCTGCGCAGCCGAGACTGCACAGATGCCGTTTAATGCAAGCAATGAGCCCAGGATCAGCGAAATGATCCTGTGTTTCATTTAATTACAACTCCTTAAAGTCTGAAATATGCAGCTGCGTTATTATAGCAGATATCCTTAACTATCTGACCTGCAAATTCTATATCGCTGTCATATTCGCCGTCTTCTATCCACTGACCGATGATATTGCAGAGAATTCTTCTGAAATATTCATGTCTGGGATAAGAAAGGAAGCTGCGGCTGTCTGTAAGCATACCTACAAACTTGCCAAGCACACCGAGGTTACCGAGTGCCTTTATCTGTAATTCCATACCATCCTTATTGTCATTGAACCACCATGCAGTACCGAACTGTATCTTGCTTGCAGCCTCGCTTGACTGGAAGCAGCCGAGGATAGTACCGATAACCTGGTTGTCGGCAGGGTTGCCTGCAAAAAGGAGTGTCTTGGGCAGGCTGTCATTGTAGTTGAGAAGATCCATAAGGTTTGTAAGACCCTCGCAGCTCGACCAATCGGATATACAGTCAAAACCTGTATCGGGGCCCATCTTTTCAAACATCTTTGTGTTGTTGTCACGCTTGATGTTCATATGAAGTTCCATAGCCCAATCGCGCTTTGTATACTCGCCGCCGAGGAAGAGCATAAGCTGTGTGCGGTACTTGTCTATCTCTATCTTTTCGGGCTTTGTGCCTGAAAGTGCCTTTGCAAGAATAGCATCAAGTTCTGCTTCGCTTGCCTTTACGCAGGGAACATATGTGAAAGCGTGGTCGGAAGCACGGCAGCCCATTTCATCAAAGAGATCCATTCTCTTTTTAAGAACGCCCGTAAGATCTGCAAAAGTCTTGATCTCGGTATTTTCTGTTGCGCCGAGTGTCTTGATATAGTCTGCAAATGTAGGTGCATCAATATTGAGTGCCTTATCGGGACGGAAAGCGGGATAAACCTTGAACGCCTTTTCGTCTGCCGCTATCTTCTTGTGCCATTCAAGTGAATCGGCAGGATCGTCTGTTGTATTGATAGCTGCAACATTGCTCTTTTTGATAAGCTCACGTACCTTGAACTCGGGCTTTGCAAGCATTTCGTTTATCCGGTCATAAATTCTTCTTGCGGACTTCTTTGTCAAAGGCTCGTAAATGCCGAAGAAACGCTGAAGTTCAAGATGTGTCCAGTGGTAAAGAGGATTGCCGATAGCATACTGGATGGTTTCAGCCCATTTTTCAAATTTTTCGTAGCTGTCAACATCCTTACCTGTTATCTTCTCTTCGGGTATACCGAGTGAACGCATGGCACGCCACTTATAGTGGTCACCGCCAAGCCATACTTCCGTAATATCCGAGAAATTCTTGTTCTCATAGATCTCCTGCGGATTTAAGTGGCAGTGGAAATCATAGATAGGTTCGCTCTTTGCGTATTCGTGAAAAAGCTTCTGTGCTGTTTTGGTCTTTAATAAAAAGTTTTCGTCAATAAAGCCCATTGTTATTACCTCCTAATTAGCCTAAAGGCATTTATTATTATAATGTTACACCGTTTTTGAAGATAGCTATTTCTCTGTAGCCGTTTATCTCGTTCTTTGTCTTTACTCTGTCGGATGCAACATCAAGAATATACTTGAAAAATTCTTCCGCATAGGAATCCATTTCTTTATCAATGATAAGTCTTCCTGCGTTCCAGTCTATCCAATTTGGTTTTCTGGTCGCAAGGTCATCATTTGTAGCTATCTTTACGGTAGGCACGGGTGAACCGACGGGTGTGCCGCGGCCTGTAGTAAAGAGGATAAGGTGGCAGCCGCTCGCCATCATGCCGCTGATAGCAACAATATCATTACCGGGACCCTGAAGCAGGCTCAAACCGTCTGCAACAGCCTTTTCGCCATAGAGAAGAACACCCTTTACATCAGAAGTACCGCCCTTTTGAGTACAGCCGAGAGACTTGTCCTCCAAAGTGGTTATACCGCCTTTTTTGTTGCCGGGTGACGGGTTCTCGCCAACAGGCTCGCCGTGGCTTATGAAATATTCCTTGAAATTATTTACAAGCGAAACCGTCTTATCGAAAAGCTCTCTGTTTTCGCATCTGTCCATAAGGATAGTCTCCGCACCGAACATTTCGGGAACTTCCGAAAGAACGGTCTTGCCGCCGTTTGCAACCATAATATCGGAGATACGTCCTACAAGGGGATTTGCGGTGATACCGCTCAGACCGTCGGAGCCGCCGCATTTAAGACCGATAACAAGCTTGCTTGCAGGCACTTCTTCCTGCTTGAACTGCTGTGCATATTCAACAAGCTCGCCGATAACATCAACAGCCTCGTTAACTTCGTCACCGTGTTCCTGGCAGATGAAGAACTTAACTCTCTCATCGTCCCATTCGCCGAGTACTTTCTTAAACTCGTTCATATTGTTGTTTTCGCAGCCCAGGCTTAAAACAAGCACACCTGCCGCGTTGGGATGCCTTACCATGCCCGCAAGGAGCTTCTGCGTATTTTCGTGGTCCTCGCCAAGCTGTGAACAGCCGTAGGGATGAACAAAGTTGTAAATGCCGTCCACCTTGTCGCCGTATTTTGCCCTTGCCTTTTCAACAATAGCATTTGAAACGCCGTTTACACAGCCAACGGTATTTACCACCCATATTTCGTTTCTGATACCCACATCCCCGTTTTTGCGCACATAGCCCATAAAAGTCTCATTGCGTGTAACGGGTATGGGGTTGAGCTTCGGCTCATATGTATATTCAAGTGTGGAACTTAAATTCGTTTTAACATTGTGCGAATGTACCCATTCGCCCGGCTTTATCGTTGTGGTAGCATGACCGATAGGATAACCGTATTTGATGATATTTTCACCCTCGGGTATCTCAACTATCGCCATTTTATGACCTCTCGGTATATCTTCGGCAGCGGAAACGCCCATAGCGCTCTCGCCTTTTTTGATACCGTCGTCATGGATAGCAACAACAACATTATCGTTAGGATGTATTTTTATATATTTCTCCATATCAAGACTCCTTTATAGGGGTTTTGGGGTGCAGCATCACGCTCCACCCCTTTTAATTACGCGGGTGATGTTCCGAAGGAACTCACTCTTTTTGCTTATGTGACTTACAGTTAAGCTCGCGTTCGGTAATAAAAATAGCCAAGCCAAGCTTAAAACGCTAAAATATTTTCAAGCCTTAATTATTTGATAACTTCTGCAACAACACTCTTCACATCGCCGTTAAGCAGGTTGTAAAGGTGATCTGTTACGATTGCAGGGAAGTCACCGAGTTCTGTGTTGAGGTCGGCACCAAGCCAGAAGTCCTTATTGCCGCAAGCCTTCTTAACAAGTTCAGCAACCTGCGCCTTATCGGAAACATCAACTCCTGTCCATGCAGCCTTGTAGAATTCAAGCACTTCTGCGCTGTCCTTGATGAAGTATTCCTCGTCGCCTCTGTGACCTACAAGAACGGGTACCTTCATAGCATCGCCGATCTCGCGGATCTCTGTGCCGCGGTAGAAAGCAAGGTAAGCAGCAAATGAGAATGTAAGGATCTTCGGAAGTTCCTTCTTCTGTGCATAGTATTCCTGTATAGTATGAAGAACACGAGCCTCAAACTTTGATGTAGAGTTAAGAGAGATATCAAGAAGCTTGTGGTCGATGAACGGGTTTTTAAATCTGTCGAAAACTGCATCTGCAAAGCCCTTGAGGTCGTCATGTGTAAGCTCGGGGCTTGTGATAGCGGGGATTATCTCGTTATCGAGAGCCTTTGCAAGGTAGTCATAGAATACACTGTCGTTCATAACGTCGCGAACGATGTCGTAGCCTGCAAGGTAAGCGCCTAAAACGGAGCAGGTATGAGCACCGTTAAGGATACGTACTTTTCTCTTCTTGTAAGGCTTAACATCGGGTGTATAGATAACCTTAAGACCTGCCTTGGGGAAAGGAAGCTCGTTTTCAAGCTCTGCGGGGCCTTCGATAACCCATGTATGGAATATCTCGGATGTGTCGATAGCGTTGTCCTCATAGCCGAATTCTTCGCAAAGAGCCTTTGCTTCGTTTCTGGGGTAGCCCGTAACGATACGGTCAACAAGCGTGCTTGTAAATACGCAGGCATTCTCCACCCAGTCGATGAAGTCCTTGCCGAGATCCCACTTTGCAGCGTGTTCAAGAACGTATTTTTTAAGCATCTTGCCATTGTCGTCAATAAGCTCACAAGGGATGAAAACAAGACCCTTGCTCTTGTCGCCGTTGAATGCCTTAAATCTTACATATAAGAAGTTGGCAACCTTTGCGGGGAAAGAATCCTGGGGCTTGTCTGTTACAAAGTCCTCATCCTTCCATGTAATGCCTGCTTCCGTAGTGTTTGAAACAACAAAGCGAAGTTCGGGGTTCTTTGCGCACTCGTTGTAAACATCAAGGTCAACATAGGGGTTGATACATCTGTTTACGCAAGTGATAAGGCGCTTTGCAGCAACTTTCTTGCCGTCTTCGCGACCGCGTGCTATAAGTGTGTAAAGACCTTCCTGCTCGTTAAGTATATTTCTTAAAAAGTCACCGCCGGGTATGGGCTGGATAAGTGTGATACCACCCTCAAATAAGCCCTGTGCGTTGATCTCGTCAAACATATAGTCAACAAAAGCGCGCAGGAAGTTACCCTCGCCGAACTGGATCACCTTCTCGCCAAGTTTCTTTGAAGTACCGATCTTCATGTCGTCATTGAATTTAAAACCGTTTGTGAGCAATGCTCTGTTAAGCTTTTCCATTTTTTTACCTCCGTAATAAAAATATTGTTATTTATATTGTACTATAAAACAACAATAAAATCAAATAGTTTTTTGTATTATTTGTATATTTTTGAAAATTTTATTTTTTGCTTGACAAACCATTCCCGAAGTGCTAAAATATAATACGATGTGTTGTTGGATAGGTTATGCCTATTCCGACAGACGGAACAGGAGTGTTTTTATGCTTATAGATGTTAATAATCTCGTCCTGGGCGACAGCGAGGAATTTGCTTTTTCGCAGTCAATGCAGCCAAACGGCGTACCCGCAAAGGTCGGCGTCAAAGGTATTTTGACCTATACAAAGGAAGGCTACGTGCTCAAAGGGAATATTAATGCGGTTTTAAGTTTAGTTTGTGATAAATGTCTTGACAGTTTCACCTCCGTGCTTGACCTGCCGTTTGACGAAGTTTTTTCAAACGCCGAGCCCGAGGCAGACTCCGAAAAAGAGTTCTGGAAGTTCTCTGACAAGAGCATTGATTTAAAACCGGCGGTTGAGGCTAACATTCTGCTTAATATGCCTATGAAGGCAGTATGTTCCGATGACTGTAAGGGCTTGTGCCCCGTTTGCGGCCACAACTTGAACAAAGGTGACTGTGGCTGTGACAGGGGATATTCAAACCCCGTTTTTGAAAATTTAATGACTCTGTTTGAGGATCCCGGAAACACATAAGGAGGTGTGTAGAAATGTCAATTTGTCCTAAGGGTAAAATGTCCAAGTCTAAAAGAGACAAGAGAAAAGCACAGAGCTGGAAGGTTGCTACTCCCACTCTCGTTAAGTGCAGCAAGTGCGGCGAGCTTATGATGCCCCACAGAGTATGCAAGGCATGCGGTGCTTACAACAAGAGAACTGTTGTTGAAGTAGACTGATAACAAAAAACATACAAAAAAATGAGCTGTGAAGAAATGTCATTTCCAATGTTATTTCCTCACAGCTTTTTTATTCCCGTCTTGTTGTTTTGTCCTTATTTTATATCTTCTTATTTTACTGTGGTCTTTTTTGACCGTATTTTATTCCAATCGTATCAGTTTAGGTTCTCTGCGCGTACTTTCCACTTTATACAGCGTATGGCTTTGCAGTTCGCCGTCTTTCACGCAGGCTCCGATACATTCGTTTATTTTTTCGTCAATACTGCCCGTATAAACATAATCATTTGCGTTTATACGCTCTTTCACACGTCTCCAATAAGCTTTATCTTCGCTGTCCTTTGCAAAAAGGCCCTCGTAAAGCTCGGTGTTGTCAACAGTACAATAGTTCAAATAGTAATTTATGTAATATATGCTTTTGCTGTCCTCGTTGTCTATAACGAAAACACGGGCGTTTGACGGCGCATACTTTTCTATGCTGCCTGCTGTCAGCCTGTATTTTTCCATAGGCTCACCGAAGAAAACGCCGGGCACAAGAAAGCCCAGAGCATCTGCACCGATCATCAGCACAAAAGCGCACGCAACCAGTGTAAGTGTTCTGCCAAGGAATATCCCGCTTTTTTGCGAATGATTTTTAACAAATATATACAGTATCAGCAGCGCCTCGCTTGTAAAATACGAACCCATATATCTGCCGTAACTTGCAAGCCTCTGCATCTCCGCTTCCGAAAAGCAGGTCAGATAAAGCACGCACAGCACAGCGCCGTACACAAGACCTCCCACAGCAAAAATAACGGTATATCTCACAAAAGTGCGTTTATCGGCAAAAAGCCTGCACACAAGATGCAAAACGGCGATCATTATCACAAAAAGTCCGAAATACGAAAGGCTGAACACACCGTTGGTAATGCCAAGCATAAAAAGAGAGCGCATATATTTCCCGAATGTGTTTATCACAAGTGAAGTGCCCTCCCAGCCGCGGCTTGCAAGCATAACAAGGGCAGGTATCCTGTCCGCCCTGAACTGACCCGATAAACACAGCGTTTTTGTATACCATTTCCATATAAAAAAGCTCACGCCCGTCACTATCAGTATAACAGCGGTATTTATTATCATTTCCTTCAATCGGTCTTTCTTTTTTATATCAAAGCAGCGCATCACAAAATATAAAGCCGCAAGTTCAAAAAACAGCAGGCATATCTGCTTTACAAGCACAAAACAGGCACACACAAAAGCCGCCGCAATAATATCCGCCTTGCTTTTTGCGTTGTCCATAAACATAATTATACAGCAGAACATCATCGGCACAAGTGCATCAAGATATATCGAATCGAATACATTTTCCTCATCAAGCAGCTTGACCGTAAACAAAACCACAAAGAGTATGCCTGCGGCGATACCGAAAGAACGGTATGTCTTTTCCCTGTCTTTCCACGCAAACTCCGTCAACATAGGAACTACAAGCGAAAACTCAAAAACATGCACAGCCATCGTCATATTCTGCTCACTCATATTTCCTGCAAGCCTGCACCACACATACTCAAACAGCGGCATAAGCGGCGGATAATCGTGATGTGTAAGCAAAAGTGTACTTTCGGAATAAAACCTGTCCGTCCTGAACATTTCCTTGACCATCTTGCCCCAATGGGTAAACTCGTCAAAGGCGGAAAAATGCCTGCCCACATCGGTCACGGCGAAAAACAAAAATACTACAACAAAGGCATAAAAACCACCCGAAAAGTAGTTTTTGCAAAACATCGTATCCTTTTTCAGCATCACTTCATACAGCAAAAAGCCAAGTCCGCCAAGCGCAAGCGCAAACAAGCATATAAAGCCGGGTATGAAAGATTTAAAAACAAATTGACTTATGTACGCAAAAATTGCCGAAAGCATCAGAACAAGCGGTATCGAATACCCAAACCCCCTTTTTGATGTCTTCACAAAATACGTATTCAGCGCACAAAACGACAAAAATGGCGTGATCGTCTCCGTTATATATTTCATATTTCCCTATCCCCCCAAGATATCACATAGAATATCAATTTTATTATATATTATATTCCTTTCGCCGTCAACATTAATATCTGTTTTAAGCCGTGAAATCCGAGAGTTATTTTACCTTATAATTACAAATTTTTTACAAATCCTTATATCGGTTGCACGCTTGTTTTTTTTGTGATACAATACTTTTAACTATTAAAAAAATAACTTATACCATATTGATCGTGATCGATCTTGACCAATCTTAAATACGGCGGTGATAAAAATGTTTAAATTCATTAAAGACAACAACCTTAAAATAAGCCTGTATGCGCTTCTTGTGATCATTATTTCGATAACATTTTTCAGGGCGACGGAAAATCTGCATGTACTCAATATTTTCCCAATAGTTTTCAAGGTGCTTTCACCCTTTATAATCGGTATCATTTTTGCGTATATACTCAACGCACCCGTAAGGTTTATCGAAAAAAAGGTGCTTATGCGCATCAGATACTTTCAGCCAAAACAGGGCAAGGACGAAAAAACGCTCAAAACAAATGAACGCAGAGTTCATGCCGCACGCAATGTTGCCATACTTACGGCAATGATAATAGTTATCGGCGTTGTGATATGGGTCATTGCCTATATCGTGCCCGAAATAGTGCAGAGCATACAGAAAATACTTGATTTTATAATGAACCTTGACTACATAAACATACGTTTCTATATTGCAAGGTTTGCGGCAAAATACAATATCCGTATCACAGAGGAAACATACGAGATGCTCTTCTCCTACGTTACCGAACTTCTCAATTCCCTTATCGACGGTTTGAAATACCTGCCCGATATGGTTCAACAGATAGTCGGCTATACCATTGATTTTGCAAAGAGCTTTTTAAATGCGGTAATAGGTATTTTTGTAGCTTTTTATATCCTTTCGGACAAAGAAAATGTGCTTGCAAAGTGCGAAACTTTCAGCTATATCTTCCTTTCAAAGAAGAGCGTACGCAATGTAAAAGACTTTATTATCGCACTCAATAATTCGTTTGAAAGCTTTTTCATAGGCAAATTCATAGATTCGCTGATAATAGGCATAATATTCTTTATAGGCGCACTTATACTCGACCTGCCCTACCCTATGCTTTTGAGCCTTGTTATCGGCATAACCAATATGATACCTTATTTCGGTCCCTTTATCGGTGCCGTGCCCGTGTTTATACTGGTACTGTTCGTAAGCCCGATAAAAGCGGTATGGGTACTTATTTTCATAATAGTGCTCCAGCAGTTTGACGGCATTATCCTCGGTCCGAAGATCCTCGGCGATTCTATAGGCGTAAAACCGCTTGCGGTTATCTTCTCCATAACTGTCGGCGGCGCCATTGCAGGACCTCTCGGTATGTTCTTCGGTGTACCTGTGTTTGCCGTTCTTATCAAAAGTATACTTGAATTCGGCGAGATGCGCAAAAATGCTTCGCGGGAGGTGCAGTAAATGGACAGACCCGAAAAAGCCAATATATTTATGCTTTTTTTCCTTTGTTATTCGGGTATTCTGCCTATAGTGCTTTCACTTGTGCTTTTACCTTTCGGCAATAGCTTTTATACAAGCTTTGTGCTTTTGGTGGGTCATGTTTTTATTTTCGGTGTTCCCATGCTGCTCTACTGCATTTTTACCAAAACGCGCTTCGGCGATATAATACCGCACGAAAAATTATCAATAGTGAACATCATTCTGATAATACTTATAACCTTATTCACTGCGCCTGTCATGAATTTTGCGGCAGCTCTGACACAGCTTTTTGCCGAAAACGAGACGGGCGAAGCCATAACGGAGTATATGACCAGATACCCGATGTGGTATATGATAGTTGCGGTCGCAGTCATGCCTGCCGTGTTTGAAGAGCTTTCATTCCGCGGTTTTATGATGTCGGGCTACAAGCGCTGCGGTGCGGTAAAGGCAATATTCTTTTCCGCTTTGTTTTTCGGCATTATGCACCTTGACCTTTATCAGCTGCCATATGCCACAGTCGCAGGCATAATAATGGGTATACTTGTGTATTACTCAAACTCGATATTTGCGTCAATGATAGCGCATTTTCTTATAAACGGCTCACAGGTCGTTCTCGGTATGCTGCTTATGGACTACGCCGAAACAGCGGAAGAGATAGCACCGATCGAACAGATAAAGGCCTCGGGTATTCTGCTTTTTATAACACTGCCCTTTCTTTTGGGTCTGCTCTATGCTTATATCCGGCTCAACAAGGGCAAAAATATCGACTATGAATACTCGCTCACAACAAAACACGAGTTTCAAAGCGATATCGTAAAGGACCCGAAAAAAGACCGTATACTTGATTTTTCATTCGTAATGATATTTTTATTCTATGTACTTTATATGCAGCTCACAAAGGTGTTTGAGCTGCTTGTATAACAGGAAAAGGGGTGGAGAAAATGGATAACAGTATTATAAGCCGTATTATGCTTTTAAACGAGCTTAAAGTAAGATATCTTAATTTTGATGCGGTATTCTCAGACGAAACACCGATGTTCCGCACACCTGCCGAGCCCGACAAAAACCAGAAGGTGCATATCCGCATCAGGGTCGAGCGTAACAACGTGGACAACTGCCGTATCTGTCGTGACTCGGGCTTTATAGTTATGCGCAAAATAAGAAGCACAACACGCTTTGACTTCTATGAGGGCAGTTTTATCCTCTCGGACGAGCCCGTGAACTACTGGTTCCGTATAGACAAGGACGGCAGGAAGTACTATTACAACAAACAAGGCATTGTAAAAGAGATAGACCACACCTACGATTTCAATATAATGCCGGGCTTCCACACTCCCGATTGGGCAAAGGGTGCGGTGATGTATCAGATATATGTTGACCGCTTCTTCAACGGAGACAAGACAAATGATGTTGTTACCAACGAATACACCTATCTCGGCGCTCATGCCAAATTCGAATCGGATTGGAACGCACCGCTTGAAAACTTTGATGTGTGCAATTTCTACGGCGGCGACCTGCTGGGCGTTATGGCAAAGATGCACTATCTTAAAAGCCTCGGCATAGATGTTATCTATTTCAACCCCGTTTTTGTTTCGCCAAGTAACCACAAATACGATATACAGGACTATGACTATATCGACCCGCATTACGGCGTTATTATAAACGACGGCGGAAGTCCCGTTGACGAAAACGATTTTTCCAATACAAACGCAGATATGTATATGCTGCGCACCACCGACAAAGAAAACCTCGAAGCAAGCAACAAGCTTATGGCGGACCTTATCGCAATGGCGCACTCTATGGGGATAAAAGTTATTCTCGACGGTGTGTTCAATCACTGCGGTGCCTTTAACAAATGGCTCGACCGCGAGGGCTTCTACCGCCGCAGCGGCAATGATACAGGCGCATACAACAACCCCGACAGTCCCTACCGCAGCTATTTCAAATGGAACGACGACGGCAGCTATGACGGTTGGTGGGGACACGACAACCACCCGAAGCTTAACTACGAGGGTTCGGAGGAACTTTACAATTACATTCTTGAAATAGCAAAAAAATGGGTATCGCCGCCTTTCAATGCGGACGGCTGGCGGCTTGACGTTGCCGCAGACCTCGGATGCAGCAAGGAATTCAATATGAAATTCTGGCGCGATTTCCGCACTGCCGTTAAAACCGCAAACCCCGATGCGATAATACTTGCAGAGCATTATGGCGACCCCAAGGACTGGCTCATGGGCGACCAATGGGACACGGTAATGAACTATGACGCCTTTATGGAGCCTATAACGTGGTTCCTGACGGGTATGGAAAAGCACAGCGAATCCGCAATACCCGAAAAATACAACAACACTATGGATTTTGAAAGCACCATGCGCTATTTTATGTCGCGCTTTACCTATCCGAGTTTAAGCGTTGCGATGAATCAGCTTTCAAACCACGATCACTCGCGTTTTCTGACACGTACAAACAGAAAAGTCGGCAGGCTGCACACCTCGGGCTCACATGAGGCCGACACAGGGCTCAACAAAGCCATAATGCGCGAAGCGATCGCATTCCAGATGACCTGGATAGGCGCACCGACCATATATTACGGTGACGAAGTAGGTCTTACGGGCTGGACAGACCCCGATAACCGCCGACCTTTCCCCTGGGGAAGAGAGGACAAGGAGATACTTGAATTTTATAAAGAGATGATAAAGATACACAAGCGCCATAAAGCTTTTTCCACAGGCAGCCTTAACTATCTTTATATGTCGAGCGGCCTTATCTGCTTCGGGCGCTGGGACGAGAACGATAGGATAGCAGTTATACTCAACAATAACGATAATGAGCGAGTGACCATTGTTCCCGCCTGGATGATAGAAGCCGACGACGGCGATGTCTTTACACGCGAGATACTCTCCGACCACCACAGCTTCACCACCACACAGGAGATAGCCATTGTAAAAGAGGGCACTTTTGAGGCCTTTACACCGTCCTACGGCTGTGCGATATGGGTAAGCCACGCAGGAAACAAAGCATAACAAACAAGAGTGAGTTCCTTTCGGAACATCACCCGCGTAACAAAAACACGGCTGATGCGTTGATGCGTCAGCCGTGTTTTATTATGTTTTATTATATTGATAACATTCCAAAAAAACACTCTTATTCACTTTTTTTCTTCCTGTTATATATCGTATCATACAGCATAGGCACAAGCACAAGATTTATGACCATAGCGGTCGCAAGACCTGCTATCATCAGCGAAGCCATGGGTACGAAAAGTGCATCACCGAAAAGTGCGAGCGGCGCAAGACCAAGCACCGTTGTCATTGTACTCATAAGAATGGGTCTGAAACGCTGACCGCCTGCCAATATACACGCCTCACGCACTGAAACGCCGCTTGCGACCTCGTTGTCGATGTAGTCAACAAGCACTATCGCATTTGCAAGCACACAGCCAAGCAGGCTTATTGAGCCTACAAGAGCAAAGAAAGTAAGCTTCTGTCCCGTGATGTACAAAAACGCCACGCCCGAAAGTGCGCCGAAAGGTATGGATATCCAAGTAAGCAGCACTTTTCTTACCGAGCTGAACTGTATCAGCAGGATAATAAAAATAAGGAAAAGCGAAACCACAGCGGCTCTCAATATATCGCCCGCAAGCTCCATAAAGTCCTTTCTTGCGCCCGTGTGTTCAAGTGTGACACCTGCGGGCAGGTCGATTTTGTTTATCTCCTTTTCAAGCTCGTTCTGCATAGTAAAATAACTGTACGAGCTTGCATTGTAGCAGCCGACCGTTCTGCCGCGCCTGCCGTCGATATGTGTTATCTCGGAGAGCTGATTTTTAAGCGAAACATCGGCAAACTGCCTTAAAGCGTGCTTTGTTTTGGTCGTTGATGCCTTTATCTTAAACTCTTTGAGCTTCGTTTCGCTGTCGATATTGCTGTCGAGCACTATCGGGTACTCCGATTTTCCGTTTTTGAACGATGACACCGTTCTGCCCATAAGAGCAAGGCTCAATTCATTCTGTGCCTCTGCGCGGAACATACCGATAGTATTTATTTTCAAATCGTTTACATCAACAAAATAATCATAAGTAGCAAGCTGACCGTAATTCTTTATGCCCTTTGTTCCGTCCATACCCGAAAGCAGGCTGTTCACTATACCCTCCGCCTCGTTCAGATCTTCAAGGTTCTCACCCTTTATATTCACTTCAACGGGTTTTGTTGTCAGCTTGAAAATATCTATCTCGTCAACAAGTATCATACCGCCGTCAACGCGCTTGTTCAGCTCGGACTGCAAAAAGTCCACCATCTGCCATGTATATTTAAAGCGGTCGCTGTCTTTAAGGTCTATTTTTACATAAATATCGCCCACATTATCGGCATTTGCCTTTGGCAGCACCGCATAGTCGTATCTTGGCAGACCGCCGCCGATACAGCTTAAATAGTACTGTTTTTCGGGCTGTTCGTCAAGTATCTTCTGTATGTCGTCCACCATTTTCCTTGTGGCATCCATATCGTCAATACTGCTGTTCACCTCTATGGTAACAACATCCTTGAAAGCCTTGGGCTTTACCTGAAAGTCGATAAGCGTAAGCGTAAATGCGCATATACCCGCAAAAACAAGACAGATAACTATTGTCAGCAGTTTGAATTTGAACGCAAGGCGGAACACCTTGTTGTAAATCCTTACCGAGATCGGCTCTTTTTTATTCTTGTCCGGCGTAACACGCAGGAAGAAAAGGCTCATAAGCGGTGTTACGAATATCGACACGAAAAAACTTGCTATAAGCGAAATAACAATTACGCTCGGGAAGGTAAAACAAAGCTGATGATATGCACCGGGCAGCGTAAAAAGCGAACTGAAACCCGCAATAGTCGTAAGCATCGAAACAAACACGGGTACGATAACACTTTCCGTGCCTTTTACCACTGCCTCGCGGCGTTCCATGCCCGCATCGAGGTTTTTCTGTATGCTGTCGCTTACAACAATAGCGTTGTCAACAAGCATACCCAGCACGACTATCAGGCTCGCAAGCGAAACAAACTGAATATCGAGTTTGAAAATATACATAAAAATAAAGTTTATGAATATCGCAAGCGGTATCGCAAAACTTACCACAAAAGCGTTGCGGAAGTTCATACCTATCATTATAACGATAATTACCAGCACTACCGATTCGATAAGATTGATAACAAAATCATTTACGGATTTTTCTACATCCTCCGCCTGCAAAGCGATCGGATTAAGGCTGATATTTTCGGGCAGGGTGCTGTTGTATTTTTCGATCACCTTATTCACCCTTTTGCCGACCGTTACGGTGTTGAGACCTTCTTCAAAATACACTGCTATTATGGTCGCCCTGTCGTTGTTATAGATGAAATATTTTTCATCATCGGGCTGCTCCATACGTATATCCGCAATATCTTTCAATGTGGTGACAACACCGTCATCGCTTATATTGATGACCAGGTTTTCAATGTCTTTAAGGCTTGAAAAGCGACAGCTTGTGGTAACATCTATATCGCTGCCATCCATTTTTATGCTGCCTGTGGGGATAGCGCTGTTCTGATTTTGTATTATTGCGGCTATCTCCGCCATTGAAACGGGCTGGTCATTAAGTTTGTCAACATCGACCGTAACTTTCACCTGTGATTTTACATCACCGAAAAGCGACACTTTTCTAACGCCGTCCACTTCACGAAGATCGTCCGCTATCTCACCGCAGCGCTGCGAAAGCTCGTCATTTGATATATTTTCGCCCGTAAGTGCAAGCACCACTTCGCAGGCATCCATAATATCATCGTCTACTGTCACGCTCGTAACACCCGAAGGCAGTTCAACAGTCTGGAGTCTTTTTCTCAGATCGTCAAACGAATCGTCCACTTCTTTTTGCGAAAGATCCATTTTCAGCACGACCGTCACCGCAAAACCGTTGTCTATTATCTTTGTTTCGCTGGTATCATAACCGTCCATTTCCATAACGGCGTGTTCCACCTGCGGTGCCGCAAGCTGCTCTATATCCTCCGCAGTCGCACCCGGGTAAACAACAGTTATAAGACCTACGGGCACCACAACTTTCGGGAAATGCTGTTTGGGTATGATATTATAGCATATAAGCCCCACTGCAAAGCAAAGCGCCATCATTATCAGTATAAGCGTTCTGCGTTTAAGTACAGCGGAAATAAAGCTTTTATTTTCCATTTTCCACTACCTCGCTTTGCACACGCACTTCATCGTTTTCGTTCAGGCTCTTTATGCCGTCTGTAACTATCATAGCCTCGGGGTCGTCTATCTCGACAGCCACCTCCGCACCCTCCGGCTGACCTAAAATGACCTGTTTGCGGATAACGCGGTTCTTGTCATTGACGATATATACATAGTCCACACCGTCCAGGTTAAAAACAGCACTTATCGGCACATAGTACCCCTGCTTTTCGCCCGTCAGTATCTTTACGTTCACCGTTTCGCCCATAGTTACCTTTGACGAATCCACATCTATCTCAACGGTATAGGTCCTTGTCTTTTCATCGGGATACTGCGAAATGAGCGAAACAACACCCGTTATATCATCGTTTATCAGCGCTTTCTGTCCTATGGAGATCCTGCCGTATTCGCTGTCCGGCACACCTATTGAAACAATGCTGCTTTTGCTCTTTGCAACAACAACGGGGTAGCCTACGCTCGTTACCTCGCCCACCTTGAAAGGCAGCTCCATAACATAGCCGTCACTTTCCGCTGTTATAACCGCGTCATCGTTTACATTGTCCTTTGCGACCTGCTCGTTTATACGCGCGTTCGCAAGCTGCGACTGTACGCTCTTTACATCCTTTTCCTTTGATACTTTAAGGTTTTCAAGCGTATCCACAGCGGACGAACGTTTGTCGTAAAGCGCCTGCAATTCAGCCTTTTTGCCTTTCAATTCCGCAGCGGTGCCGTCATAGCTTGCCTTTGCGGCTTCAAGATTGGCCTGCTGTGTGGTATACTGTGCTTCGAGCGCCTCCATATCCTTGTCGGTAACAATACCGTTTTCATGCAGTGTTCTTGTGGAAGTCAGCCTTGAGTACAGGGTATCGAGAGCATTCTGCGCCGCATCTATGTTCTGCTGCGTTGCTTCAAGACCCTTTTCCATTGCCTCAATGCCCGTTTTTGCCGCATCTATTGAGGTATCTATGGTCTGTATACCCGTTTCGGCGGCTTTTATATTCGTATCATAAGTACTTATCGTCTTTTCAAGCGTTGCCTGTGCCTGCTCCGCCGTGTTTGAGCCTGCGCTTGCCGAGTATTCGTACTTCGTTGTATCAAGCCTTGCAAGCACGTCACCCTTTTTAAAACTGTCGCCCTTGCTCACGTTTATCTCTGCGACCTTGCCTGCGACCAGAAACGAATAATTCTTCGTTTCTTTCGCCTTTACAAAGCCTATGTAATCAAGACCGTCCGCAACACTTTTCACATCCACCTTCTGCGCCGATACGCTTTTAATATTCGCCGTTTCTATCTCCTGCCCCGATGAACAGCCGCCGCAAAGCATTGCAGCACATAACGCTGCACAAATATATACGGATCTTTTCATAAAAACTACCTCCGAATAATCCTTGACTTATGGATACCTAAAAATTATATATTTGAAGTACTTGCTGCAATTCCTCGGCATCCTTATATAAAAGTATACTATAAAATTATAGTATAAAAGTATAGTATAAAGTATAATATGTTAACTTAACAATAATTATTTTAGCATGTCCGCACAATGCTTTCAATGGTCAATTTTCCTCATTATGTTACTTAAAGGATACTTATGCAACGAAGTGTTACCTAAAATTGCACATACACTCTCACTAAAATAAAAAAACGGAAACATAAGTTTCCGTCCGATAAAAGCGCGAGACGGGATTCGAACCCGCGACCCTCGCCTTGGCAAGGCGATGCTCTACCACTGAGCCACTCGTGCATTAACGAACAACAATGATATGATACCATTTTTTGAAGAGTTTGTCAATATATTTTTCGAAAAAATACGGTCGAAAAAACTTGATTGCACGGCAGGAATATTGTATAATATTATTGTATTTTAATCGGAATATTTTGGAAAGGGTGTGGATCTTGATGAAAAAAGGCATTATATTTGCAGTATTATCGGTAATTATTTCGTCATCTGCCGTATATGCGGGGCAATACAAAGAAGCAAACGTTTTTGTAAACGGTGTCGGAACAGAAACAAAGGGCATTA
>ODAI012571211.1_pt1 | contig 31943 bp, 26 predicted proteins | sample 1539321 | NCBI WGS metagenome assembly ODAI01 (sample SAMN02144231, study PRJEB22623) | gut metagenome | biome: sheep rumen | host: Ovis aries | place: New Zealand
TCACAGCTATAGGAAACGACAAAGTTCTTTTTACTTTGGCGTTTCCTGCGCCGGAGGCTTTATAGTGAACGACAAATTATTTTTGTCGTTCACTATATTGTAAGACTCCGGCGGGGATATGTCAAAATATTAAAACAGCCATTGATGACATTGCACCGCGGAGCCTTATGTTCAAAAGTGCTCAATTGTGCTATACTTAAGCAGCTGTGAGCATTAAAGGAAGCTGTTTTGTACACTTCCTTCAAAGGAGTCATGATGAAGATCTCTACCAAAGGAAAATACGCCCTGAGAATGATGCTTGACCTGGCAGAGCATCAGGAGAACGGTTTTGTATCCCTTAAGGATATCGCCGTCCGTCAGGATATATCCAAAAAATATCTGGAACAGATCATCCCGATACTTAACCGCTCCGATATCCTGAACTCAAGCCGCGGCTTCCAGGGCGGCTACAGACTGGCACGAAAGCCCTCTGAATATACAGTCGGAGAGATCCTCCGGCTTACCGAGGGGAATCTTGCGCCCGTGACCTGTCTTGAAAAAAAAGTCAATGACTGCCCGCGGAAGGAGCAGTGCGCCACCCTGGGACTCTGGGAGGGGCTTTACAGGGTAATAAGCGATTACCTTGACGGCATCACCCTTCAGGATCTCATAGAAAGGCAGCGCACTCTCTCATCAGATAACTATGTTATTTAATATCCCCGAAAATCCACCCGGTATTCGTCCGGCAACCCGAACGGCCCGGTGCAGAAGTCTCACTCATACGTGATCCGGATGCTTTCGATCACAGGCTGCTCCTCCGCCGGAATAGTACCGTTTCCGTCTACAGGCTTTGCGTCTCTGCATATGCTGTCTACTATATCGATCCCCTCCGTAACATGACCAAAGCCGGCATACTGCCCGTCAAGGAAGGTACTGTCGGATTGGACGATAAAGAACTGGGAGCTGGCGCTGTCCGGTTCCTGACTCCTTGCCATTGATATGGTCCCCTTTGTATGGGAGATATTATTCTCTACACCATTTAACAGGAATTCACCCTTTATCGTACTGTCAGCGCCGCCGGTACCGTTTCCCTCGGGATCTCCGCCCTGCATCATGAAGCCGTCCATTATCCGGTGAAAGGTCAGTCCGTCATAAAAGCCGCTCTCCGCAAGCCCTATAAAGTTCTCCACCGTTATCGGCGCTTCCTCGGGCTCAAGCACGACCTTTACGGTGCCGTAATCCCTGATGCTTATCTCCGCATAGGGAACCCCGGGATAATCCTTTCCGGAGGGCTCCTCTGAGACATCGCTCTTTTCCCCGCCTGCATCCTCATTATTGCCTGACAGGCCCTCCTCCGCCTTTTCCCCGGTATCCTCGGGGCTTTCGGAGCCTGCTTCGGCCTGTTCATTTATGACGGTGCCCTCAGCTGTGCTGTTTCCCGCACAGCCCGCAAAAAGAACGGATACCGCCAGAATTGCTATAGCATATGTTATTGAATCCTTGAATTTTTTTCTCATAATACTTCCTCCCTGTGCTTATTTTTCAGTTCCTATGATATGTCCGGCAAATTCCCTTGTTTTAAGTCCTTTTGTCAGCTCCTCCCCCGCATCGTCCTCTTTGAAGATATAGATTATGTCACTGCGTACCCTTCCGCTCTTAAGCGCAGCCCTCCACTGGGAAATGCTCAGATCCGTTATATCGTTTATATCCCTCGCATAATAATAGTTGTTCTGCCACATACCGTTCAGATAGGCATAATAAGCGGTATCCATCAGGATATCATTATCATTGTACAGGAATACAAAGCCGCTGTAACGGCCGCCCGGCTCTCCCACAGGCTTTTCCTTTAGCCATATGTTTTCATAGCTCTGCCTTTCCGCAAAGTAATCATGCTTTCCCTTAAGCATCCCTGAGATATCATAAAGCTGAAGGGCAAGCGCGAAGCTGAGTATCACATACAGAAGCGTCCGTTTACCGTCAGGGCCCGCAAGAAAGCCGCAAAGCCTTACGCTCCCGACTATTCCCGCAAGCATCAGAAGATAGACGGCTGTCCATATAAATCTTCCGTTTGAGCGGAATATCCCGAGAAAGCTCCTTACAAAGCCGGGATACCAGACGCCGAAAAGCTTTACTCCGTTAAAGGAGACGATTGGGAACATCGCAAGAGCACAGAAGCACGCAAAGAGCACCGCGGCTATCGGAAGCCTTACATGCTCCCTTATGATACCCTTAAGCTCAAGCTTATCCCTGCCTGACCCGACACTAACCGCGGTGCAGATCACCAGACAGACCAGCACAAAGATAAGCAGGAAGATCATCCCTCCGCCAAGGTATCCGAAGCCCTCATACTGAAAATCATAATAAAGAGGCAGCTCACCGTAAAGCCTTCCGTCCGAAAGAGGGTTGATAAAGGTGTTCAGATTGCTGGAAAAGGTACCCAGTCCTTCCCCTACCGCGCTTGTACCCCCGTAGAAGGCGCCATAGAGAAACAATGAGATTATCGCGGCAAGACAGAACCCGATAAGCTCAAGGCCTCCGTTTAACGCCCCCCTCTTAAGCCTGTCCTTCCCCTTTAAGGGCCCGGTAAGCATCTCATCCGCCACAGCCGCAAGCATAATGAGCCCCGTCATCGGCAGGAAATATGAATGAATGCCGACACACAGGAACCCGGTGAGGCTCCAGTAAATTATCCTGCGGCGGAGTGTAAGCTCCTCCTGATACAGCCACAGCACCAGTGCAAGGATCAGTATCCAGTGAGCCGCAAGTGCCGTATGATAGTACATTCTCTGTATAATGGGATAGCTGAGGATAAAAAACAGAGAGCAGGGCAGAATGACGGTAAGGCTGTCTGTAAATCTTGCAAGCAGCAGGCACGAAAACCCGCCCATGAGCATGAAGGAGATAAGTCCCGCGATACCGAAATACTGAAACCTGAGCGGAAGAAAAAAAGCAAAAAGCTTAAAAAAAACAGCCAGGATCGGTATCGAATCCGTATAGACCACCGACATGCTCTGCGGAAATGACAGGGTTTCGATAAGCCCGGGCGGAAACTGCCATCTGCTCTGCCTGAAGTGGCAGAAGCCTATATAATGCTGTCTCAGATCCATATCCCCGAGCAGAAGCCAGTCGTCATAGGTCGGATCAAGGATCCTTGCACCGTATACGAGCAGAAAGCATACCGCCCCCAGGACTGAGCCCGCAAAAAAAAGCCGCCTCGCAGACCGCGAAGAATTATCTGACGATAATGACCTCATCCGATTCCATTGCCTTTCTGTACAGCTCCTCGATGCGGCCGCCCGCTTCGGCTGTCAGTCTTCTTTCAGATCTTCTGATGATACTTACCTTAGGCTTTGTTACAGGATGCTTTGCCACAAAGATCGTGCAGCAGTCCTCAAAGGGAAGGATAGATGTTTCATAGGTGCCTATCCTTTCGGAGATATGGATTATCTCCTGCTTGTCAAAGCCTATCAGCGGCCTGTATACAGGCATTGTACATACATCATTCGTGGCAGCCAGAGACTGCATCGTCTGGCTTGCGACCTGACCTATGCTCTCACCGGTTATAAGCCCCAGGCATTCCGTCTCCTTCGCAAGCTCCTCCGCTATCCTCATCATATAGCGGCGCATGATTATGGTAAGCTCATCCTTGGGACATTTCTCATATATCTCCATCTGGATATCGGTAAAATTGATCACATGAAGATAGATCGGGCCGGTATATTTTGAAAGGATCCTTGCCAGATCCACTACCTTCTGCTTTGCCCTTTCACTGGTATAGGGCGGCGCATGAAAATATACCGCGTCGATCTTGACCCCCCTCTTTGCGATCATATATCCCGCAACGGGTGAATCTATACCTCCCGAAAGAAGGAGCATGCCCTTTCCGTTCGTTCCGACAGGCATCCCTCCCGGTCCCGGGATCGTAGTCGAATAAATATAGATCCTTTCCCTGATCTCTATATTTATCCATAGCTCGGGATCATGGACATCGACCCTCAGCCCGGGGAAGCGTTCAAGTATCCGCCCGCCAAGCTCCATATTTATCTCCTGGGAATTTAAGGGATAATCCTTGCGCGCCCGCCTTGCATTGACCTTAAAGGTGCGGGGAGGCTTATGTGAAGAGGTCTCCCGGTCCCCGCTTAAATGAAACTCCTCCAGATAGCTGAGCACATCCTCGGAAAGCCTGTCAAAGCCCTCGTCCTCCACATGGACCACGGGACAGATCCCTGTGATACCGAAAACGCATTTGAGCTTTTCGGCCACCTCATAAGGATCAGGGTCGCCTTCCGTGCATTCGATATATACCCTTCCGGAGGCTTTGGTGACCGCAAACTCCCCCTCACACCTCTTGAGCGCGTATTTTATCTGCCTTACCAGAGCATCCTCGAAAAGCCCTCTGTTCTTTCCCTTTATCGCGATTTCAGCATATTTTATCAAAAAAGCCGTATACTTCATCCTTATATCCCCTTAAATGCTCCATTATCTTCTTACGAACCTTCCGAGCACCGGAAGGATCTCTTTTAACGCCCTGAGCGTATATTCAAGCTCAGCCTTCGTCGTTTCCCGTGAAAAGCTGAACCTTACCGTCTTATCAAGATACTGATCCTTAAGCCCGACAGCCCTGAGCGTCTTTGATACCGAAGGCCTGTTGCTCGAACAGGCAGAGCCGGCGGAAACATAGATACCCTTTTCCTCAAGCGCATGCAGCATGACCTCGGCCCGGACCTTTTCAAATGAGACGCTGACGATATGAGGAGCAGTCTCTTCAATGTCCTCCGGCCGGCATATTTCAGACTGTCCGGATATTCCCCCTTCCGCATCCCCTTCAGGGCTAACGCAGGATGTCAGTCCGTTTACCCCGGCGACTCCTTCGGTTTTAAGAAGCTCCCCGATGAAATACCGCTTTAACCCAAACAGTCTTTCCCTGTCCTCCTCAAGGCTTCCGTAAACGATCTCCGCAGCCGCGGCCATTCCCGCTATCCCCTGGACATTTTCCGTTCCCGAGCGCATTCCGTTCTGCTGCCCGCCTCCGAATATCAGGGGACTCAGCCTCACCTTGTCTGATACATAAAGAAAGCCCGTCCCCTTGGGGCCGTGGAACTTGTGTCCGCTTGCGGAAAGCAGATCTATTCCGGCTTTTTTAGGGTGTATCCTCGCTTTTCCGTAGCCCTGTACGGCATCCGTATGAAAAATGATCCCCGGGTCGTAGCTTTTTACCGTCTCCGAAAGCTCTGCGAGAGCCTGGACTGAACCGATCTCATTGTTCGTATGCATTATCGAAACAAGGACCGTGTCCTTACGCAAAGCCTCCTTAAGCTCACGGGGATCTGCCCGACCTGAACTGTCGACCCCTAAGAGTGTGACCTCAAAGCCCCTGTCCTCAAGCTCCTTAAGGGACGACAATATTGCAGGGTGCTCGATCTCTGTGGATATGATATGCTTCCCCCGCCTCAGGCTGCTCTTACAAAGGACTGTCCCGAAAAGAGCCATATTGTCGGACTCTGTCCCTCCCGAGGTAAATATCAGCTCCCTTTCACTTACCCTTAAGGTATCTGCTATTATCTCCCTTGCCTTACGGATCTCCTTTTCAGCAAGGACCCCGAGGTTATGAAGACTGGACGGATTTCCGTAGGTCCTGTCATAAAGGCGGTCCATAAGCTCCCTTACCTCGTCAAGGCATCGGGTAGTTGCCGAATTATCAAGATATACTTCCATTTCTCCCTACCAAAACATAAAATTGACTGATGCCGCAAAACGCCCGGCCGCATCCCGATGTATGCTCAGATGCCCGTATCGGGACCGACAGCCCGCGACTCAGGCCATGGACTCTCCAGAAGGTAAACAAGCCACGAGAGTACTGTCATCCCGGCGGTCTCCGTTCTTAATATACGCCTGCCCAGGGTGATCTCCTCACAGCCCTTTTTTCTCGCAAGGTCGATCTCCTCCTCCGAGAAGCCCCCCTCAGGGCCGATAAAAACAGCTATCTGCTGCCCCGGCCTTATTGAGCCCAGTATGCTGCGGGTCCTTTCCATTGAAGAGGGATCGCACAGCTCATACGGAAGAAGCCGTATCCCGATCTCCTTCTCGTCACAGTATAAAAGCGCCTCCTCAAAGCTTAAGACCTCCCTTATCCGGGGTATTATCCGCCGCTTTGCCTGCTTTGCCGCCGCCTCCGAAACGGCCTGATATCTTTCCGTGCGTTTTCTGATCTTTTTTTCGTCAAGCCTCACTACCGAGCGCTTCATCGAAACAGGGATCACCTCATACGCCCCCAGCTCCACCGCCTTCTGGATTATCAGCTCCAGCTTATCTCCCTTGGGCAGCCCCTGAAACAGATATATCCTGCAGGGAAGCTCCACATTCTCCTGTTTTATGAACAGCAGTCTCAGCCTGACCGTCTGAGAGTCCTCGTCAAAGCTCTCTATGGCACAGCGGTATTCCTCCGCACCGGTGGTCACTACCGAAACCTCTTCTCCCGGTCTCAGCCTTAAGACGTTTCGTATGTGATTGTAATCCCTCCCGGAAACAGAAACGGCAGTTCCGTCAATAGCCGAGGGCTCCGTAAAAAACTGATACATAACCGGTCTACCGTTCCTTCCTTGCGGTGATCTCAGTCCATTCCCCAAGATGAACCGTCTCAAGGATCTCAAAGCCCGACCTGCGGACAACGGAAATGACCTTATCCTCCCAGCATTCATCTGCCCTTTCTGAGCTCTCCCTGCCGGATAAGGATGTGCCGTCCCCCTCCGCGCCTATTATTCCTGACATGATATATATCCCGCCCTTTTTAATATGCCCGGTTATCTGCGGTGTAAGCTCAATAAGCACGGGCGCCAGTATGTTTGCGCATACTATATCATATGCTTCAAAGCCGACCTTAGCCTGAAGCTCAGGATCATCTATGATATTTCCTATATAAAGCCTGAAATCGGAATCCTTAAGCCCGTTTACGCTTAAATTATCACGGCAGGCCTCAACAGCCGCTATGTCCAGATCCGTTGCCGTTACCGATGAAGCCCCGAATTTAAAGGACATTACTGAGAGTATGCCGCTGCCCGTACCGACATCAAGGACCGAGTCCCCGCTTTTTACATATTTTTTCAGGGCCTGTATACAAAGCCTTGTTGTCTCATGCTTTCCAGTCCCAAAGGCGCTGCCCGGGTCCGTCCGGATGATCATTTTGCCGGCATCCTCCGGCTCTGCCTCCTCCCAGGACGGAATAAACAGGATATCGTCTATATAAAACTTATGAAAATACTGCTTCCAGTTGTTCAGATAGTCCTCGTCCTGAAGCTCAGTCACGCGTAAGGACAGCTCGCCGGCATCACAGTACTCCCTGACAGCGTAAAGCGCATTCCTTATATTTTCAAGCAGGAGCTCGTTATCCTCGCGGGCATCCAGATAAAAGCTTACATAGGCGATCCCGTCGTCCTCCTGTGTTTCCGGCAGGATATCCACGAACATCGCAGCCCTGTCCCTTTCCGTAAGCGGGACCTTATCCTCTATCTCAACCCCCATGACTCCCAGCTCCGAAAGCTCTGCCGCGACTATATCCTCGGCTTCCGTTGTGGTCTTGATGGTATATTTGTTGTATTTCATCGTAAGCACTCCTTCCGGCCGGGCTTCTTTCCCTGCACGACGGTCCCCGCGTTTTTCACAGGAGACCCTTCTCCTTAAACGATACCGAATATTTTACCAGAAACAGGCTCCGGTGGCAATCTCAGGATGCTTCCCCATGAAGGTTCTAATCTTCCTTGAATTGTGATATGATATAGGGAACAGACAGTGTGCTATAACACAGGAGGTGGAGATCCATATGAAAAACACAGCTCTTATCATGGCCGGAGGCAGAGGCGAGCGTTTCTGGCCTCGCAGCCGCAGAAACCTTCCCAAGCAGTTCCTGTCGATAACCGATGACGGTAAGACCATGATCCAGCTGACTGCCGAGCGCCTTCTTCCTATCGTCGACATCGAGGATATCTATGTGGTCACCAACAGGGATTACCTTCCCCTTGTCAGGGATCAGCTGCCGGGTGTCCCTGCCGAAAATATCATCTGCGAGCCCGTGGGAAGAAATACCGCGCCCTGCATTGCTCTGGGCACAGCCATGATCAGCAAAAAGTATGAGGAAGCTGTCATGATGGTCCTGCCCTCCGATCATCTTGTAAAATACAGCTCCCTGTTCCAGACCACCTTAAGGGACGCCTGTGAGGTGGCTGAGAAGGGCGACAATCTTGTTACTATAGGCATCACCCCGGATTACCCGGAAACCGGATACGGATATATTAAATTCATAAACGATATTTCCGAAAGCTCCGGAAGAGCCTTCAGGGTCGAGAGCTTTACCGAAAAGCCGGATCTTGAAAAGGCAAAGGAATACCTTGCCTCTGACGACTATCTGTGGAACAGCGGGATGTTTTTGTGGAAGCTCTCCACCATAAAAAAATGCTATGAGGAGCTCCTCCCCGATATATATGACGCAATGCAGCGTATCAGCAAGGCAGCGGGAACAAGAGAGCAGGATATCGTCATCGATGAGCTCTTTCCCTCTCTTCCCTCCATATCCATAGATTACGGAATAATGGAACACGCGGAGAACATCTATACCATTCCCGGTACCTTCGGATGGGATGACGTAGGCTCCTGGCTTGCTCTGGAAAGGATCAAAAGATCCAACGAATCCGGCAACATCGTTGACGGCAATATAATAACCATAAACACAAGGAACTGCATCATTCAGGGAACCGATAAGCTTATCGCGACCGTAGGGCTTAAGGATCTGGTGATAGTGGATACAAAGGACGCGACCCTTATCTGCAGCCGGGATCATACCGCCGATATAAAAAAGGTCCTTGAAAACCTGAAGATCTGTAACCGCAGCGAATACCTGTAAATTGACAGCTTTATCGCGCAATCAAACGGCTCAAGAGCCGCCTGATTGCCGCGTTTGCCGTCAAATGTGAGCTCATGCCGGCATGGCTCACGCTTTACGACATTATCACGCAAAAAGGAACAGCCCCGTAGTGAGGGCTGTTCCTTTTTATGAACCATTATATTTTATTCCAGAACGATATCCTCAAGTGCCGAGTCCTGTATGACGCAGACAAAGGTCTTTCCGTTATTGATCTCTATCTCATTGCCATCCATATCGTAGTACCTGACAGGAGCCATATCCACATTTCCGTCCTTGGCGCTGTCCACGTCCCTGCGCCAGGTGCCTATGGTAAACATCCCCTTGGTACAGTACTGGATGATGCCGCCCGAGTGACAGTCAAAGGCCAGATAATCCTTCTGATCGAGCTGGGCCCACTTATTATACTGAAGGATGATATTATCGTAGGAAAGCTGTTCCCCTGTAAGCTCATCGATCTGGGGCGCACCATACTGGTACCTGTCATACTTTCCCGTTTTCTCATTATAATCAAACCATGGCTTGTTTATCTTATAATCAGGCTCGATATGCTTAGCGCTTCCGCCGCCCTCATTGGTGACCACCTCGTTAAGATCACAGAACTTAAACTTGCCCTTATAGCCGTCATAGTGATCCTCACGGTACCCGAGCTTCTTTATCCCCGCTTCTATCCCCGAAGCCGAGGTATACACGTTATGAGGCGCCTGTCTGTCTGTAGTCCTGTAAAAGCAGGTGTCCCCGGCCTCTCCGAGACCGTTCAGGTTATCCACATAATCCTGAGCCAGAAGATCCACCGCGTAAGCCGCCTGCCCGAAATGCATATAAATGGCATCAAACTCCAGAGCCGTATAAACGAAATATTCACGGCAGCTTCTGACGGAGCCTATCTTATCCAGGTCATCATAGTTCTCAAACAGCCCCATCAGACGGGTTATCCCGCCCTCGACCACATATTCGTACACGACGTCAGCCTTGGAGATGCCGCTCATCGGCTGTGCCGCCTCAAGGTTATTGAGCATGATGGCAACCGGACGTCTGTTTCCGATCTTCTCGTCAACAGGCAGCCCGGAAAGATAGCTCCTCATCATTCCGTCTTCAAGCTTATTGGGATCCTCTTCTTCGGCCCTGGCAGGCTCCGATTCCCCTTCTTCCCCGGACGCCTGAGCCTGAGCCTGAGCTTCAGTGCTTTCAGAAATGTCTTCCTGCTCCTTGCCCTTATCCTTCTTGCAGGCAAAGAGCAACCCCACACATAAAATGACCGCCGCGGCTGCGGCAATCCATTTAAAACGACCCTTCATCTTATACCTCTCGAAGGCTGAAAAACCTGCCTTCACACGTATTTATACTCCCCTCCGGCCAGGAAACCCTTGGGAAAATCCCCTGACCAGACCCGGGCATGATACCCGGATCAAAGCGTTGTAATCCTGGGTGACACAAAAGATCTAATCAACCAGTTGTGTCATACATCCAAAGAACATACTAATTATAGTATATATGCTCTTATAAATCAACTATAAAGTGATAAATCAGAATAAAATCTTTTTACTCCTCCTGCTTTTCAAACCTTGCCATTGGCCTCAGCTTGAAAAGGTTAGCCCTGTGCCGCCTGTCTATCCTTTCCTTTATATCCGCGTCCTCACAGATCCCCGTAAGTATATAGGTGTCCAGGGCCTCATAGGTAAAGCCCAGCGAATCCTCATCAGTCCTGCCGGAAAGACCGTCCGTCGGAGGCTTGTGTATAAATTCATGCGGGACGTTCAGGTATTCCCCAAGCTTTATTATCTCCGTAACGGTCAGATTATGCAGAGGAGAAAAGTCCCCCGCCGCGTCTCCGTAAAGAGTGGAATAGCCCACATAATTCTCTGATCTGTTGCAGTTATTGGACACCCTGCCGTTCATGGTCTGCGCAATGGCATAAAGGGTAGCCATGCGGATCCTCGGAGGTATGTTTAAAAGCATCTGTTCGCTTTCGACAAAGCAGCTCCTGGAAATGAGCCTTCCGTCTTCCGCGCTGACCCGGGTCTCCAGGTTAAGACCGGCGCCCCCCGGTTCTGTCCTGATATCGGCCTTTCCTATGCTGCTTCTTATTCCGTCTGTCGCATCACCTATGTTCACTACACAGTAGCTGATCCCAAGCCAGTCTGCCACCGCCCGTGAAACCTCGATATCAGCCTGGGAATGATCAGGCATCAGAACCCCGAACACCCTGTCCTGCCCGAGAGCCAGCTTGCAGAGCAGAGCGACCATCGTTGAATCCTTCCCACCGGAAAGCCCCACTACCGCGGTGCAGTCCCTTCCGTTCTCATCAAACCACTGCCGTATCCAGCTTATGATACCAGAGGACAGCCTTTCTCCGTCAAAATTCGTCCTGATATAGTCCTCAAGATAAGAATTGCAGACCACAGGCTGGGAGACCTCATTATTGTCATAGTCCGTGCGCAGGCTGCCAAAGCCTGAAAGCTTCCCGGTATACAGCCCCCTTCCCTGAACGTACCACGCGACCCTCTGGGGCAGCAGGGCTGCGGGATCCTCCCCCGAAGCTATCCTTTCCCTTATATTGGTGGAGGAGATATCGTATTTACGTCCGTAAAGCACCGATATTTCCGCTCCGTAGGCTGCCACGTAGGTTTTGATGACCTCCTCGATCGACTCCCAGGTGTCTTCATCCCTGAGTATCACTATCACCCTTACATTCTTAAAGATCAGCTCCGGTTCATGCCACTCTCCCATATATTTAAGAGAATCACTGCCCACTATGAAGAACAGCTCATCACCCGGATATATCTTCTTAAACTCCTGCACCGTATCGGAGGTATATGTAGGACCTTCCCTGTCCGTCTCCACGGTCGAGACAGAGGCCCAGGACTCATCCCTGAGCAGAAGTTCAAGCATCTGGAGCCTGTCCTCCTTAGCCGTAATGCTGTGTATATCAGTCTTATACTTTGGCGTACCCGTCGGCACAAAGATCATCCTGTCAAGGGAGGCTCTTTGAAATGCCTCTCTTGCTATCTCCAGATGCCCCGAATGTGGCGGATCGAAGGTTCCGCCGAAAATACCTATCCTCACTGTCATTGCCTCCTGTGATTCTGCAAACAGATTCCGATCTTCTTATCGCGCAATCGCGCAAAAACAGCAGGTGCGAAGAAGCCCTGCACCCGCTGTCATACGTCTTATGAAAAGCCGGTTTCACCGATCATGATTTCTTTCTCTTGGACATAAGATCAGCCGTAACCGCACCGAGCAGCACCGCTCCCTTGACTATCTTCTGGATATCGGTGGACCATCCGTAAAGGGACATACCGTTGTTCAGTATACCCATGATGAAGGCTCCGATAACAGCTCCGAAGATCGTACCCGCACCTCCGGCAACAGCCGCGCCGCCCAGGTAACAGGAAGCGATCGCATCCATCTCAAACTGGTCACCGGCCTTAGGCGTAGCCGATCCGTTTCTTGCGGAAAGGACGACACCGGCGAGACCTGCAAGAAAGCCCATGTTGGTATAAACCCAGAAGAACACTCTGTCCGTCTTGATACCGGAAAGCTGTGCAGCCTTACGGTTGCCGCCGAGAGCGTATATCTGACGTCCGGCAACTGTCTTGCTTGTGATAAAGCTGTAGATACCCACTATACATCCCATGATAACCAGAACGAACGGAAAACCGCTGTACTGACCGAGCTTTATAAGCACGAACCATACAAGGAAGATGAATACGGCATCCTTGATGACTATCTGATAAAGAGGATTCTCAGCAAAGCCGTATTTCTTTTTCGTGGCGATGCTCTTGATTTCTCCGAAGATTATCGCTACAGTAGCGGCGATCGCGATTATCAGGCAGAGCAGATCGAAATTCCCGACAGAGATCTTAGGCAGGAAGCCCGCACCGATGAAATTATAGCTTGCATCGAAGGGGCCCTTTGTCTGAGCCTTAAGGATGGTGTAGGTAGCGCCTCTTCCCATAAGCATCGTTGCAAGGGTTACAATGAAGGGAGGAACTCCCATCACCGCTATGAAGAATCCGGAAAACATACCGCACAGCAGACCTACAAGAAGAGCTGCGATAATAGCGACCCACATATTCATATGAGCGTCAACGAGCATTACACCTACTACGGAACCGCACAGAGCAACTACCGAACCTACGCCCAGGTCAACGTTACCGGTCAGAACGCAGAGAAGCATTCCCGTAGCCAGTATGATAACGTAGCTGTTCTGCATGATCAGGTTATTAATATTTGCCGGAGAAAGGTTCTTTCCCCCTGTCATTATCGCAAAGATAATGAATACTGCGATCAGTACGATGAACATGCCGTACTGTTTCATATCAATGTTAACAACTTTTTTCTTATCCATTAGCCTCACTCCTTCTGTTATGTGCCATGATCTGCTGCATTATTTTTTCCTGCGATACCTCATCCTTGGATAATTCGCCTGCGATCTCACCTTCGTTTATAACGTAGACCCTGTCACAGGTACCTATGATCTCCTGCATCTCCGAGGAAATAACTATGACCGCCTTTCCCGCTTTGGCAAGATCATTAATAACACAATATATTTCGTATTTGGCACCTACGTCGATACCGCGTGTAGGCTCGTCAAGGATAAGAACGTCAGGCTGGGTCAGCATCCATTTTGCCAGGACTACCTTCTGCTGATTTCCTCCGGACAGAGAGCCCACTACCTGTTCTATTGAATTTGCCTTGACATTGATCCTTTTTTTGTACTCCTCAGAGGAAACTATCTCCTCATTGGAGTCAACCACGCCCTTCTTTGAAAAGAAATTCCTGAGAGCCGCCATTGTCATATTATGCTTGATATCATCTATGAGCACCAGACCGTAGGTTTTTCTGTCCTCCGACACATAAGCCAGCTTGTTGTCTATGGCGTCCTTTACAGAATTCAGCGTAACCTCTTTTCCGTTTATCAGTACATGCCCCGATATCTTCTGACCGTAGCTTTTACCGAATACGCTCATGGCAAACTCAGTCCGGCCCGCTCCCATCAGCCCCGCAAGACCAACGACCTCTCCTGCGCGGACACTGATGTTTACATCCTTTATCATCTGCCTTTCTGCATCGTCGGGATGATATACGTTCCAGTCCTTAACCTCAAAGATAACATCCCCTATGGTCACACCCTCTCTTGCGGGATAACGGTTGGTAAGCTCACGTCCTACCATTCCCTTTATTACCCTGTCCTCCGTGAACTCGTCCACTCCCTTGTGGAGAGATTCGATGGTGTGCCCGTCTCTTATTATGGTAAGAGAATCGCAGACATACTCAAGCTCATTCAGCTTATGAGAAATGATAATGCTTGTGACCCCGTGGTTCTCCTTGAGATCGATCATGATATCAAGAAGCTTTTTACTCTCTTCATCATTTAACGCGGCGGTAGGCTCATCAAGAATCAAAAGATCAACCTTCTTACCCATAGCCTTAGCTATCTCGATAAGCTGCTGTTTTCCAACGCCCAGGGTATTTACCGGAACGTTGACATCCTCATTCTCAAGTCCGACTCTGGCTAAGATCTCGGCAGCCTTCTTTCTCGTTTCGGTCCAGTCGATAACTCCCTTTACCGTAGTCTGCTCATTTCCCAGAAAAACATTTTCGGCAACCGACAGAAGGGGGCTTAAGGCAAGCTCCTGGTGGATGATAACTATTCCCTTTGCCTCGCTCTGCTTCAGATCGTGGAACTTACAGACCTCACCATTGTAAACTATATCGCCGGAATAGGTCCCGTAGGGATATACGCCCGACAGAACATTCATCAGCGTGGATTTTCCCGCTCCGTTTTCACCACACAGCCCATGTATCTCTCCCTTTTTTACCTTGAGATTAACATCATCAAGTGCCTTAACTCCGGAGAATTCTTTGGTAATGTGGTTCATTTCCAAGATATAATCCGACATGCGCTTTTTCCTTTCAAAACTAATTCGGGGCGGCGAAACGATCGCCGCCCCGTTTTTCACAATTATTAAGGTAATGACTGCTCTTCACGAAACAGTATTAGTTAGCTAACTGCTCCTCTGTGTAGTATCCGCCGTCAACGATGACCTCCTTGTAGTTGTTCTTATCAACAGCTACAGGCTCGCAAAGGTATGAAGGAACTACGATAGAACCGTTGTTGTACTGCTCGGTATCGTTGATCTCAGGCTCTGCACCCTCAAGAACTGCCTGAACCATGGTAACGCACTTGGAAGCAAGGAGTCTTGTATCCTTGTAGATTGACATGGTCTGTGTTCCTGCGATGATGTTCTTGGTAGCCATAAGCTCAGCATCCTGACCTGTGATCATCGGCCAGTTGTCAGCTGTGTAGCCTGCTCCCTCAAGAGCTGCCTTTGCGCCGTATGCGAAGCCGTCGAATGCGCTTGCAACGATGTCAAGATCCTCGTCTGCATAGAAGCCTGTCAGATAGTTCTCCATGTTCTGCTGAGCAGTTTCCTGAGACCATCTTAAGATACAGGTATCCTCGAATGAGGTACGTCCCGACTTACATACGAGAGTGCCGTCGTCAAGGTAGGGCTGAAGAACCTCCATAAGTCCGTTGTAAAGCATAAGAGCGTTGTTGTCATCAGGTGATCCCATAAGGAACTCGATGGTCATGCTCTCGCCTGCTGCCTTAACAGCGTCAAGGCCTTCTCCGCCTGCATTGTCCTTTATGTACTCGCCGATCTTTGTACCTACGCCCTTGTTATCGAAGGTAGCATAGTAGGAAACAGCGTCGGTGTTCATAAGGAGACGGTCATACGCAATTATAGGGATCCCGGCTTCCTTTGCCTGAGCCTCTACATTTACAAGAGCGTCAGAGTCAATAGACGCGATAACCAGACAGTCAGCACCGGCTGCGATCATGTTCTCGATCTGTGAAACCTGCATCTGAACATCATCCTCTGCATACTGAAGATCAACCTCATAGCCAAGCTCCTCAAGCTGAGCCTTCATGTTGGCACCGTCGTTGATCCATCTCTCTGAAGACTGGGTAGGCATAGCAACCGCAACCTTCTTGCCTGCGCCTGAAGCATCCTCTGCCGCAGGAGCCTCAGCCTCAGCTGAAGTATCCTCTGCCGCAGGAGCTGCCTCTTCAGCAGCTGCGGGAGCAGCCTCTGCCGCAGGAGCCGCCGCTTCACCGGATCCGCCGCAGCCTGCAAGGAGTGTAGCAACCATTGCTGCGCTGAGTAACGCGCCAAGTAACTTCTTCTTCATTTTTTTCCTCCCTTTAGAATTGTGAATTATTACTTGCGATTCCTATAAACCGCAAGTGTAATTTTAAAATATACTGTGCAAATTGTCAACGAGTCTTAAAAAATTTTCATCATAATTAGGCTGATTATACAATCATCCTTCAATCGTATCACGGCTGTTTTTCATGATAGTAAGGCTTTCGATTTTTTTAAGGTCTGTCCCGCCTCAGGCCTTTAATTCCCTGACAACGGCCATAATCTCCGGATCCTTGCAGTCTCTTTCAAAATATTCATCGAAATGCTCTCCCGAAAGGGCTCCCTTTACCAGCTCCCTGTCAAGCTTCGGAAGGATCTCCTTAATATCCTTAAGCGTAACGCTCCTTACCTCGTCAAGTATCTTTTTATTTCTTTTCTCCGGGACCGCCCTCTCCTTCGGGTATCCGCCGCCCGAGGGCTCGCAGAAAAGCTTTTCGAAAATGTATTCAAGATTAAGGTCTCCGCCCCAGCCAAAGCCCTTGGCAAAGGGTATCGCGATCGCGTTCCCGTCGTTTATCTGGGCAAAGGTATAGGCATCCAGCGGGTCCTCAACATGACCGCAGATCACTCCCGGGAAGGAATTCAGGGCAAGCATTGCTCCCTCTCCTGTTCCGCAGCCCGTGATCACATAATCGGCCGCCCCGGAATTCAGCAGGACCGCTGCCAGTATTCCGTTCTGGACATAGGTCAGCTGGGCCTCATCCTCCGCGGAATACATTCCGTAATTAACGACCTCCATTCCCATCGGCTCCACCACCTTCTTAAGAGCCGCCTCTATGACAGCATTTTTGGCTGCCTGGCTGTTTTCGTTGATCAGTGCTATTTTCATTGATTTTTCTCCTCGTGTTTTCAAACTTCCTCTTCACGGAAAAGCTTCTCAAACTCGTCCATGGATATGCGTCCTCCCTGAAGGAGCTTTCCAGCCCTTATGATGAACGAAATATAATAAATCTGCTTTCCGGGTCTACTTTGTGAAGAATTTCTGCAGATCCGCCTCCGTGGTATCATCTCCTATGGTTATGAGCTCTGTTCCCGTAAGCCTTGCAAACATTGCAACATCGCTCCTGGTAAGGGCGGTCGAAACTACCGAATGATGAGCGCCTCCCGCGTAACACCATGCCGCGGTCCCGATCTCAAAGTTCGGTTTATGACGATACATTATCCTTGCCACCGGAAGCTTCGGCATGGGCTCGGGCTGCTTAACAAGCTCTATGTCCGCGCATATCAGCCTGAAATGAGTTCCCATGTCCACAAGAGTCACCTGAATGCCCTCTCCCGTCACGCCGTCGAATACCAGTCGTGCAGGATCCTCTTTTCCGCCGATATCCAACGGGTGCACCTGTATCTCAGGCTTTGTTGCCGCAAAGGCAGGCGGTACCTCCAGCATATGGGACGCAAGCTCAAGCTCCTCTCCCTCTGTCAGATCGTAGGTATAATCCTCAATAAAGCCGGTAGCTCCCTCCTTGCCCTCTGCCATCTTCATGAAAACCGCGCTGAGCGCACTTATCTTGTAATCTCCCTCGGGTCCGAAGCCTATGCCCTCACTCATAAGATCCTGTACCGCTATGCCGGGCAGCTGCTTCAGTCCGTAGAGATCCTGGAAGGTATCTATAAACGCTCCCACACCCTTCTTCTCGATAAACTTCTTAAGGCCTACCTCATACTTGGCCTGCTCCCTGACAGCCTCTGTATTGTCGGTGGCCATGGTATATTTACTCTTATAGGCCTCAAACTGGGCGTCTATCTCCGCATCCGTCGCGGAATCTATGCACTTGACAAGATCGCCGATGGCGTAGTAATTTGCTTCCCAGCCGTAGCGGATCTGGCTTTCCACCCTGTCTCCGTCGGTAACCGCAACATCACGCATATTATTGCCGAAAAGAGCGATCCTTAAGTTCCTTGAAAAGGCTATGGCCCTTGCCACCCGGGCAAAATCCCTGATCTTTGAGATCACTCTTTCGTTCTTATAATAGCCTGCCGCCACCTCATGGGCTATCCCCATTCTCGCAAGGATAAAGCCGTACTCCCTGTCCCCGTGGGCAGCCTGGTTGAGATTCATGAAATCCATATCGATATCGGCGTAGGGAAGCTTTTCGTTAGCCTGGGTGTGAAGATGAAGGAGAGGCTTCCTAAGCTCCTGTAAGCCCTTTATCCACATCTTGGCAGGGGAAAAGGTATGCATCCAGGTGATAACTCCCACGCATTCATCATCGTTGGAGGCCTTCCTGCAGTTTGCTATGCAGGCGGCGGAATCAACTACCGTCGGAAGCAGCTCCACAGCCACTATATCCTTAAGCTTCTCGTTTAGAAACTCCACCATTTCCCTGCAGTCTTCGGCAACCTGCTTAAGGCAGTCATCACCGTAAAGATCCTGACTTCCCGGGATAAAATACAATTTGTCCATTTTTTCTTCCTCCTTCATTAAAAATATATCTTAGAAACTTATGAAATGCCGATAAGGCTCCTGCCTGTGTTATCCGCGGCAAAAGCCGCGCGGCACATGCTGCTCACTTTCCGGGGTAGGTGACCACCGCCTCCACATCATAGCCTGCAAGCTTTTCCCTTCCCTTAAGCCCCGCAAGCTCCATAAGGCAGATGATCTTTACCACCTTCCCTCCAAGCTTTTCGACAAGCCTTACCGAAGCCTCAAGAGTGCCTCCGGTCGCGATCAGGTCATCTACTATGACTACCTTCTGTCCGGGCTTTATGGCATCCTTATGCATCTCAATGGTCGCGCTCCCGTATTCAAGCTCATATTCCTGAGATACGGTCTCACAGGGCAGCTTTCCCTTTTTTCTGATTAGAATAAAGGGCTTATGAAGCTTGTAGGCAAGCGGAGAGCCAAAGATAAAGCCTCTTGACTCCGCCCCCGCTATAACATCAAAGTCCATGCCCTCGATGAGCCCGTCAAGCTCGTCTATGGCAAGCGAAAAACCGTCCGCATCCTGTAAAACAGAAGTAATATCTCTGAAAATTATCCCCTTTTGCGGAAAATCAGGGATGTTCCTTATATAGTCCTCGATCCTTTTCATAAACATATCCTCTTTTTTGATTTTTATCTTTCACTCTTATCATACGGTATCCCCTCGGCTTTGGGCGCCCGTGAGTTCCCGGAGGTGAATGCCAGCACTATCAGTGAAATGACATAGGGCATCATATTGTATACAGAGCCCGGCAGGTTAAGGGCCGCAAGAAAGTCAAAGCCCGAATAGACATTCGAAAGAGCTCTGAAAAACCCGAACAGCAGGGCGGCAAGCGCGATATTTACAGGCTTCCACTGCCCGAATATCATGACCGCGAGGGACAGAAACCCAAAGCCGGCCACCCCTGTCTCAAACTTCCACTCACTGACCCCTGCAGTAATATACACTATTCCGCCGAGTCCCGCAAGAAATCCTGAAATAAGCACTCCGGCCCAGCGCATCTTACGTACATTTATACCCACCGAATCCGCGGCCTGGGGATGCTCGCCGCAGGCCATAAGTCTCAGACCAAACCTTGTCTTATAAAGGACGATCCAGGAACAGATCAGAAGGATCAGAGCCACCAGAGTGAACCAGTTGAACTGAAAGCCCTTTATCCTGTACACCAGGGCCTTTTTTGCCTGTACATACTGGACGGTAGAGGAAACATTATCAGGATTCTCGGCGACATTGATGGATTTTACTATAACGGTCGCAAGAGCTGCCGCCAGCATGTTCATGGCAGTTCCCACAAGCGTCTGATCAGCCCCGAACCTGATGCCCGCGACCCCCAGAAGCGCTGAATAAGCAAGGCCCGACAGCGAAGACACAAGCACCACCGTGAAGAAGATCACGGGTCCGTATGCGCCTGACATATATTTCATTGTAAGGGCTCCTCCAAGGGCTCCCATTACCATTGTTCCCTCAAGGCCCAGGTTTATAACGCCGGAATGCTCCGAAAAGCAGCCTCCGAGCGCCACAAGCATCAGCACCGACGCAAACAGGAGAGTATACTGGATCAGCAGGATCATGCCTTATCCCCTCCCTTCTCAGCCCTTTGAGCCTCCTTTGACGCTGCCACCCTCCTGTTTATCGAGAGCTTGAAGAACAGTACGAAGCCGCAGAGATAAATGATTATCGCGGAGATAAGATCGGATATCTGTGACGGATAGACCGTCTTATCCAGATATGAGCCTCCGCCGGTTATATGCTGGATGAAATATGACGCAAAAACCGTTCCTATCGGGTCCAGTCCCCCGAGGAAGGTAGCCGCGATCCCGTTAAAGCCCATTCCCGGGACAGATGACTGAGTGGTCGACCACTGCTCATAGCCCGTAAGATAAAGGAAAGCAGCCCCAAGCCCCGCAAGAGCGCCTCCTATGGCAAGGGTCATGATAATATTCCGCTTTTCCTTCATGCCGGCATACCTGGCCGCGTCCCTGTTAAGACCGGTACCGCGTATCTCGTAGCCCATGACAGTCTTGTTCAGCACTATCCAGATAAGGATTGCGATCAATACCGATAAAGGGACAGCGATCGTTACATATTTATTGTTTGAGAAAAGCCTGTCAAGCCCCATGGTAGGAAGAAGCGCGGAGGGATTGGTCCTGGCGACCCCCAGGGTATAGGGACTCGTGGCCTCCTTGACCCTTACAAGCAGCATATTTACCAGATACAGCCCGATCCAGTTGAGCATGATCCCGCAGATGACCTCATTAACATTGAAATATGCCTTGAGTATACCGGCGATACAGCCCAAAATCACGCCTGCCGCCACCGCCATGAGCAGGCAGACGAGCCATGGCAGCTTAAAATACAGCGCCCCGTAAAGAGCAGCGCCGGCGCCGGCCACATACTGTCCCGCGGCACCTATATTGAACAGCCCCGCCTGATAGCAGAACTGTATGGATAGAGCGCACATAAGCAAAGGCGCGGTCTTCACCAGCGTGCTCCCGAAATATTTGAGAGCCGCCGGCTTTGAGGGGTAGATGAGATAATTCTTTAAGATGGTCACTATCCCTTCGGCCGCTGAAGCCGGATTTATTATAAGAAGGACCAGAAAGCCCAGAAACAGCCCGATGACAATACAGAGAAACGAGCTTATTACGGACAGGAATGCTTCGTTTTCCAGAATGGCTGTCTTCTGTTTCTTCATCATCCCACCTCCTTATACGATCCGACTATATCCTTTTTGGCGCCGGACATATAAAGTCCCAGCTCCTCCCTCGTGGTCTTTTTAGGATCAAGCTGTCCGACTATCTCTCCCTCAAACATTACAAGAATCCTGTCAGAAACACTCATGACCTCCTCAAGCTCGAGAGACACAAGCAGCACCGCATGTCCCGAATCCCTGTGGGCGATCAGCCTTTTATGAATGGCCTCGATCGCGCCGACATCAAGGCCTCTCGTGGGCTGTACCGCCAGGAGAAGTCTGGGATCCCTGTCCAGCTCTCTTGCAATGATAGCCTTCTGCTGATTACCTCCCGACATGCTCCTTGCCCTTGTAACAGCGCCCTGTCCGCTTCGTATATCATACTGCTCTATAAGCTTCTCCGCGTAGGCATATATATTCTTTTTCCTGAGAAAGCCGGCTGAATTACAGAATTCATGCTCAAAATATCTCTCAAGCACCAGGTTGTAAGCAAGATCATAATCAAGGATCAGTCCGTGCTTGTGCCGATCCTCCGGGATATGGCTCATTCCCGAGGTGGATCTCTGTCTTATGGAGGCACGGGAGATATCCATTCCCGAAAGCGTGATCCTCCCGCCGACTATGGGCTCAAGCCCCGACAGTCCGTATACTAACTCCGTCTGGCCATTTCCGTCTATGCCCGCGATACAGACTATCTCTCCCTCCCTCACCTCAAATGACACATTTTTCACGGCATTGTTCTTATGGAGCTTTGAGGCGACAGTCATGTTTTCCACGTGAAGGATCACGTCCCCCGGGGCCCTGTCCTCCTTTTTCACCACTAACTGGACGTCCCTTCCGACCATCATCCTTGAGAGCTCCTCCCTGGTCGCAGCCGCAACATCTACCGTCCCTATGTATTTCCCCCTTCTTAAGACCGAGCAGCGGTCCGCGACCTCCATGATCTCCGCCAGCTTATGCGAGATGAAGAGTATGGATTTGCCCTCCTTTGCCAGGTTCTTCATTATCTGCATGAGCTCGTCTATCTCCGCCGGTGTCAGCACGGCAGTAGGTTCGTCAAAGATCAGTATCTCGTTATCCCTGTAAAGCATCTTGAGGATCTCTGTCCTCTGCTGCATACCGACGGTAATATCCTCTATCCTTGCATCCGGATCCACCCTGAGACCGTATCTGTCGGAAAGCTCAATGACCCTTTTTCTTGCCTCCTTCTTCTGAAGTATCCCGTTTTTTGTTGTTTCCACCCCCAGAATGATGTTTTCCAGCACGGTAAAGCACTGAACGAGCTTAAAATGCTGGTGGACCATTCCTATCCCCAGAGCGTTCGCATCGTTGGGATCCTTTATCGTAACCTCTTTGCCGTCCTTTTTTATGATCCCCTCCTCAGCCTGATAAAGCCCGAAGAGGACGCTCATAAGCGTACTCTTTCCCGCGCCGTTTTCCCCCAGAAGCGCGTGGATCTCTCCCTTCTTAAGCTGCAGGGTTATATTATCGTTTGCAATGATCCCGGGAAACCTCTTTGTAATGTTAAGCATCTCTATAGCGTAGGTTTCTTCAGCCATGAAATACCCCTCCTGACCATTGTTATTGAACCGCGCTCATCAGGCGGCACGGTCTGTAAAAAGGGACCGGAGGATGATCCATCCTCCGATCCCACACTCTTTTCAGGAACGCAGCATCGGAGTTATTTGATGTTGCCCTGGAAATTGATCTTTACCGTCTCTGCTGAGGGCTGCCCGGCAGAGATATCGTTTGAAACGGTAATACTTCCGTCAGCCATCCCTGCTACGATCGCCTTATAGTCGTCCACCGTAAAGCTGTCTGTCCATATCGTGCTGTTAAGAGGGAGCTGTACATAGTTCTTCTCAGGATTTTCCCCGTCAACTATACCAAGGCTTAAGACCTTACCCGCATAATCGTCCCATTTTCCGTCCCTGATGGCGGAAAGCAGGGTTTCAACGGTGGCGCCGAGACCCTTCATCGCTGAAGTGATCGTCATTCCTTCACCATACTGTCCGTCTATCGCAGCGGCCTGATCAACGTCAACACCTATGACCTTGCCATCAACCTTTGCCGCCGCCTCAGCCACGGAGGTATAGATAGCGCCGCCGCAGGCGAAAACCACCTCGGTCCCGCCGCTGTACCAGGTATCCATGGCAGCGGTTATATCGGCGTCGCCGTAGAACTGATTGCCGTATGCATAGTTTACCGTAACGTCGGCACCGTCCTCGGCAGCTGCCGCGTCAGCTCCCTGAACAAAGCCGTATCCGTAACGCATAACACCCGGAACAGCCATTCCGCCTAAGAAGCCAAGCCTGGTATATCCCATCTTAACCGCCGCAAAGCCTGCCATATAGCCCACAAGCTCCTCCTGATATGAAGCAACGAATACGTTGGGCTCACTATATGTATCGGTTCCCGCCGCGCCTGCAAGATCAGACTCTGTCATATCAAGGCTTATGAACTTAATGTCCGGATACATGGGAGTGGCCTCAATTATCGCTTCCGCAAAGGCAAAGCCGGGCAATAGAACAACGTTATAGCCGTCCGCTACCGCCTTATCGATCATAGCGACGCGTTCTGCGGTGGAATCACCCTCAGGCTTGTAATAGGTAAATTCAAATCCGCCGGCATCGCAGAAGGCCTTGCATGCCTCATACGTGGACTGGTTAAAGGACTGATCGGTAACATCACCGTAGTCGGTGACCATAGCCACCTTCATATCTTCCGCGGCTGCCGCCCTTGAACCTGTGTCAGCCGCCGCATCAGCTGCCGGTGCCTCGCTATCCGCAGGAGCCGCATCGGCCGCAGCCGCAGCCGTATCAGCAGGGGCTTCCGGAGCAGCACCTCCGCAGGCCGCGAGGGACAATACCATTGCCGCGCTCATAATCATTCCTATAAGTTTCTTTTTCATACTTACTCCATGTCCTCCTTTGAATTATTTTCCGGTACCTTTATCTTGCGTGATAAGCCTTTTGACAGCTTCTACCGCCACTCTTACCGCACAGTCGGTATCATGGACCTGGGGATTGGAGAGACCCTTCTTTGCTCTTTCCTGGTTTGCCATCACCAGAAGCACCGTACCTGTCCTTACCCTTAAACAGCTTCCGGTAATTAATACAGCCGCGGATTCCATCTCCGAGGCCAATACACCGCACTTTATATAGGCCTCCCACTTATTGAGCAGCTCATACCCCACAGGCTTGGTCTCAGGCTCGTGCTGTCCGTAAAAGGAATCCTTGCAGTGAACAACCCCGGTATGCGTCCTGAAGCCCAGCTCCCCTGCCGCGTCCCTTAAGGCAAGAGTGACCGTAAGGTCGGGAACCGCCGGGAACTCGATGGGAGCATATTCCCTGCTGGTGCCCTCCATCCGGACAGCCCCGGTAGCGATCACGATATCGCCTCCCATGACCTCCTCCTGCATTCCGCCGCAGGTCCCTACCCTGATAAAGGTATCGACCCCGCATCTGAAAAGCTCCTCCATTGCGATAGCCGTCGAGGCCCCGCCTATCCCCGTCGAGGTAACGCTCACCTTCTCTCCGAGCAGGCTTCCGGTATAGGTCCTGAATTCCCTGTTATCCGCGACAAGCTCCGCTCCGTCAAAATAATCCGCTATCTTTTTGCATCTTCCGGGATCACCGGGAAGGAGAACATACCTCCCCACATCGCCGGGCTTTGTATGGATATGATACTGGTAACCCGCCCCTTCAGTATAATCGACCATAGTACGCTTCTCCTGTGAAAGCCACTACATAGACTCGCGAATCGCTGAAAAGATGCGATTTGCCTGTTGCGGCGCTTCGCTTGATCCGCAACTTACTCGTTATCTTATGGCACCGTGGAAGACCGGTGCTCATAAGTTATGTTATGTTAAACCACTACATAGACTCGCGAATCGCTGAAAAGATGCGATTTGCCTGTTGCGGCGCTTCGCTTGATCCGCAACTTACTCGTTATCTTATGGCACCGTGGAAGACCGGTGCTCATATGATACGTTTTGTTAAACCACTACATAGACTCGCAAAACCCTGAAATGCGGGTTTTGCTCGTTATCTTATGGCACCGTGGAAAACCGGTGCTCATAAGATATATTATAGTTTTAATTAAATTGATTATCAAGTTATATTCAGGGCTGCTCAGGGCAATCGTAATACCCTCATAACCCCGGCGGGATATGCAGATCATAAAAAGTCCGGATCTGAGCTTTTGCGCAACTCACTTGACGAAAAGCGATTTTTATAGAAAACCTTTCAACCCTGTTTGAGCTCGCGAACTGAATTCCCTCGACAACTGTGAAGCGAGTTGTTGAAAGGTTTTCTGATTATAAAAATTGCTTTAAGTCTAGTGAGTTGCAGCCGCGAAGAGCCGGACTTTCTTATGATCGGCATATCCCTCACAACCTTACGCTATTAAACGACTAAGCGACTACCCTGAAGCCAGCTATATCTCCATCGGAACCTGGGAATACGCATAAACCGTTTCCCTTATAAACTCACAGCTTAATGGAGTCCGTTTCGGATCGCATTCAAATACAAGCCCCGCTCCGTTTCCCACGCTCCACTGATAGAAGCTCCGTCCGGGCCTTCCACAGGCTTCCGCGATCGCCATGATCGTGCCTCCGTGGGAAACGATCACAGCCTCCCTCCTGTCCGCTTCAGCGCATTCCCTTATCACCTCTTCAAAAGCAGCAAGTACCCTTCCGCAAAAGCCCGCCTTGTCCTCCCCTCCCGGGCACCGTGATTCACAGTTATCCGAAACCCATTTACGGTACGCGTCATCCTTCTCCATCTCATCCGCGCTCCTTCCCTCAAAGGCTCCGAAATTCATCTCATTAAACCCGCTCACTCTTTTAAGCCGCGCCCCCGGAAAAAGTATCTTTGCGGTCTCCGCCGTCCTTCTCAATCCCGAGACATAAACCGTTTCGGGCTCAAAGTCCGCCTTAAAAAGCTTGCTCCTTCCCTCCGCGGAAAGCGGGATGTCAACAGCACCCTGATATTTTTTTGATTTATTGAATTCAGTCTCACCGTGTCTTATCAAATACAACAGCATAGTCATACCCGTCCTGAAGGCCCGGCGAAAGCGCCCCTGCCAGCCCTCCTATGCGCCTGCCGTATACGTGCCGATCCTCCGGGGCGGCTTCGCGGTAACTATAAAGACCGGATTTTCGGCCTTCATCATATGCCCTTCGTTTACGTTCACCGACCTGCTTACCGATACAAGCTCGGCCTCTGTCTCATAGGACAGCTCCTTCAGTACAGAGAGTCCCTCTCCCAGAGTCTCCGGCATCACCGCCGTAAAGCATATGAGCGCCTCCGGAAAGCTCCCGTTCAGATACCTGATAAGCCCGGCAAGCCTTCCGCCGCTTCCTCCTATGAATATTTTTGAGACCCTGCCCTCAAAATGAGCCTCATACAGAGCCTCGGGCGCCTCACCCTTTATGATGTCAAGGTTCCGGGCACTAAACCTTTCCCTGTTTTTTTCTATAAGCTGTATCCCTTCCTCTTCCCTCTCTATCGCATAGACCCTTCCGGCAAACATCGAAAGCTCGATGCTTACGCTGCCGGTCCCTGCTCCGATATCCAGTACCGTATCCTCTCTGCCCGGATTCATCCCGGAGATTATGAGAGCCCTTATGCTCCGCTTGGTCATAGGCCGCCCTCCCCGGATGAATTCCTCATCCGGGATGCCGGGAATACCGCGATGAAAGGCTTTGCCGGGACAGATAAGAAGGACCGCAAGATCCGGCCCGGTATGCAGCCCGTCCCCCCCAAGGCCTCTTTTCTCTTTATAGGAATCTATTGCTTTGCTGACCCTTTCGGCAGAATCCTTTATCACAAGCTCATCCGGATAGGACAGATTGATCCCGGCCGCCACCGTACAGTCCAGATACTCCTTAAGGGCAAGCTCCCTGCAGATATCCGCGGCGCTTTGAATGCCGTTCGTCAAAAGAAAGACCGGCCTTCCGTCCTTAAGCTCCGCGTAAATATTTACCCTTTTCCCGTGGGCTGAAACAAGCTTCCAGTCCTGCCAGCCCTCGTTAAGCCTTGCGGCAAAATACTGAACGCTCGAGCAGCCCGGGATCAGCTTTACCTCCCGCTCCTTTTCACGGATAAGCTCATTAAGCTTAAGCGCGCCTGAAAAGAAGGTACTGTCCCCTCCGTAAAGGACCGAGATCACAGCCTCCCCGCCTTTTCTGCACAGACTTTCCTGCGCCTCATCGATAAGCCGCAGAGCCTCATCGGTGTAGGTCCTTACCATGACCAGCCCGGTTATTTTCCCCCCGGCTTTATCAGCCATTCTGACATTGACAGGATCGTTTTCCGCCGCGGAGCCCGCCGAAAGCTCCTCATAGCCCTCTTCGGAAAGCAGCGCCTTTGCCTGAAGAAGGAGCCGTCCCGTTCCCAAAACGATCTCAGAGCCTTTAATGATACGGACTGCTTCGGTCGACAGCTCCTTTACTCCTCCCGGTCCGCAGCCAATGAGGAATATCCGCAGTCTCCCGTTTTTTTCGCCCTTATCCTCCTTCATGCAGCCTCCTTATTATCTCTGAGATGGTAAAGCCCTCTTCCTCGGGCCTTTTTATCACAACGGCATGACAGCCTGTCTCCTCTGCCGCGTAAAGCTTTTCCGGAAATCCCCCTTCTCTTCCGCTTTCCTTAGTGACCATATAGGCGACATCAAATTGCCGTATTATCGCGGCATTGAATTCCTTTGAAAAGGGGCCCCACGCGGCGATGATATTTTTTCTCGGTATCCCCGCCTTCAGACAGGCTTCTATGGACTCGCAGGCCGGAAGCACTCTTGCGATAAGCCTTTCCCCCTGAAGAGAGGAGTATTCCAAAAGCTCCTTTGCCCCGGTCGTTAAAAGAATGCTGCCGCTTTTTCCGGAAAGAAAGCTTACTGCCTCCCGTGTTGAGGAAACAACCGTTACCGCAGACTTAAGGCCTTCCTTATAAAGCTGTGAAAGCCCGGCGGACTGTTCCCTTAAAAGCCGGTAAAGGGGGATACCCTTCTTTCGGCAGACGACCTCAAGGTTTTCGGTTATCTCCTTTGCATAGGGATGAGTCGCATCGATACAGGCATCAAAGCGTGAAACCAGTTCACAGAGCCCGTCACGATCCCTTCTTCCGGTCAAAAGCCTTATATCCGGCGCCTCAAAAGTGATATCTTCGGCAGAGCCCTCCCTGTTTTCAAAGGGACTCAGGCTGTCTCCCCGGCTATCAAGCCCCATGGCCTCCCCGCCTATCCCGGTAGCAACGCTTACCGTGACCTGCGCTCCCGATGCCGAAAGCTCCCGGGCAGCCATACGTCCCTCAGTTGTTCCTCCGAATATGATCACCCTCATAGTCTTCCTTCACTGTATCCCCTGCCGGTCACCATTTTTGTCTCCTCCTGCGGAGAACAGAGCCTTTCAGTATTGGAAGCGCCTATGAATACCGTAGTGAACATATCAAGCGCCGTATCCTTAAGCTCGGAAAGGGTCAGTACCCGGCTCTCCTCTCCTTCTCTTCCTATATTCCTCACATATCCGCAGACCGTTTCCGGCGCCTTTTCTTCAAGCAGTATCTCACAGGCCTTTTTCAGATGCTCCGGCCTGTTTACTGACATCGGATTATACAGGACTATGGAGAAATCACCCGCGGCCGCTTCCCTCAGCCTTTTTTCTATGACCCCCCAGGGAGTCATAAGGTCCGAAAGAGAGATCACGCAGAAATCGTTCATAAGAGGCGCTCCAAGCTTAGCCGCTCCCGACACCGCGGCAGTGATCCCCGGAACTATATCCACCTTTACATCGTACTCTCCCGCAAGCTTAAGGATAACCCCGGCCATCCCGTAGATGCCGGCATCCCCGCTGCATAGCATGCCCACAGTCCTTCCCTCAGCCGCCCTCTCACAGGCATAACGGCACCGTTCAAGCTCCTTCCTCATGGGCGTTGAGAAATACTCCTTATCCGGAAGGTATTCCTTTACAATATCGATATATACCTTATAGCCGCAGAGCAGGTCGCAGGCCTCCATTGCCTCTCTGGCCCTGAAGGTAAGCTGTTCATAAGCCCCCGGTCCTATACCTATCACAAAAAGCTTTCCCATGGCTTAACGCACTCCCAATGAAAAGGTCACTCCTTCACGGGCATATTTTCGGATATAAGGAGCATTCCCACAGGAAAGGGCCGCGCATCTTTCGCATACGCAGTCAACGCCGGTCGTGTCCTTAACAAATTCCGAGGAGCTGAATTCTCCCTCAACGCCGTTCAATTCCTCCGCGCTGTAAAACCTAAGCGCAAGCCCGTGATCCGAGCAGAATTCCTTAAGCCCGCTCTCTTCCCTCTTTATATCTATGCTTGAGGCGCCTTGTATACAATCCGCAAGAAGCCTGTTTTCGGAAACGAAGTCCCTAAAGACCTCTTCAAGCTGCTCTTTTTTTACGCCTCTCCTGCAGCCTATCCCGAGATATCCCGTTTTCGGACAGAGCTTAAGGCAGGGTCTGTCACTGTCCGTAACGTCGATCACCACAAGCCCCGAAGGAGCATTCTCCGCGGCTTTTCCGTCCTTATGCTCCCCGTAGGACTCCTTAAATACCTTTCCGTCAAAAAGGTATCTGTAACGCCCGCTCCTTAAACCGTCCTCTGCTGCCCTTACCCTGTTATCCCGCCTGCGGCCGTTTTCTCCGAAGCAGATCCTTCCCTCCGGCAAGATCGGGTAAAGGCTTTCAAAAACAATGCTCTCTCCCCGGAGCACAGCCGATGAAATGACCTTGATATACTCCGGATTAATTACCTTAAGCCCCTGCTCCGCTGCCCAGCTGTCCACGGCAAAGGAAGCATTAATATCGGTAGCGGTCGTTATTACCGCATTTCCTCCCGTGATCCCCGCGATGCGCGCAGACATCCGGTTTGCGCCTCCCAGATGCCCGCTAAGGAGCGGGATCACATTTTTACCGTACTCATCCACCGCTATTACCGCCGGATCATAAGCCTTACTCTCTACGAAGGGCGCGACAGCTCTCACCGCTATTCCCGCGGCCCCTACAAAAATAAGGGCATCGGCCTCGTAGAAATATCTTCTTACCCATTCGGAAACGGGAGTGTCCTCTCCGCCTCTGGAAACGGTTATCTCCGCTGTCGGTTCGCTGAGCCCGTCTCTTATAAGCCGCGCGGTCCCTTCTCCCCTGTCCGTAAAGGCAATGAGCCTTATCCCTCCGGCCTTAAGGCCCCTTCTGAACCCCGTGGAAAAATCCTCCGCGTAAAGCTTGCTTTTTTCGTAGCTGTCCCCGAGGAAATTCCCTACGATCATCAGGGCAGTCCTGGTTATCCCGTTGTCCTTTGCCGTTTCATAGAGCTGTGAAAGCCTGCAGCGAAATACCCTTTCCTCCTTCCAGGTCACCCTGTAAACGATGGCCGCGGGTGTATCCTCATTATAGGCTCCGCCCTTAAGCAGCTCCTCCTGAACCTCCTTTACGAGCCCCATAGAAAGAAAGATGACCATGGTGGCTCCGTGGGCGGCAAGACTGCTCAGCTTTTCTCCCTGAGGGACGGCAGTGCGCCCCTCCATCCGGGTTATTATAACGCTCTGGCTGACACCCGCCACTGTATATTCGCTCTGAAGGGCTGCCGCGGCCGCATTGAAGCTTGATACTCCCGGTGTAATGTCAAAGTCTATCCCAAGCCTTTTCAGCTCATCGATCTGTTCCCTGATCGCCCCGTAAAGCCCCGGATCACCTGAATGGAGCCTGACTATGCTTACCTGGCTTTTTGCACCGTTCCCATCGCCTGCGGGCACTAAAGAGGCATCTCCCGTAAGGGACCTTCCCTCCGCCTTTGCAATGATCTCAATGACCTCTGAAAGCGACAGCCTTGCGCTGTCATAAAGCCTTGCATTTTCCTTACATAAGCCAAGGATGCCCGGATTCACCAGGCTTCCCGCATATATGACTATGTCCGCCTCTCTTAAAAGCTCCGCTCCCCGAAGGGTTATAAGGTCCTCTGCACCGGGACCCGCTCCCACAAAATGTACCATATCCTGCCTGATCTCCCGCATGCCCGGAATAACCGGGAAATGATTTTATCCGTCCCCTTGCGCTGCTTCCCCTTTGGGGACCGTCTCACGCTTAGTCAGATATCCCCGGTGTTGCCCCGAGGAGGCAGTTCTTTCCTCCTTCGGATGTGAACACTATGGCTCCGAGCCTTATATTGCTCTCCTTTTCGTTTTTTCTTACTCTCTCATCGAGATGATATTTAACAGCAGCCAGCATAGAGGCCGTTATCTTCTCACAAAGGGACGCGTCCTCCTCCCTGAGCCAGGAAAACACCGCATCCGTAGTGACGGACTCCATTATCCTTCTGCAGATACCGGTATCCGCTCCGTTTATGGCGGCATGAGCGCATATCAGCTCCATCCTGCAGTCCGCCGTTCTGCTGTGAGTATCCATTATCCCGCCCGCAAGCTTTAAAAGCTTTCCGGCATGGCCTATGATCAGCACCCTTTCAAAGTCCCCGGCTATGGCCTCATCTATCGCCGCGCCTATGAAATTCGAGCACATGACCGAGGGAGCGCCTGACATCTCCCCATCAAGGACTCCCTTAAGCCTGCCGTCTCCCCTGAGTTCCTTAAGAAACGCCTCACCGTAGTTGCCGGGAGTAAGGATCAGCCTTCTTTCCCCAAGTGCCGCCTGCTGCCTGATCTCAAGGCATACCGAATCGGAAAAGGCCTTTCTGCTCATAGGCTCA
>ODAI010681112.1_pt1 | contig 31935 bp, 24 predicted proteins | sample 1539321 | NCBI WGS metagenome assembly ODAI01 (sample SAMN02144231, study PRJEB22623) | gut metagenome | biome: sheep rumen | host: Ovis aries | place: New Zealand
ATAATAAAATAAAAAATATCTGCGTTCATCTGCGTGTATCTGAGTTCATCTGTGTCAAAACCACCGCATCTGCGTGCATACGTCGCCTGCGCTCCGTTTGCGTAAGCGGAAGTTATTGACGTTTGTGCCGGAGGCACAAATGCATCTGTGTCAAAAAATCATCCGTGCCCCATCAGCGTCCATCCGTGCGTATCTGTGTCAAAGAGCCGAAAAGAAAATGAATTTTTTTAAGATTATTTTCCAATAATTTTAAGAATTCTAAGATTGTTTTATGATTTGTGATTTATACTGCTAGTATGCGTGTTTTGCTGGTAGAAGATGAAGAGCGCTTGTCTCAGGCTCTGGTAGAAATTTTTAAGAAAAATCGTATCGGTATTGATGCCGTATTGAATGGAACTGACGGGCTGGAGTATGCCCATAATGACACCTATGATGTCCTGATTCTGGATATCATGCTTCCGGGAATTGACGGTATCACCCTGCTGAAGACTCTTCGCTCAGAGCACAATAATGTTCCCATTATTCTTCTTACCGCAAAAGATGATGTTGCCGACCGTGTTCGGGGGCTGGATAGTGGGGCTGATGATTATCTTACCAAGCCTTTTGCTACAGAAGAACTGCTTGCCCGTGTTCGTGCTCTTGGTCGCCGCCGTGGAGAACTCAAAACAGAAGCGACAACATTCGGTGACATCACGCTCAGCAAGACAAACTGTGAACTGCAGACAGAAAACGGAAAATCCATAAAACTGTCCCTCAAAGAATATCAGATTCTGGAAATGCTCTTTGACCATCCCCACCAGATAATCACCAAGGAACGCATCATAGAAAAAATCTGGGGTGGTGACAGCAATGCTGAATACAACAATGTGGAAGTTTACATTTCCTTTATCCGCAAGAAGATTGAAAATCTCGGTGTAAAAGCCCATATCAGAACAGCCCGTGGCATTGGTTATTCCCTTGAAGATAATGACCGTTAGCGATATTCTGTCTGTATGAATCGTATTGCCAACCTTCGTGTCAGAATCATTGTAAGCATTCTTTCTGTTCTCGCCTTGGTTTTTGCCCTTGCAATTATATTTTTGAATGCATCCATTTTTTACCGTGAAGTAAAGGATGCCCAGCGCTTCCTGCAGACTATGGCACGCAATGAGGGCTACGCAAAATTGACTTCTCCCATGCGTCTGCACCGGCTCTTCAGAAAATTCCCGAAAGATGTAGATGTCAAGCCGGCCCTGGAGGCAGAAAAAGACTCTGAAATCGACAATGTTTTTCCCATCCGACTGGAAATCGTAGGCTTTCGCACTTCCTTCTCCGTTAAGCTTTCGGCCGATAACCAGATTCTTGATGTCATTCACCTCAGGCCTCTTGCCTATACCGATGCTGAAATCAAGGATATCGTAAAAAAAATTCTGGCCAGAAAAAGCAGACAGGGCCTTGTAATGGGAATGCTGTACTATATAGAAGAACATGATGATGGTCAGCGCATGCTTTGTATTGTGAACATGCAGAGCGATATTAAGGTCTTGCATATGCTCATCATGTATTCTGTTATCTGCTATCTCCTTGCCCTTATTGTCGCCTTTGCTTTTGCATGGTTTCTCTCGGGCTTTATTGTCAGGCCAATAAATGAAGCTTTTAAAAAACAGAAGGATTTTATTTCCGATGCAGGTCATGAACTAAAAACTCCTATCGCTGTCATCGGTGCCAATGTAGATGTTCTGATGGCAGACCATGGTGATAATAAATGGCTTCAGTACATCAAGGCAGAAAATAAGCGCATGGGGCTTCTGGTAAAGGATTTGCTTTACCTTGCGCGCACTGATGCAGACCGGGCTCACTATGAGCTCTGTCCCTTTGATTTTTCCTCTGCCATAACCAATTCAGTACTCCCCTTTGAAAGTCTGGTGTTTGAACAGGGAAAAAAACTTGAACTTGAAGTAGAGCCTGACCTTATGTGTGTAGGAAGTGAACAGCAGATAAAGCAGGTCGCCATGATTCTGGTTGATAATGCAATCAAAAATTCCGACAAAGGGGCGGTTATCCGTGTTCGTGTTTTTGCAGAAGGAAGAAAACTTTTTCTTAAAGTTTATAACACCGGTCGCGGCATAAAAAAAGAAGATTTTGAACGCATTTTTGAGCGCTTTTATCGTACTGATGAATCCCGTGCCCGGGAAACAGGCGGTTATGGTCTGGGGCTTCCCATAGCCAGAACGATTGTTCTTGCCCATGGAGGAAGCATTTCCGTTGCAAGTAAGTATGGTGCCTGGACGGAATTCACCGTAACATTATCCCGTCCTTAGACAGCCTGAAAACAAGTGACTGAAAAAAGATACTAGCATAATCCTCTTTTTTTCTATAAACTAAATGCATTATGATAGAGAGAAATTCTGGTTTAGCAAATCTTACCGCGGGCTATCTCTTTCCTGAAATTGCCCGCAGACGGCGTGAATATGCGGCATCACATCCCGATGCAAAAATCATCAGCCTTGGAATTGGCAATACAACAGAGCCGCTTTCAGAGCATATTGCAAAGGCCATGGCAGACTACGCTATGGGACTGGCAACAAAAGAAGGTTATTCAGGCTACGGTGACGAGCAGGGGATGACAGCCCTTCGCGAAAAAATTGCCTCAGTCTTTTACAAGAATATGGCAGACGCAAGCGAAGTGTTTATTTCTGACGGTGCAAAATGCGACATTGCCCGTATCCAGACCCTTTTTGGTGCAAAAACAAAAATTGCCGTTCAGGATCCTGCATACCCTGTTTATGTAGACGGTTCTGTCGTTACAGGTGCCGCTGGTGCCGGTAAAAAGGATGGCTCCGGCTATGAAGGTGTTACTTATCTTCCCTGTACGCCGGAAAATCATTTCTTCCCGGACTTGAGCAAAATTCAGCCCAACACCCTCATTTACTTCTGCTCGCCAAATAATCCCACAGGGGCTAGTGCGACAAAAGAAGAACTTACCCGTCTTGTTGATTTTGCAAATAAAAACGGCTGTATCATCATCTATGACGCAGCATATTTTGCCTTTATTCGTGATCCGGCACTTCCTAAAACCATTTATGAAATTCCGGGTGCACGTACCTGTGCTATCGAAGTAAACTCCTTCTCCAAACCCGCAGGCTTTACCGGAGTCCGCCTTGGCTGGTCAATTGTTCCCAATGACCTCAAATTTGCTGACGGCACACCTGTAAACAAGGATTGGAACCGCATCATGACCACACTCTTTAACGGTGCGTCAAATGTAGCTCAGGCTGGCGGTCTTGCAGCTCTGGATGAAAAGGGGCTCGCAGACATGAAGGCTAGTGTTGATTACTATCTGGAAAATGGCCGTCTTATCAAGGAGACTCTGGAAGGGGAGAACTTCAAAAAGAATGGAGTTGAAGTTTATTTTACGGGTAATGGTCCCTATGTCTGGACAAAATTCCCCGGCAAAAAGAGCTGGGATGTTTTTGACACGATTCTGGACAAGTGCCATGTAGTCACCACGCCGGGCTCAGGTTTTGGCCCTGCAGGTGAAAGTTTTATCCGTTTCAGTTCCTTCGGACATCGTGCAGACATTGAAGAAGCCTGCCGCCGTCTTGCAAAACTGGAACTCTAGTTTTTAGATTCTTGTCTTATAACCCAGGCTCAGTTTGAATGCAGATGACCAGCTGTCAGGCTTTAAGTCTGTAATCCGGGCCTGGAACATTGCATGCACGGTACCAGAGAGCAGGGGGAATGCCACAAAGGGAGAAATCTTTATGTGGTGGTCGCTGTCTTTCATTACGGAGATAAAATCTTTCAAGTCCAGAAAGTTTTTGTTTATGTTCTGAGAAACAGAGTTGTCCTTAACTTTGTCTGTTACCGTCCATGTTACATGAAATCCAAATGTAATGTTTTTATTCTTGATGTAGAGCTTGTCAGTAAATACGGAAAGATTCATACCCAGCGTGTCATTTATGAAAATGAGTTTCTGTACGGTATTCTCCGGAAAACTGAAGAAAGTGACGTGAGCCTGAAATTTTTCTGCCACAAAGCGCGGTTCTACAAGCAGATAAATGTCTTTTGATTCAATCTTATTTTCTGAGCCTGCGTGAAGGGGAAGATTTGAAAAGCCGCCCTGCAAGAAGAGGGAAGTGGTATACTTGTTGCCCAAAAGCAGAGTCACGCCGGAATGCATGTAGAGGGTATCCACCAGAAGAATAACGTCCTCATCGCCCCGCTTGGTTCCCATAGGAGCGCCGATACCGAGTGCAAAGTCAAGTGAAATCCATGACCGCACCATGCCGAACCTCCAGTCCAGATTGAGCTGTCGTTCATTTTTGCTGTTTTCCTTGTTTACATAGAGAAATGCACCTGTAGCAATGGGCTGTGAACCCATATGCACGATGTAGGAGCCGCCCACGCCATAGAAAGGATATGCAGTGGAACCCTTTAAACCCAGCCAGCTTTCAGTAATCAGTGAAGTAAAAGATTCTACACCAAACTGGCGCTGCAGAAAGACATCGCTTCCAATCGGCTCGAATGTTCCCATAAAGAGATTGAAGTACTGTACAACTCCAAGAAAAGGCTTTATATAGGTAGCAGAAAGTTCATCAATACAGAAGGTGGCATCGGTAGAAACAAAAGGTCCTTTGTCCACGATATCTGATGTCTGCATGGAAAACTCTGTGCGCACAAGGAGATTGCGGGTCAGGTTCAGCTGGCCTGCAAAATAGGTCTGAAAGCGTAAGGCCGGAGAAAAAGAATCATTCGAACTTGAATAAAAATCTCCCTTCATGCCCGCATAACCGCTGAAAAAAACTTCTGAATGCACTGAAACGGTGAAAATAAAGAGCAGTGCGGTGATTACCGGTATTTTTTTCATATTACCCCCAATTATATAGAAAACAGAGTATTCCCTATTCAGTATCGGCGTAAAAGTATATGAACTTTAAGCAATATTTGCAAAGAAAAATAATTAAAATATCTTGCAACTTTTGCTTGACTTTGAAGAAAGAACGGTTAAAATAGTTATATATGAGTGATTATCTTGATTCAAGTAACGAAGAGCTCCTGAAAGATTACTTTTCTGAAGCGGAACAAATGATTGATAATCTCGAAAGCAATATTCTTGCTATCGAAAGTGATCCTAATAATCACGATGCTATCGATGAAATTTTCCGTGCGGCTCATACATTAAAAGGAAACTCGGCGGCAGTCGAATTCTCCGAAGTTGCGCATTTTGCACACACAATGGAGGATTTGCTTGATGAAGTGCGTTCTGACAAGGTGCATGTAAACGGTGATATCGTTGATGTGCTCCTTAATGCACTTGATATGATTAAGACGATGCTCGAAAGCCGTCAGAACGGCAGCGTTTATGAAGAGGGTGTTGATGAACTTTCAGCCCGAATCATTGCATTTATACCCGGAAAGGGTGGTGCGGCTCCTGCACCCAAGCCTGCGGCAACTCCGGCACCAGCAGCAAAAGCACCTGCTGCTCCTGCAGCAAGTTCTGTTTCGGTAGATCTTTCTGAATATGAACTTACCGAACTTAAGCAGAACTGCGGTTCCGGCGAAAAACTCTGGCAGATTAAAGTCACATTTGATGAAAATAACCCCATGAATAGTGTGGGTGGCATTCAGGTTTTTGCTGCACTCAAATCATGCGGTACTGTCCTTAAGACAATTCCTGATTTTGACGCCCTCTACGAGGATAAATTCTGGAAGAATGTAACATACTATGTTTCATCAGCATCTACCGGCGACCAGCTTGAAGATGTTGCCTTCCTTGACGATGTAACTTTGAGTACGGATGCCCAGGATATCACCAATGCATCTGTAGGCGGTTCCGCTCCTGCGGCTCAGCCTGCACCGGCTCCGGTGGTACAGCCTGCACCCGCACCTGCTGCGGCTCCAGTTCAGGCTGCTCCGGCAGCTCCCGTAAGTCCGGCTCCTGCTTCCGAAGCACCGGCCGCACCTGCTGCATCTGCATCTCCTGCGCCTGAAGCAAAGGCTGGCGAAAACAAGCCTGCGGCTGCCAAATCTGCCGCAAAGCCTGCGGCAGATCATGCACAGAGCGCAGTGCTCCGCGTAGACTCAAAGCGTGTTGATTACCTCATGAACCTTGTTTCTGAAACTGTTATCACTAAGGCTGCTTTCAACCAGGCCGCCTTGCAGCAGACTGACCTGCTTGTTCAGTTCCAGACACTGATTACTTCTTATAAAGATAAGATTCACCGCATGTTTGAACAGATGCCCCAGTATCTTGAACAGATTCAGGAAGGCGTCTCCCTTAAGGATATTAAGGCAAACCTGCAGAATGATTTTGGTGACGTTACCAATCACTTTGACACCTTTGAAGGTAAGTTCAAGGAACTGGATGCACGTTTCCATTCATCTACACAGAATCTTGGACGTATTGCCGGCGAATTGCAGGAAGGCGTCATGAAAATCCGCATGGTTCCCATCAGCCAGATTTTCGATCGCTTCCCCCGCGTTGTCCGCGATTTGCAGAAAGATTTGGGTAAGAAAATCAACCTTATCATTGAAGGTAAGGAAACAGAACTGGACAAGACAGTTGTTGACGATTTGCTTGACCCGCTCATGCACTGTGTCCGCAACTCCTGTGACCACGGTATCGAATCTCCTGATATCCGCCGTGAAGCAGGTAAAGATGAAACCGGTACAGTTCTCTTAAAGGCTGCCAATGAAGGCAATATGATTATCATCGACATTGTTGATGATGGTGCTGGTATCAATGTGGAAAAGGTCCGCCAGAAGGCAATTGATCGCGGAATTATCCATCCTAATAAAGTCATTTCAGATCAGGAAGCGACTCAGCTTATCTTTATGCCGGGCTTCTCTACTGCGGCAAAGATTTCCAATGTATCAGGTCGCGGTGTAGGTCTGGATGTTGTTAAGACAATGATTGAAAAACTGAACGGTACTGTTCAGGTTACTTCAGAGCAGGGCAGGGGATCTAAATTCAGTATCCGTTTGCCGCTTACTCTGGCTATCATTCAGGGGCTTTTGGTCCGTGTTGGAACGGAAACCTATTCAATCCCGATTGCGTCGGTTATCGAAAGTGTCCGCGTAAAGAAAGAAGAAATCAATACAATTGATAACTATGAGGTACTGAATGTCCGCAACGAAGTTATCAGTGTATTGCGCCTGAGCCGCCTGTTTGGTATCAGAACGGATGAAGACGGTGACTACTGCTTTGTAGTTATTGTAGGTTCTCAGGATAAGAAGATTGGCGTAATGGTTGACGCGCTTATTGGCGAAGAAGATGTTGTTATTAAGCCGTTGAAAGATCAGTTTACCCAGTCTCCGGGTGTTGCAGGTGCATCAATCCTTGGTGATGGTTCGGTATCTTTGATTATTGATGTAACACAATTGCTGGAACTCGGTGTCCGTCAGGAAATTGAGGCTCGTCAAGACAACGGATATGGTGAGGATTAAAGTATGAGTGACAGTTTGGCAGCAATGAATGCAGAAGTTGCGGAAGCAGCGGCAGAGGCAAGAGAAGAAAAAGTCGCCGTCTTTGATTTTAAGATGGTCACCTTTTCACTTGCCGGCAAGGATTATGCTATCGATATCATGCAGGTTAAGGAAATTGTAAAGGCTGGTAGAAAGCTCTTTACCTATGTTCCTAATGCACTGCCCTTTGTCCTTGGTGTGTACAATTCTCGCGGTGATATCATTCCGATTATTGACCTTCGCATTTTCTTTAATGTGGAAGTTGATGAAGCTGAAGAAGATGCACTGGAAAACATTCTGATGGTTCGCGTTGGTGAACAGGTTTTTGGTGTAGTTGTTGATGATGTTGATAAGGTTGTAGGCATTCAGAAGTCTACAATTCAGCCGCCGCATCCTTTGTTCGGCGATATTAATATCAAATATATTCAGGGTGTTGCAGAAAGCGACAACCGTATGTATGTTCTGCTTGATGTAGAACGCATTTTTGGCTCAAAGTTGGCAGATAAAGATAAGGATGGCGGTTCCTCTGTTGCCGATATTCCGGTCAAGGTTTCTGTCCCCAAGACTCCTAAAGCAGCTCCCATGCCAAAAAAAGAGACAAAGGAAGTTGACTATTCGTTTATTACGAGCGGATTGCTTACTTTAAGAAAATTCACCGTTTCCCCCATCAATGAAAAGTGGGTTAAAACCCGCTTTGATGAATGGTATAAGGAACGGGGAAAAGACAAATTGCAGTTCCAGGCACCGACAGATGCCGATGAATTCTTAAAATCTTTCTATTCTCCCTACAATGGTACGTGGTGGAAAAAAGATTATGCCGATACCATCTACAAGGCTTTGCCGGATAATGCCGCTAAGCAGATTGTAGTTTGGAATCCTGGTTGTGGTAAAGGTCAGGAATCATACTCTCTGGCATGTTTGCTCAAGAAGCGATATCCTGATGCCAAGATTCGTATTTATGCACATGATGTTGATTTGCTGAGTGTTTCAAATGCTCCGCTCATCTCCATCCCTGCAGATGTTGCGAATGACTGGTATGCGCCCTATGTTACAAAAAAAGCAAACGGCGAATTTACCTTTACACCGGAAGTGCGGGAAAGCGTTATGTTTGAATACCATGACTGTATGAATACAACCGCTTTGCCGAACCTGGATATAATCTTTACGAGGGATTTGATTTCTTTCATGTCTGATAAGGCTCAGGAAGCATTGATTGAAGACTTTGCTGACAAGCTGAAGGGCAACGGTATCCTGATACTGGGACAGAATGAGTCTCTTGAGGGAGCAAAAAAATGGAGCGCAACAAATGTTGGTTCCATACAAATCTTTGGTAAACAATAAATTAGGAGTAAAAGGCACATGAGAGTAGAGTACATTAATCCATTTGTTGAAACTTCATATCAGATTTTGACAGAAGTGCTCGGCGGTGCAAAGGTAACCCGCGGAGACTTGTACCTCAAATCTACGGCAATGCCGGTTATGGGTGTTGCTGCACTGGTTGGTCTTGCAGGTGACGTCGAAGGCCGTGTTCTGTTTGATATGACATTTGAAACGGCTCTGGGTATCGCATCAAAAATGAATGGCGAGACATTAACCCAGTTTGATGATCTGGCAAAGGCAACTATCAGTGAATTGTCAAATCTGATTACTGCTCAGGCTGTAACGAAACTCCACGAACTTGGATTTAAATTTGACCTTACGCCACCGGCTTTGTTCGCTGGCGAAAAAATGGAAATTGCTGCGTTGGGCGGCGGTACTGACAGTGTAGAAGCACTTATCGTTCCTCTGATTACAGAGTGCGGTAAAATCGAAGTCAATGTCGCTATCCGCGAGAGAATGTAAGGAGGACGATCAATGAAGACGAGAGCAGATTTTCCAACTATCAATGAGCGTCCGCCGGAGGGCATGCTTGCAGACGGAACCAAGATGCGTGTTCTGGTTGTTGACGATTCAATCTTCGTTGCAAAGCAGTTGGGACAGATTCTGACCAGTGAAGGCTACGAAGTTGTTGCTACTGCAGTTGACGGTAAAGACGGCGTTGACAAGTACAAGGAATTGTGCCCGAATGTTGATCTGGTTACCATGGATATCACCATGCCGAAAATGGATGGTATTACCGCTTTGGAACAGATTATGGCTTTCGACAAGAATGCACGCGTTGTAATGGTTAGTGCTTTGGGTAAGGAAGAGTTGGTTAAAAAATCACTGCTTCTTGGTGCAAAGAACTACATCATTAAACCTCTTGACCGCAAGAAGGTACTTGAACGCATCAGTGCAGCGCTGAAATAGCACATGAACCGCTCCTTTTGGGAGCGGTTTTTTTATCTCAGAAACAATTTTTTTCTAAAAACCCTCCCTCAATACTAGCAATAAAAATGAAGATATGGTATACCTTCTATCAGTCTTTGCATTACTGTGTCTGAGCAGAGAAAAAACATATAAAACAGGACAAAAAAATGAATCTGTATCGTGAGTTTATTGAAGGTGGAAAAGATTTCACCAATTATGAAGAACTTAAAGCCGGTTTTAAAATCAAAATTCCACAGAATTTTAATTTTGCCTATGATGTTGTAGACCGTTATGCAAAGGATGCTCCTGAAAAGCGGGCTCTTGTCTGGTGTGATGACCACGACGGTGAAAGAGTCTTTACATTTAAAGAAATTTCTGAAGAAAGCCAGCGCGCTGCAAACTTTCTGGTACAGCATGGAATAAAAAAGGGTGATGTAGTCATGCTGATTTTGCGCCGCCGCTTTGAGTTCTGGTTCTTTATTCTTGCCCTGCATAGAATCGGCGCGATTGCAGTTCCTGCTACCAATCAGCTGTTGCAGACTGACATTGAATTCCGTACCAATGCCGCTCAGGTAAAGATGATTGTTTCTCTGGATGACCCCAAAATTCAGACTGAAATAGAAAAGGCCATGCCAAAATCACCCACTGTCCGCACACTGGTAACGGTGGGGCAGAATCGCGGCAGCTGGCAGAGCTATCATGCAGAAGAGCCCACCCTTAGCACGACTTTTGTCCGCCCCCAGGGCGAGGCTGCAACAAATAATGACGATATCATGCTGCTGTATTTTACATCGGGAACCTCAGGCTATCCCAAAATGGTGCAGCACAATTTCCTTTATCCCCTGGGACATATTGTTACTGCCCGCTACTGGCAGAATGTTCTTGACGATGGACTTCATCTCACCATTGCCGAAACAGGCTGGGCAAAGGCAGTCTGGGGCAAGCTTTATGGTCAGTGGCTGTGCGGAAGTGCAGTTTTTGCCTATGACATGGACAGCTTTAAGCCGGATTTACTTTTGCACAAAATGGAACATTACGGTGTTACGACTTTCTGTGCTCCGCCGACTGTTTACCGCTACCTTATCCGTCAGAATCTTTCTAAATATGATTTGAGCAAACTGACCTATTGTGTAACGGCAGGAGAGGCCTTGAATCCCGAAGTCTACAATAAATTTTATGAGCAGACGGGATTGAAGATGTTTGAAGCCTATGGACAGACTGAAGCGACTGTAATGGTTGGAAATTTCCCCGGCATGGAACCAAAACCCGGCTCCATGGGAAAGGCTGCTCCCGGTTATGACGTGGAGATTGTTCGTCCGGACGGAACAAAATGTAATCCGGGAGAAACTGGCGCAATTGTTGTCTATCTGGATAAGCAGCGTCCCTTCGGTCTTTTTTCCGGCTACTATCATGATGAGAAAAACACGGGAATTGTCTTTGCTGACGGAATATATCACACGGGCGATGTTGCTTCCTACGATGAAGACGGCTATATCTGGTTCGTGGGACGCGATGATGATGTCATCAAGAGTGCAGGCTATCGTGTAAGTCCCTTTGAGGTAGAAAGCATTCTGCAGCAGCATCCGGCGGTTCTGGAATGTGCCGTTACTGGTGTTCCTGATAAAAAACGCGGTCAGGCAATCAAGGCCACGGTTGTCCTTACCAAAGGCTATGAGGCGGATAAAAAACTGGAACTGGATATTTTTGAATTCCTTAAACAGAAGACCGCCGGTTACAAGCAGCCGCGAATTCTGGAATTTGTAAAAGACCTGCCCAAAACAATCAGCGGAAAGATTCGTCGTGTAGAAATCCGCGAAAATGATGAGCAAAAGGCAAAAGACCAGACCGACAATGCTTGACTAAAGAAGAGGCATTTGATATAGTTTTATCCAACATCAGCACTGTCTGCGGGGTTAGCTCAGTTGGTTAGAGCATCACGTTGACATCGTGGGGGTCAGTAGTTCGAATCTACTATTCCGCATAGAGTGCTGGTGTTTTTTTATGTCCTTTTACTTTCCCCAGCGTTTACAAAGAATCTTTTCCTTCCGATAAAGAAAAAAGATGACAATTTATTAAAATTATCTTATAATAAATAGATAATAAATGTTACGTTTGGGGGAAAACTGCTTATGGCAAAACAACAGAAAGAACTGGATCGCTTTGATCCGCATCCAAAACACAATGTTCAGATTCTTACAAAACTTGTAGGACTCATTGCTTTTGGTGTTGCATTCGGTTCTGTTTCAATTGGTATTATTTCACTTCTGATTTTTGACAGGGGACAGATTAAAAATACTGAGAATGAATTGCTTCATACGGCTGACGGTGTTCAGTATATCGTTACTGACTGGCAGGACAATATTTACCGCTATGGAGACATTCTTTCTTCCAGTGCGGAGATTTGTGATGCGGTTCAGAATCATGATTCATCAGCTGCTAACCAGGTTGCCGCAGAAGAATTGAAGAAATTTGGTCTGGATATACTGGCACTAGTCGACCGCAACGGCACTGTTGTTGGCGGCGAAGCTGTTTCTGCCGGTGAAAATGTTTCTTCACTTTCTATTGTTAAACAGGCCCTGAACGGATCAGAGGCTTTTGCCTTTGCAGGAATCGGCAGTATCAAGTTTGGCATTCTTTCTGCAGCTCCAGTCCGCATTGACGGTGATGTGGAAGGCTGTGTTGTAGTCGGCTATGACCTTTCTGATGATGATGAAGGTTCTCTTGTAGATATAGTACGGTCAAACTACGGTGTTGAATGTACTGTTTTTAAAGGAAAAACCCGTGTTGCAACTACTCTGGGCAGAAATATGGTTGGAGTTGACCTTTCAAATCAGGCCATTGTCAATCTGGTTCTTGGCAGGGGAGAGGAATATAAGGGACTGAATGCCATCAGTGGCAAGAATTATTATTCAAAATATGCACCCCTTACTGACAGTGACGGCAGCATTTCCGGCATGATTTTCGTTGCAAAATCAATGGAAACTATTGAAAAAGTAAAAAATGACACGCTCAAGGCAGTTATTCCCATTACCTTTGCACTTGTTATCATATTGATTTTGATTGCTTACCGCTATGTAAAGCATCTGATGTGGCGTATCAACAATGTAACGGAATTCCTCTCAGAACTTGCAAGTGGTGAAGCAGATCTTACTAAGCGCTGTAAACTCTTTATTCGTGATGAAATTGGCCGTCTGATTATTGAATTTGACCTCTTTATGGACAAGCTGCAGTCTATCGTAAGGGAACTGAAAAATTCTAAGGAAGAACTTTCTCTTACCGGTACAGATTTGACTAACAGCACACAGGATACATCAGCTTCCATTACGGAGATTATTGCAAATATCGACAGTATTCATGGTCAGATTACCAACCAGGGAGACAGTGTCCGCGATGTTGATGGTTCTGTAAGTCAGATTTCCGGTGCTATTACTACGCTGGATGAAATGATTGAAAGTCAGTCTGCCGGAGTTACCCAGGCTTCTGCTGCAGTTGAAGAGATGATCGGTAATATTTCTTCCGTAAACAAGTCAATGGATAAGATGTCTGTTTCATTCAAGGAACTTGAGACAAATGCTGATGTAGGTATAAAGAAGCAGCAGGATGTAAGTGAAAAAATCAAGCAGATGGAAGCCCAGTCTCAGATGCTGGCTGATGCAAATACTGCCATTTCAAACATTGCGGAACAGACCAACCTTCTTGCTATGAATGCGGCAATCGAAGCGGCTCACGCTGGTGAGGCAGGAAAAGGCTTTGCAGTTGTTGCAGATGAAATCCGTAAGCTTTCTGAAACATCTTCTGCTCAGTCTAAGTCAATTGGTGACGGAATCAATAAAATCCGCGATTCAATCAGTGAAGTTGTTGCCTCATCTGACGAGTCAAGTGAAGCACTGGCAACTGTTTCTGACAAAATCAAGGAAACGGACCAGCTTGTCCTTCAGATTAAGTCTGCAATGGAAGAACAGAATGAAGGTTCAAAGCAGATTACAGAAGCCCTGCGCAATATGAACGACAGTACTGTTGAGGTTCAGCGTTCTTCTAAGACAATGGCAGATCAGAGGAATGCCGTAAACGACGGTATGGGTCATCTGCGTGATGCAACAGATGTAATGAAAGAGAGTATGGAAGAAATTTCTATCGGTGCCCGTAAGATTAATGAGACCGGTGCAATGCTGAGCGAAATCTCAGGCAAGGTACAGGACGCAATTGATAAGATTGGTTCACAGGTAGATCTCTTTACTGTGTAAAAGGGGCTTTGAGGGCTTCTGAAACCTTGCCGTAAGGAGGGGGTTGTAGCAATATGAAAGTCTATCAGGTGTCAACTTTGCAGGCTCTCATGCTGGGGTATTTTCGGGCGGTTATTCCTGTGTCTGAACTGCTTACGCATGGCGATATTGGCCTTGGAACATTTACCGATGTGGACGGCGAAATGATTGTACTTGACGGTTCATGCTATCGGGCCATGGAAAATGGTAATGTCCTTGTGGCAGAAGCAGACCGGGGCGTTCCCTTTTCAACTGTCTGCACAATGGAAGACAGTACCCCCATTGAGTTTGGCTTTACCAATAGTATTGAAGACTTAAAGACCACCCTCAATAATATTATTGACGGTCACTTTGGACTGAACAGCATGCATATGGCTCGCATCGATGGAGAATTTGAGCTTGTTGATGCCCGGTCAGAATCAGGCTATGAATCCGTGCACGTAGACTTGAAGACTGTACTGGGAAAAACGCAGAGGGCGTTTAAATTTGAAAAAATAAAAGGCACGCTCGTCTGCGTTTATTTTCCTGACTACATGGACGGAATCAATGCCTCTGGCTGGCATCTGCATTTTATCTCTGATGACAGAAAGCATGGCGGCCACGTGTTTGACATTGTTATGAAGAGTGGAAAAGGACAGATTTCTAAAATCAATGCAATAGAACTGAAATTGCCCGATGAGCCTATTTTTGACACCTATTCCTTAAAACAGGCATCAAAAGAAGCACTAAAGGCTGTGGAGCAGGGAAAGGGCGCTGAATAAAGCTGTGTCACAAAAAAAAAAGGTCTGCGGTACATGGGGAAAGGCATGAGGTGCAGGCCTTTCTGTTTGCCCAAAAAATAGTGTCTTTTTGTAAAAATTTACTTGACAAAGCGCTATATATAGTGTATCGTAAGATAACAGACAGTGAAATACCACTATTTTCTGCTGTGTATGTTGCTCTGCTGGTACCCCACACTTTTACCCACTGGTAGAGTAAACGAATTCAAAGGCCTATCTAACCATCAGGCTTGCTCCGCTGGATATTCTCCCAACCGGCGGAGTTTTTTTTGTCCTCTGCGATTTTTACCATTGAATAGACATCCCTCTTTTTATCTGCTATTATACGCGTATGGCAAAGAAAATTGTTATTTTGGATTCTACTCTCAGGGACGGTTCCCAGGGGGAAGGAATAAGCTATTCAGTTCAGGATAAGATTCATATTGTACGCGCACTGGATGAACTTGGCGTGACTTATATTGAGGCTGGAAACCCCGGCTCTAATCCCAAGGATATGGAGTTTTTTGAGGAAGCGAAAAAACTGGAACTCAAGCACTCCAAGATTGTTGCTTTTGGCTCAACCCGCCGCAAAGATTCTTCCTGTGCGGAAGACAGCAATTTGCAGAGCCTGCTTTCTGCAGAAACAGATACTGTAGTGATTTTTGGTAAATCATGGGATTTTCAGGTGACGGATATTCTGCATGCAAAACTGGAAGAAAATCTGGAGATGATTCGAGATACCGTGGCTTACCTGAACAAAAAAGGCCGCACAGTTATTTATGATGCGGAACATTTTTTCTCGGGCTACCAGGCAAATGCGGACTATGCCATGAAGACCCTGCGTGCGGCGGTGGAAGGAGGGGCGGATACCCTCTGTCTCTGTGAGACGAAAGGTGGCTGCATGATAGATGACTGCGCAAAGATTACTGAGGCTGTTGTTGCAGAATTCGGCAAAGTCTGTTCTATCGGTATTCATACCCATAATGACTCAGGACTTGCAGTGGCGAATTCTCTTGTGGCGGTTCAGTCTGGAGCCACTCATGTGCAGGGTGTTCTGCTTGGCTTTGGTGAACGCACTGGAAATGCAAATCTTTCTACTATTATCGCTAACCTTCAGCTTAAGATGGGCTACTCCTGTATTCCTGAAGAAAATATGAAGCAGCTGACTCCCATCTGCAAAAAGGTGAGTGAGATTACAAATATTGCCCTGGATGCAGGCTTGCCCTATGTGGGAGGAAATGCCTTTGCCCATAAGGCTGGAATGCATATTGATGCCGTTATAAAAAATCCTGCCGCCTATGAGCATATAAAACCGGAAGCAGTTGGAAATGAACGCGTATTCCTTATGAGTGAGGTGGCGGGCAGGAGCCTGATTCTGGAAAAGGTACAGAAGTTTGATCCGACTATTACCAAGAATAGTCCGATTGTTGCTGAAGTTGTTAAAACCGTAAAGGAACTTGAACACAAGGGCTATCAGTTTGAAGGTGCAGACGGCAGTTTTGAACTCCTGGTACGAAAGGCAATCGGAAAGTATCAGCCCTTCTTTAAATTGCATTATTACAAGACCAGCGGCGAAATTCCCCTGGTAGACAAAAATCTCTACGCTTTTGCCCAGCTTAAAATCGAAGTGGACGGTCACATTGAGCTTGCGGCGGGAGAAGGCATGGGTCCTGTAAACGCACTTGACCGCGCTCTCCGCAGTGCCCTCAAATCTTTCTATCCCTCGGTGGAAAGCATCCGCCTTACGGACTATAAGGTTCGTGTTCTGGATGGACAGAGCGCCACGGCAGCCCGTGTTCGTGTTCTGATAGAAAGCCGGGACGGAACGGAAACCTGGACAACTATCGGCGTAAGTCATGACGTTGTGGAAGCTTCCTGGATGGCTCTGGTAGACTCGTTTGAGTACAAGCTGATTAAGGACGTTGAGAAAAAATTTCAAAAGCTTTTGTAATAAAACTTTACTTTGCGCTTTTTATGCTATAAAATAGATTAATTGAATTCTTTTGGAGGAATCTGATGATTAAGACAGTTAAAGATGTCGATTTGAAAGGCAAACGCATTATCATGCGCGTGGATTTTAACGTACCGATGAAGGACGGCGTAGTGCAGGATGATACCCGCATTATGGCAGCTCTTCCTACTATTAAATATATTCTTGAGCAGAAACCCCGCAGTCTCGTTCTGATGAGCCATCTGGGCGATCCCAATAAAGACGTAAAGAAAGCTCAGGAAAAAGCAGAAAAGGCCGGAAAGACCTGGACTGATGCAGACAAGGAAAAGTTTATCAACGGAAAGAACCGCATGAAGCCGGTTGTTGAATACTTTGCTTCTAAACTGGGATGCCCGGTTACCTTCCTGCCTGACGCTCTGGGACAGAAGGCTGCAATTGACGCTCTTCCCGAAGGCGCTGTTGCAATGCTGGAAAATGTCCGCTTCCACAAGGAAGAAACAAGCAAGGACGATGCAGCCCGCGAAACTATGGCAAAAGAACTGGCAACCTACGGTGACATTTTCGTAAACGATGCATTTGGAACTGCACACCGTGACCAGGCTTCTACCGCTACAATTGCTAAATTTATGAAGGATAAGCCGGTTGGCGGCTTCCTGATGGAAAAAGAAGTAAAATACATTGAGCCGATGGTAACAAACCCGCCCAAGCCCATGGTAGCAATCATTGGTGGCGCAAAGGTTTCTTCAAAGATTGCCGTTCTGGAATCTCTTCTGAAGAATGCTTCTGCTCTCGTTATCGGTGGCGGTATGGCATATACCTTCCTGAAGGCACAGGGCTACAAAGTCGGTAAGTCTCTGGTAGAAGATGATTTTATCGACACAGCAAAGAAACTGCTTGCAGATGCAAAGACAAAGAATGTTCAGATTCTGCTGCCGGTAGACCATGTTGGTGCTTCTGAGTTCAGTGCAGATGCTAAGCCTGTTGCAGTTGACGGCATTGACATTCCAGATGACCTGATGGCAATGGATGTTGGTCCCAAGACTATTGATGAATACAAGAAAGTAATTTCTACTGCAAAGTCAATTGTTTGGAACGGTCCGGTCGGCGTATTTGAATTTGATGCATTTGCAAAGGGAACCGAAACTGTTGCAAAACTGGTTGCAGAGGCAACTGGCAATGGTGCCATGACTGTTGTTGGCGGCGGTGATTCTGTTGCAGCTGTAAATAAATTCAAGCTGGCAGACAAGATGAGCCACGTTTCTACAGGCGGCGGTGCATCTCTGGAATTCCTGGAGGGTAAGACTCTGCCAGGTATTGCAATTTTGGCTACAAAATAAATACAACTGATACGGTGGCGAAAGCCGCCGGCTGATTGAGGGTTTATTACAAACCCCCAAAACGGCGAAGTCAAGGCTTTAAGCGTTAGCGTGCCTTGACTCGACGTATTTTTATACAGAAATAAGGGGGCAAATGATGGCTAGAACAAAGTATATCGCCGGTAACTGGAAGATGAACATGACAAAGGCAGATGCGGTTGCGCTTGCCACTTCGCTCGTGAAGAATCTGAAAGGCAAGAGCGGCAAATTTATGATTGCTGTTCCCTATGTGTATATGGATGCAGTGGCTCAGGTTGTGAAGGACAGTAATATTCTGCTCGGCGCACAGGATGTGGCTGCAAATACCAATGGAGCACATACTGGTGAAATTTCTGCTGCAATGCTTAAGGATATAGGCGTAGATACAGTCATTCTTGGACACTCAGAACGCCGTCATGAAATCGGTGAAAGTGATGAACTGATTAACAAAAAAGTACGCAGGGCTCTGAAGGACGGACTTGAAGTCATTCTTTGCGTAGGTGAACTTTTGAGTGAGCGTGAGGCTGGAGAGGCAGAAAATGTCTGCGCATTCCAGCTTGCTGCCGGACTTTCCGGTGTAAGTGAAGAAGACCTTAAGAGGGTGACTATTGCATACGAGCCGGTTTGGGCAATCGGTACAGGAAAGACTGCAACTCCCGCTGATGCACAGGCAATCCACAAGTTCTGCCGCAGTTACATTGCCAAACTGTATAATCAGAAAGCCGCTGATGAAATCATTATTCAGTACGGTGGTTCAATGAAACCTGAAAATGCAAAAGAACTGCTGGCTCAGGCTGACATTGACGGAGGTCTGATCGGCGGTGCTTCCCTTAAGGCTGATTCTTTTACTGCAATCTGTGAAGCATAAGCCTGATATGAGATAAAACGGAAAGGACTGGTGGAAAAAACTGTTGTCCTTTCCGTTATTTTTTTAGAGGATTTTATGAAAAACAATCTGAACAAAATCTGTACGCTTTTACTATTTTTTGCACTGGTTCCCTGCATGTTTGCTTCAGGTAAAAAAGATAAGGAACTGAAGGTCGCATTCAAAAAAGGTGTGAATGCCGTTCCCTTTGCATATTTGTGTGAAAATAAACCGAAACTTGGAAAAGATATACAACTGGCTCTTTCTGCCTGTGATGAATATGAGCAGGTTCTTACTGAAGTGCTGGGAGAAAATGGTCAGCTGGGCATTCTCCCGGTGGAAGCGGCCGCAAAAGCCTTTAACCGCAGCAATGGATCTCTTATTGCACTGGGGGTGAGCGGAACCGGAAATATCTACCTGCTCTCTAAAAATGCAGGCCTCAGCGGGCTTTCTCAGCTTAAGGGAAAGACTCTTTTTGCATTTCAAGAGGGAAGTGCAAGTGATTATGTAATGCTGTACCTTTTGAAGAAGGCCGGGCTTTCTGTTGGTAAGGGTGAGGATTCCGTAAGTCTGGATTATTCCATTCCTCCCGCTAAGATGACAGCCGCCCTGAATGCAGGAAATGCAGACTATGCCGTAATGCCTGAGCCCTATGCCTCTGTTGCAGAAATTAAGGGACAGGGAATTGTCCGGAATATTGATTTTCAGAAAGAATACGCAGGGGCAGAAACCGGAGATACTTTTCCTGTCTTTCTGCTTGTTGCAAATGCTGAATATGTAAAAGAAAATCAGGATTATGTAAAAGCTTTTGCAGATGCCTATAAAAAAGCAGTTGCATGGACAAACGCCAAGGCAGCGCGGGCTGGAGTTCTGGTACAAAAGCATGAACTGGGCATGATGGCACCAGTTGTAACTAAGTCCATTCCGTATGCATCCTATACATGGATTCCGGCTGCAGAAGCCCGCAAGGCAGTTGAGAAAGTTCTGAAAATCTGTCTGGATGCAAATTCTGAGTCTGCAGGCGGAAAATTACCGGAAGAGTCTTTTTATTATGTTTTCTGATACACATTTTCACTTTAAGCATTTTGTAGATGACCATCCTGATGGCGCAGACTTTGGTGCAGAAGTGCTTACCAGCATGGTAAAAAATGATGTGCTTTTTGGTCTGGATATCGGTACAAGATGTAATGATTTAATGCCCCGTCTCTATTCAGTGCAGGAAAGTCTGGATTTAATCAGCGACCACAATCTGCATGCTAAAGCCCAGCGCATGGTTTATTTTAGCGCAGGCATCTGGCCGGATCCTGATGAAATCCGCGACCGCTGGAACTGCATGGAAACTTTGCGGGAATCGATTGAAGAGTTTAAGGCGGAAAATGACGGTGCAATGGCAAAAAAACTGGTAGCCATTGGCGAAGGAGGCCTTGACCATCACTGGAATCCCAGTGGAGCCGATGGCCGCAGTGAAGAAGATTTTGACCAGGACTTGTACGAAGGCGAAAGGGAACTCTTTGAAATGCAGCTGGAACTTGCCAGGGAAATGAATCTGCCTTTTATCGTGCACAGCCGCGACGCTTTTGAGGAAACCCTGGACTGTATCCGTAACGTAGGTTATGACAGAGGCGTAATTCACTGTTATTCATACGGGCTGAGTGAAGCAAAGGCCTTTCTGGACAGGGGCTGGTATCTGGCTTTTGGCGGGGGAACGACCTATACCAAAAAGGCAAAGATGGACGATATGAATGCCCTGCTTTCGTATGTGCCCGACGACCGCATTTTGCTGGAAACTGATTCTCCCTATCTGGCACCCGTTCCGCTGAGGGGTGAGCCTAACAATCCGGTAAATATCAAGTACACTTATGAGTTTATTGCCACAAGGCGAAACAGAAGTCCTGCGCAGTTAAGTAAACTGGTGGACAAAAATATCAAGGATTTGTTCCGCATTTAGATTTTCTGCGGGCTTTTCGTGAAGCATAAAAAAAGGCTGCCCTTTGAAGTGCACTCAATTGTGACAACTTCCAGGACAGCCTTTTTTGTCCGGCTTGCGGCCGGAGCAGGAGAAAGACTTAAATCTTCAGCAGGGCAGCATAGGCCTGCAAAGCACCATCAGTGTCATGGGTAAGGACTTTCTTTGCGAGGGTCTTACCCAGCTGTACGCCTTCCTGGTCAAAACTGTTTACATTCCATGCAAAGCCCTGGAACATTACTTTATTTTCAAAGTGGGAAAGCAGGGCACCCAGAGACTGGGGAGTCAGCTGTTTGCCATAGATGAGGCTTGAAGGACGCTCGCCTGCAAAGAATTTATTGGGGTCACTGTCGTCTTTACCGCAGGCAAATGCCATAATTTGTGCCACTACGTTTGCACAGAGTTTCTGCTGGCTGGTGGAGTCCTGAATGTTTACATCTTTTCCTACCTGATTTTCCTGAAAAGCGATGAACTGCAGGGGGATGATGTTTGTGCCCTGATGCAGAAGCTGGTAGAAGGAGTGCTGACCGTTTGTGCCCGGCTCACCAAAAATAACGGGACCGGTTTTATAGTTGATTTTCTTTCCAAAGCGGTTTACGCTCTTTCCGTTTGATTCCATGTCCAGCTGCTGCAGGTGAGCCGGAAAGCGGCTGAGAGCCTGTGAGTAGGGAAGGACTGCTGTTGAGGGCATATCCAGAACATTGCGCTCGTATACGCCGATGAGTGCGTCCAGCATGGCGGGGTTTTTCAGAAGGTCTTTTTCTGTGGCGGTTTTGTCTGCCTCGGCGGCACCTTCAAGGAAGTCTGCAAATACCTTTGGTCCGAAGGCGAGGGAGAGAACTGCGCCGCCTACTGCACTTGTAGATGAGTAGCGTCCGCCGATGTAGTCGTCCATGTAGAAGGCCGCAAGATAGTCTGAGTTGTGGGCCAGGGGACTTGTTTCGCTGGTTACGGCAATCATGTGGTTGGCAGGATTGAGACCGGCCTTTTTGAGCGCGTCCTTAACGAAAGATTCATTGGTGAGGGTTTCCAGTGTGGTGCCGCTCTTTGAGACAAGGACAAAAAGGGCATGGGGCAGGTCTACGCTGCGGAGAATGGCGGCCGCATCATCGGGGTCTACATTGCTGATGAAAGAGGCTTCCATTTTGAGGGTATTGTTTGTCTTTGCCCATTCCTTGAGGGCCAGATACATGGCTCGGGGGCCCAGATCGCTGCCGCCAATGCCAATCTGAACGACAGTGGTGAATTTTTCACCTTTTGCGTTTGCAATCTTACCGCTGTGGACTTTTTCTGCAAAGTCTGCGATGGCTTTTTGCTGGGCTACATAGAATTCCCGCTTGTTTACCTTGTCTGCAATGACATCTTTTCCCAGCTGCCCGCGGGTGAGGTGATGCAGAACCAGGCGTTTTTCACCGGTATTGATAACCGCACCATTGTAGGTTTCTTCAAATTTTTCTACAAGCTGAGCATCTTTTGCGAGTTTTTTGAGGACGTCAAGAATCTGCTTGTTTACCAGTTTTGCGGCATAGTTGTATGTGAGTCCTGCAGCCATGGGTACCTGATAGTCAGTAACGCGCTTTGCGCCTTTTGCACCCTTGAGGGCTTCTTTCAGGCTTACGCCGTTTTCTGCGCCCTTGAGCATTTTAAGTTTTGCGAATGAATCCAGTTTGTTCAGATTTTCCCAAGAAATCGAAGCCATAAAAATCTCCTCTGTGATGACGGTTCCGTGCTGCCGGAATTCCGCCAAAAATATATAGCATCTCTATTATACCACGTTTTTTCTGCTTGTGGTAAAAAATAGTGTGAAAATAGAAAAATTGCAGTATACTTATACTATGAGACAATGCTTAAGAACTTCAGTTTCCGGCTGGCTGAAAAGGCCGACTAGTATTTCCATGCTGATTACCTTTATGCTGACACTGGCCCTCATGCTCTTTAATCAGTACGGTTTTTTTCATGGCCTTTCAGAACGAACTCAGATGATTCAGTTTGGTCAGTGGAAATTTATTGATTATTCGGGTGTCATACCCATCATGCTTTTTGCATCCCTTAACGGTTATATTCCGGCTTTCCTACTTTCCCTGATTATTTTTATTGTGTCATCAGTGCAGGTAGGAGATTTTGCCTTTGTCATTTTTATGTTTACGGCAGGAGTAATGTGTACCATTCAGCCGACTTTTAATTACTGGTACAGAAGCAAGATTAAAACAATCCTGACGGCACTTTATTTTACGCTTATTCTGGGAAACGGCTGGGGAGTTATAATTAGTCTGGTTCGCAAGGTGGACTTAAACTTTAGTGATATGAGCATTCATTTTTTGAGCGCCCTCTGTCCATGTTCTCTTGTTGCCCTGATCTGCTATCTTTTTTTTAACCATGCACCGGATAAAATCCGCAATCTTTTTTCATGTGGACTTTACTATTCAAAGGAATGCGAGCAGTCTGTAAGGCAGCTGGCAATCAGCAAGCATTCTAAACTGAAGCGCCACATTACCCGGCTGATTGTCCTGGAGGCCCTTGCCCTGAGTATTGCGGCGGCTGTCTTTGCTGACCTGATGATAAATCAGTTTATAGATTTTTCCCGCCATTTTTCTGCAGAAATTGTGCGTTTTACCTGGCGGGACTGGCTGAGTCTGGATATGAAACTGGTTCTCATCCTGATGAATGTGTCCGTGCCCATTATGTTCTTTGCCAATCACCATGCCCAGAATTCCATTGCAAACCCCATTATTCTGATGAAGCAGGCAATGGATGATTTTACCCGGGATACGGTGGAGACCAAAGCTAATTCCGTGCTGGACATTCACCTGCTACCTATCCGTACGAATGATGAAATTCAGGAACTGCATGCCTCGCTGAAAAAGACTGTGCGCAGGATAGGTTCCTATATAGAAGAATTGCAAAGGGAAAAGCAGCTGGAGGACGATTTGAAAATTGCCCGGGCCGCAAGTGAAGCAAAATCTTCTTTTCTTTCCAATATGAGCCATGAAATCAGAACGCCGATAAATGCGATTGTCGGCGTTGCAGAAATGCTTTTGCGGGAAAGTGATAATCTTGTGACGCGGGAGTATGCGGCTGATATTTTGAATTCCAGCAAGACATTATTGAGCCTGGTAAACGATATTCTGGACTTCAGCAAGATTGAGGCGGGAAAAATGGAAATTATTCCCGTTCAGTATGAACTGGCTTCCACGGTGAATGATCTGGTGAACATGATGCAGAAGAGGGCGGAGGACAAGCAGCTTGCCTTTAACGTAAAGGTGGATGAAAAGGCTCCCCATCTTCTCTACGGTGATGAAGTAAGAATCAAGCAGTGTATCCTGAACATTCTGACTAATGCCGTTAAGTACACCCATACTGGTTCCGTGACTTTTACGGTGGGCTTTGAGAAAAAAGATGAGCATACCATACGGCTTTTGGTGAGCGTTGCAGATACGGGAATAGGCATAAAACAGGAAGATATGAGCAAGCTCTTTACTGCCTTTGAACGCATTGAGGAAGAGAGAAACCGCACGATAGAAGGTACGGGGCTTGGCATGAACATTGTGCAGCAGCTTTTGCGCATGATGCATACAAAACTGAAAGTGGAAAGCGAATACGGTAAGGGCTCAGTTTTTTCTTTTGAGGTGGAACAGAAAGTGGTGAGCTGGGAGCCCATTGGTGATTTTACCGAAATGTACAGAAAATCCATGGAAAATCTGGCTGTCTACCGGGAATCATTTACCGCTCCAGATGCAACAATTCTGGTGACGGATGACACTCCGCTGAATCTGAAAGTAGTTCAGGGACTTTTGAAGCAGACTCTGGTGCAGATTGATACGGCGGAAAGCGGACAGGCAACTCTGGCTTTGGTGCAGAAAAAGAAATATGATGTGATTCTGCTTGACCACCGCATGCCCGGGATGGACGGCATAGAAACGCTTGCCGCCATGAAAGAACTTGCTGACAATATGAATGCTGAAACACCGGTGATTGCTCTGACGGCAAACGCAGTGGCGGGTGCCCGGGATATGTATCTGCAGGCGGGCTTTACTGACTATCTTTCCAAGCCGATTGAAAGTGAAAAGCTGGAAAAGAAGCTCATGCAGTATCTGCCGGCGGAGAAAGTAAAAAAGACAGAAAAGGCTGTGGAGGCCGAAAATGCTTCAGCGGCAGAATCTTTTCCTCCCATGGAAGGCGTGGACCTTTCCGCCGCATTGAAAAACTGCGGAAGTGAGGAAACCCTGCGCGAAGCCTTTGAGGATTTTTATGTGAATATTGAGCCTAAGGCTATGCATATTGAAGATTTTGCCGCCTCTCATGACTGGAAGAACTATACGGTTCTGGTGCATGCCCTAAAGAGCAGTGCAAAACTGATTGGAGCCCTGGAACTGAGCGAAAAGGCAAAGTATCTGGAGGACTGTGGGGACAGGAAAGACGAAGCTGAAATTTCGGCAAAGACAGGAGAACTTCTGGAACTGTACCGGAGCTACAGGGAAAAACTGCTTCCTGTGGCACCGGAGAAAAAAGAGCCTTCAGAGAAGATGGATGAGGCTCAGTTTGCAGATGCTTTGCAGGCTCTGAAGGAAGTTGTGGGCGCTTTTGATTTTTCTACGGCAGACCAGATTGTAATGGAAGTGGACGGCTATGCTCTTCCGCCTGCATGCCTGGACAAATGGAAGCAGATAAAAGAAGCTGTGGAAAAGGTAGACCAGGCGGCAGTAATGGCCCTGCTGTAAGACGGGGTTTTTAAGGGGGCTCCCTTAGGCGAGGGGGCAGGCGAAAATGAGGAGCGGATGCGACGAATTGCAGCCGAGGGGGAGACTTCCCCCGCAATGTATGATAGAATGGAGGCGTATGAAAAAGCGCGTGTTATTTGTTGCCAGCGGGCAGAGTTTTTTGGTAAAGGCAATGGTAAAGCAGATTCAGGCTGCCGCTTATGAGGTGGTGCTGAGTGAGCCAGATATTGTGGAGATTTCTCAGAAGGAGCCGATTCCTGATATTTTTATTGTTTATCTTGAAGGTGATTTGCATGCATTTAACGGAACGCTCAAGTATCTGAAAAAATTGAAGACTGAAGAGGGTGTGGACAGGGTTCTCTACCTGATTGGAAGTCCTGCGGAACTGGATGCGGCCTATGCCGTTATTTCCCGGGGCTTTGTGAATGCGGCTTTTACCCGGCCGGTCAATATTATGGAAGTGGTAAACCGGCTGAACATTCTGATTACTGACGAAAGTGAATTCCACGGAAAAAAGCGCATTCTGGTGGTGGACGACGATTCTACCATGCTGCGCACGATGAATAACTGGTTCAGTGCAAAGTATGAAGTCTTTATGGCAAACAGCGGCATGAATGCCATTTCCCTGCTTACCCAGAAAAAAGTGGATTTGATTCTGCTGGACTATGAGATGCCGGTGGTTTCCGGGCTGCAGGTATTTGAAATGTTGAGGAGTGAGCCGGCTACTGCCAATATTCCGGTGATTTTTCTGACCAGCAAGGATGACAGGGAAACCGTTATGAAAGTTCTTGCCGCTAAGCCGGAAAAATATCTTTTAAAGACTCGTCCTGCCGATGAACTGATTAAGAGCGTGGATGATTTTTTTAAGGGCAACTGACAGCGGATATTCCGCCTGCTGAGGCTTTATTTTGTTTCGCAGTGGGGACTGCTTCCCTGGGCCGAGGACTCTCCCTTCTGCAGCATTTCGCTCATGGTGCGCCAGCCGAGGACGGCACATTTTACACGGGCAGGCATGTGGGAAATATCCTGCAGGGCGCCTGCTTCGTCCAGTTCTTCAATCTGTTCCGGACTTGCTTCTCCCTTTATCATTGCCATGAAATTTTCTGCAAGGCGCAGGGCTTCTTTTTCATCCTGACCAATGATGAGGTCCAGCATCATGTCTACGGATGCCTGGGAAACTGCACAGCCGCTTCCGGTAAATGAGCCCTGGGTGATTTTTCCGTTTTCTGTCTTGAGAAAGAGGGTGATGTTGTCACCGCAGCTGGGGTTTACGCCCTGCAGTGTTACGGAGGGATTTTCCATTTCTGCCTTGTGGCTGGGGTTTATGTTGTGTTCGTTTAGTATTTCGCGATAGAGAGACTTGAGTTCCATGATTTAATCCTTGTATCCGCTCCATTCCCGGATGTGAGAAAGTTTTTCCAGCAGGGTATCGATTTCTTCTTCTGTATTGTAGAAGTAGAGGCTTGCACGTGCGCTGGACTGAATGCCAAGATACTGTCCTAAGGGCTGGGCGCAATGGTGACCTGCACGGATGGCAATATGTTCATCGCTCAAAAGACTTGCAATGTCGTGGGGGTGAACGCCGTCAATGGTAAAGGTGACGATGCCACTCCTTTTGCTGCCGTCTTTTCCGCCTACAATGTTAAAGTGGGGAAGTTTTTTTATGCCTTCCATCAGTTGAGCCGCAAGGGCATTGTCGTGTTTTGCGATTGTGTCAAAGCCGACGGACTGAATGTAGCGGATTGCAGTTGCAAAGCCGACTGCATCTCCTGCGCTTACGGTGCCGGCTTCAAATTTATGGGGAACTTCTGCCCAGGTGGCACTTTCTTTTGTGACATATTCAATCATTTCTCCGCCGCGCAGGAAAGGCGGCATGGCTTCCAGCAGGCTGAGTTTTCCGTAGAGGGCACCGATTCCCATGGGACCGCAGAGTTTGTGTCCGCTCATGGCAAAAAAATCGGCATCTAAGTCCTGAACGTCCACAGGAATGTGCGGGGCGGACTGGGCACCGTCTACTACCATGATTGCACCGTTTTTGTGGGCGATTTCTGCAACATGTTTTATGGGATTGGTCGTGCCCAGAACATTGCTGGTATGAGTGAGGGAAACGATTTTTGTCCGGCTGTTGATTTTTGCGTATTCGCTTTCCGGAATGATGCCGGTCTCTTTGTCTACATCAAGGAAAATAAGGCGGGCACCTTTTGTTTCTGCAAGGTACTGCCAGGGCAGGATGTTTGAGTGGTGTTCCATGATGGAAACGACAATTTCATCTCCTGCGGATATGTTTTTCATGCCCCAGGTATAGGCTATAAGATTTAAGGATTCTGTGGTGTTGCGGGTAAAAATGATTTCGCTGGAAGACTTTGCATTGATGAACTTTGCAACAGTTTCCCGGGCATCTTCGTAGGCTTTTGTGGCCCTTTCGCTTAAGTCGTAGAGGCCGCGCAGGGGATTTGCGTTCTGCGTTGCGTAAAAGTGTGACATGGCATGCAGAACAATAAAGGGACGCTGGGCTGTTGCGGCCGTGTCAAAATACAGAAGACCGTTGTTTTCTGCGTCTGCATGTTCATCTATTGCTTTAAAGAGCGGAAAATCCGCGCGGAATTTATTGGTGCTCATGTGTTTTTTCCTAGCAAGATACTAGCATATTACGGGGATTTTGTCAGCAGATTTTTTGAGAAGAATGGTTCGGGTAAAAAATGAGGGCAAAAGTTGAGGGCAAAAAAAGAGGGCCTGTGGAAAAATCACAGAGCCCTGTAAAAATTATCGTGTAAGGAAGGATTCAATTTCTTCCTGAACGGACTGCAGGGGAATGAGGTGGGCGACGGCGGTAATTTTTGCCCGGCTCATCATCTGTCTGGCTTCTTCTTCGCTGATTCCCCGGCTCTGCATGTAAAAGAGTTCATCAGCACTCAGACGGCCAATGCTTGCCCCGTGGGTTCCGGACACATCTTCTTCATCACACAAAATCATGGGAATTGATTTGTTGACCGCAGAGGGAGAAAGAATAAGCGTTTCTTCCTGTTCATCACCAGTAGCCCCCGCACAGCCCCGCTGAAAATCAATGGTGCCCCGGTAGACTTTTACTGCATCATCTGCAACAACGCCCTTTACACTCATCTGTGTGTCACTTTTTGCACCCTTGTGCCAGACTGCATAGTTCATGTCCAAAAATTGTGAGGAGCGGGCATGGTAGGCTGTGTCGCTTTTGAATGTGGACTGATAGCCGGCAAGGGTAGTTCCTAGCCCTGCATAGGATTTTTGTCCGCCTAATTCTATCTGAGTAAAATTGACGCTGGCCCGGTCGTCGCAGAGGACTGCAGTGTCGTCAAGATGAATGTATTTTGAGCCTAAAAGATTTACCTTTACAATATGGACGCTTGAGCCTTCTTTTGCCCAGACTTTTGTCTGCAGGGCGTTAAATCCGTCTGCATCTGAAGCGGATGTGTAGACCATAATGATGGTGAGGGAGGAGTTTTCTTCTGCTACAATAAACTGCTGGCTTACCTGGGATTTGCCTTTTTCTGATTCAAAGCGGAGAAGCAGGGGAGAGGAGATTTTTTTTCCTTTCTGCGCAACAAAGGCGGCTGGAGTGGGGGAAAAAGCAGCGATAAGGGCATCTGCATCCTGACCTGCACCGCTTTTCATTTGCGGGAAAGCTTTTGCAAGGTCACTTCCATCTTCCATATAGGTCAGGCCTTCGGAAATCCCGCTCATGGTCATTTTTCCGCCCTGGATGGGGGCTTCTGTTTCCAGACTGGCACGATTGAGTTTGAGCCAGTTCCAGGTGAGGCTGGGAATAGGATTTATGTTTGTATATTTTAATGCTTTTGTCATAACTATGTCCTGCTTACAGATTCCCTTTCATTTCAAGCCGGATAAGATTGTTCATCTCTACGGCATATTCGAGGGGAAGTTCTTTTGAAACCGGGTTTGCAAATCCGCTTACAATCATGGTGCGGGCTTCTTCTTCGCTGATTCCCCTGCTCATCAGATAAAAGACTGCATCATTTGAAATACGGCCGATTTTTGCTTCGTGACCCACATCACAGTCATCAGTGTGAATTTCCATGGCAGGAACGGTGTCGCTACGGCTCAAATTGTCCAGCATAAGGCTTTCGCAGGAAACGCTTGCCTTGCTGCCATGAGCTTTTTTGTCGATGTAGATTGCACTGCGGTAGGTGGAAATGCCGCCGCCTTTGCTGATTGACTTGGTGGTGATGAGGCTGGATGTATTTGGAGCCAGATGAACCATTTTTGCGCCGGTGTCAAGATTTTGTCCCTGACCTGCAAAGGTAACGCCTGTGAATTCTGCCCGGCTATTTGCACCAACCAGATCGCTTTCCGGGTAGAGGTAGGAGATGTGACTTCCGAATGAACCGGAAACCCATTCAATGGAGCCGCCTTCTTCTACACGGGCGCGCTTGGTGTTTAAGTTGTACATGTTTTTTGACCAGTTTTCCACAGTGGAATAACGCAGGTGGGCGCCCTTTTTGACGTAGAGTTCTACGCAGCCGGCGTGGAGGTTTGCCACATTGTATTTGGGAGCGGAACAGCCTTCGATAAAGTGCAGGTCGGCTCCTTCGTCCACGATGATGAGGGTGTGTTCAAACTGACCTGCGCCTTTTGCATTCAGACGGAAATATGACTGAAGGGGAACTTCAACTTTTACGCCTTTTGGCACATAGACAAATGAACCTCCAGACCAGACTGCTCCGTGAAGGGCGGCGAATTTGTGGTCTTTGGGCTTTACCAGCTGCATGAAATATTCTTTTACCATGTCTGCGTATTCGCCATGGAGGGAACTTTCAAAATCCGTGTAGATGACACCCTGCTTTGCAACTTCGTCCTGCAGGTTGTGGTAGACAAGTTCGCTGTCGTACTGGGCGCCTACACCGGCAAGGCTTGTACGCTCTGCTTCCGGAATGCCCAGTTTTTCAAAAGTGTCCTTGATATCATCGGGAACATCTTCCCACTTTGTCTGCATTTTTGTGTTGGGGCGCACATAGGTGGCAATTTCTTCTATATGCAGGCCGGAAATATCAGGTCCCCAGTCAGGTACGCGGAGTTCATTGTAGATTTTGAGGGACTGCAGCCTGAATTCGCGCATCCATTCGGGGTCATTTTTATCTTCGCTTAATTTGCGTACGATTTCTTCCGTGAGACCTGACTCATTGCGGTAAAAGCCTTTTTCTTCATAGCGGAAATCGTAGGGGGAGGCGTCTATTTCGTGAATGCCGGTGTTTTTATCTGCCATGATTACTCCGCAAACTGTTCAAAGCCGTGGGCACCGATTTCATTTACCAGACTTCCGTCACCGGTCTTTACGATTTTTCCTTTGACGAGCACATGGGTGTAGTCCACATTCAGGCTTTCCAGAATCTTTGCCGAATGGGTGATGATGATGAGGGCTCCGTTTGCACGTTTCTGATATTCCTGAATACCCTGGGAAACAGTGCGGACTGCATCTACGTCAAGGCCAGAATCCGTTTCGTCAAGAATTGCGAGTTTGGGGTTCAGCATCAGAAGCTGAAGAATTTCACTCTTTTTGCGTTCACCGCCGGAAAAACCTACATTCAGGTCGCGGCTGGCATAGGAATCGTTCATGTGCAGGAGTTCCATGGTTGCTTTAAGAGACTTCTGGAACTGAAAGAGTTTTACGCGTTCCCCTGTAGTCTGCTGCAGGGCATTTCTGATGAAAGTTTCAAGGGTGATGCCTGGTACTTCAAGAGGAGCCTGGAAGGAAAGAAAAATGCCTTTTTGTGCGCGCTTGTCTGTTCCCAGCTCAGTGATGTCTTCGCCGTCAAATAAAATCTTTCCGCCGGTTACCGTGTAGCGGGGATTTCCCATGAGCGTGTAACCCAGTGTTGACTTACCGGCACCATTGGGCCCCATAAGCACATGCGTTTCTCCCACACCAACCGTCAGGTTCACTCCATTCAGAACCTGCTTTTCTTCAATCTTAACTGAAATATCTTTAACCTGTAAAAGTTCATTCGCCATAATATTAATTATACCAAAAAACATACTCTTTGGGTAGGTAGCGAGCCGGTCGCTGAAGGCGAAAAAACTCGTGAGACGAGTTTTTAGGCGAGTCTCCGAGCGGCTGTGCCGCGAAGGCGGGCGGGAGCCGGTCGCCAAAGGCGAAAAAACTCGTGAGACGAGTTTTTAGGCGAGTCTCCGAGCGGCTGCGCTGCGAAGGCGGGCGGGAGCCGGTCGCCAAAGGCGAAAAAAACTCGTGAGACGATAATAACTTCCTTAAATGCAAACGACCGAAGGTCGTAACCTTTGTTATGTAATTTTACATCTGCATTAAAGCAGAGTA